>Ga0307372_10009034_pt1 | contig 13849 bp, 10 predicted proteins | sample OX1MG_FD_202533 | JGI IMG/M metagenome (GOLD analysis project Ga0307372, IMG submission 202533) | Soil microbial communities from Risofladan, Vaasa, Finland - OX-1 | ecosystem: Environmental > Terrestrial > Soil > Coastal area > Acid sulfate soil | place: Finland: Risofladan, Vaasa | collected...
AGTCTGAGGCGGCTTCGCGGGCGTCCACCCATGGGACGGCTGACCGGTGTCGCTTTCGAGGGCGCGGACGAGGGCACCGCAACGTTCAGCATGCCGGTGAGCGGTTGGCTCGAGTGGTCGAGCGCGGGAGTGCCGGGTGGCCTCCTCGCATTGCCGACCGACGCCGCGCTCGGATGCGCGCTGCAGTCGATGCTGCCCGCGCACACCCAGTACACGACGGCGGAGATGTCAATGACGTACGTCCGTCCTGCGCGTGTCGGGTCCGTCGTCACCGCGCATGGACGCTCGCTCTATGCCGGCCGGACGATGGGTCTCTCGGAGGCCGAGGTGGTCGATGGCGAGGGCCGTCTCATCGCGCACTCAACGTCGCGGATGCGCATCTTCCGGGACCGTTCCGCCGGCGCCCCAACCCGCGGCGGGACCGCCGCACCGCCGGCGGCCGCCGAGACCGCGACAGCGCCGGATGACGGTCCTGACCCGTATCTGCGACCGCTCGAGGGTGCCATCGACCAGGGTGACGCGCGCGGCATGCGCGGCATCGAGGTGGTCCAGGCGCAGATTCGCGGGGATCTGCCCCTGCCGCCGCTGCACCATCTTCTCGGCATCACCCCGACGGATGCCGGGGACGGTGCCGCCGCGTGCGCGCTGCCGCTCAGCGGCTGGCTCGCGACGCCGTTCGGGTGGCCGCAGGGAGGCTTCATGGTCGCGCTGTGCGACCTCACGCTCGCGCTCGCCGTGCAGACGACCCTCGCTCCCGGCGAGCGCATGGCATCGGTGGACATCAAGGTGAACTTCCTCCGCGCGGTCGCCGGTGACGGCAGCCTCATCGAGGCGCGGGCCCGCGTCGTGCACCGCGGCCGGAGCCTCGCCGTGAGCACCGCGGAGGTGATCGCCGCGGACGGCAGGACGGTCGCGCTGGCGACGGGATCAGCCGCGCTCCTCGGGACGTGATCGCTCTCACGCGATCTCGCGCTCGCCGCCGGCAACGCGTGGCGCCCGTGTCTCGCGCTCCGGCAACCGGACGCCGAGGTCGCGCGCGATCTGCCGTCCGTCGGGGCTCCCCCATCCACTGGCCAGGTCCCACCCGCGCCGCGCCGCGTACGGCCCTCCGGTGTCACCGGCGGTGACGTCGTTGAACCCGCGCCCGCGCAGCGCATAGAGACGGGGATGCGGGAGCCCGATGCGGTGTCCGAGTTGCGCTGACACGAGCGTCCACAGAGCGGTGTACATCGGTGCTACGGCGCTCGTCCCGCCGGTCGACCGCAGCCGGCGAAGCGCGACCACGTTCCAGCCGGTGAGCGGATCGGCGTTGCCCGACCCGTCGGGAAGGCCGCGGCCCGGAGCGCCGCTGTCGGCCGACCTCGGGCTGATGCCGAGCGCGGCCTGGTACGCCGGTACAGGGAACGCTCCGCTCACGCCGCTGCCGGCGGCTCCGGCCCCGCGTGCGAGCTCGTTCCAGACAGTCTCGGTGCGGATACGGCCGCGCGCGGCCAGCAGCGTGGTCCCGCCGCACGCCCAGACATGCGGGCTCGAAGCCGGGAACTCCGGATGCTGGAGCCCGTCGAGCTCATCGTTGCTCGAGCCGGCGTCGCCCGCGGCGGCGCTGAACGTCACGCCGTGGAGCGACCCGGTCGCGAACGCCGAGTCGAGGCCGCGGACCCCCTGCGGGGACCAGTTGTCCTCGGACGATCCCCAGCTGATCGACACGGCGGCGGGATGCCGCCCGGCGTCGCCCGACGCGGTGGCCACCGCGTCGATGAATCCGCGCTCGCTGTTCGGGGCGTTGTAGTTGACGATCGTCAGGTGCGCTTTCGGCGCCATCGCCGCGACCATCGCGCCGATCACCTGATAGTCCAGCGCCACCTCGACGTCGGCTCCACCGGGGTCGGGCGTGGGCGTCGCACCGTCGATCCAGACGTTCGTGATGTCGGGTGCGGGGAGGCCGAGCCGGGCGAACGAGGCGGCGAGGTCGAAGGGATGCACCACGCCACCGAGCTCGATCATTCCCGCCACCAGCTCGAGGCCGTCGCCGCCGTTGGGCAGGCGCGGGTAGTCGTACAGCCCCGCGATCTGCGGCGGGTCGTACGCGAAGATCGCGGAGCGGCCGTCATCGAGGTCGCGCACATGTGAGCGTGCGATCGGGCGGTCATCGAGCCCGAAGACGCCGTCAACGACGCCGTGCAGCTGCGGCGGAAGGTGGATCGGCCCGGAGTGGCCGCGATACTCGACGGACCGGCCGTCGGATTGCTGCCAGCGAAACCGCTCGAGTTCGACGCCGAACGCGGCGCCGAGGTGCCCGGTGCTGCCGCGCACCATCACGCGTCTCGTCGCCGAATCCTCGAACGTCACCTGCAGACCCGCAGCTGTCGCCCAACGGACCACGCGATCCCGGTCGGCAGGGGCGTACCCGTGCCGCGCGATCAGCTGGTTGACGTCCAGGTGACGCGAGCGGCCGTCCGGCAGCGACTGCAGCCACGCGAGGCTCTGGGCGGTGGTCGGTCCGGCCGGTCGCTCCCTGATGAGCAGAGTCACGCCGGCATCGGAGTCCAGTTCCGCGTCGGTGAGCTTCCGCAGGCGGCGATGTCCGGCGCGCGTGCCGCCGGCTGGATGGAAGGCGCTGCCGCGCAGCGCGATGGTGTCGGGCATGGTCGTCCCCTTCTCGAGGACGTCGGGCGGGCGCCGCCGTTGCGGCAGCGCTGCATCCCGACGCGGAGCCGCCCATCATCGAGTCGCGCGGCGGACGCCTCGCGGACGGCCTGCGCGTGCCGGCTCAGTGCGTCGAGCGCACCTGTTCGAGGGCTTCGATCGCGCCCTGGTTCTCGAGTGATGAGAGGTCGCCGGGGTCCTTCCCGAGATACACGGAGCGCACGACGCGACGGAGCACCTTTGCATTGCGCGTTTTAGGCAGCTCTGACACGATCTCGACGGCGTGCGGCGCCAGCGCCTTGCCCATCTCATCGGTGACGCAGCGGGCAAGTGCTGCTCGCAGTTCGGGGGAGTCGGTGACACCGGGCTTGAGAACGACGAAGACGACGAGCGCCTCACCCTTGAGCGCATCGGGCACGCCGATGGCGGCCGCCTCCGCCACGGCGCCGTGCGCGACGAGCGCCGACTCGACCTCAGCGGGACCGAGTCGCTTGCCCGCGACCTTGATCGTGTCGTCGCTGCGTCCGCGGATGTACCAGAGCCCGTCGGCGTCAACCTCGACCCAGTCTCCGTGCACCCACACATCGGGCCAGCGCGACCAGTACGTCTCGAGGTAGCGCTCCCTGTCGCGCCAGAACCCCTGCGTCATGCCGGGCCACGGCGCTCGGATCACCAGCTCGCCCACGCGGTCGCGAATGCTCACGCCGTTCTCGTCGACGATGTCGGCCGCCATCCCGGGACACGGCCCAGCGAACGCGCAGGGATGCAGGGGCGTGAGCATGTTCCCGGCGAGGATGCCGCCCGAGATCTCCGTGCCGCCCGAGTAGTTGATCACCGGGAGCGTCCCGCCGCCGACCTTCCGCTGGTACCAGAGCCAGGGGTCGGTGTTCCACGGCTCGCCGGTGGAACCGAGCACGCGTAGAGACGATAGATCGTGCGCGAGCACCGGCTCGTCCCCACTGCGCATCAATGCGCGGATCACCGTGGGCGCGATGCCGAGCACGGTGACGCGATGGCGCTCGATCACCGACCAGAGACGATCCGGTCCCGGATGGTCGGGAACGCCGTCGAAGAGCACGAGCGTCGCGCCGATGCTGAGGGCCCCGCAGATCGCCCACGGCCCCATCATCCAGCCGATGTCGGTGAACCACAGCAGCCGGTCGTGCTCGCCGACGTCGAAACAGTGCGCCATGTCCTGCGTCGCCTTGACGGGAAAGCCGCCGTGGATGTGCACCGTTCCCTTCGGGCGGCCCGTCGTGCCGCTCGTGTAGATGATCATGAACACGGAGTCCGCGGCGGTGTCGGCGATGGGAGGGGATTGGTCGAAGTGCCCAGGCATCGGTTCGAATCGGACGTCGCGCCCGGGCTGCATGGCGAGGTCGTCGATGCCCGCGCGCGGCACGACCAGGATGTGACGCAGTGACGGCAGGTGCGCGGCGGCCTCGTCGGCCACGGCCTTCATGCGCACCACCGCGCCGCGACGCTTGAATCCGTCGACGATGACCAGAACTTTCGCGTCGCAATCCTGCAGGCGCGAGACGATGGCACCGGCACCGTAGCCGCTGAAGAGCGGCACCACGATGGCGCCCAGCCATGCGCACGCGAGGAAGAACGCGACGGTCTCCGGGATCATCGGCATGCAGAGGCCGACGCTGTCGCCGGCCTCGACGCCGAGCCCCTGCAGGACTGTGGCGGCGTACGCGGTCTCGCGCTCGAGCTGCGTGTACGTCCATTCGCGGGTGGACCCGTCGTCGCCTTCGGACACGACGGCGGCGCGCTCGGGAGCGCTGCGCGCCCACCGCGTCACCGCGTTGCTCGCGAGGTTGAGCCGGCCGCCGGACCAGAAGCGTGTCCACGGCAGGCCTGCCGTGGTATCCATCGCGACGTCGAAACGCCGCGTCCAGGCGACGCCGATGTCGTCCGCCATCGCGGCCCAGAACCGCTGCGGGTCCTCGCGCGCGAGTCGCGCAACCCCGTCGAGGTCGCCCGCGCCCAGGGCGTCGATGAAGTGCCGCAGGCGCGAGGTCTCGGACTGCTCCGCCGTGGGCGTCCACGCATACCGCGGGTCGGACCTCGTGCTCACCACCGCGTGACCATAGCGCGTGGTCAGCGGTCGATCGCGGACATGTCCCAGTGACGGTCGCCCCGCACCTCAGCCGGACGTACGACCTCGTCGATGCGATCGACGTCGCTCGGACTGAGGTTCACGTCCGCGGCGCCGGCATTCTCATCGACGCGGCTGCGACGCTTCGTGCCCGGGATCGGCACGATGTCGGCGCCGCGGTGGAGCAACCAGCTCAGCGCGAGCTGCGCAGCGGTGAGGCCGCGCTCCGCGGCCAGCGCCGACAACCGGTTCGCGATCGCCACGTTGGCCCCGAGGTTGTCCACGGCAAAGCGCGGGAAGCTCGTGCGCCGGATGTCGCCGTCCGGGAGCGTGCCTGCGGTGACGCTCCCGGTGAGCATGCCGCGGCCGAGCGGGCTGTATGCGACGAAGCCGATGCCCAGCTCGCGGATCGTCGGCAGCACGCTCTCCTCGACGTCGCGCGTGAACAGCGAGTACTCCGACTGCACGGCGGTGACCGGGTGCACCGCATGTGCTCTGCGGATGGTCGCGGCGCCGGCCTCGCTGAGCCCGATATAGCGAACCTTGCCTGCGGCGACCAGCTCGGCCATCGCGCCCACCGTCTCCTCGATGGGCACCGAGCGATCGACACGGTGCTGGTAGTAGAGGTCGATGGTGTCGATGTCGAGCCGCCGCAGCGATGCTTCGCATGCCTGGTGCACGTACTCGGGGCGGCCGTTGACGGTCTGGCCGTCGGGACCACGGACGAGGCCGAACTTGGTTGCGACCGCGAACTGATCGCGGCGACCGGTCAGCGCACGGCCGACGAGCTCCTCGTTCGTGAACGGCCCATACATGTCGGCCGTGTCGAGGAGCGTGATGCCCAGCTCCGCGGCGCGGTCGATCGTGGCGACCGCCTCACCCTCGCTGCGGTCCTCGGCGGTCCCGTAGAAGTCGGACATGCCCATGCAGCCGAGCCCGATCGCCGAAACCTCGAGACCCTGTGTCCCCAGCGTGCGGTGGTCCACGTCAACGTCCTCCTGTGCCGGTGCGGCGGCCGGCGTGGCAAGGATGCAGCGAAGCGCCCTCGCTATGCGGGCTGCGTGATCGGGGGCGCCGTCCGCCGGGCCGCCCGGCCCGTGTCGGCCCAGCCGTAGATCGTCGCCGCGACACCGGTCAGGCCCGCGACGAGGAACGCCAGCTCGGTCCCGCCGGACTGTGCGAGCCACCCCGCGAGGAGGCCACCCAGCGGGGCGGTGCCGAAGAACACGTAACCGTAGATCCCGAGGACACGGCCGCGGAGCTGGTCCGTCACGGCCAGCTGCAGCGTGGCGTTCGTCTGCGACGCGTAGATGGTGAACGCGATGCCCGTGATCACCAGTGCGATGCCCGCGGCCCATGTGACGTGGAGCGGCGCGAGCACGATCTCGGAGAGCGAGAACAGGGCCGCGCCACTGAGCATCACATGCCGGCTCGCGCGACCCAGCGAGGCCGAGAACAGCGCTCCGATGAGCGCGCCGAATCCGAACAGAGCCGAGAGGATGCCGAACACCTGTGGACCGCTGTGCAGCGTCCGGGATGCCAGGACGGGAAGCAGCACGTTGAAGTTGATGCTGATGGTCGCGATGAACAGCATCATCACGAGCACCGAGCGGATGACGGGTGAGCGCCACGAGAACCGCAGGCCCTCGATCGACCCGCGGAACAGGTTCTGTGGATTCAGATCGCGGCGTGTGGGGAACAGCTCGTGCACGCGCATCATCCAGAGCGCAGCGAGCACCGCGAGGAAGCTCAGCGCGTTGATGAGGAAGCAGATCCCGACACCTGCCACGGCGATGAGAGCGCCGGCGATCGCCGGTCCGACGATGCGCGATGCGTTGAACAGGCTCGAGTTCAGCGCCACGGCATTGGGGAGCTCGTCGCGCCCGACCATCTGGATGGTGAAGGCCTGACGGACCGGGTTGTCGACCACTGTGATCGTGCCGGTGATCGCGGCGATCACGTACACCTCCCACACGGTGGCGTGGCCGGTGAGCGTCAGGACGGCGAGCAGCGTCGCCGTGATCATGAACGCGGCCTGCGTGCCGAGCAGGACCTTGCGCTGATCAAGCCTGTCGGCGACCGCCCCTCCGAAGAGGCCGAGCAGCGCGTACGGCCCGAACTGGCAGACCGCGAGGATGCCGACCGCGAGCGGGGAGTGCGTGTGCTGCACGACAAACCATGCCTGCGCGACGCTCTGCATCCATGTCCCGCTGATGGAGACGACCTGTCCGAAGAAGTACAGGCGGTAGTTGTAATGCCGGCGGAGGCTGGTGAAGGTGCGCGCCGTGGCGCTCCCGATGCCGAGGCTCATTCCGCCTGCGCCAGGAGCGACTCGAGCGGCGCGATGGCTTGCGCGATGGCGCCGAGATCCGCATCGCTGAGCGCGCTCAGCCGCGCTGACAACCAGGCGGTGCGTTTGCTGCGGATCACCTTGAGGACGCGAAGCCCTTCGGGCGTGACCTCGAGGTCGACCCTGCGCCGGTCACGCTCGCCCTGGCGGCGGGTGATGAGCCCGGACGCCTCGAGCCGATCGACGTGGCTGCAGATCGACGGCACCGACGTGCCCTCTTTCGCCGCGAGCTCGGCGACGCCGATTCCGGGGTTGTCCTGGATCGAGCTCAGGACGGAGAGCTGCCCCGCCGAGACGCCCGAGGTGTGCACCTCGCGGCGGAGGTGACGGTTCAGATGGAGCAGGACAGGCCGGAGCCGGTTGGCGACATCGACTGGCTTGTGGCTGAGGACCGGCATCGAGATTGATTATATAGCCTAACTAATCTTGTGGCAAGACAGAGCATCGACGGTCTGGTGACGACATCCCGTAACCGGGAACCTCACCGAGGTCACGTGCGTCTCCACCTCCGCACGACGTGAATCACGTGGAGGTCGGAGACGATGCGCAAGTTCCTGTTTGCCGGTATCGGCGTTGGCGCGGCAGTCGTGCTGCAGGCGGGTCAGGCACTCGCCTGCGGAGGCCTCGTCGCCCCCGACGGTGACGTGCGCCTCGCCAAGGCGACGACGTTCGTCGCGTGGTCGGCCGGGGTCGAGCACTACGTCACCAGCTTCGCGTACACCGGAGCGGTCGCCGACGTCGGCTGGATCGTCCCGCTGCCCGCCATTCCGACGACCATCACGGAAGCCGGCAGATGGACTCTGCAGCGGCTCGAGCGCGAGTTCGCACCGCCTGTCGACTTCGCCGTCGCCGCACCCGATGCGGCCGGCGCGCCTTCTGCCGTGGTGGTCGAGCAGGTGCAGGTCGAGGCGCTGGACGTCACGGTGCTCAAGGGCAGCGGGCAGGCGGTGATCAACTGGTGCATCCACAACGGTTTTCTCATCTCGGCGGAGATCGAGAACCACGTGCTCCGCTACGCCGGCAGCAGCCCGATCTTCATGGCGGCGAAATACAACACGTCGATCGCGCTTGCGCGCCATCAGCAGGCCGGCGACGGCGTCCCGCTCCTGATCACGATGCGCACACCGCGCCTGTGGGTCCCGCTGGAGATCCTCGCCAACGACGGTGCGCCGGTGAATGCAGACGTGTTCCTGCTCACGGACAAGCCGCTTGGCACCGAGGTCATCGACGGTGCGAAGGGGTTCACGGTCGCCGGTGCCGAACGCATGAACGCGAGCCTGCACCACGACCTCTCGATCGACCGGAACATGTCATGGGTGCCCGCCGCAGGGTATATGACATATCTGACGCTGCACGCTCCCGGCGCTGACGTCACCTATGACCTCGGTGTGAATGCCGGCGACGTCATCACGCTGACCTCGTTCGGCGCCCCCATCGTCGCCCTGGCCGGTGCGAACGCCACGATTCCGACATCCGCAGACCCGTCGGCGCTCGTGTTTCCGATGCTGCTGATCGCCGGGACGATGCTCGTCGTGATCCCGGTGTCGGTGACGGCGTGGCGCCGGTCGGTGCAGAGTCGGGGTCGTGTCAATCCGATGGGCTGACGGGCAGCGACATTCTCTGGCGGTCGCGGCGGTGTGTGTCGCCGCCGCGACCATCGCCGTGGCGTGCGGGCATTCGCCCGGCACGACGTCCCCGACGATCCTCGCCCTTCAACCGGTCACCGCAGTCGTTTCCGGGACATCGGAGACCGTTCTCGAAGGCGACCTTGAACGCACGCTGTACTACTCGTCGTCCGACACCGCGACAACGGTGACCTGCACGGGCGTCTGCACGCAGACGTGGATGCCCTACGTCAGACCCGTCGCGCCCCTGATCGGCCCGCCGGCCAACGGTGGAGCGAGCGGCACCCTGACGTGGGTTCGGGGCTCCTCCGGATGTCAGGCGCAGTACAACGGACATCCGCTCTACACGTATGCGGGCGATGTCCGCCCCAACGTGGCCAGCGGCGACGGCCTGGAGGGCACGTGGTTCGTCGTGACGCCCGACGTCGCGCCCGCATCGGGGTGGTCTCCGAGTCGGGCGCGGTCATCCTGCTGACGCCGCCGGGCGCACGCGGTTACCCAGCCGGGAAGTTCAGTATCTCCACGGGCTCAATGGCTTCGTCGAGCGGAGTGTGCGTCACCGTCGCGAAGAAGGAGAGCTCCGCCTCCAACGAGCGCGCGATGTTCTCCGCCTTGCGGAATCCGTGCTGCTCGCCCGCGAACCCGATGTACGCGCACGGCACGCCCCCGGCCTGCAGCGCCGCGAACATCAACTCCGCCTGCTCCGGGGGGACGACCGGATCGTCGAGGCCCTGCAGCAGCAGCACGGCACCACGCACGCGGTCGATGAAGTGCACCGGCGACCGCTCGTAGCGGACGTGTGCTTCCGGATACGGTGATTCGTAGTGCGACTCGAACTTGTGCGGGTCCTGCTCGAACAGCACCTCGACGTCGGCGATGCCGAACAGGCTCGCGCCCGCCTGGAACACATCGTGAAATGCCATCGCGCACAGCACCACGTACCCGCCCGCGCTGCCGCCGTGGATGAACAGGCGGTTCGGATCGACGACGCCGGTGCTCGCCAGGTGCCGCGCACCCGCGACACAGTCGACGACGTCGACGATGCCGCCCTGGCCGTTGAGCCGCTCGCGGTAGGGGCGGCCGTAGCCGGTGCTCCCGCCGTAGTCGACGTCGAGGTACGCGAATCCGCGGCTCGTCCAGTACTGGACCGACGCGTCGAGCGAGAAGCCGGCCGCCGATGTCGGTCCGCCATGAGCCCGCACCAGGAGCGGCGGCTTGCGCTCCGGGTCCGGCGCGACGGTGTCGTTGCGCGGCGCGTAGAACCAGGCATGTGAGGTCGCGCCGCTCTCGCCCGGGAAGGTGACGTGGCGCGGAATCGACGTCACCGCCGGATCGAAGGTCATCGACCCGGAGTCGCGCTGGAGCACGCGACGCTCGCGCGTCCCCAGACGCTCACGCACCACGCTCATGGACGTGTCGGGGCCTCCCGCGAGGTACAACAGGTCATCGCCGATCGCGCTGATGTACTGGCCGAATTGCGTGAACGGAGCATCGAGACGCGCCAGACGCCGCTCGGCGTCGAGGAGATGGAACTCCCACTCTCCGTCGCGACACGCCCACAACGCGATGCTCCCGTCATCGCAGTGCGCGTACGTCGACAGCCCGAAGACCCACTGCGGTCCGCCGCACTCCGCTTCCATCGGCGCCAGGGGCACCACGCCGTCGTTGTCGAGCCGGTAGAGGTTCCACCACCCGGTCCGGTCCGAGCAGAAGTGAAGCGCCGAGCCCGCCGACCACGACGGCTGGAAGATCGACTCGCGAGGGCCGCCGGCCACCTGGCGAGCGTTCTGCGGCGCCCCGGCCCCGTCGAAGTCCGCGACCCAGAGCTCGCAGCCGTCCCACGGCATGTTCGGGAAGTTCCAGGTCAACCACGCCAGGCTCCGGCCGTCGGGGCTCACCCGAGGCGTGGAGTAGAAGTCGTTGCCGGCGACGATGCTCACCGCCTCACCGCCGGCAAGCGGGACCACCCGTAGGTCGTTCACCACCGACGGACCGCGGTGGTCCTCTGCGACGCACACGATGCGGTCGCGTGCAGCATCGATCTCAAGATCCGCGTAGCGCAGGTCGCCGACGCCACCGGTCAGCGGTTCGGGATCGCCGCTTGTGATCCGGTAGAGGCGCCGGTCACCCGCGTTGGAGAAGTAGACGGTGCCCGCCTGCGCGCGCATCGCTGCGCCGCCGTACTCGTGCACCCCGGTGCGCGCGGAGAACGGGTCCGCGATCAGATCGGTGGTCACGCCGTCGCGCGCGCGGACGATGACGCAACGCCCGCCCTCCGTCGCACGGCCCTCGACCCAGTAGGCGTCAGCCCCGTCGAGCTGGACGTCCGACAGGCGCAGGCGCCCGGCCGCGGCCCGCTGTGCGCTGATCGGCGACGGCCAGACCCCTTGCCGACTCACGCAGTCGGCACGACGACGAACTGCTCGGCGAGACGTCCTTCATCGAGGCCGTTGGCTTTGGCGGTCGCCGCGAGCCAGCCGCGCACCCGCTCCTCGAGAGCGTCCCAGTCCGTGTACTGGCTGCGGTGACAGCGCAGTGCGGCGAGCTTGCGGTCCGCGGTGTCGGTCACATCGATCACCTGGGTTTCCTGCCCGACGCCCATCGCCGCACTCATCCAGACCTCGGCGACCGTGTGAGGCTCGAGGCCCTCCTCCTCGAGAAGCTCGATGTGCGCGAACGGGTTGCGCGCGTCCGGGTACACCGCACACAGGGTTGCCTCCCCCGCGGCGAGGTGATCGGGGTGGCTGGCGAAGATGCGCGTGAAGTTCCTGTTCGGCGACTGCGTGATCACCCGCTGCGGCCGCTTCTGGCGGATGACCCGTGAGATGTCACGGCGCAACTCGATGCTCGACGTGAGCTGTCCATCCTGGTACCCGAGGAAGGTGAGATCGGTGACGCCGACCTCGGCTGCGGCAGCCGTCTGCTCGATCCGCCGGATCCGTGCCATCTCATCACGGCTGATGCTGCGGTCGGATCCGCCGGCCTGGCCGTCGGTGATGATGCAGTAGGAGACCGTGACCCCCGCGCCGGTCCACTTCGCGGTGGTTGCGCCGTTGCCGAAGTCACAGTCGTCGGGGTGGGCAACGACCACCAGGACGCGTTCGATTCCGTCTATCTCTGACACGTCCCCGATGGTAACGGGAAGGGGAGATCGGACCTCCGGGACCCCGTGCGACACTCGTCGCATGGCACCACGTCTGCCGGCCGCTCTCCCACTCCCCGCATCGGTGCGCCGGTTGCTGTCGCAGCCGTCTCCGCCGAATCGGCCACTGCCACTCCGGGACTCGAACCCCGACCCGGGGCTCTTCGGCCCGGGCTCGGTGACCTGGCGGGTGATGCGTGAACCCCGGCTGCTGGCGGCCGCCGGACGGGCGCTGCTGCTCCAGGCCGCGAACCCGCTGGTGGCGCAGGGCGCCATCGACCACAGCACATACAAGAGCGACCCGTACGGCCGCCTCGAGCGCACGGTGCGGTGGGTGACGGTCGTCTCGTTCGGAACCACACGGGAAGCGGAACGGATCTCCGGCGGCGTGACGAGCCTGCACCGTCGCGTCTCCGGGAGGCTCCCCGATACGAGCGGGACAGCACGGGTCCCCGCGGGGACCGTCTACTCCGCGGCCGACCCCGAGCTGCTTCGATGGGTCCACGCGTCATTCGTCGACACCATGCTCGTCGCCCACGATGCCCTGGTCGGCGGTCTCACCGAGAAGGATCGCGACGCCTTCGTCCGCGAGTGGGACGCGGTCGCGCGCCTGATGGGGTTGCCGCGCGGCGGGTGGGCGAATGCGGCTGCGCTCCGGCGATACGTCGACCGCCAGGTCAGGCACGGCCCCGCGCTTCCGGGTGCGGGGTCGCTCGAGGTCGCGGACACCGTTCTCCATCCGCCCGTGCGGTCCGCGTGGATGCGCTCCGCCACCGACACCCTCGCATTCATTGCAACCGGTCTCCTGCCCAAGGAGCTCCGGCGAGGCTATGGCCTCTCGTGGAGTCCCGCCAAAGCCATCGCATTCGCGACGCTGACGCGGTCATTCCGGATGTCCACCGCCGCGCTCCCGCGCCGGCTTCGTATCTCGCCGGTCTATGACCTCGCACTCGCTCGATCGGAGGGCCGCTGGCCCGAGTCGCGAGCCGCCTGACACGTTCGAAATATCACTCAGCAGGGTGATTTTCCAGGCGAAGGGGCGTTGACCCCTTACCCAATCGCTACCCTAGGCTTGTGTCCTGGGGCAGAGGACCGCCACGTGGACTTTGGTCGCACACAAGGAGGCGCGTACATGACGTATCGGAGTTGGCGGGCTAAGGCGTTGCCTGCCGCTATCGGTCTCGGGGCGATCGTTCTCGCCGCCTGCGGTAGCAGCAGCACATCGACAGGCCCGAAAGTCACCAAGACAACCGCGACCTTCGCAGAGGGTCCGGGCGCGCAGCCGAACTACATCTTTCCGCTTGCGAGCCTGCAGTATTTCAGCGTCTCGAACCTGAGCCAGTTCCAGTTCCTCATGTACCGGCCGCTCTACTGGTTCGGCCAGAACGGCTCGGTGGCGCTGAACGACAGCCTGAGCCTCGCCGATCCGCCCGTGTACTCCTCGGACGGCAAGTCGATCACGATCACCCTGAAGGGCTGGAAGTGGTCGGACGGCACGCAGATCACCGCGCGTGACGTCCAGTTCTGGCAGAACCTCGTCACCGCCAACAAGGACAACTGGGCGGGCTACTCGCCCGGCGAGTACCCGGACAACGTCCTGAGCACCACGATCAGCCCCACCAACCCGCTGCAGATCACCTTCAACCTCAGCCAGGCGTACGGCTCGTACTTCTTCACGTACAACGAGCTGAGCCAGATCACCCCGCTGCCCCAGCACGCCTGGGACAAGGAGTCGGCAACCGGCGCGGTCGGGGACTACGACACCACCCCCGCCGGCGCGCAGGCGGTCTACAAGTTCCTCGACTCGCAGTCGAAGAGCATCTCCACCTATGACACCAACCCGCTCTGGCAGGTGGTCTCGGGTCCGTGGAAGCTGAAGTCGATGGACACCGCGGGCAACGTCTCGATGGTGCCCAACCCCGGGTACGGCGGCCCGGTCAAGCCGACCCTCACCCAGTTCAACGAGGTGCCGTACACCAAGG
>Ga0307372_10009035_pt1 | contig 13849 bp, 13 predicted proteins | sample OX1MG_FD_202533 | JGI IMG/M metagenome (GOLD analysis project Ga0307372, IMG submission 202533) | Soil microbial communities from Risofladan, Vaasa, Finland - OX-1 | ecosystem: Environmental > Terrestrial > Soil > Coastal area > Acid sulfate soil | place: Finland: Risofladan, Vaasa | collected...
GCGTGCGGGCCTGGCATTTCGTGGGCGTGGACTCGCTGACGGTGGCGGCGGCCGCCGCGACCGGATCGGTGCCGCGGAAGGTCACCCGGCCTGCGGCGCTCATGTCATCTACCTCGCTGCCGGATCAGGAAGAACGATCCGTCAGCGTACCCCGTACCAGGAGTAACCGGCCCGTTCGTGCGGAACAGGTCAGGCCAGGGCGCGGCGGCTGACCCGCCAGTAGCAGAACCCGGCCAGCGCGGCCGCGAGGACCAGGAAGATCGCGGTCTCGTACCACTGGAACGTCCAGTACCGGCTGCCTGGCTGGTAGGTGACCGCGACCCGGACACCCTTCCTGGCCAGGCAGGCCAGGAACGTCCCCGGGCCGCCGGTCTGCGTGGAGCAGCCGCCAGGGACGCGGCTGATGGCCTGACCAGCCGCGTTAGCGGCGTGGCTGGACAGGATCCAGCCATCGCCCTTGCTTCCGACGGTGAGGAACAGCCCGTTACCTGGACCTTCGCCAAAGCCGCCGAGCGACACCTTGCCGAGCGCCAGGACGGCATGCACAGGCGCGATCAGGTGCGGCCGGATCCAGCTGGGCCAGGCGAGCTGGACGGCGGCGAACGCGGCCAGGGTGACCGCCATCGCGGGCACCGTGCGCCGGACCAGCACCCCGGCGGTGACCCCCAGCGCGGTCTCGATCTCCCTGGTAATCAGCGGCGCGCCCCAGAACATGCCGATGACGGCTGGCGCGAGAAGCACGATCGCAGCCGCGAGGCCGTGCAGCTTGTCGTAAGAGCCGGACCGGGCCTGCCTGAGGAAGCTGCTGGCCAGCGACGCGCAGTCGTGGTGCGCAGGACAGGCAGCGAGGCCAGTGGAGTTGTCCAGGTGCGCCAGGCTGAGGCCGGAGACCAGCAGGACAGCGCCGAGCACGGCCAGGACGGCCCCGGCCGCGATCGCCTGGGGGCGGAACTGGCGCCAGGTCAGCCACGTCATCGTCGTGCCTCCGCAGCGAAGAAGTAAGGCGCGTTCACGTGAGCCGCCGGCGCCTGATCCACCAGGCGCAGAAAGCAGCCAGGGCGACCGCGAGCACCAGGAAGATCGCCGTCTCGTACCACTGGAAGGCCCAGAACCGGCTGGCCGGCTGGTAGGTGATGACCTGGCGCAGGTGCAGCCGGCCGATGGCGGCGTTACAGGCCTGGACTCCCCGATCCAGGCAGGCCTGGGTCGGTGGGCCGGTAAATGGCTGTCCGTCGGGCTTGACCGCCTGGTTCGTGAGAATCCACGCCCCCGGCTTGCTGGCTGTGTCCCCCACGATCATCTGATTGCCAGCGCCGATCATGACCTCGTCGAGCCGGGCAGTGCTGAAGGGCATGCTCTCGCGGAGCGGGCTGATGAGGTGCGGGCGCACCCAGCTGGGCCAGGCGAACGGGACGAGCGCGAAACCGGCCAGCGTGACGGCCATGGCGGGGATGGTGCGGCGGATGAGCAGCCCGGCCGTGACTCCCAGGGTGAAAGCGAACGCGGCATACCCGATCGGCGCGATGCCCTGGGCCCCGAACAGGGGCGGCGCGATCCTGGCGATGCTCAGCGAGTCCGACCGCGCGGCCGCGGCCGCCTGGTAGACGGGGCTCGCCCACCAGCTGGTCATCAGGGCAAGGAGTTCGGCGGTGACCATCGCGGCCAGGCCGATGAGACCGAGCTTGACGGCGACCCAGCGGCTGCGGCTCACGCTCTGGTTCCAGGCCAGCCGGAAGGTACCGGCCTCGATCTCGCGGGCGATGAGCGGCGCGCCCCAGAACATGCCGATGATGGCCGGCGCCGCGTAGACGATGTAGATCCCGGCGTAGAAGACCTTCTCGCTGAGACCGCCCTTCACCTGGTTGATGAAGCTGCTGGCTAGAGGTCCGCAGCTACCCGGCCCGTGACAGGTGGCCAGGCCGCTGCTGTCGTACAGATGGGCCAGGCTCAGCCCGGTCACCAGGAGCGTGACCGCGAGCGCGGCCAGGAACGCGGCGGTGACGATCGTCTGGGCGCGGAACTGCCGCCAGGTCAGCCAGATCATTGGCGTGCCTCCATCGATGGCTTGGCAGCCTCCGCACGCTGCGGCGCGGACTGGCTCATGTACGCGAGGACCAGGTCCTCCAGGCCGATGTGGTCGGCCGCCCAGGTCGGGTCGGCGACGGGGCTGCTGGTGCGGACCAGCAGCGTGCTCTGCCGGTCGGTGTGGCTGGCCGAGATCACCTGCCAGTCGCCCGGCAGCGCGGCGGGATCGCAGCGCGGCCCGGTGAGCTGCCAGTGGCTGGCGAGAAGCTCATCGACCTCCCCGGCGAGCCGCACGCGCGAAGCGACGAGCACGATCAGGTAGTCGCAGGCTCGCTCGAGGTCGGAGACCAGGTGCGAGGACATCACGACGCTGAGTTCCTGCTCGGCGGTCGCCTCCATCAGGACCTGGAGGAACTCACGGCGCGCCAGCGGGTCAAGGCTCGCGATCGGCTCGTCGAGGATCAGCAGCTCCGGCCGCTTGGCGATGGCCAGCGTCAGGGCCAGCTGGGCGCGCTGGCCGCCGGACATCTTCCCTGCCTTCTGCGACGGGTCCAGGCCCAGCTGGGTGATCCGGCGCTCGGCCAGCTCGGTGTCCCAGCCCGGGTTCATGTGCGCGCCCAGCTTGAGATGGTCGGCGACGCTCAGCCCCGCGTAGGTCGGGGTGTCCTGGGCGACGAAGCCGACCCTCGCCAGCTGCTCGGAAGTGCTGGCCGGGTGGCCGCCCAGCACCTCGATCTTTCCTGACGTCGGCTGCAGCAGGCCCACGGCCAGGTTCAGCAGCGTGGTCTTCCCCGCTCCGTTAGGACCGACCAGCCCGGTGACGTGCCCGGACGGGATGCTCAGCGTGCAGTCGGTGAGCGCCTGGCGCCGCCCGTACCGCTTGCTGAGCCCCGTGGACTCAAGAACAGCGGTCATGTCATTCGCTCCTTACGTGGCCCGTTGGGCCGGTGACCTGGGGAGTGCTGTCAGCGGGGGCATGTGCCGCGCCGTTGCCAGCCTGGTTGCGAGCACTCGATGTGCTGTTCCTGAAGGTGGTGACGAACAGGGCCTCGATGCTCTCGTCGTCGAGCCCTGAGGTGCGCGCTTTGGCCAGCCAGTGCGTCAGGTCCTCGCGCAGCGGCCCGTGCGCGGCGAGCGACCCGTCGGTCAGGGTCCGGGTCACGAAGGTCCCGACGCCAGCCTTAGCGGCGGCCAGCCCCTCGTATTCCAGCTCCCGGTAGGCCTTGAGCACCGTGTTCGGATTGATGGCCAGCCGCGCGACCACGTCCTTGACCGTCGGCAGCTGGTCACCCTCGCTTAGCAGGCCAAGCCGGAGCGCCTGCCGCACCTGATGGATGAGCTGGAGGTACGGCGAGACCCCCGAGCGGGTGTCCAGGCATGCGCAGGACATTGGCGCTGACCGGCAGCGACAACGGCGCGACGCGCTCGTAGTCGACCGTGAAGGTCAGCCGGACCCGCACCAGCAGGACGGACAGGCCGAGGGCAGCGGGATCACCAGCGGCTCCGGCCGTCGCCATCTGGTCACGGAGGGAGCGCGGAAGCGGGTTCGTATCCCGTCGCCGAACATCAGCACCGGCAGGTACAGCGTTCGTGAATGCCACGAGCGGTCGCGAGATAGTGGCGGACAGCTTGCCGCGACCAGTCGTGCGTTCAGCGTCCGCTCTGTCATGCCGATCAGCGCAGGAAAGGGTTGACCCCGCTACCGCCCGGAGTTACGTTCGCCACAATTGTCGTTCCAGTGGCTACTGAGGAGGAATGACGGTAATGGCGTTTACGTCGCGAGCATCACGAACGTCGCGAGCGGTGCAATCGAAGAGGAACTTCTCCTGGAAGCTGGCCGCGGTCCTTGTCGCGGTCGCCACCGCCTGGGGACTCGGCGCGCCGGCGGCGAGCCAGGCCGCCGTCACCGTCCAGCGACTCGGGTACTGCGGCGGCGACGACTGGGAGCCGGCCATGGCGTCGGACAGCGGCCACGTCTACCTTCTCATCACCCACTACGCTGGCAACACGAGCTGTGACCCGGCGTCCGGCCTGAACAACTCGCGGATCATGATCCAGGTCTCCAGTGACGGCGGCAAGACCTTCAGCGCCCCATCAGTCGTCGCGAACACGCCGGGCGGCGTGAGCTACCCGGACCAGGCCGATCCCGCTATCGCCCTCGACAAGGCGACCGGCGCGGTCTACGTGTCGTTCCTCGCCTACGGCCTGTCCGGCGGCCACACCGATATCTACGTCGCCAAGTCGACGAACTTCGGCCAGAGCTTCGGCCAGGCCGTTCAGGCCAACGCGAAAGGGTGCAAGAACTGCGACCACGAGAAGATCCTGGCCAGCAGCAACGACGTCTACGACGCTTACACTCAGGGCTCCGGTCACTTCGTGTCGGTATCAACGAACGGCGGCTCGACCTTCACCCAGCACCTCGTCGACAGCACCGACGTCGTCGGCTTCGCCGAGGGCGGGGTGTTCGACGCTCAGGGCAACGCCTGGTTCGCCTGGGGCGACTGCCAGTCGAGCAACTGCACCGGCTCGCCTGCTGCCGACTACCGGGTCTCCGAGACGCTCGCTGGCGGCGGCACAACCACCTTCAGCCCGGTGATCGCGCAGGCACCGCAGGGTCCCGGCTGCCCGTACAGCAAATGCGGGTTCGCCTACTTCGGCGCCCAGGACGTGATCGCGATCGACTCCGCTGGGACGCTCTACCTCGCCTGGCAGGACGGGCAGGTGCACACCCAGGCTAAGAGCCCGACCATCATCAACCTGTCGCGCTGCTCGTCGAACTGCACGACAGCGGCCGGCTGGTCCCTGGTTGGCCGGGTCGACGACAAGACCGCCTCCAACTGCCCGAACTCGGCCTGCTACGCCCTGTTCCCGAACATCGTCGCGGGCGGGCCGGGTCAGCTCTTCGCGACCTGGATCGACGACAGGAACGACTCGCTGGACGGCACAGTCGATCACGTCGACGGCTACAACCTGTGGTACCGCGCCTCGACCAATGGCGGGACCTCGTGGACCACGGCTGGCCAGCAGATTTCCCAGTACGACCCGTCCCAGTCACAGGAGACGCCGAACGGCTTCCTCTTCCCGTACGGCGACTACACCGGCCTGATCCTCAACACGACCTGCGCGACCCCGGCGCCGGCCATGACCTGGGGCGAGGGCCACAACTGGACCGGCGGAGCGTCGGCGCCAGGCCACATCGAGTTCACCTCGCTCTGCTAGCGGTCCCTGCTGGGCGATGACGGGGGCTTCCTGGCCGTCCTGCATGCGGACAGACTACTACGCGACGCGTAGTACGTGAAGCGGATTACTCCAGGGCCGCCGCGACCGCCCGGGCTCACGGGGCGCTCACGAGCTGAGGATCATGGAGGGGTGAGCGACTCCAGCGGCACCGGCTTGTTCGGCGCGCTGTTCGACCGCGGGGCGGTCGACGTGAGCGACGAGGCATGGCTGCAGGCCATGCTCGACACGGAGGCGGCGCTGGCCCGCGCCGTGGAGCGCGCCGGGCTCGCGCCGGCCGGATCCGGCGCGGCAGTCACCGCGGTGGCCCGCTCCGGCCTTTTCGATAACGGAGCGCTCGGGGTAGCTGCGGCGGCCACGGGCAATCCCGTTCCGGCCCTGGTCAGGGCGCTGACCGAGCTGCTGCCTGAGTCGGCGGCAGGAGCCGCCGGAGCTGTTCACCGTGGCGCAACCAGTCAGGACATCATCGACACGGCCGTCATGCTGCTCGCCCGCCAGAGCCTCGACGCCATCCTCGCCGACCTGCAGCTGGCGGCGGGCAGCTGCGCCGCCCGGGCGAGCGAGCACGCGAGCACGGTGATATCCGGCCGGACGCTGCTCCAGCAGGCCGTGCCCGTGACCTTCGGGCTGGTCGCCGCGGGCTGGCTGACCGCGATCGACGAGGCGCGCCGCGACCTGCACCGGATCAGGGCCGGCCGGCTCGCCGTTCAGTTCGGCGGGGCGGCGGGGACGCTCGCCTCGCTCGGCGACGCCGGGCCGACCGTCGCCGCGCTGCTGGCCGGCGAACTCGGCCTGGCCGAGCCCGTGCTGCCCTGGCATACGAGCAGGCTGCGGATCATCGAGCTCGCGGCGGCCCTGGCCGGCGCGTGCGCGGTGCTCGGCAAGATCGCCAGGGACGTCACCCTGCTCGCCCAGACCGAGGTCGCCGAGGCGCACGAGGATGCCGGGTCCGGCCGCGGCGGCTCATCGGCCATGCCCCACAAGAAGAACCCGGTCGCCTCCATCGTCATACTCGGCTGCGCCAGGCAGGCACCCGGCCTGCTCGCCACCCTCGCCTCCGCCGCCGAGCAGGAACACCAGCGCGCCGCCGGCGCCTGGCACTCCGAATGGCAGCCCCTCTCCGCCCTCCTCCGCCTGACGGGATCCGCCACCGCCTGGACAGTAGACCTGCTCGCCGCCCTCCAGATCGACCCACTCAGAATGCGCGCCAACGCAGAAGCCACCAACGGCCTCCCCCAAGCCGAGCACCTAGCCGCCCTCCTCACTCCCGCGCTAGGCCCCCTTCCCGCCCACGACCTGCTAACCGAAGCAACCAGAAGAGCCATTACCGAAGGCATCAGCCTCTCCGACGCCCTCCGCACCGACCCAGAGGCGGCGGCTTTGCTTTCCGAAGCCGGTTTCACCCGCGCCGACATCGAGACAGCCCTCCGCCCCGAGTCCTACCTAGGCGCCACCCCCGAGTTCATCCGCCGCGCCCTAGCCGCCCACGCGGAGTGCGACGCGGCCCTGGAGGCGTAACGGTTCGTCGGCTGGTGCCCAATGCGCAGAGCCACGGAGCGGACGACATGCTCCCGGTGCCAGCCGTTTGCGCAGCAGGCGGCACCGGCGGGCTTGCCGCCCGATCCGCCCCCTACGCTTTTCCGACATGAGCACCGACGAAGACCGCACCAGCCAGGGCATGCAGATCCGCCGCGAGGTCCTCGGCAATGAGCACGTAGACAGGGCCATAAGGCAGACGACCGACTTCACGGCACCGTTTCAGGATCTGATCACGAGATACGCCTGGGGCGACATCTGGTCCCGCCCCGGCCTGTCACGGGCCGACCGCAGCATGATCACCCTGGCCATCCTCGCCACGCTGCGCCAGGAACACGAACTCGCCATGCATGTCCGCGCCGCGCTGCGGAACGGCCTGACACCCAGCCAGATCCAGGAGGTCTTGCTGCAGGTCGCGGTCTACGCCGGGGTTCCCGCGGCGAACCGCGCGTTCGCCATAGCGGCGGAAGTGCTGGAGGATGCTACGTAGTTCGCACAGTTGTTCACTTAGCGGCCTATCGATATCGTGTCGGTAGATGCGGCGAGGAGGGCTGGTGGGGGGTGGCTGAGATTGTGTCCCTGGCCGAGGCGATCGCCGCTGCCGTTCACGACGGGGACACCGTCGCGATGGAAGGCTTCACGCACCTGATCCCGCATGCCGCGGGCCACGAGGTGATCAGGCAGCGGCGCCGCGACCTGACCCTGGTCCGGATGACCCCTGACATCATCTACGATCAGCTGATCGGCGCGGGCTGCGCCCGCAAGCTCGTCTTCTCCTGGGCAGGCAATCCCGGCGTCGGATCGCTGCACAGGTTCAGGGATGCCGTCGAGCACGCCTGGCCGGTCCCGCTGGAGATCGAGGAGCACAGCCACGCGGGCATGGCCAACAAGTACATGGCCGGGGCATCCGGGCTGCCGTTCGCGATCCTGCGCGGCTATCGCGGAACCAGCCTGGCCAGCCAGACCGCCGGCGTCGCCGAGGTGGTCTGCCCGTTCACCAGCGAGCGGCTGACCGCGGTCTCCGCGCTCCGGCCGGACGTCGCTGTCGTCCACGCCCAGCAGGCGGACCGCCTGGGCAACGTCCAGTACTGGGGGATCACCGGAGTGCAGAAGGAGTGCGTGCTCGCCTCGGCCAGGTCGGTGGTGACCGTCGAGGAGATCGTCGACGTGCTCGACCCTCGGCCGGGCGCGGTCGTGCTGCCGTCCTGGGCGGTCAGCTACGTGGCCGTCGTGCCGGGGGGCGCGCACCCGTCCTACGCGCTGGGCTACTCCGCCAGGGACAACGACTTCTACGTGGCGTGGGACGCCATCAGCAGGGACCGGGCAACGTTCACTGCCTGGCTGGATGAGCACGTCTACCATCGCCCGGCCGGACCAGCCGGTCCAGCCGGCGATGCGGTGCTGGCCGGAGACACGGGAACCGCCCGATGAGCTACACGGCGGACGAGATGATGACCGTCACTGCCGCGCACGCGCTGCGTGACCAGATGACCTGCTTCGTCGGGATCGGCTTGCCGAGTGAGGCCGCCAACCTGGCCCGCGCGACGCACGCGCCGAACCTGATCCTGATCTACGAGTCGGGCACGATCGGCGCCAAGCCAGGCGTGCTGCCGCTGTCGATCGGCGACGGGATCCTGGCCGAGACCGCCGACTCCGTTGTCAGCGTTCCGGAGATCTTCAACTACTGGCTGCAGTCCGGCCGGATCGATGTCGGCTTTCTCGGCGCCGCCCAGCTGGACAAGTTCGGCAACATCAACACCACGGTGATCGGCGACGACTACGCCGATCCGAGGGTCAGGCTGCCGGGCGCGGGCGGGGCGCCCGAGATCGCGGCGGCCTGCCGGGAGGTCATCGTCGTGATCAGGCAGTCGCGCCGGACGTTCGTGGACCGGGTCGATTTCGTGACCTCCGTGGGCTTCGGCGACGGGCCGGGCAGCAGGCAGCGGCTCGGCCTCACCGGCGCGGGACCGAGCCGGGTCATCACCGACCTCGGCGTCCTGACGCCTGACCCGCAGACGAGTGAGCTCACGCTGTCCGGGATCTACCCCGGGGTGTCCGTTGCGGATATCAAGGGCAGAACTGGCTGGGACCTGCGGGTCTCCGCAGACCTCAGCGAACTCCCCGCCCCGTCCGAGCCCGAGCTGACGGCACTGCGCGGCTTGCTCGCCACGATGCCCGCCAGCAAGGCAGACCGGGTGCCGCCGGCCGCGGCGGCCAGCGCACCGGTCACCGCGCGCGCGACCGAAGGAGCAGCCCGATGACGGCCGAATCGCACGATGCCGCACACCACGGTGCCGCACACCACGATGCCGCACACCACGATGCCGCACACCACGGGACTTCCACGCACGGAGCCGTGAGCAACGGGCTGATCCTGCCGCGCTACGAGCGGCCCGATGGAGTCCACCCGCCGCTCAACTCGCCGGAGTACCGCTCCTCCCAGCTGCGTGCGCCGGTGCAGCCGCTCGTGCCGATGCCGCAATGGCTGACCGAGGTGACCGGGCCGCTGCTCGGCGCCGAGCGGGTGACCACCGCGGACAGCGATCTGACCACGCGCCATCCGGGCGAGCCGCTCGGCGAGCGGATCATCGTGACCGGCCGGGTGCTGGACTCCGGCGGCAGGCCGGTCCCTGACACTCTCGTAGAGATCTGGCAGGCGAACTCGGCCGGCCGGTATGCCCACAAGGTCGACGACCATCCGGCACCGCTCGATCCGAACTTCGACGGCGCCGGCCGCTGCCTCACCGGCTCCGACGGCAGGTACCGGTTCGTCACGATCAAGCCGGGTGCTTATCCCTGGCAGAACCATCTCAATGCCTGGCGTCCAGCCCACATCCACTTCTCGCTGTTCGGCCGGGCGTTCACGCAGCGACTGGTCACCCAGATGTACTTCCCCGGTGACCCGCTCTTCGCGCAGGACCCGATCTTCAACTCGGTGCCCGACCCGAAGGCCCGCGAGCGGATGATCGCCCGATTCGACCTCGACCTGACCGAACCGGACTGGGCGCTGGGCTTCGAGTGGGACATCGTACTGCGCGGCGCCAGCGCAACCGTCTTCGAGACGCAGGAGGACGCGTGAGCCTGCCCATCACGCCCTCGCAGACGGTCGGCCCGTTCCTGGCCATCGTCCTGCCGTGGCCGGACGGCTCGTTCGTGGTGCCGGAGGGGACTCCCGGCGCTATCACCATCACCGGCCAGGTGCTCGACGGCGCCGGCGAGCGGGTGACCGACGCGCTGATCGAGACCTGGCAGGCGGACCCGGACTCCCGGTTCGACCACCCGGACGACCCGCGCGGGGCCGCCAGGCCGGCCGCGGCTGGGTTCCGCGGCTTCGGCAGGTGCGCGACCGACGCTGACGGCCAGTACCGGATCGTCACGCTTCGCCCCGGTCCGCTGCCGTGCCTGGCCGGCGGAACAGAGGCACCGCACCTGGACGTCTCCGTCTTTTCCAGAGGCCTGCTCGACCGCGTCGTGACCAGGATCTACTTTCCTGACGAGGCCGAGGCGAACGCGGCCGACCCGGTCCTGTCCGCCATCGGTGACCAGGCCCGGCGGGCCACGCTCATCGCCAGCACGGTTCCGGGCGGCCAGCCGGGCCAGTTCCGGTTCGACATCCGGCTGCGCGGGGACCGCGAGACTGTGTTCTTCGATGTGTGATCCCGGCTGGCTGCTGCGCCCGCTGCCCGGACGTCGCCGTGGCTGAGCCGGACCCGGCCCCGCTGCCGCTGACGGCCTCGTTCGAGGGGCAGGCCGGGGCGCCGGTCCTGGTGCTCGGAGACTCGCTCGGGACCTCCCGTGCGGTCTGGGACCCGCAGGTACCGGCGCTGGCGGAGCATTTCCGGCTGCTGCGGTTCGAACTGCCGGGGCACGGGGGCTCCGCCGCACCCGCCGGGCCTTACACGATCGCCGACCTCGGGGCCGGCGTGCTCGCGCTGCTCGATCAGCATGGCATCGAGCGCGCAGCCTACTGCGGGATCTCGCTCGGCGGCATGATCGGGATGTGGCTGGCGGCCGAGCACCCGGGCCGGATCGCCGCCCTCGGGCTGGTCTGCAGCTCTGCCTACCTGCCGCCGGCCTCGGCCTGGCTGGCCCGGGCCGACCAGGTCAGGACGGCCGGCCTGGCCTCGATCTCCGGGCAGTCGATCGGCCGGTGGTTCACCAGGGCCTTCGCCGAGCGCGAGCCCGGGGTGACGGCCGCGTTCGCCGCCGACCTCGAACGCACCGACGCGACCGGCTACGCGGGCTGCTGCGCGGCCATCGCCGGGATGGACCTGCGGTCGCGGCTCGGCTCGATCACGGCACCCACGGTCGTCATCGCCGGTGAGCAGGATCCGACGACGCCGCCCGATCACGGCGCGCTGATCGCTTCAGGCATCAGCGGCGCGCGGCTTGTTGTCGTCGCCCGCGCCGCTCACCTGGCGAATGTCTCGTCGCCTGACGAGGTCACCGCGGCACTGCTCGGTCACCTGGGCGGCAATTCCTACCGGCTCGGCTAGCTAGGATTTCGTCGCTGGGCGTTACCATGCAGTTGAGATGAGAACTTCGGGGCGCACAGCGAACACGTCCGCCGAGGCGGGGCACCCGGCCGGTGGGGCGCTGCCCGTAGCGCCGGAGGACAGCGGGGTGCTGCCCGAGGACAGCGCGGCAGCCCCGGCGCCTGAAGCGGTGCCTGCCAGAGACAGCGATTTCGTCCAGTCGCTGGATCGCGGACTGGCGGTTATCAGGGCATTCGGGCCAGACCGGGAGCGGCTGAGCCTCAGCGAGGTGGCGCGGGCCACCGGGCTGACCAGAGCCGCTGCCCGCCGGTTCCTGCTGACGCTGGTCAGGCTCGGGTACGTCCGCAGTGACGGGCGGGAGTTCTCGCTCCGGCCCAGGGTGCTGGAACTCGGCTATGCGTACCTGTCGGGGCTCGCGCTGCCGGAGGTAGCCGAGCCGCACCTGGAGGAGCTGTCGGCCAAGCTGCACGAGTCCTCGTCGATCTCCGTGCTCGACGGTCAGCACATCGTCTACGTGGCCAGGGTCGCGACGAAGCGGATCATGACGGTCGCGATCTCGGTCGGCACGAGGTTCCCCGCCTACGCGGCCTCGATGGGCCGGGTGCTGCTGGCCGGGCTGAGCGAGGAAGAACTCGGCAAGTACCTCGCCGAGACCACGTTCGAGGCGTTCACCGAGCAGACCGTCACCGATCCCGATCGGCTCAGGGAGATCATCCGCGAGGTCGGCAGGCAGGGTTACTCGATCGTGGACCAGGAGCTCGAGGAAGGGCTGCGGGCGATAGCCGCGCCGATCAGGGACTCCTCGGGCGCGGTGACCGCAGCGATCAACGTGTCAGCCCACGCCAGGAGGCACAGCCGCGAGGCGATGCTGACACAGCTTCTTCCCGCGCTGCTCGAGACGGCCAGCCAGATCGAGGCCGATCTGAAGGCCGTGGCGCCTTCCTGACCCTCGGTCAGGAAGGCGCCATCCGAGGCTCCATTCGAGCCAGCCAATCCGCGGTCCAGACGTCCCGGTTAGACCTGTGTTCTCAGCGATCACGCCGATACGCGATGGACGTTGACACTCGTCTATAACGCTGACTAAGTTCTACATTGCGTATAGTCGTACGCCAAGCGAACATCCTGCGAGTACCTGTCCTGAAGTGTCGGTCGTCACTGGCGACGGCGCAGCCTTCAGTTCGCCGGCGACCCGCGGGCGCTGACTTCGGAGGAGACGGAATGGACCGTCAGGAAGCAGAACTCGGGATGCCGCAGGATCAGTCGATCTCGCGACGTTCTCTTCTCAAGGGCATGGGCGCCGGCACGTTCGCGGTCGGCGCGGGCGGGCTCCTCGCTGCCTGCAGCTCCGGCCTCAAGGGCGGCGGCCCCGCGAGCGCGAGCGGGACTATCAATATCGGCTTCATCACGCCGCTCACCGGCGAGCTGTCCGGCTTCGCATCCGGTGACAAGTACGTGCTGCAGCAGATCCAGCAGAGCTCGATCTACAAGAACGGCATCAAGATCGGCAAGAAGACCTACAAGATCAACGTCAACGTGCAGGACAGCCAGTCGAGCCCGACCACGGCCGGCCAGGTGGCTCAGAAGCTGATCACTCAGGACCACGTCGACATGATCCTGACGACGTCCACACCGGAGACGACCATCCCGGTCGCCACGTCGTGCGAGAAGCTGCACACTCCGTGCCTGTCCACCGTCGTTCCGTGGGAAGCCTGGTACGGCGGGCTGGGCGGCAATCCGGTGAGCCCGACGACCTCGTTCCAGTACTGCACGATGTTCTTCTTCGGCCTCAAGGAGTTCCAGGGCTGCTTCGCGCCCATGTGGAACCGGGTCAAGACGAACAAGGTCGTGGCCTGCCAGTACCCGAACGACGCCGACGGGAACGCCTTCCGCGGCGGGTTCGAGCCGCTGATCAAGGCATCCGGTTACACGGTGGTCGACGGCGGCGCGTATACCGACGGCACCACCGACTTCACCTCGATGATCTCGACGTTCAAGAGCAAGCATGCCGAGGTGTTCAGCAACTGCCCGCTGCCGCCGGACTTCAACACGTTCTGGAAGCAGGCATCACAGCAGGGCTTCAAGCCCAAGCTGGCGACCGTCGCCAAGGTACTGCTCTTCCCGGCCGACACGGCCGCACTCGGCCCGCTGGTCAACAACGTCGCCACCGACTCGTGGTGGGGCCCGTACATGCCGAACACCTCGTCGCTGACCGGCCAGTCGGCAAAGGGGCTCGCCGACGGCTTCCAGGCCGCGACGGGGAACCAGTGGGTGCAGTCGATCGGCTCGACGTACTCGCTGTTCGAGGTGGCCAAGGAGGCGTTCGCCAGCGTCAGCGACCCGCATGACGCCGCCGAGGTCGCCAGCGCCCTGCATCAGGTCAACTACACGGGAATGTGCGGCCCGCTCAACTTCGGCAACGGTCCCGCCCCTGGCGTGGGGATCATCAACCCGGTCGGCGTGCAGTGGAAGAAGTCGACCGGCAAGTTCCCGTTCGCGATGACGGTCGTCGACAACTCTCTGAACTCGGCCGTGCAGGTCCAGGCAAATCTCGAGCC
>Ga0307372_10009036_pt1 | contig 13848 bp, 5 predicted proteins | sample OX1MG_FD_202533 | JGI IMG/M metagenome (GOLD analysis project Ga0307372, IMG submission 202533) | Soil microbial communities from Risofladan, Vaasa, Finland - OX-1 | ecosystem: Environmental > Terrestrial > Soil > Coastal area > Acid sulfate soil | place: Finland: Risofladan, Vaasa | collected...
TCAGATCAGTCGCATCGATGTCGCCAGCCTCGTAGGCGAGCACCGTTTCCATCTCCGTCAGGGCCGGAAGCTGGGCCAGGACCTTGGCGACGATCGGCTCGTCAATCGGGTGCTGCTCGACCTGGTCCGGTTCGCAAATCGCGACTGTTGCCGAGGCGACTACCTGAACCTCCTTATCGGACTCATCCCTGAAACCGGCGCTGGCATTGATCGTTAGGTCTTCGCCGGCCACGGCTACCGGGGTCGTGACTTCAAAAATGAACTCCTTCGGGCGCACGAGATCGCCCAGGAAAACCTTGAATCCGTTCCCGTTCGGCTCCTGTCGGTAGGCATTCAGGTTGGTGCCTGCCGAAAGCCTTTCCGGTAGGTCGACCGTCACTTCGACATTTCGAGCAGTTACCTCAGCTGCGGCCGTGAACTCCTCGCGGAGCACCGCGTCCAGCGATTCCAGCGATTCGATGTGCGTGAAGTCTCCGTTGCCGGCTTCCGCTAGCTGGCTCATGAGCGCGATGTTGTAGTCAAACCCAAAGCCGAGCGTGGCCACCGTCACGCCGTTGTGGGCGGCGCCCGCAGCGTGCTCGGCGAGGACAGCCGGCCGTTGCTCGCCAACGTTGGCCTCGCCATCCGAGAGCAGCACAAGCTTGCATCCGAACTGCTTGCGCACAGCCTTTGAGAACTGCCCAAGCCCGGACTTGAGAGCACCCTCGATGTTCGTGGACCCACCCGTCTCCAGGCCCTTAACGGCTAATGCGAGTTCAACCCGCGACCTGGCGCTAAGAACCGTCAATGGTTTGACCACCTGAATCGTGTCGTCGAAGACCACGAGCGTGACCGCGTCACCGTCATGCATGAGGTCGAGCAGCCTGAGAGTGGCGGCCTTGACGAAGCCCAGCTTGCTCGGCTGGCCGGTGTCATCGCCACCGGCGACGGGTTCAGCGGCCGTGATGGAGGCCGCAGCGGGCCCGGCCATCGAGCCTGAGCGGTCGATGATCAATGCCAGCGCCACCGCCTGGCGGTTGGGCTGGACCGGCTGGGCCGGCGGCTCGACGCGAACGAGCAGGTGCAGGGCGCCACCGACCCGCGCGATGGCTTTCCTGGATGGCCGGATGGTGAGCTCAAGTCGTTGCTTCATAGGGCGAGCTTGGGCCCCCCTGACGACAGCTGACTGTCGTTCTCGCTACGAGCTCACTCGTTCTCGCACGGGAGTCTTTTCTCGGCGCGCGCGGCGGTCCTGAATCATCTCCACCGGCTTGGGGATTTTCGTCAGCGCCAGTCGTGCCGATTCCCTGGCGCCATCCATGTCATAAGTTCGCGACATTGCACGAATTTCCGCCTGGATATCGCGGCGCAGCTCCACAGGACGCACAACCTCGCAATCGCCTCCCCAACCAAGCACCCAATGGCGGATCTCGAGGATCGATCCCACTCCTAACGTCACGCGCAGGCGTCCGTCCGGCAAAGTCTCAGTGCGTTGGCTTGCATGCCAGATCGTCTCTTTCGCGCGCCGCACAGCGTCTCGCTTGAATAGGAGTTCAACCTCGACGGGCTCCGCGGACGACCATATTCCCCACGCCCCGGCGAGATGATCGCGAACCGAGAAGCCCAACGGAGGACTGAAGCGCTCGTCGAGCACCGTGACCGCTGAGATCCGCTCGACCTTATATATGCGGACCTCCCTGGGCTTCGGATCCCAGGCCATCAGGTAGCAGGTGTGGCCAGTGGCGCTCGGCTCGAGAAACAGCGGCCAGAGCCGACGCTCAAATGTGTCCTTCATGGTGTATGTGATCACGACCTGGCGACGTTCAGCCCACGCCGTCGTCAGGCCGGCGAGCACCATCGTGTACGTGGGATCGATCGCCTTCTCAGCCATCTCATTGCCAATTTCCATCAGCGCCGGCCGCATGGCTTTGGGAAGCGCCGCGGACAGCTTCTCGAATGCTGCAACGGCGAACGGATTGGCCCGGTCGGCGAAGCGAAGCATGAGCCTCGCTGCGAGCAGTAGGCTGACCATCTCCTGGACGTTGAGATTGACTGGAGGGAGCCAGTAATCCGGCACGATTTGCCACCGGGCTCCGTGCTTGATGAACGGCACCCGCAGCTCGGACTCCAAGGCAGCGATGTCTCTCTGGGCGGTGCGCTGGTTGATTTCCATTCGCTCGGCCACCTGACCGCTAGTCAGACCGTAGGGAACGGCTTGGAAAAGAGTGACTTCGCGAAGGAGGCGAAGCACGCGATCTTGCTTCTCAAACCCGACCCGGCTCATGGCGCGGCGATTATGTCACCGCGTAGCGCCGCAGTTCGTTGATCTGGGGTCTGCGCGAAATTGATTTAGGCTGACGGCAACCCAGAAAGCCGAGACTAATCCTTCCCCCAATCGAACTTTAGGTGAAGGGTCTGAGCGTTCTCCGAGATCGTGCGAACCGTGTCCTCAGCGAAACCATCTACGGCCAAGTGCTCAGCTTCGATTTGGAGAGAGACGTGGAGTTGCACGTCTTTCTGCTGGGCAAGGCGATCAATGACCGCGTCCACTATCTTGGTTAGCTCTGGAATTGGGCGCCGGGGATCGGCAAGGCTAACTTCCCCACGGAACCGCCTGGTCCGCTGAACCTGTCCTTTTCCAGACCCTGGGCCAGGTGGCGGTATTTTCGGCGGTTCCACTCCGGGCAGCGGGTCCGGCAGTACAGAGCCATCCACAATCAGACTCGTAGAAGTCACCGGGGTGTCAGCAAGGCGGCCCGCCACGATACCCCGGTACTCGCCACCCTCCCGAGCTGCCGCATAGGCGAAGGTCTCAGATCGCCAGACCAGGCTCGACGATCCATCTCGTACTGCCCCTTCCAGAACAGACACGTCTCGCAAGCGTGGTAGGTACGGGTACTGAGCGAACCAACTCCAAAGCTGCTTCAAGCCAAACGCGTGGTCGGCAGTCCACCTCTCATTTAGTGCCCCATCGAGGACGAGCCGGAGGTTCACGCCCCCGAACTTCGTGATCAGGTGCTCCTCGTTTCGGAGCTTCGCACCAGCACGGACGGCCAGCCGGTCGGAGCCTGAGACCTTGACTACGCGAAGCTCGACCTTAGCGAGCGGGTCGGCCTGTTCTGGAACCAACAGCCATTGGTAGGCTTCCGGGATGCGGCTCCGAACGGTTTCGTCTGCACCCACGCGCTGCGTCTTCGCCTGATTTCGCTGGAACGAATCGAGGTTGAGCCGGCCGGCTTCTCCGTCCTCCTCGATCGAGCTCCACGCGAGGTACGCCCGGACAGCCTGAGCTAGCTCGGCGAGCCGGAGTTGGTCCGCCGCGAGGAAGACGACCATGTTCTGGTTGAGGCGCGCGCCGGCTCCCCTTGAGGCGAGGATCTCGCCAGCCGCCGTGACCCCATCCGACAATGCCGCCTTGGGGTCGTGTGGATGCTGCGGGCTGAGCACAACTAGCGCAACCTCGTCTTCATCGGGTACGTCCGACCCCGACTTAGGTGAAGGATGAACCCGGGCGAAGGGGCCGCGATCGGCGAGCTCTGACTTCAGCCTTCGCTCAATCTCCAAATCCACGCGGTCCTTCGGCTGTTGCTCTGCTCGATCCCGAGCAAGCTGGTTGACCGAGGGCTGAGTCGCATACCAGTATCGACCGCTGTCCTCATACAGATATGTCGCCTGGCCCGCCAGCTTTCGCAGAGCGTCGGCGAAAGTCCCCGGCGTCTCCCCGGGTTGCACAGCCCCCAGGAGTATTCGTCGTTCATCAATCCCTCGGTTCGCTGCAGCAGGCAATGGAGCCGAGCCAAGGAAGACCGTGCGCGCAACGCGGCGGGTAGCTGAGTATCGACCGTACGTGCCCGCGTTCTCCCGATCCAACCGGAGAGGGAGGGAGTTTCCGCCGTCGATATCGCTCTCGATGATCGGCTGCCAGACGTCGTCGAGGTATTGAGTGAGCTGCGGAAGGACCAACGCGTCGTCAAGAGGGACCGCGGCCGGCAGAATCAGAAGGTTCGCATCCTGACGCTCCCAGAGAGCGTGGACGACAGCTGCCATCAGTTTCAGCACTCCGCGGGTTCGCTGGAACCGCTCTAGCGTCGACCAGACGTCGAACAATCGATCGAAGAGCTCAGGATGGATCGGGTAGCAGTTTCGCAGACGATCCAGGTACACCTTCTCCTTCGTCTCGGCCGGGAAGCTGCCCTGATGCTGGGCATAGAATTCGCCAAAGCGCTGCACGACCTCATCGCGCCCCTTCGCTGAGTCCGCTGATAAGGGCTCGAACAGCCGCCTACGAACGATCTCGAATGACTCTTGGGCCGCCGCCGGACGCCAAGGGGCATCCACTCGGTGGACAACGTGCTTGAGCGACTCAAGCGCCCGGCGGCCACCTTCACCGCCAACCTCTATGGCGGACGATGGCAGCGAAACCACGAGTAAGGCACCCTCGACTTGATCGACAGCTCCAGTCAATTGCTGAGCGAACGAGAGCGCCGCATCGAAGGTCCCGCCGGGGAGGTCGTCCTTGCCCCATTGAAGGCGGGCGTAGGTGACCCATTCGTCGATCAGGACTACTACCGGCGCATACGCACCCAGTAGCTCACGTAGGGTATCGGCGCCGGGCGGTACGCCTGTCCGGTCGGCCTCTGCGACCATCGCAAAACCCTTCGCACCGCCAAGGCGCCACGCGAGCTCGCCCCAGAGTGTGCGGATTTCGGCACCCTGGACGGGCCGCGGAGTGATCGGCGAGAGGGCGGTTCCGACAATGGCCGCGCGCGCGACCTTGGGAAGCGCCGTAACTTTAGCCAGGGTAAGGATGTCTTCCAGTCCAGGCATGCTCGCAACTTGCACGCCAGGGTCACACAAGTGCCAGAGCGCAAGCATCGAGTGCGTTTTTCCGCCGCCGAATGTGGTTTGGAGATCGACTACAGACTCGCCGCCGGTCCGCGTTAGACGCCGTAGCGCGCCCGTAAGGAGAAGGCTTAGCCCTTCCGTGAGGTACGTTCGGGCGAAGAACTCTCGCGCGTCGACATACTCTTTCGCCCCCTCACCCCGAGCGACCTGAGCGAGGTCGGCGGCGAACTCGGCCTGACGGTACCGGCCGCTGGCGACATCGGGATGTGGCGTAGCAAGACTTCGCCACGGCGCTAGACCTTTTAGTGGTTCTGCAGCAACCGGTGCGGCAGTCGTCGCCTTCTGTCTCTCCTTCTGCTGAGCAACTGCGTTTTCCATCAAGATCGCAGCCTTCGATTTGGCGAGAGCGTCTGCCTCCGGCGCGGCGACCGAACGTAGTAGGCGCTCCGCGGTGTCGTGAGCGCGATAGATGTCGTCCCCGGTGAACGGCTTCTCGCCAGGATGGGCCCAGCGGTTGCCAGTGAGGCGCAGCTCGGCGACGTAATTTTTTTCGGCCAGGCCGAGCGTTTTCCCGAGCGTGTCTTGCCAATGAAACCAAATTGCGTTGAGGAGCGAGCGGGGGTCATTTGGGTCGAATGCTCCAACGCCAGGACCTTTCGCGGCGTCGATGGTCGAGACCCAGGCGGAACCGTATGCCTTGCTGAAGGCCTGCTCGACGACCGGCTTGAGGCCGGCAGCGAGGACGTCAAGCATCCGACCGATCCGCTCCTTGTTGGTGAGGGCCATCGTGCTACCTAGGTTTCCAACCCAAGACTGGCTTGTGCTGGCTGGCCTGTGCGTGACTGCTCGGCACGACGAACGAGGTCTGGCCAGGCAATCGCGAGGGCGTTATAGGCTCTAGCCTCGTCGGTCCACCCTTTTTGCTCGGCCACCTGATATAGACGGTAAGCGAGGTCTCGAGCCGTGTCACCGAGACCGCCGAGACGGGCGAGGAGATCCCCAGCCGAAGCCTCATTCTCTGTCAACAACGCATCGACAAGGCGCTGGGTCGCCTCCCAGACCGGGACGCGCGCATCTTTCGCGGGATCCCAGTTCGGCGTGTACTCGCTTCGGCCTAAAAGACGAGTCTTTCCGCGGCGGGCGTCGACAATCCCAGCAGCTATCAAACCGTCGAGCGACGTGTCTTTCGCTTGAGAAAGAAGGATTGCGCGGCCTGAATCGGCCTCATTCAGACCAAACTGCTCATACCAGGCGATTGCCCAGCGTGTGTCCGCATCGAACTCCCCTTCCTGCTTGGACAGAATCTCACCTAGAGCCTGGTTGATGAGAGAAAGAGCCGTCCGTACGCGCATTATCGAACCGTCGGGCTCCAGCACCTTCGCGTAGCGGCTGAAGATGGCCATTCCAGGGCCGATCGATGCCTGAGCCAAGTCGACGGGGGCGATATTGCCGTGCTGCAGCGTTCTGAGGATGTCTGGAAGCTCGCTCTTAAGAGACGTCACGAAGTCTTTGCGGGTCGTAATGCCGGCATCCACGGATCGCGGCCGGCAGACGAGTACAACAGAAGAGGCAAGAGCATTGGTTCCAATCGAAATGCTTCGCGCTGTTCGCTCGGTCCGCATAGGCCACGTGCCACCGATCGCAAGCCCGGACCGAAGCAATCCCTCGAGCATTGTCTCCCAGCCGGTCGACACCGGCGCACCCTCAGCGTCGTCCTCATCCGATTCTGCCTGCTTAAAGGCGTAATACACGGTGATGGGAAAAATCGGATCTGCTACTTCGCGGATCCTCTCGAAAGCCGATTCCAGCGCCGATTCGAAATGCTGTTCGGCCACTTTTTTACTTCCACCGAAACGGTACGGCGCAGCCACGATCTCAGCTGCCTTAGGCGTAAGTAGGGTTGCGAACAAGTCAGGGAACACCTCGCCAAGGGATCGACGGAGCCAGACGTAGAAGAAGTCGGACAGATCCGAGTACGCGATGTTGTTGTAGTAGGGCGGGTCCGTCGATACCAGCGCTGCGGATCCGACAGTCGATATGGATTGTGCGGCGTCTGCCTGTCTCGATATTGCGGAAGGTCCGGATGGAACTGTGTCGATGGCCCGTGCGATCCAGTCGATGGCGCCGAGCCAGTTGCCAGAGGCGCCACCAAGTGGGGAAGTCTCGGCATAGTCCCAAGCCATCGAAATGGCCTGCCTTGCGAAGGTGTCTCGAATGAACTCGCCACTCGCCACCCAGGTCGAGAGCGATGACCAGTAATCGCTGGAACGATCAACTGCGAACGCTAAGTAGGTTGCGATGGCATCGGCGTACGCAGTTGCGTTGGTACCACCAGCGTGTAAAGGAATCCCGTCGTCAGGCAAGCCCGCCGCAACACCATCGGCGAGAACACGCGATCGGGTTTCACCAACCAGTTTGCTGAAAGTCGTCAGGGCGACGAGTTGACGCGCTGTGAAGTAGTCCTTGAATTGTCGGAAACCGTAGATCCGACCTTGCGCATTGCTGGCGAATGTACCCCGAGCCGGTTCGGTAGGCAGCCGTTCGGCAATCGCCGGATCAAGTAGCATCTCCTCGGCTCGCTGGATCGGCTCTAGATGAGACGCCGTCGGAGCGACGTACACTCGCCCATGTGACCCTTCGGCCACTATGGCCATGAGCTGAGATTCCATTCGGCCAGCGTTCGCCTCACGATCTATGTATTCGCCAGTCGCGACTCCAAGTGAGCAGACAACGCATCTGAATGTCGCTTGAGTCTTCTTACCTTTTTCGTTAACCGAACCGGTTCCGTTAGCGATCAAGTCAAGGTCCCGTCGCGTTGGGGTGCCTGACCGGATAGCGAACGTGACTCGCTTCGAGTCGCGATCCACCATCGGCTCAACCCAAGCCTCACTCCCCTTCCTCTTAGACAACTCGAAAGAACGGACAAGCGGCATTCGTGATCCACAGGCGGGGTTTGGACAGCTCACTGTTCGCGCCCACAGCCACGCGATAACGGTCGCTTCTTCGCCCCCCTGTTCCTTAGTCAGGCGAACCGTGGGATACAGGTGCCCAATTCGGCGTTCCGCCTCGTCCCGCATCCAAGCGCCGTAGCGACGCACATCCTCGGCGAGCCCTGAAGCTCCCCTCCAGGAACCGGAGGTCCCAACTCCTGCACGAGCGCTCGGATGAATGGGCGGTTTACGGGCGAACTTTGGCGGAATCTCGACCAGCGCCTTCGTGATGAGGACAGCAACCGGGTTGAGATCAGAAGCGTAAGTCGTGAGACCGAGACGCTGGGCTTCCAGTGGAATACTGCCACCACCGCAGAAAGGGTCGAGCACCGGCGGGGGGTTGCCACCTGTCGATCGGAGAATCTCAGCTCGCGCCCGATCGAGGACATCCTCATTGGTCGAGTTCTCCCATAGGACGAGTTCCTCGATGATTCTGAAGAGTCGCGTCCGCTCGTCTTCTACTGCTTTTGCGGTCGGGAAGCGATCGGGGTCGGAGCTGGGGTCGTCAACCAGACTTGCGAAGAGGACCGCGCGGCAGGCTGCGAGCGGCCGGCGCGCCCACCAGAGGTGAATTGTGCTCGGGTGGCCGTGGCGGATGCTCTTTTCACGCGCGGACGCGACGTTGATGGCTTCGAGTGGAAGGGCGACCTCGATGAGCTTGCGCTTCGTGGACTTCATTTGTATGACTCCACAAGCTCTCCCTGCTCGAGCAAGTCTTTGATTGAGTAATTGACCGACGTAGCGGCTGGATCTGGGCCGACTGCGAATGGGCGACGCACGTAGAGTGGCGATCCGCCAGTCCCATCGTGGACTTCCACGATCGCAAGGATGAAACGATCTGGCACGTTGAGGCTCTTGATGATCTCGTTCTTGGTCACGGTGACGGTCGTTGAGCCCTCAGCCCGGCCCTTGACCTCAATGAACCGCAAGCGGCCGTCAGGCTCGCGAGACTCGACGTCATAGCCGACCTTGTCAGCGGCCACGTCACGCGGATCGTTGCCTAGGGTGCGCTCGAGGGCCAGGACTATGTCCATCGCGATCCGCTCGACAGCGGCGCTCGCTGCCGGGTCGCGCACGCTTGGGCCGCGCCCAGTCAGCCGGTCGAGTAAACCTTGGGGAACTACGATCGCCCCGCCTACGACGACAGGCGGAAGCGCCTGGATCTGGGCCTCGAGCTCCAGCTCGCGTGAACGAGAACGGAGGCGATCGGCGAGATCGTCGGCGCGTTGGCGGGCTACGCTGCTAGCGAGCCGAGTCTGCTTGCCTGCCCGCTCCTGTTCCCTCAGACGCGCGAATTGGCTGTCCCAATAGTTGATCTCGTAGGTTAAGCGCGCATGGACCTCGCGGCGGGTCCGCTCGACGCGGTCGAGCGTGCGCTCGCGTACCTCTGCGAGGTGGGATCGGGCTAGCCTCTCGATGGCGTAATTGGTTGCGCGGCTTTCAAGAGTCGCGCCGATGAGCCACGCAGCAGATTCGACGGCGGGAGCAACGAGCGCGCGCTCCTCGGTGGAGCATGGCCGGTAGTCGAGGTAAGGCGCGGCGCCCGCGCCACCAGCGTCCTCCTCTCCGATCTCCACGAACTCGAGGCGGCGGCTCACGACGGTGGGGTGGCCATCGCGGCTAGGTCGGCCGTCGACAATGGCATGCTCGAGATAAACGAGCGCTCGGAGCTTATCGGACGGGTCAGTCTCATCGACGAGCACAGCACCGCGTCGGAGGAGTTCACGGTGGTCCTGGAGGACTAGATCGATTACTGCCTCAAGAAGAGGGTGACCCGGGCAGACGAATTCAGCGAGCGGCAACCCAATGACAGCGACACGGTCCTTCTCGAAGGCGATCCGCTCATAAGCGGCAAGGACGCCGGGGCGCATGGCGGCTTCGCGTGCTCGATCGCGGATGCGCCCGGGGACCTTTGTGAGCTCGTAGCGCGCCGGCTCTCGCTCTCGGATCTGGCCGCCCAGACTACGGAAGCTCTGGAGGAAGAAGTCGCGGACGTAGTGGGGCTGGAGTCGATTCGCCTCGGCTCGCTCGAGCTCATCGCGAACTGCTGCGACCTTGGTCGTGTCGAGCAGGTTAGCCCCAAGTGCCCTGGTCGCGAGAAGCAGGCGGAGATGAGCCACATCGAGCGCCTCATCGATAACACGCGTCATCTGAGTGCGGACCTCAGGACTGTCCCCCAGCCGGATTGCCTCGATCAGGAGCTGACGGAGTGGCTTGCCCTCGAATGTGACCTCTCCGAGGACATCGAATACGGTGCCGCCTAGGGCTTCTACTTGGACTGCGATCTTCTCGAGCAGTCGGGCGTAGACATCACCCTCCCGCGTCTTATGGGCGACGAGGTTCCAAAGGTGGCACGGTTCGGTCTGGCCGATACGGTGAATCCTCCCAAACCGCTGCTCGATGCGATTTGGATTCCAAGGCAGGTCGTAGTTCACCATGAGGTGAGCACGCTGGAGATTGATGCCCTCGCCTGCCGCATCCGTCGCTACCAGGACGACGACTGAAGGGTCGGCCTTGAAGGCCAATTCAGCAGCGCGACGTTGATCGCGGGGGAGCCCACCGTGGATTGCCACGATCGCCTCCGGCCGACCGAGGAACGTCCCCATCCGTTCGACGAGGTAGTCGAGGGTGTCGCGATGCTCAGTGAAGACGATCAGTTTGCGGCGCCCGCCCCCGGCGTCCCTCATCTCAGGCGCGTCCTGAAGGAGGGTTGAGAGCTCCGTCCACTTGGTGTCAGTGCCCAACCTACGGACACCGGCCGCCAGTGCCTCTAGCTCCCGCAACCGTGCTATCTCGAGGCGGAGCTCAGCGATCGTGCGCGCGGCGGTCGCAAGATCGACGGCGGTCTCCTCGGCGGCTTCGGCCTCTTCGGCGGTTGCCTCATCGTCGTCAATCGCCTCGACGTCAGGGACGGTCAGAGCCGTGAGCTCGGGAATCGTTACCCTGGCCTGCTCGCCCTGGCGCTGGAGCTCGGTGTCGGCGAGTGTCCGCTCAAGACGTGCGAGACGACGCTTCAGCGACATGTGGATCGCCGCCGGCGATGACGCGAGTCGGCGCTGAAGGACCGTAAGGGCGAAGCCAACGATCAGCCCGCGCCTACCCTCACCTTCGGCCTTGAGACGCTCAGCGCGGTTCATCTCCTCGCGTACATAGGTCGTTACCTGCTCGTAGAGGGCAGCCTCTGGTCCGGAAAGGTCGTACGGAACGACGTATGCGTGTCGCGGCGGGAAGAGTGCTGTTCCGTCGAACTTGACGAGCTGCTCCTTCATAAGGCGGCGCATCAGCTCGCCCGGGTCCGAGACCGGAGGTGCCGCGTCAGAGGCCTTGCGTTTGTGCCCTGCGAAACGGTCGGGGTCCAACAGGCTCATGAACAGTTCGAAGTCCTCCTCTTTGCCGTTGTGGGGCGTGGCGGTGAGAAGAAGGAAGTGGCGGGTGTGGTTTCTCACTCGCTCCGCAAGGAGCCGCCGCTTCGTCTTCTTGACCTCGCCCGAGAACAGCTGCGCGGAGAGCTTGTGCGCTTCGTCGAAAACGATGAGATCCCAGTCGGGGGCATTGTCCAAGAGGAGCTGAAGCTCCTCGTCGCGGCTCAACTTGTCCAGCCTCGCGATCATCAGGTCCGCGTCAGAGAACGGGTTACCCGAAGCCGAACCTTCGATTCGGTCGCGGGTCAGAAGAGTGAAATCGAGGTGGAACTTCTCAGAAAGTTCCGCCTGCCATTGCTCGACGAGCGAACCCGGGGTCACCACGAGGCAGCGCCGTAGGTCGCCCCGGACGATCAGCTCGCGGATGAAGAGGCCCGTCATGATCGTCTTACCTGCGCCCGGGTCATCGGCCAAGAGAAACGACAGCGGCTGGCGCGGGAGCATCGCTTCATATACGGCCGTGATCTGGTGCGGAAGGGGCTCGACCAGGCTGGTACTGACCGCTACATATGGGTCAAAGAGGTATGCGAGGTCAATCCGCTTCGCTTCGCTTGCCAGCTTAAAAGCCGCCCCATCACCATCAAAGGCCCAAGGCTTGCCCTCCTCGACAATCGTCAGCCGCGGCTCATCCTCGCGGTAGATAAGGCGCTCGGCGACCGTGCCGTCGGCCATCCTGTAGGTAAGAGTCAGGACGTCGGAGCCATGCAAGGTGATATCGATGACTGTCACCGCTCTGTCAGCGACTACACCGGAGACGAGTGCACCTTTGGTGAGCTCCTCGAGCCGCGCGATGTCAGGCCCCCTCGGCTGCGATAGCGCTTGCCGGGCGGGCGGTCAGCTGCGCAATCATCCAGGCCAAAGAAGCTGAGCTGGAGACCCCACCGCGTGATTGATCCCCCATGTCCGCCGAATCTTAGGCCGCTCGGCGACAGCTGTTCGTCGCAGCCTCACGGGTCATCGGTCAAATATCCAGCGAGTACGTCTCCTGGAGCTGCTGGGCCGGGCTACCTAGAGAGTTCTCGGGGCAGCTCAGCCGCCGGCTGGGGCCGGTATTCGGTTGTCAAAGTGCTTGGACCCGGCCGCGCACCGATGGATCGGTTATGCGTCCAGGGCGTGGTCGCGTTGAAGCTCGGCGGCTCGGGCCATCTGGCCCGTCTCGAGGTAAGCCGCTCGGAGCTTCCGGGCCAGGTCTTCCCTGTCGGGCTGCCGCTCCAGGGCCTGTTCGAGGAGGGGGATCGCTCGGCCGGGCTCCTGGCGCGCGATGTGGTTCGCCGCGAGGGCGCCCATCAAGTTGATCCGAGCCGTCTCGGCGCGCTGCCGGAGCTGGCGCACGAGATCGCCGGCCGCGCCGCGAGCGCCGTTCACTTCCTTCTCCAGCTGCTCCCATCCCGGTAGGAATTCGCCCATCGACCCGTCGAGAAGGACCGTCGCATCGTCGACGAGGTTCGGCGACAGGATGCCCTCCTTGGCGACGCACTCCGCCGCCATCTCCTCGAGGCGGAGGAGGTCGATGCTGCACTGGGTCAGGTCGAGCCGCACCGACTCGTCCTGATCCACTACCATGCGCGCGGCCAGCGGCGCCGGCAGCCAGCCGTTCAGCATATTACTGAGCCGGTTCCGGAGCCGGGTGCGCTGCTTGTCGGGCGACATTCCCGGGGTGAGCTCGTCGGCGAGGTCGGCTCGCATCACCCGGTCCTTCGGGTTGGTCAAGGATCTGAGCAATAGGTACAGCCAGATGAAGGCGATCACCGGGCGGCCCATCAGCTCGGGTCCGAAATCGTGGCCGTCGTGGCGGAGTCCGAGCCCGCCGAGGGTTTCGATCCCCAGATATGTCGGAGCCATCGCCGGCGATTTCGGCTTCACGGCGAGAGGTGCTTCTGGCTCCTCTTCGGACAGTTCCTCGATGGCGTCCTCCTGGGAGTGGATTCCGTCCCCCTCGTGTGGAGAGAGGTTGCTCGGCGCTTGGCCGACTCCGCGCTCCAACCACCATTTGATCCCGAGCGCCTGCCGCTGCTCGACACGGCGGCCGACTGCCTTCTCCGCTGGCAGTAGCAGGCCACGAGCTCGGAGCTGGCGGGCCAGCTCTGCGTCCCCACTGCTCTCCAAAACCTGGGTGGCGATGAGGGCCGGCACGCTGTCCGGCCATTGGCTTCGAGCCTCCAGGCGGACATGGGCGGACCGCTCCTCGGCAAGCCGACCAGCGACGTACAGGGGGACTCCCAGATCGAATATCCGAGCCGCCTCAGCGAACGACCGCTGAACGCCAGTACGGCGCCCGCTACCAAACCCTCGAGGCGGTTCGAAGAGCCACCGGCGTCGACCAGCCCTCAGCTCATGTAGGCGCAGACGGAGATCGCCAAGACGGCGCTTGGGCACTAATAGAAGGACGAGGAGCCAGAGTGCGGCAACCTCCAGACCGTGAGCGAGTTCAGGCGGCACGATCGGCCTCCTGGTTCATCAGATCAGGCACGAGCTGTCGTGCGAACCGAGCGAGCGCATCGCGGGCACGCGATTCGAAACGAAGCACCCACGGAAAGCCTTTCAGGTCATTGGTCGCAACGACCCGATCGTCCGGGACCACTGCCAGGTGCAGGAGACCCGACCTCAGAGAG
>Ga0307372_10009037_pt1 | contig 13847 bp, 14 predicted proteins | sample OX1MG_FD_202533 | JGI IMG/M metagenome (GOLD analysis project Ga0307372, IMG submission 202533) | Soil microbial communities from Risofladan, Vaasa, Finland - OX-1 | ecosystem: Environmental > Terrestrial > Soil > Coastal area > Acid sulfate soil | place: Finland: Risofladan, Vaasa | collected...
CGTCGAGCAACGCCGCTTCGAGACCTTTCTCGTCTGGGGCGTGACCGGCAGCGGCAAGACCGAGGTTTACCTGCAGCTTGCCGCGCGCGCCCTCGCCGCGGGGCGGCAAGTGCTCGTGATGGTGCCCGAGATCGCGCTGGCCGACGAAGTGGTGCGCTCGTTTCGGGCGCGCTTTGGCGCGCTGGTCGCGGTCGCGCATAGCGCGCAGAACGTGAGTGAGCGATGGGCGAGCTGGATGAGCGCGATCGGCGGCGCGGCGCGGATCATGATCGGTCCGCGCTCGGTCATTTTCGCGCCGATCCGCGACGCCGGACTCATCATCGTCGATGAAGAGCACGACGCCGCGTACAAAAACGAAGAGGGGATTCGCTATCACGCGCGCGATCTGGCAGTCGCGCTCGGCGGTTTCAGCCGATGCTCCGTCGTGCTGGGCTCGGCGACTCCGTCGGCCGAGTCGTTCGCAAATTCGCGCCGCGGACGCTACCGGCTCTTGCGCCTTGCGCGGCGCGTGAATGATCGCGCGATGGCGGAAGTCGAGGTCGTCGATCTGCGCCGCGCGATGCCCGATATGCGCGCCTCGGGCGAAGCCGCCAGGGGTTCGAATGGCGCGGCGCCGTCCGCCGCGCCGGTGGTTCCGCTAGCGCCGGTTCTGATCGACGCGATTCGCGCGAACCTTGCGGCGGGCGGGCAGGCGATGGTGTTTCTCAATCGGCGCGGGTTCCACAATTTTCTGCAATGCAATCTGTGCGGCAACGTGATCGCCTGCGCGAACTGCAGCGTCAGCATGACGTTTCACCTGCGCGACCGCTCGCTGCGCTGTCACTACTGCGGCAGCCATAGCCCGGCGCCGGAGGTTTGTCCCGAGTGCAAAGGCTTCGGACTCGCGGGCCAGGGCTTCGGCACCGAGCAGCTAACGTCCGCTCTGGAAGCGCTCTTCCCGGATGCGCGAATTGACAGAATGGATAGCGATACGAGCGGAAAGCGAGGGGCGCGCGCGCGGATCCTGGCCGGGCTCAGGGCCGGCGAAATAGATATCCTGGTCGGCACGCAGATGATCACCAAGGGCTTTGATTTTCCGGGGGTCACGCTCGCCGCCGTCGTCCTGGCCGACATGGGACTCAACCTGCCCGACTTTCGCTCCGCCGAGCGCACCTTCCAGGTGCTGACCCAGGTGGCCGGCCGCGCGGGCCGCGGCGAACGTGCGGGCCGCGTGATTATCCAGACGCGCGCGCCGCATCACTATAGTATCCGCGCCGCGCAGGCCCAGGATTACGCGCGTTTCGTGCGCCGCGAGCTCGAGCTGCGCCGCGAACTTGGCTATCCGCCGTTCGCACGTCTGGCGATGGTCCGATTCGAGGGCGAAGACGCGCGCCGCGTCGCGAAAATCGCGGCGGCCGCCGCCGAAGCGCTCACGCGCGCCGCTGCGTCGCCGGAAATTCTGCGCGTGCTCGGACCCTCGCCGGCTCCGATCGAGCGAATCAAGCAGCGCTACCGATGGCAGGTGATGCTAAAATCCAAAGAGTTACGGCCGATGCGCGCCGCGCTGGCGGCGATGCGTGCGGAGATTGCTCCGCTGGCCCAGGAAAACCGCGTCTATCTGATCATCGATATCGATCCGGTGCGGATGCTATAGGCGCGAGACGATCGTCACACAGGAACCTGCGATGGAATCAAATCATCCCGCCGTGCCGCGCGCGCGGCACAGCTTTGACGTGCGGATGGAAGACGGCGCGATCATCCGCGTGCGCCAGCATGGCGTCGCCGCCGCGCCGCGACTCGTCTTAAGCCACGGCAACGGGCTCGCGATCGACGGCTATCTGCCGTTCTGGGGGCCGCTTTGCGCGCGCTACGAAGTCGTGCTGTTCGATTTCCGCAATCACGGCCACAACCCGCTGCATCGCGAAGAAGCGCATCTATGGACCCATTTCGTGACCGACATGGAAACCGTATTCGCGGCAATTGGGCGTGAGCTGGGCGTCAAGCGGACCGCGGGGGTGTTTCACTCGCTCTCGGGCGTTACGGCCGCGATGCACGCGCGGAGATTTGGCAAACGCTTCGACGCGCTGGTGCTGTTTGATCCCCCGGTGTTCCCGCCGCAAGGGCATCGCCTGCGCCGCAACCAGGCGGATGATAAGACTTCGCTGGCCGGGCGTGCGCGCCGCCGCACTGAGCGCTACGCCGATCCCTCGGTCCTCGCCGCGCAGTTCCGCAAGTACAATCCGCTCTGGCGTCCCGAGGCCTACGAACTTATGGCGCGCGCGACCCTGCGCCACGACACTCGCGCAGGCGACTGGATTCTTGCCTGTCCGCGCGAGCTCGAGGCGAATGTGTTTTCGACCAATGCCGATCCGACGCTGTGGAACGCGATGGGTTCGATCCCGGTGCCGGTCAAACTGATCTGCGGCGATCCGAATCTGGTCGGCGCGATGCCGCCGGCGCTGATTGGACGCGAGCTGGCCGCCGAACACAAGCTGCCCTACGAAGCGATCGCCGGCACCACGCATTTCCTGCAAATCGAACAGCCCGAGCAATGTACCCGCGCGATGGAATCGTTCCTGGCCAAATACGATCTCGCCGCGCGCTGAGGCGGCTTTCGAGCGGCCGGGCGCTTTGATAGATTTTTCGATCTTGGACGTGTTTTAGATGGCGCTCTTAAGAATCCGGAAATTTCCCGATGAGTCCCTCAAGCAGGTCGCCGAACCGATCGAGAATATCGACGGCGCGATCAACTCGCTCATCGACAGCATGGCGCAGACCATGTACGCCGCGCCCGGCGTCGGCCTGGCGGCGCCGCAGGTCGGCGAATCCAGGCGCATCGTCGTTCTCGATACCGATCACGACGAGCCCGGTAAAAATCTGCTCAAGCTGATTAACCCGCGCATCGTCGAGGCCGAGGGCACGGTCATTTGGGAAGAGGGATGCCTGTCCGTGATCGACTACACGGCCGACGTCGAGCGCGCGGCGCGGGTGCTGGTGCGCGCGTGGACGCCCGAGCAGAAAGAGATCGAAATCGAAGCCGACGATCTTCTCGCCGTCGCGCTGCAGCACGAGATCGATCACCTCGACGGCAAGCTGTTCATCGATCGAATCAGCCGGATCAAGCGCGAACTCTATCGGCGCAAGCTCAAAAAGCTGATCAAGGACGGCAAGGCCGACGAACGCCCCTCCAAGGTCAGGATCTGAAATCGCATTGCCGCTGAAAATAATTTTCATGGGCACGCCCGCGCTCGCGGCCCGCATTCTGGACCGCCTGGCGGCGGCGGCCGACCCGCGCTTCGCCGTCGTTGCCGTCGTGACCCGTCCCGACGAGCCGCGCGGCCGCGGGCTGGCCCTTTTGCCGAGCGAGGTTGGCGCGGTCGCCGCACGGCACAATCTGCCGGTGCTGAAGCCGGTCAGGATTCGCACCCCTGAGTTTCTGGCCGAGATCAAATCGTACGATCCCGATCTGCTGGTGGTCGCGGCCTATGGAAGAATCCTGCCGCAGCCGATTCTTGACGCCGCGAGGATCGCGCCGATCAATGTTCACGCGTCGCTACTGCCGCGCTTTCGCGGCGCCGCGCCGATCGAGGCGGCGATTCTGTCCGGCGACGCCGAAACCGGCGTGACGATCATGCGAGTCACGGCCGCGATGGACGCCGGGCCGATGATTCTGCGCCGTGCAATTCCAATTGCGCCCGACGACACGCAAGCCTCGCTCAAGGAGAAGCTGGCCGGGCTGGGCGCCGACGCGCTGCTCGCGGCGCTCGATCTCTACGCGCGCGGCGCGGCGGTTGAGACCCCGCAGGACGAGTCGCTGGCGACCTACACAAAACCGATCCGCAAAGAGGACGCGGCGATCGATTGGAGCGCCGCCGCCGCGCATATCGAGCGGATGACGCGCGCCTTCGATCCGTGGCCGGTCGCGCGCACGACGCTCGGCGGTGCGCCGATGCTCATCTGGCGGGCGCGCGTAGTTGAACCTGGGAACATCGAAACTACACCAGCGCCCGGAACTCTTGTTGCCGTAAAACGCGAGGCGACGGTGAAATGCGGTCGCGGCAAACTGGTGCTGGTCGAGGTGCAGGCTCCCGGACGCAAGCGGATGCGCGCGGCGGATTTTTTCAATGGACGCAAAGTCGCGCCGGGCACGAGGCTGGGCACATGACCCCTCCCGTCAGGCGGCCGCCCGCGCGCGCGGCGGCGGCTGCGGGGCCGAAAGTCGCCGACGAGGGTCTGCGCACGCGGCGAATCGCACTTGATATTCTGCTCGAAGTCGAGCACCGCGGCGGATACGCCGACGCGCTTTTGGGCGGCAGGATTGCCACGCTCGAGCCCGCCGATCGCCGCCTCGTCACGCGCCTGGTGCTCGGCACGCTCGCGTGGCGCGCGCGGCTCGATTACGAACTCGAGCAGATCACGGGCCGCAATCTTGCGCCGATTCAGCCCGAGGCGCTCGAGATCATGCGGATGGGGCTGTTGCAGCTCCGGTTTCTCGATCGGATGCCGCTGCACGCCGTTGTTTCGACCGCGGTCGAGCTCGCCAAGCGCAGCGCCCAAAGCAGGGTTGCGGCGGGATTCGTCAACGCCGTGATGCGCCGCGCCGCGCGCGAAAAGATCGCGCTGCCCGCGCGCGCTCTGGACCCGGCGCGGTATCTTTCGATCGCCTGTTCGCATCCGCGATGGCTCGTGGAGCGGTTCATAGAGTGGTTTGGCGCCGAAGACGCCGAGCTCCTGATGGCCGCCGACAATGAGGCCGCTCCCAACGTAATCCGCTTGAATCTGGCGCGCGGCTCGCGCGCGGAAATAATCGAGCGGCTCTCCGCCGACGGTTTCGAGATGGGCAGCGGCGGCCGCGCGCTCGAGACGATCGTTCTTGCCAGCGCCGCGCGCTTCGATTCCGAGTCCTACCGCGCGGGACTGTTCGTCGCGCAATCCGAGGCGTCGCAGCTCGTGGCGCGGATGCTTGCGCCACGCGCGGATGCGGTGATCGTCGATCTGGCCGCGGCTCCCGGCGGCAAATCAACTCATCTCGCGGAACTCGCCGGGCCCGGCGCGCGAATTATCGCACTCGACCGCAATCACGGCGGGCTCAAGAACGCCCGCGATCTCGCCGCGCGGCTAAGGCATCGCAATATCGAATTCGTTCGCGCCGACGCGTCGGCGGCGCTGCCGTTTCGCCCGCGGAGCGCCGACTTCGTGCTGCTCGACGCGCCGTGCACGGGCCTCGGCACCCTGCGCGAGCATCCGGAGATAAGATGGCGCGTGCAGCAAAGCGATCCCGCGCGGATGGCGATCGTGCAAGCCCGGATGCTTGCGAACGCTGCGGAAATCGTGCGGCCGGGCGGCGCGCTCGTTTATTCGGTGTGCAGCCTCGCGCCGGAAGAGGGCGAGGACGTGGTCCACGATTTTCTCCGCGCGCATCGCGAGTTCGAGATCGATCGCGCGGCGCCGGTTCGCGCCGATGCGCCCGACCTGTTCGACGACGAGGGGTTCATGCGCACGCGGCCGGATCGCGGCGGTCTGGACGGATTCTTTGCCGCGCGAATCGTGAGAAAATCCGCGTGAACCGTGAATGGGAATTCGTGGGTGCGATGCTCGCGTGGTAGTGCAGCGGTGATGGTCGTGCGCGTCATCTGACGATCCCCGCGTCGAGCATCTTGGCTGCATCGATCGCGGTTTCAGGCGTCGCGTGCATCTGGCTGAACCGAACTGGCCCCGTGTCGGCGGCCGAATGCGACCCGCCCGCGTGTGCCACTCCGAGCACCAGTGCTCCGGGAGGGATCTCGAGACGCGCGAGATATTCAATGGCCAGGGCATTCGCCTCGGCTTCTTCCTGGCGAGAGTATTTGAGTATTTCGAGGTAGGTCAGAAACGGCAGTGTCGCGCCGGAAATGATCGCCGTCACCCCGATGGCTACTACCTGTGCGCCGGCCGCTGCGGTTTCGGGTTTGGAGGCAGCCATAGACCCATATGCTGTAAGTCCCGCGCCGCCAATCAAAGCCGCCACTGTCGACACCTTATTGCGCGTAGCGGCGGCGCGGGCATGCTGGTAACGCTCGTGGGCCATCAGATGAGCGAGCACGGCGGTGAGTTCCGCGTCGTCAAGCCGACTCACCAGTACCGTCGTCGCAAAGATCGATCCGTCCGGGACGCCGTACCCGGCGGAGTGTTCCGCGCTATAGACATATAGTTTCCAGTAAATCCCGGGAGTCTCGGCGACAGGCTTCAATCGCGCAAAGGCGCGTTGAGCGCGCTCGAAGTCGCGGCCGCTGGTGAGAGGGTTTACGTCGGCGACGATCTTTGCCGCCACCGGCGCGTAGTCAGAACCTTCGATCTGCGCGGGAGGCGGGTCGGGTTCCTCGGGTACCGCGAGTGGCTCGCAGGCGTCCGCCGGAATCGTAACCGGCCACGGCGGCGCGGGCGGCGGTTCGCCGAAATCGAAAATCCGCACATAGGCTGGGACAACGGGAAAGTCGGCAATAACGGTGCCCCTCGGCACCAGGGAAATTCCGGAGGCGTGCCAGTTGGAATGATCGATGATCAAGGTTCGCGCCGGTTCCCGATAGAACAACGCAATCCACGGCGCCGAACTGACCCGCACGGATATGAACGGCCGATCTTTATCGCGTCGAAGCGAGATGTACGTGAATTCGAGTGCGTCAGGATACCCGAGCCTCGCGACGGTATTGCGCACCGTCTCGGTGTAGTCCATCTCGCCGTTCAGGATTCGCATCGCCTCGGCGTCCTGCGCGTTCGCGGAGATCGCGCCGCTCTTCGGGACTGCCAGCGGCATCGACGTAATGCCCCGGTTCAACGGGTAGACCTTGACTTGGTCCGGCGCGACCGGATTCGGAGCGACACAAGCCGACAACCCGAGCGCGATCGCCGCCAGGATCGCGAAGCCGAGAGCGCCCCTGTGTATCGACCTGGCGAGAGATCGACCGTCGCCTCGCAAGGACTTCGCGCGCATCCGGCTTGGTCGATTAACGATTAAGCCTGGACTGCCGTTTTGACTCTCCGTTGCCAGCTCATCGCGAAGACCGAATGGGCTTCCTCGGCGAGCGTTCAACCCGGTTTTGGTGCACATTGTTTCGCCGGCGCGGGAAAGAGATGGTTTCGCGTTTAGCGGGCGCGCGCATCCGTCAGCGCTTAACGATAATTTTATCAAACTGGTAGGTCACGCAGTAAACGGATTTCCGCGTAAATGACAGCCCCTGACATCGCGAAAGCGCACGCTTTGATACGCAAAAATTGATTCCTGAGCACAACCGGCCGCACAATTATTGCCATCATTCGAAATCCCGCTCGATAATTCCTGTTTGCGCGAATCGCAAACTAACCTACAATCCTTCTTAGAGGAGTGTGCAGCTGCAACACTGCAAACGTTCGGTCACAATGCGGGAAAGCCTGGCAATCGCATTCGCACCAATGAGAATCGCTCTGCGCGATCTCGGGTCCGCACGTGCGAATGCGAATCCTCTCATCATGGCGGCGCTTGTGTTTGCTCTAGCCGCGATGGCGGGATGCTCGGCGCAGAGCGCCGCGCCTGGACTCGCTGCACCGTTGCCGGCGCCATCTTGGCGCGGCGCCAATCCCGAAATTCCCCCGCACGTCGAAGTGGCGTCGTGGTACGGCCCCGGATTCCAGGGACATCCGACCAGCACCGGCGAGCGCTTCAATGAATACGGAATGACGGCGGCCTCGAGAACCCTGCCGCTGGGAAGCAGGGTGCGGGTGACCAATCCCGCCAACGGGCGTTCGGTCGAGGTGCGGATCAACGATCGCGGCCCGTACGTGCGCGGCCGCTCGATCGATCTGTCAAAGGGCGCGGCTGAGCGCCTCGGAATGGCCCGCACGGGCGTGGCGCCGGTGGTGGTTGCGTCGCCGGAGGGCGCGCCGACTCCGAATGTCTATTCGCCGACGCGCGCAGTCGTCGCGACGGCGTATCATCCTGCACCTCGCGCGGCCTACGCGGAGCGATCGCGGCCGGAAACCGCGGCGCGCTGGAAGCGGCGCTGGCCGCTATGGCATCCGACGCATCGCGTCGCGCGCGTGTATCATTCGCGGCGACATTCGCGGATGGTGTGGAATCCGGTGGGCGCCTGGATCGCAAGTTCGCTTCCCACGTTTTGAATTCCCGCGGCGGCTGAGCGATGCGCGCAAATCCGCTTTCCGTGTGCGTTGCGATCGGTTAGTTCTAGCGCAGGACGCCCGCGTGGGAGCGCGTCCGCATTTGCTTTCCATCGCGAGGCGAACTGATGGACGCGACGATTTCGAGCAAACTCAAACAACTCGACGAGGCGATCGGACGCCACGTGCGGCCCGACACGTTTCCGCTCGGAATCCGGATGCTCGCGCCCGGCGAAGCGGTTCCCGACGGCCTGCGCATCCCGAGCAAGAGCATGGGCGAGCATTGGATCGTATGCCAATCGATCGGTGTCGCGCGGCGCTACGGATGGGGTATCGCGGTCGGCAAAGATGACGTGATCTGTCCGCTCTCGGCGATCGCGTTTGGATTTCGCAAACCCAACGACGAGTATTTTCGCGGCTATGCCTCGACCGGCATGTACTGCGAAAACGAAGCAGCAGCCGCGCGCCTCGAAGCGGGAGTGTGGCGCTTCGAGCCCGGCAGCTATGACTATGTGTGCGTCGCTCCGCTGGCTCGCGCGACCTTCGAGCCCCATATCGTCGCGGTCTATGCCAACAGCGCGCAGGTGATGCGCCTGGTGAATGCCGCGCTCTACACCCGCGGCGGAAGAATCGAAAGCACGACGGGCGGCCGGCTGGATTGTGCGGAAATAGTAATTCAGACGATGACCACGGCCGCGCCCAAGGTGATTATCCCGTGCAATGGCGATCGCGTATTCGGGATGGCGCAGGACACGGAAATGGTCTTTGCCTGCCCGTGGGGATTTGTGGACGAGTTGCTCAAGGGACTCGAAGGAACTCACAAGGGCGGCGTGCGCTATCCGATTCCGGTCGCGATGCGGGGTACAGTCACGATGCCGAAGCATTACCAGGAACTGCTGTCGATGCTGGAGGAGCGGGACAAAAAGTAGGCGATGGGGTCCTGCGCGCGCACCCGAGTAACGTGGAACTGAGTAATACGATAGTCCTCGATTGCATATCGGACTGAGAATCATCCGCCTATTCGTGACGCGGGAACGGGCGGCCCCTGATGATGGGCCGCCCGGTTTCATTACTCATCGCGCATACTGGCCGGCGCGTTCAATCGTTGGCGCGCGGCGGACTGTCCATCGGGTGCGCGCCGCCTTTGGACATCAGAGCGTGCATCTGCTCGTGCAGCGACTGCATCTGCGAATCGATGCTGCCGGCTTGCGCGATCTGCTGCGGGGTCAGCACCGCGCGGACCTTAAGCGCCATCTGCACAAATGCCTGATCGATTTGGCTCTGGGTCTTTTCGTTGGCCGCGACGAGCGGCGTCAGATCGGAGGCCGAAACCGACCCTGCCGAGAGGTACTTCGCGGCGACCGCCTGACGGCCGGCATGCAGTTGCTGGAATAGCGGCTTCAGCGTGCCGAACTCCGACTTCATGATCTGATGAATCTGCTCGTGCTGCGCCGGGGTCAGATTCGCCGAGTGCAGAATTATCGGCATCGGTATGCCGACCGCGCTGCCGGGTGCGCCGTGGCCATGCATGCGCGCCGCGGCCGGTGCGGCGGTTATCGCGAGTGCGAATATTCCGGCGGTGAGTCCCATCCATCTTGCTTTCATTTCGTTTAGTCTCCTTCCTTTCCGAAGTTAATCGTTCACCAGAGCGAGGATTCGGACTTCCGGCCGGCCCGGAGAGGCGGGGCGGCAGCTCAATGGCTGCCTACGAAGCTTGCGGCCGGGAACATCGTCGTTCCCGCTCTTGATAAGGCAGACGCGGGGCGTCGTAGCGAGTTGCGCGCGCGGGTGCGCCCGGTGGTGTAAGATACCCAGTGTGGCAGAGAGCGGGCGCACGGATTGCCCGGGGTGCTTCCGGACCGCAACTCGGGAAACCGCGCCGCGTCTGGCTCGTATAGGAATGTCGTGGGAAATACTTGCCTCAAGCACGAAGACCCGGTTGCGATAGTGGTTCGCGCGCAATCCGGCGACGACGCCGCGCTCGAGGAGCTGGTCGTGCTCTACCAGCAACGAATTGGCGGGTTCGTCTATTCGCTGATCGGAGATCCCGATGCGATCGCGGATACCTGCCATTCGGTGTTCCTCAAGATGATCACCGGGCTCAAGCGATTGCGCGAGCCGGCGAGCTTCGAGCCGTGGCTGTTCAGAATCGCGCGCAACGCGTGCAATGATTTCCTGCGGCGCAAGCGGATGCGCCAGATTTTCGTCGCGTTTGAGCGCAAGCATGAGCAGGTCGCCGCTCCCGCGCGACCCGAGCGCGACAGCAGGATCGACGCGATGCGCCGCGCGATTGCCGGGTTGCCGGCGCGCCAGCGCGAGTTGATCTCGCTGCTCCAGGACAATGAATGGAGCTACGAGGATCTGGCGCGGATCACGCGGACCACGGTCGGCTCGGTCAAATCGCGGCTGTTCCGGGCGCGCGAATATTTGCGTGAAAGAATCACCGCGGAAGAGCTGCGCGAAATCCGGTCCGAACCGCCGCGCGCCGTGGTTACCCATATCTCCCGAGAGGACTCGAATGACTACTAGATTTGGCTACTCACAACGCCGCGAAGCGGGCCGCCGCCTGCCGCCCGGCTTTTCCGGCCGCGTCGTCGCCGACGCGCGCGCCGCCGCGCGCGGCGCGGGCGAGCGGCGCCTGATGGCGATTACCGGCGCCGCCTGTATCGCGCTCGTGATCGCGGGACACTGGGCGATCACGGCGGCCACCAGCCGCGCGAATCTCGAGCAATGGTCCAGCACGGCGAACCAGATCGTCGCGCTCGAAGAGACCCCATGAAAGATCGCCTGCAAACAATCATCATAACCGTGCTCCTGTTCGTCAGCGGATTGCTGGTCGGCGTGTGGACCCAGCGCAGCCGGCCGTTTCCGCCGCCGCCGATTGCGCTGATGGGCGAGTTCCAGGGGCCGCGCGTCCTCGGCGAATTCCCGCATCATCATTTCCATCACTTCGGCGCTGAAGGATTTTTCGGCGGAAAGCATCTGTCGCCCGACGAGATGCGCCGCAGGCTCGCCGCGCTTGAACCCCACATCAAGGCGTTTCAAGCCAACCTCGCCAATATCGAAAGCGACTTCCGCCGCCAGTTCGACGCGATTCTGACGCCGGTGCAAAAGAGCAAGCTCGACAAAATCACCGCTCGGCACGACCGCCGCTTCGGCGACGGTCCGATGCCGGGATGCGCGGGCGAGCTTGGTACGCCGCTCATCCCGATTGTGATCTACCGTCCGTTGCTCGACCGGATGACGGAGATGCTGACGCTGACGCCCGCGCAGCACGATCAGCTCGAGACCCTGCTGGCGGAGCGGCGCGCGCGATTTCTGAAATTCGTCGATGACAACCCGCCGCCGAGCTTTCACCTGCGCGACATGATGAACCACACTCCCGCGCCTAGCGCGGCCGCCACCGGCGCCGCGCCCGCAGCGGCGGCGAGCGACTGATCCGGTGCGCTCGCGGCGCGCCGCGCGCGGGGCTATCTTGTGCTGATGGAGCGACAAGACAAGATCGCGCCGTCGGTGCTGGCCGCCGACTTCGCGCGGCTGGGTGAAGAGATCGCGCGGGTCGAGCGCGCGGGGGCGGACCTGATTCATTTCGACGTGATGGACGGGCACTTCGTGCCCAACATCTCGATCGGTGTGCCCGTGCTCGAATCGCTGCGCAAAGTGACGCGGCTGCCGCTCGACGCGCATTTGATGATCGAGAATCCGGAAAAATATGTCGAGGTTTTCGTCAAAGCGGGCGCCAATTCCGTGTCGGTTCACGCCGAGGTCTGCAAGGATATTCCCGCGATGGCGAAGCGGCTGCATGATCTCGGCGCGCGCGCGTCGATCGGCATCAATCCCGAAACCGACGTCGAGCGCGTTCTGCCGTTCGCCGAGCATCTCGACATGATCCTGATCATGAGTGTGCATCCGGGCTTTGGCGGACAGGGATTTATCCCCGAGGCGCTCGACAAGCTGCGGATCGTAAAGCGCGAGCTCGACCGGCGCGGACTCGCGCTCGATATCGAGGTCGACGGTGGAGTGAAGCTCGACAATATCGCCGACGTGAAGGCGGCGGGCGCCAACGTGTTCGTCTCCGGCTCGGGAATCTTCGGGCATCCCGACTACGGCAAAATCATCGACGAGATGCGCGAGCGTATCGCGCACGCCGGCTCTTCGGCGCCGCGCAAATAGTCGCTTTTGGCGGGCGCGGCGGCGCTCTCGCGCGGGATTGGTGGCGATGCTATAACAATCGTTCCGCGCGGGCCCGGCATGGAAATTCGGAATCGGGGTGTAGCTCAGCCTGGCCAGAGCACTGCGTTCGGGACGCAGGAGTCGCTGGTTCAAATCCAGTCACCCCGACCATCCTTTTCCCCCGCAAACTTGAGTCATTGTGCTTAGCCTCATCGTCCTGATAATCGGCGCGTACCTGATCGGATCGATCCCGTTCGGTGTGATTGTCGGGCGGATCCGCGGGTTCGATCCGCGCGCGGTCGGTTCGGGAAATATCGGGATGACGAACGTCGCGCGTGCGGGCGGCACCAGCGCCGCGATCATCACATTCGTTGGCGATATCCTCAAAGGAGCATTGCCCGTCCTCTTCGCGCGCGTGGCGGGCTTTGGCCCCGCGGCCGTCGCATGGACCGCGATCGGCGCATTCGTCGGCTCGATCTGCTCGGTCTTTCTGGGGTTCAGCGGCGGCAAGGGACTTTCAGCGGCGCTAGGCATCTGGCTCGTGATTTCTCCGCTCGCCGTGCTGGCCGCGGCGAGCGCATTCGCAATTGTAGTCGCGATCTTCCGGATCATGTCGCTCGCGTCCCTGACTGCCGCGATCGTGATGCCGCCGGCCGTCGCCTTGCTGCACTTGCCGAGCCCGTACCTGCTGCTCGCAATCGTCATAACCGCGCTGGTAATCCTGCGGCATCGCGCGAATATCGCGCGCCTGATTCGCGGAGAGGAACCGGTGTTTCGGCCCAAGGGAAAATCTGACGGCGCCGCGGCCTGACCGCCCGGCGATGCCTGCGAATTCATCGTTAGCCCGTTCGATGGGCATAATCACCCGGGAAACGCGCCTTTCACGGCGCTTTCGCGCTATTGGCGATGGCATCGCGATTGCCTGTCTATAGATGGGACTGGCGCCTGCGGCGGGTACTTGCGTAACCCGCCGCGAAAGGGAAAAGGTATGAGAGCCTTGCACTGCCGCCTTCGCGGCGCGGTGGACCGGTGACGGACGGAAGAGGAGTCATTTGAAAAAGGTCGAGGCGATCATCAAGCAGTTCAAACTCGATGGAGTCAAAGAAGCGCTGTCGAGTATCGGAGTGCAGGGCCTTACCGTCAGCGAAGTCAAAGGAATTGACCGCCAGAACGGTCGTTCCGAGCTCTATCGGGGCGCCGGGAACGTGGTTGATTTTCCGCCAAAGGTAAAGCTTGCGATAGTCGTCGCCGACGATATGGTCGCGCAGGCGGTCGAGACAATCGAGCGCGCCGCGCGCACTGGTCAGGAGAGGGATTGAGAGGAGTCATATGAAGAAGGTTGAGGCGATCATCAAGCCGTTCAAGCTCGATGAAGTCAAAGAAGCCCTGTCGAGTATCGGAGTGCAGGGCCTTACGGTCAGCGAAGTAAAAGGCTTCGGCCGCCAGAAGGGGCATACCGAGCTCTATCGGGGCGCCGAATATGTGGTTGATTTTCTGCCCAAGGTGAAGCTCGAAATTATCGTGGCCGACGAATTGGCGGCGCAGGTGGTCGAGACGATTGAGCG
>Ga0307372_10009038_pt1 | contig 13846 bp, 15 predicted proteins | sample OX1MG_FD_202533 | JGI IMG/M metagenome (GOLD analysis project Ga0307372, IMG submission 202533) | Soil microbial communities from Risofladan, Vaasa, Finland - OX-1 | ecosystem: Environmental > Terrestrial > Soil > Coastal area > Acid sulfate soil | place: Finland: Risofladan, Vaasa | collected...
GCAAAGGACGCCCGGCGGCGTCGCGACTCGGGATCCAGAAGCCTCCCACGCCGGAGCACCACCATAGGAATCTCGCAACAGACACGAAACCCTCTGACACCCAGCCCATGGGGCCAGACGCAGAGGGACATCTTCGATATGTAAAAAGCGATACCGGTGATCCGAACCGCGGTGTGTAGGGCACATTCCCTACGCAGACCCGTACCCTGTCCACTGTGGCAGCCCTTCCCACGTGACCACCCTGTCGACTGTGGACAGGGAGGACACTCGGTATAGCCCTCAGGTGTCTCGCCGCGATTACTGGCTTGAATGGTATGGCCTATGGGACGACGGTGCCTGGACTGCTCGGAGCCTCGCGGGCGTTTCCAGGATCCGGTCCGAAGGCAACGAAAGCCATCGCCATTGTGAACCGGAAGTCTGCCGCAGAAGAATTTCTCTTCGCCAGTGCGTCCACTTTGGGCCTGACCCAGAGCGACGATTTCGGATAGAAGTTACGCTCGGGATCGCATGGGCTTATGAGCAGGTAGGGTTCGGAGAGACGATCCCGCCACTCCTTCCGAGAATCGGAATGCTGGTCCATGTCTCCGGATACGAGTTCCAGTTCCCTTTTCCCGAAGCCCAAGCGCCTGAGAAACTCAACGTATAGGTCGGCGGCCTCAATGTCGGAAATGGATTCGAAGCGGACAAATCCATTCCTCATATAGTGCTTAGCAAAAATGCCGGCGGCTTTGTACAGCAGTTTCCTGTCATCCTTACTCCCGCTTTCGGCATAGCACTCCGAAACAAGATCTGGAAACTTGGAGCCTGAAACCTCATCGTAACTGCACGGTTTGAGCGGAGCAGCAATCGTGCTGGACACGGGACCGTCCGACAACTCCACGAGTGGGTGACGCGGTTCAACTGCCTTTAGCCAGTCAGCCCGTTTGAAGATCGCCTCCATTTCCGGGGTGACTGCCTGTCCGATTTCGCCGTGGCCGCGGCTCACCAGCATCTTCCAAATCGGTATGCGCCAATCCTGCCTGCCCTTGAAGGTGGCAGGTTGTTCGATCCGAGTGGCATTGGATGTTGCTCCTTTCCCGCGCAAGCGTTGGAGTGGAATGTTATTTACGTCCCCTTTGCCAGACCATTTCGCACTGGTCTTGCGGTTGACTCCGCTCGCCTTGCGCACCAGGCCGGGATCGGGTGCAAGGTCCTCTGCCTGGTCTAGGGCGTTTGCCATGAGCCACGGAAAGATGTTGATGTACGTGCCAGCGGTCGTGTCAAAACTCGCGTGGCCGCAAAGAGTGGCTACGAGAAAGGGGTGCTTCCGCGAGGACGGCGCTCCATGGCTGCGATAAAGCTGCTGGCTCAAGACCTTCCCATTGCGGAGCCAAGTCAGAGTTTCTGGTAAATCTGGAAAGATCGAATCGGTGCTCTGGTCGGACTTGAGGAGCGCGGCGAATAGCCAAGCCCCGAATGCGTGACGGCAATGATGGAGATGGATTCCCTCACCGGCATTTGCATATCGGGTGTTGGCGCGCAGAAATCCATTCAATCGGTCGAAGAAGAAGTTAGGAATGCGCCCCGATTTCTTCGTGAATGAAAAGAGATAATCGGTTAGCCTAGCGCCTTCCTCGATCCGTCTCTGTCGCCAATCGAGAATCTCCTTCAGCTCGGACTGAGTGAGTAAGGCATGGATTGGTAGCGTCCGCTCTGCATTCGGTGTCTTGAGTGGGTCCTCTTTCCGATGGAAGATCCGCAACATCGGTCGACCGAGAACCAGCAGGTTTGCGACACGGAGTCCACGCAACTCCCCTCTCCGAAGGCCGGCTTTGAATGCGAGCATAACCAGCAGGCGTGCAATGGTCTTTCGCCTTTCTCCCCTTCGTGCATGCCATTGCGCGTCGATCTGATCGAGTATTGCCAAGTATTCGTGGTGCGTGATGAGGTTAGGGTCGACGGCGGCATCCTTCGGCAGCCAAGGCAAACTGTTTCTGGGAACCGGAAATGCTTCGGAGTTCTTTGCGACAAGATACAGATCAAAGTGGCGAACTACCTCCAACACGCTCCTGCGAATTCGAATGGGCTGACGATTGATTGCGCTGAGATAGACTACCCGCCGTGACAAGGGATCGAGCAGCGACAAATCCCTTTGGTCGAGATCCCTTCCGAGACTCTGCGCAATGAGCGTGGCTTTTTCGGCTGACTTCCAGGCCGACATGCGTTTGCCTGGCCGGAAACTACAATCGCTGAGTGAAATCGCGAAGTCGGCTACAAGTCGTAAACCAGCCGGAACGGATTTGTCTGCCGCGACCCCGGCAAGGTGCTTGCGCACGGATTTAGGATCAGCATTCCCGACGAGTTGGCTGAGCCAAGCTGGTTCCGAACCTCCCTCACTCTGACCGGTCGAATCCTCCTCAAGCTGCCGGTTCTCGGTCCCGACGGTTTCATTGAACTCAAGCTGGGGCTGTCCGGGGAAGAGGCGCCCGACATCGTGACGCCTAAGGGACTCCGATGGGAATGCATTGTTGTTGTATGCGACGAGTGTGGGCGCAAATTCCGGGATCGCCACGACTCTCGCGCACTGACGCAATTTCTCTAAACCAACTAGTGCCTTGCGGTCCATTCCGGTACGGAACCCGTTAATCAACCGGCCCATCCGCCTAAGGACCGCCGCATCATTGACTGGCACAAGCTCGCCGTCACGATGGACAGGAGCGAGCAGTTCGGCAGCGTCATCAGGTTGCAGCCTGCACCAGAGCGTCGCAGTAAGCGCGTCCGGCAGCCAGATACGTTGTTCGGCGTCAGCGACTCCTCTCCTAGCGATTGTGAGTTCGATGTGAATCCGACCGATGGCAAATGTCCTTCGTTTCCAGTTTGGGATTGCCCGCATGAGCCCTACCAGAAATGGGGCACCGAAAACCTGCCCATATACAATGGCCGAAATCAGGAAAGCTGCCATTCGCAAGTCTCGCTGTGAGTGGCCCGTGTTGGGCTTCTGAAGCAGATTGACCAATTTGGCAAGTTTGCTCTTCCATTGTTCGCAGGCAGAGATTGCGGTCGCATAGTCCGTTTGAAATGGGTTGTCGAACTGACGCTCGGGCGGAAGGAAATGCGGGAGGGGTAATCGTTGTTCAGTTGTGACGGACCAGAGCCGAGCGGCTTCATAGAGAACGGATAGGAACGCCGAAATCGTGGCGCGGCTCTCCACTTTACTGGTAATCAGCGTTTCGATTGTCCTTAAGTCCTGTTTTGACCACGGACCCAGCTCACCGAACAGTGCTCGTCCAACTGCGGTGGGATTCCTGCGAAGGAACTGCTTCAGCGACTCGAGCCACTTGGTCCGCTCAGTGGGCGTTAGATTGATCCGTTTATCCTGGGAGAAAACGTCGAAGGTGCGCATCAAATACGGCTAACTTTTGTCCAAGGATATTTATCGGCATAAATTGAATACATTTCAGGAGATCGTTTAGCGCGCTGTTTATGGATTTCAAAAAGAGACGGTAATTGAATGTCGAATGCGATCCAAAAGGTTCTTCCCCGTCTGCGAAGTGACCAAGAAGCGCGGATATCCATTCCGGGCAGAGCCGCTCATCACCCGCCAAAGCCCAATCGTCGAAGGTTGTCTTGACAATGTGACGCGCGAAGTTGGCAACGAAAGGTAATCCATGTTGCTTGAGGGACGCTTGGCTTACGATCGAATACTCCCCATTTGGTCCGAGAAAGAAGAATCTCATCGGTGGCTTGGAACCGAAGTATCTCTCGAAATGGAATTTCTCCATGTATTCGTTTTGGCCCTTCAATTGCGCAATTGCGATATCTGCCGCTACGCCTAGCCTCGCACTGAGATTCCCTTTGTCCACGATGCCGACGAAGCCGGATCGGTCAATTTCGCCCAAGTCAGGAATTCCGCCGTGGCTCGGACGGTGACAGGTTCCGATCGTGACGGCGCAAAATGTCAACATCGTGTAAGCATCGTGCCGCTCAATTATGGCCTGCATATTTTCACGGCAATCTTTCAGAGTTTGGTTTGCCTTCTTCATGACAGCGACTTGATCGTCGAAGAACTTCTTGATGTTTTCAAGAGTCGGGCACATGGGACTACCGAGGTAGCCGGAAGAGTCGCTAGGAACCAAATCCAGGTTGGCCGCCGCGTCATACCCGATTCGGCCAAGCTCTTCCGTAATGCTCGTTATCGCCTTGAGGTCGGTCCGTTGCACGCTTTGAATCGACGGCGTGGCGTAGTATCTGCCCACCTCGCCGACGTGGTCTGCCTTTAATGTGACATACGTGGTCTGCACCAAATTCCCCGATGTCTGCTCGTAAATGGCGCGGTGTAGTATCCGCCCGAGTTTTGGGAACGTAACAAAGCGGGCAAGGCTGGAACCACGAACGGCGTCCTCGGCCTCTAAGATCTGCTGGAGCCGCTGTGGGTAGGTTGCTGAGGGTGGTTCTTGAAAATCGATTGGTTCAGAAAACGGCTGTACGGATTCACCTTGCCAAGTTGGGAATTTGAACAAAATGACTTGGCGCACTAGGGCGCCGATGCTGCAATAATCGGGAAACACAAGAGCCTTCTTCACTTCATTGCAACCCAAGTAGGCACCATGCTCGCTCTCATAAGGAATCGGAACCGCGGGAAGCAGCCACTCCGGCGGCTGCTTGACCTCGGGTGAAATCAGAAGCGAAAGTGTCTTTACCTGTTCATCCGGCGGGCGCTCACTGTAGGTGACAATGGATGTCGCGGTGCTCAGTGTTAAGCCACGCACCGTCACTGCCTTAGCCAAAGTGTAGAGTTCCAGATCCGCAGGTCCCCGTTGGGCTCTGCGCTCCAGAATTTGTAACGCTGCTGCAGCCTCTTGCAAGGTCAGGACATCCTTCCCGTAAGGTAGCTCTTGATTGCGCATCGCTTGCCAAGAACGCGGATCGCCCGATCGCCTTGTCGACAGGTGCAGTTTTTGGATGGGGAGGATTTCAGCCGGGTGAATGCCCGACTCAAGGCAATTCTTTAGGGCTATCTCGTCCCATTTATGGCGCTCATAGGTAGCGCCTGTACTACCTGCACGACCGTCGCCATCATCTTCCTCGTTGCCCGCGTCTTCGTTTTCACCTGGTTGTTGCTCATCATCCTCTTCACTTCCCGGACTGAGGCAGTCGACATCGAAGGCGTAGTCGCCATCCTGCTCCGGTTCGACCGTGGGCGGAGCCGGGTCCTCCAGAATCTCTTCCTCAAATTCATCTTCCTGTGACTCGCCAATTGAGATGAGAGCTTTTGGGTCGTCCGCTATCCGAAGCAGGCAATGAATAGAGCCGAGGTCGTGGGCCAGCGATTCTTCGAGTTCAGTGGGACTACCGGACAGGTCAGGCCGGAGCCGCCTAATCGCAGCCATCAAATCCGGTCTGGAGGTGCCGACCGGGATTCTCGCGAGTGTTCCGAGATATTCCTTGCTGCTTCTATAAGGGAGCTGGTTAAAATGCCGGATTTTGAGAGTCCACCTGTACATCCGATTGAACGTGTCCTCTGGCAGTTTGGAGGTCTGATCTGAGTCATTCTCCCGGAACCAAAAGCGCACAATAGAGGCTTGAGCTAGCAAGGCATGAACTTGAAGGGATCGGAATTGGGGAGACAAATAGCGCGCCGATGACTGTTCATAAAACAGGCGCCACGCCCCATGTTTTTGAACCTCAAAATACCGGAGGGGAATCGATCCATCGAGGCATAGAAAACGCCCTCTTTCCTCATCCTCCGAGAAGAGTAACCGCGCGATCCGTTCGGCTGATCGAATCAACCAGCGAAGTTCCCGGATGCGGCTTTTGATTTGTCGCCGATCATCCGCGGGCACGCTCCCCAGCGAGCCATGCAGCATCGTGCATATATTTCCAGCGATTCTGCGGCAGCCGACCAAACTTGAGTGAGCATGAAGTTCTGAGAGAAGCTGGCCTAGCAAAGCTGAGTTCGGCTTTCCGGCACGATCGAGTAGTCGTGTTCGGATCTCAATAATTTCCTCAAGTGGTGTCATTCTGTTACAGATCCAGCACTCTCAGGCGCATGAGCAAGCAGTTCGATCTGCATGCTATCGGCAAAAAGGCGAACATAATTGCAGCCCGCAGCTTTGAGCATGGCCATTACACCATCCTCTGTGCGGACCCAGTACGTATAAGAGCTTCGACCGCGGGCGGCAGGATACTCAACCACGTAATTCATGGCGGCGAGGCGCGGCCTAAGTCGCAGGATTGCCCGGTTGCTCAAACGCGTCAGTCTTCTCAATTCTGTGTATCCAACCTGAACCCTCCATATGTGCTCGGTCACTTTGACTCCCGTTGAGGCACGACCTAGGAGCGCTGCGTAGAAGATCTTGGCATTCTTGTCCTTGTCAAGTAGAGTGAACGCGCTCTTCACTTCAACTGTTCCTGCGGTCTCTGTGATCTTCGTCACTTTCAGGTTCCATGCTGCGAGAAACGCTGGGACAGGATTGGGCTCTGGCGGGGCCAGCTTGGTATAGTCGATGGAAATGCGAGCCTGAGCCGCCTGTCCCAGGGCCGTCGTTTTCTCGCAGCAGTTACCACCGGGAACCTGCGGTTCCTGGATGAGCGGAAGCTGGGCCGAATGGTCCTTTCCTCGCGGCATCGGCGGGTTGTCTCCCGTGGCCCGTGCGTTACACCACCTGGCCAAGTCGGATCATCCTGCTCAGCGCATGTCGAAAAACACCAAAAACGGAATCGCCAGTGTTTATTGTAGTTTGGAGAAGGGTTCGCCATGTCACCTGGGGACGTTAAGCACGCGGAACCTTCCTTCGGAATGACTGGCCAAGCCGCCCACTCGGACGAAAGCGGGACTGATGCGACTTTCGGATCAACCTTCAGGATTGTTCTGACGTTTTCGCCACCGAGTTAATCAAGACATCACATCTTGTCATCGCTAAGACAAAACCGTAAGTACGGGGGGTACCTGCACAAGGCATGATTCGCCTTAAATCCGCTCCGGGATGCAAATGCCTGAAAGGATCTGTTGCCGTGGGCTAAATATTTCCTCTTTTTTGCCGATTATCTATATAGATGAGGGGCGATCGAGTGGGGTATATCACAACAAGACCAAGCCGGTGGAAAGCCAAGCGACGGGCAACGGAAGAGGAGAAGAAGAATCTTGCATTGTTGCTGGCCAGGTCAGCCAACTGGCACCTGTTAGCCAACAGGTGCGTATCCCAATTCTGCTCCAAGCTCGGCTACCCTCAAGCAGTAACGCAGACCTCCGTGGATTGGTTGAACGAGTTTGGCCACTCCTTACTGAAGACCGATTATTGGAGCGAGCGCCGTTCAATATTGGATTTGAATTCCCTCAGTGCGCGGCGTGGAGACCGCATCCTCCTTGCCCTGTACCTCTTCAGTCAGCACGGACGAGTCCAGTTCAAATCTCCCGCGCGCGATGATCCTGGTCACGGATCGCCATTCGAGGAGATGCAAGGAAACGATCACAACGTCGACAACCTCCTGCTTCGTTCAATCCTGTATCTCTGTCAAGAACAAGAGCCAGCAAACGGCTCAATAGCACGGATTAAGCGAACGGCACTGAGACAGGACCTTGGTCGAGTGGGAATCGAAGATGTAACGCCGAACAGGGTAGCTCGTTGGGCTATGGTGGCAGAACATGCCGCTGGCATCGCCCCTCGTGACATCGACACTCTCAGGATGACCTGTATACAGACAGAGGGTCCGGCATGGAAGAAGATCCGCAGTCGAGCCTTTTCACACTTCCGGGACGCCTGGATGTGCATGATGCCGAAGTCAAACTTCATAGCGGTGCTTCTATGTGCGTCATACCTGTATGGCATTTGCTGGTTATTGTGGGTCTCGTGGCATCTCATTCGGCACCTCACAAGATAAACCCCATGACATCCTCGCCTGGACGCGTTCGGGAAACATATTTAGGCACATTGGCGCAGTGAGCCGTGGGAACAATGATGTTTATAACAACTGAAAACCGCCCAAACGCTCCAATTCAGCGATTTTGGTGTTTTTCGACGAACAAAGCTGTCTTACTGGGACTGCCTGAAGAACTTACATATCTTCGGCTGATCTTGGGGACTGCTCGATGTCGGCATCACAACAATCTCCGCGCCTTTCAATTGTGGACCGCATCGAGAGCATGGACCATGCGCTAAAGATCCCGGAACTCGCAAAATTGCTAGCCTGCTCCCCTACCAACCTTTACAACTTGGCGCGCGAAGGTCGGATGGGCCCCGGAGTGGTGCTTCGATTTCGAGGTACGATTCGACTAGACCCTCACGGTACCGCGGAATGGCTCCGTCGTCGGGGATTAGACGGAGAATAACGCGGTCGATGTCGCAAGCTACCCGGAAATCCGAACCGCCGATTCTTCTTATTGCCCCAACCTTCCACTTTGCTTACCATCATGCCCGCGTCCCTCCCCAAGGCGTTCCGCCGATTTGCATCAACCTGCGCAGCACACCGTTCACACACCAGATAATTCAAAACATCTGGAAACTAGTGATCCGAAGACCTGAGACGCTGACGCCCGATCCGTGATCCGCGCAATTCCTGCACTAAATTCAGAATCGTCTTTCAGCATCAATCCGAGCGCCAAGGAGAAGTCCGGCACCTCTCAATGCTCCCGCACATGTAGCGATATTGCGCCCAATTTGAATGGAGGCACTTAAGGGGCTTTCTCCAATTGGGCGGCTAGCGTTGATCTTTCGGTTTCTCTGCGATGCTTCTTCCGGAGCATGCAACGCGGCCAGCCAACGATAAGCATTGTTATCGTGGACTATTCCCCGGTGCACCTAAACAAACGTGATGGTTTTGCCGATAGAGGATGAAGATATTCTGACCGCCGACCTAGGATCCGAACGGTAGATCATGCCAAGCAACGATGAGATTCGGAACATGGACTGTTCCCGTTCGTCAGTGGTACTGGTGCGCGGTGTCCAAGCCAAGCACTTCTGCAGGAATTCGACTGCCTCCCACCTGAAGACGGAATTCGTCTTGGAGGGCTTCCTGGAAGATGATGATCTTCACGTATTCACCACTGGGCGCAGTGACGAGGTTGAGCACGTCGCCAAGGCGGTCCGCGACATCGGCGGCGATTTTGCCAAGGCTGTACTAGTGAATGCGGAGCCGAAGGACGGCGAGGTTGCTGATTGAACCTTCAACACGCCGGCTTGTGATACCACCTTGCGCATGACAACGGTAAATCTCCCAACCACACGACTCCTCAGGATATTCGTTGAGTTGCCGATGATCGAAGTTGTATGCGGTGCATTGCTATCGAAGTGGGACGAACAAGCTTCCGCCGGCCCGCTTGCAGGTGATCTGACCTTGCGGCAACCGGTCCACAGAAGTCCTACGGAATGCAGTTAAGCCGTCTGCTGACCTCACTCGTCGATGAGGACCTGGACGGAGGAGAAACATGAGCATGGGCAAAATATCAAAGAGCGAAAACCCGATATCGGCAGTAGTCGTTAGACGGGGGATCTGGAGGTCGAACCCGGCCTACCGCAGCGTCTTTGAAGAGTCGGGGTTTCTGCCTTTCGACATCCTGGTAATGAACATGTACGACCAACTCGTCCCGTCTGGAGGTGCCACCTTCTGGCAGATGAAAGCCACCTCAAACGGGAGCTTTTTTCTGTTCCCCATGAAAGACAAGAAGAAGGTTGTTGAGGTCGTCTCTCCGAATGGCCATCACGCCTGCGTCTCGAGCGAGGCATCCGGACTCGTCGCAACCTTGTTCACGTTACGGAGTTCCGGCTCTGGCAAGTCGGCTGCCAGAGCTTTCGTTCGACTGATCGAGTATGCGCGGCAGCAGCCGCAGTTTCCCAGCATCGACAGCTTGATCGCCGGGCTGTGACCGGGATCAGAGCGAAGGAACTCTCGGTGTGTGGGTTAAACCGGACATAAGTGACAGGGGACGCGCCCGAAAAGGAGATGACGCCTCGTTACTGACCGGAAGCAAAGACTGGCCGGCAGCCGAAACGTTCTAAACATTGGGGAGTTGTGCAAGGCACGAGTTGGAGGCTATGTGGCAGAAGGCAAGATAGGAATCTCATGGACCGACGAGGCGATGAACAGTCTGGTGGGTTGCAAGGAGTGTTCTCGGGGCTGCGATCGATGCTACGCGAAAATGCGGGTATATCGCTTCTCGAAGGCCAGCAAAACGAACCACGATGACCGCTATAGCGACCTGGTCGAGATGGTGCGAAAGCCTGTTGTGCAGGGCGGCGTCGACGCTGAAAAGGATGCCCTGCGTTTCACAGGCCGAATTCTCTTCAATCCTGCCAAGATGTACAAGTTCCTCAACAACAACGCCCCCGGCAACCTCGTCTTCGTGGACGAGTTCTCGGACTTGCTGCACAGCGCGGTTCCGATGGACGTCATTCTCGAACACTTCCGGGTCTTTCGCGGTGTTCCGTGGCTGCAATTCCAGGTTCTCACCAAGCGCGCCAACCGGCTCAACGAACTGAACGCCGAAGTGATCAAGGAGTTCGGCGAGTGGCCCCAGAACGTGTGGATGGGCGTATCGGTCTGCACGCAGGCCAAAGGCGAACTGAACAAGATTGCTGCGCTCGAGAAGACGCAGGCGCGGATCAAATGGGTGTCATTCGAACCCTGGATCTCCGATCCGAAGATCGCACTCGAAGAAGCTTGTCCCAATCTCGCCGGCCTGCTTGGCGATAGCGGGATCGCTTGGAGTGTGATCGGCGGGGAGTCGGGATCGAAGAAGGACTCACGCCTCATGACGCTCGAAGATGCGCAGTATCTGCTTTCATCGAGCAAGCAGGCGGGGTGCAGTCTGCACTTCAAGCAGTTGGGCACACAACTGGCCATCAAGTTAGGCGTCTACGGGGTTGGAGACCACCGCGGCAAAGGCGGAAATCTGAAACAAATTCCAACGAATTTGAGGGAACGGGACTGGCCGGAAAACATGATCTGGGACGTTCCGAAGGGCAATCTATCTTTCGCACCACGGTTCGACTCGAAGAAATGGATTAAGTTCGGCTGAGTTGAGTCCCCACGGAAGCGATGTACGTCGAGAACGATCCACAAACATCCGCCGAAACAGATCGGGATTGGCGACACTTCGGTCACATGATGGTCGACTAGCATCCTGCCGACGATCAGATGGGTACTCGATCTCGTCAAAGCGGAGACTGCGGACGGCAGATTCCATTCCGATGAGGCAGCGTCCAACAAGATCTCGTTGGGGCGTTTCAGAGCGCGCTGACCTTCGCAGGGAGCCATCGGAAGTCCGCGACGTTGGCTTACGGCGGTGGTGAAGCCATCCCACTCTTATGTGGGTCTGCGCGTTCGCGCAGCCATTTGCGGATTGGGGCTTGAGAGCAGGTTCCAAGAAAGCGAAACACTCTAAATGTCAAAGGTCTATTCGCGCGGCGAGCGCCCCACTGCTTCTGTGATCGTTGGCAACGATGCGCCTGTCCTTGCCGGCAATGAATTACTTAGCCTGATCATCCGCCAGGCGTTTGCCCGGCGCGGTGCCGAAGTCCGTTGGGCGGATGCAGAACTAAGCTCGACGCTATCGAAGGCGATACTATACGTTATCGAGGCGGGGGCAAGTGGCGTGGCCGTCCGCCGGCAGGCACAACTCTTCGCCGCCCGCAGACTACTTGCGATCAGCGAGCCCGAAAGGAACCTTTCCAAGGGGTACGGAAACTTCTTGAGGGAGGTGCTTGGTCCAAACTGGATTTCCACGGTGACTCTTGAAGATTTTGCAGCGGTCGGCCGGATCAATACCGCGGTGGAGGAATTGCTCGCCCAGCCAAAATGGAGCACGGTGCACGACGGACACGTCGCGATGAGTTGCGTGTCAATATTGTCTCTTTACGATATCTCGCTTCTCATCTGGCGCATGCCGCAAAACAGTACAGTGCAGTAGCGTGTCTGGCAGCGGCCAGCTTGATAACAACACTGCGCCAGGGCAGATGGGAAGAGGCGGTTTCAAGCGGCTGGAATTCTCTCCTCCGCGGGGATACCGTCCCGGATCGACCTGGTCCCGGAGAACGGGCCATTATCCGGGGTCAGGGACGGCCCCCTCACGGTATCGAAGCGGATTAAAGTCGGGGATCCACCGGTGCGCGGCTTCGTTCCATTGTGCTTGTACCATGTTAATCTCCTTGCTTGATTGGTGGCTGGCGGATTATAGGGCGCTCAATGCGACCGGCAAGGGATACTTACGGACATTCACAATCGCTGACAGCGAATCGTGCTTACCGCTAGAATAGCAACATAGCCGCGTCCTTTCATGCCTCAGCAATTTCCATTCAATGAACTCATCGCCGATCTCGACGAGATCGATCACTGGCTGCGCGGAAGCGGCTTGCAGGCGCACGATCGTATTCGTAAATACCGCAAGAACATCAAGCAGATGATCGATCTTCAGAGCAGGGATGACCAGCTCGAGACGTTGCAGAACGTCACGGAGGACAGACGGAGAGAGATCTTCTGGAGCTACGTCGAAGCCGACGAGTTTGTTCGCGCAGTGAAGCCTCTTCGTGCAGCCCTCGGTGATGAGTTGCCAGCAGCCCCGGTGAAGAAGGCCCTCGACGGTCCAGCGGATGTTTTTCTCGAGACCCAGAAAAGCAATTCAGGCAGGAACTTCATGTTCGAGCTCATCATGGGCGGACGCCTTGCAATGGGAGGGTTTGTTCCCGCTTTCGACAAAGGACCAGACATCCAATTCCAGTACCGCGGCCATCGTGTCGCTATGCAATGCAAGCGACCGTTCTCCATGGAGGGTGTAGAGGAAACGATTGGCAAGGCCATTGATCAGCTCAAGGAAGACAGCGCGGATCTGAGCATCATCGCAGTTTCGGTATCGCGCCTGTGGAATCCAGGTGATCCCGATGCCATCCCCATCGTGAGAGACCCTGAGATGGGCCAGGCTTATCTTGATGCACGCGGTAGGCAGATTGCCGATGAGACGCGGCGGTTCTGGAAGGAAAAGCTGGAACGAGCGGGAATCGTCTTTTACGGTTTCGCGCCAGTATCTTGGCAAATGGAGAACGGTCGGTTCGGGCATGCAGCGTTGAGGGCGGAAACCATGTGCCCGGTGATGGCCGATGACAGGCAGACCAAGGTGTTGCTCGCAAGCTTCGCCCACGAACTGGGGGCGTGACGCTCGTTGCACTTACTTCCTTCCGTCGATGATCCGCAGCAGATGATTTGCAAGCATGATGATTTCGATTGCCTCTTGCGGGTCTGAGAGGTACACGTGGCGATGCGAATGGGCGTTTTTGTAAGAACCGATGGCCCCTGCAAAGAGATCGGAGCGCGCCTGCTGCTCCGCCTTGTGCGCGGTTGGGTCAGTCAACGGACCACTTTGAACAGCGAACGCCTTTCGCATCAGGTCTGGTCCTAGCAGGTCCGGCGGTAGCTTCGCGACCTCTCTGGCGTAGACTTCAACCTCTTTCATCGCCTGGAATACCGCCATGCTGTAGTTTCCACGCAAAAACGCAGGCCACACGTCATTGGCGATTCTCGGATGCAGGTTCTCTTTCAGCAGCATGCGGCTGACGCGAAAGCTGGCGAATTCGGTCTCATCTTGGAACTTCAGCGTACGCCGCCCGAGCAGGTACGAGTCTCCACCACCAATTGATCCCAGAGGAGCAAGCAGTGACTGGGCGATCAGCCAGCCCCATGCTTCTCCGATTGCCAGATTAATTTCAGAACTCCTGACACAGCCTATTTTTTACGGGTAAATCCGGCTCTTTTTGTTGTCCAGGGCTCGGACCAATACCTGTCCGGTATTTTTGCGCGGTAGAGCGTAAGTGCCAGATATTGCAGGTTGTTTAGGAACACAGTTGCGGACCCTAACCTGTCCGATTTCTGCTGGCAAGTA
>Ga0307372_10009044_pt1 | contig 13844 bp, 19 predicted proteins | sample OX1MG_FD_202533 | JGI IMG/M metagenome (GOLD analysis project Ga0307372, IMG submission 202533) | Soil microbial communities from Risofladan, Vaasa, Finland - OX-1 | ecosystem: Environmental > Terrestrial > Soil > Coastal area > Acid sulfate soil | place: Finland: Risofladan, Vaasa | collected...
TGACCATCGTGGTCCTGAGTTTGTTGGCAGTTGTCTGGTTGGCCGTGTTGGTGCCACCGCTGTTGCGGCGGGGAGTTGAGACCCGTCGCAGCGACTCGGTGGGTGACTTCCGACGCCATCTCGGCGTGCTGCAGCGCACCGGGCCAAGCGTGATCGCTCCGGCTCACACTCGCATGGCCCGCCAGGTTCCTCCCTATGCGCCGGGACTTCCCGTCACCAGGCGAGCGAACGCCTCAGTCCGGGCCAATCGGAGCGAGACCCTGCGGCGCCGGCGCAATGTGCTGCTCGGACTGCTGGCTACCAGCGTTCTCTTCTTGGCTCTCGGGGCTATGCCCGGCCTTCACGTGGTGCTGGCAGTGGCGGCGGTGTCGGTACTTATGCTGTTCGGATACGTGGGCATGCTCATCCGCATGCGCAACGCCGCCGCCGAACGGGATATGAAGCTCACCTTCCTGCCCGGTGCCGTCTCGATGGGACCGGCGGTCCCGGCCGTGGACCCAGGGCTGTTCCTGCGCCGGTCCGCCACCAACTGAGTTCCTGCCGGAAGCGGCTCGAGGTCCCACTGATCAGATAACCAGGACCGGTCCCGGCTCTGGTGCTGTTTCCGTTGGCGCAACAACGTCGGCGGGTCGGAGGATCAGTCCCGCTACGCCGGCCAGCACCGCCACCGCCGAGATAACCAGGCCAGCGAAGCGCGGCCCCTCGGCACTGGCCAGCACTGCCGCCAACGGCAGTGCGATGACATTGGCCCAAGAGTTGAGGGCACCGAACAGCCCCATCACCCGACCGTGAGCCGACATCGGTGTGGCCCGCTGAAGCAGTGTCTGGGCCGGGGCGAAGTAGAAGCCGACGTCGACGCCCCAGAGGAATACACCGATGAAGGCCACCACCAGCAGATGGGTTCCGATGTAGGTCGCCGCGGCCAGACCGGACAACATGACGCTGGCCGCCAGCGAGCGCGTCCCGACCACCCGTTTGCCCAGGTGGGGCAGGGTCAGGCCGGTGGCGACCAGACCCACACCGAAGGCCATCTGCAGCAGCGCGAAGACGGTGGCGGACTGGTGCAGCACTTGGCGGGCGTACAGGGGCTCGATGACCAGGAAGGTCCCCCAGGTGAGGAACACGGCCAGAGACAAGGCGAGCACGAAGCGGGCCACCGGCGCCTGGCGAATTACGCGCAGGCCCTCGGAGAGCTCGGCCCGAAGGGTGGGCGGTCGTTCCGTCCGGGCAGTGAGAGGACGGGGGCGGACGGCCATGAGGGCGGCGGCGCCGATCCAGAAGGTGACGGCATCGACGATGAAGGCGGCCCGCAGCCCGGCCAGGGCGATGGCGGCGGCGGCCACCATGGGCCCGAACACGATGGCCGACTGCTGGGCCGAACCGAGTAGTGCATTGGCGGCCAGCAGGTCCTGATCCTCCACCAGCCGCGGGGGCAGGGCGCCGGCGGCAGGACGGGCGAAGGACTCACCAACGCCCTGGAGCAGGCCGAGGAGGATGAGGACTCGGAGGCTGCCGGCCCAGGCCATGGCCAGGCTGGTGGCCGAGCCAGCCAGGTAGGTCCACACCAGGATCCGGCGGGGTCCGAGGCGGTCGATCGGCACCCCGGCGAGGGGCGTGAGCAGGGCGGCCGGGGCGGCCCAGGCCAGGCCGATCAGAGCGATTGTGGAGGCATGGGCATGGAACCGGTAGGTGGCGAAGCCCCACATGGCGATGAGCGTCGCCCAGCTTCCGATGGCGTTGAGGGCGCTACCGGCGAAGAGCAGGGCGAACGGTCGCGAGCGGAGCAGGCGCACCGGGCGAGGGTATAGGTGGGTTGACCCGCTGTCCGGCGTATTTCGCCCCGGTCCACGCCGGGGGCGCCACTGTCGTAGCCGGCGGGAGCCCGGAGGAGCTGACCGGGGCCTCGGCTATCCTGGCCCGACCTTCGGGGGTGTAGCTCAGTTCGGCAGAGCGCCACGTTCGCAACGTGGAAGTCGGCGGTTCAAATCCGCTCACCTCCACCGAACACAGTCCCTGGTCACGGGCACTTTCTGCCTCTTCAGCTCGCGTCAGATTTGCTGTTCGCAGGACCCTGCACCACATCTGCACCACAAGCGGACGCGAACAATTGGTCGAGTTTGTCCGCAGCGGTCGAGGATGTAGGTCGGCATCGTGATCGTGCGGTTGGCGTTGGCCGTCTTGCCGCGTCCTTCGATCAACTGGCCGGCCACCTCGTTGATGGTGGCGTCCACGGTCAGCGTCTTGCGAAGGAAGTCGATCGAACACACCCGGAGATCGAAGGCTTCGGCCTGTTCGGAGCCCGAGTGCTCCGAGCAGGCTCGCCACCCGGTAGTCGGTCCGCATGGCGTCGGCCAGCCGGAAGATGTCTTCGGCCGATACGACGGGCCGGTGACTCGCCACGATCTCTGGGAGGCGGATCCCTCGGCATGGCGAACGGGCGAGGAGGTCGTTCTCGACAGCCCAGCCGAATATGGCACGGAGCACCCCATAGTTGGTGCGCACGGTGCTGCCCGCCAGGCCCCGTTCGATCATGGTCTCGACCACCTGGCGGATGTGGGCGGGAAGGATGCACCCCGCTGGTAGTGGCCCGATGAGGGGAACCAGATGGACGCGCAGGACGTCGGCGTCGCGCTGGCGGGTGGTCGGTCACTTGCGAGGGTTGCTGTCGAGCCAGTGCTCGGCCAGCTGCTCGAACGTGATGCGTGCCGCCGCCGTTGGTCCCGGCTTTGAGGGCCATGGGCTGCATTCCCATCGACCGGAAGCGACCGGGCCGCGGCCGTCAGCAAGTCGACGAGCTGGTGGCTGCCGGGCTGACGGGCACCCTGGTTGTAATCCCCGAAGGAGCCTTGCCGGGTGAAGGCCGTGTGCGGTTCAAAATCGGGGCCTTCGAAGTGGCCCGGAGATGGGGGCGACAGTCCTGCCGGTGGCCATCCGGGGATCGGCCGCCGTCCTGCCCCGGCGCCCGGCTGGCGGCGGGCAGGCCCGGTGGAAGTCCACTGCCTGGAACCGATCGGCTCGGGGGAAACGGTCGTCCTCACTCAGAGGGACCATCAGGGACCGGGCCGAGGCAGCCGCTCTCTACGAACTCGGGGCGCGCCGGCCTGAACGGACAGGGGTCCCCTCGCCCGACCGGCCCGCGCACTTCGGTCGGCGCCATAGCGTGGCTCAGCGGCGCTCTCCGGCGGAAGCTCAGACCGAGCCGGAGGCGACCGGCTCGGAAGTCGGCCGGGCCGATCCACCAGCCGGCTCCACCGTGACGGCCAGAGTGCTGGCCTGGTCAGCCAGGCGGAACTCGGTAACGCCGGGGTGTGATCCCATCAGGCCCGCCGAAATGGCCCGCCCCGACACGATCGACCAGAGCTGGTAGGTCCGGCCGGCCGGCAGAGCGGGCATGGCTTCGGAGACCACGTAGCCGGTCCCATCGGGCAGTACGGCGGCGGTGGCCTGGGTCTGGCCGCTGGGGCTGGTGAGCGCCAGACGCTTGGCTGCCGGGTCCAGGGCTACGGCCGTGGCCTGTCGGAGCAGGCTCTGATCGGCCAGCGCGGAGGTCAGTTGATTGATCCGGTTGTCCTGATGGCTGATCTTGAGCCCGGTCCCGGCCAGGACAACCACGGCGGCAGCAGCGGCGGCCCGCAGGGCCCAGGTCCGGGCCGGCCGCTTCTGACCGCCGATCATGAGGCTGAGCTTCGGAGCGGGATGGGTCCCGGCGTCTCCGATCTCTCCGGAGATCTTCTCCCAGATTCCCTGGGGCGCCGGAGTGCCGGCATAGGCCAGCAGGGCCGCCGTCTCCCGGTAGGCCGCCAACTCGTCACGGCAACGAGGACAGTCACGCAGGTGGTCCTCCACCTGGATGACCTCGGATTCCTCCAGAGCATCCAGGGCGTAGACGGCCACCAGGTCCCGCATGGACTCGTGCATGTCCGACTCGTGCTCGGTCACGAGACCTCTACTCCGGTCTCGGCCAGGGCGATACGCAGGCGCTGCAGGCCGTTGCGGATCCGGGTCTTCACGGTGCCTTCCGGCTGGCCCAGCAACTCAGCCACCTCCCGATAGGTATGGCCGCCGAAGTAAGCCATACCGATGGCCTGGCGCTCCCCTTCGGACAGACCGCCCAGAGCCTGGCGAAGCTGATCGGCCACGGTGATATCCCAGACCTCGCGCTCGAGATCGTAGGGAGCCTCGGCCTGGGAGGCCAGCCGCTCCTCCCGGACCCGGCGCCGGCCGTCGGACCTGATCATGTCGATGGCCCGTCGGTGGCCCATGGTGAGGAGGAAGACCCGGAGCGAGCCCCGTTCGGGGTCGAACCGGTCGGCCGACTCCCATAACGAGGTGAAGACGGTCTGGGTCACATCCTCGGCCCGGGCCCGGTCCCCCAAGACCCGTTGGGCCAGGGAGAAAACGGCGCCTCCGTGGCGGCGGTAGGCCTCGGCCAGCGCATCGGGGCGCCAGCGGCCGATGGCCACCACCAGGGCGGGGTCGCTGAGAGTCTGCAGATCGGGGCCCATTCGACCTTTATTCGCCGCCACCGGGTGTTCCGGATTGGAATCTCCCCCGCGCCTCATAGGGGACCATGAGTATCAGAAAAGGCGGTCGATGCCGTGCGCCCGCCGCCTCGACTCAACTTCCGGATCTGGAGGTGCTGGCCCACGAGCTGGGACTCGAAGGTGACCTTGGACGCGGTCCGTTGTGGTTCCAGCTGCGAGTACCGAATGGGGGCGATGTGCCGACGACATCCATAGCTCCCCATCTGCCCGCGAGGTCCTGACCATGGAAGACAACCCAACCCGATGGATGGGTCCCCGCGGAGGGTGCTGCTGGCGGACGGCGACGCCTCCTTTCGCCGGATGCTCCAAATCCTGCTGGAGGACTCCCCCGACTTCGAGGTGGTCGGGAACCCGTGGACGGTGCCCCGGCCGTGGAGATGGGCGTCGCCCTCCAGCCCCACAGCGTCATTCTCGACATGACCATGCCGGTCATGGATGGAGGTGCCCTGGCTCTGATCAAGACCAGAGCTGCCCTCACACCGATGTCATGGCCTATCCGGAGACACCTGGGTGTCCAAGAAGAGTCCCCCTCCCGACGCCGCCCTGGAGAAGGGCTCCGGCGCCTGGATGGAGAAGTTGCCGACCCTCATCGAGTTGCTGGCCATTGAGCGGACCCTGGCCGCCTCTTCCTACGCCGGCTCGGGTACCCGGCCCTCAAGCGATTCCGCCTCCGGGGCGCAACGGCGGGCGGTCGGGTCCACCGTCGAACCGTCCCAGACCGCCCAGCCTGCGCCGACCGGCGCCGGGACCCCTGTAGCGGGCGCTCCGTCCAAAGGAGTGGGGGCCTGCATGGATGACCACGCCGCCACTGCCTCGCCCACGGGTTGGCGCAGTTCCTGCAGCGGGCGGCGCATCTCCTCGAAGGGCCGGCGCAACTCCTCGAGAGGCTGGCGCAGGCCGGCGGAATCTACCGCCTCGGAGGCCCGGGACCGCAGGTCGGCGCTGACCCGGCGATAGTCGGCCAGCAGGGCCCCAATGGTGCGGGCCGCCGCCGGCAGTCGTTCCGGGCCCAGGACGATCAGGGCGACCACGCCCACGAGCAGAAACTTGGGGGAGAAGAGGTCCACCGCTTCAGCCGGCGGTGATGGCGGAAGCCGAGTGGTTGGTGGAGACGGGAGCGACTTCGACCGGGGCCAGAGTGCCGCCCTCCTCGGTGCCCTTGCGGAACTCGTGGGACGCCGACCCGAGCGAGCGGGCCAGCTTCGGCAGCTGGGACCCGCCGAAGAGGAGAAGGAGAACAATGGCGATGATGCCCATGTCCGGTCCGAGGATGTTGGCAACGATCATGTTGGGGACTCGCTTTCTTTTTCTTGGATTGGGATCGAAGACGCCGCCGCGTCCTCGCTCTGTTGTCATTCGGCACCGCGGGTGCCATGGATGTGACTACCGGCGCAGAAGCTTGCCGATCAGAATGGAAACCTCATAGAAGACATACATCGGGACGGCCAGAGCCAGCATCGAGAACGGGTCCGAGCTGGGCGTACCGATGGCTGAGAAGGCGGTGATGATCACGATGGCCCAGCGCCGCCGGGCCGCCAGCCATTCCGGCTTCACGACACCGGCCGCCTCCAGGGCCACCAGAATCACCGGAACCTCCAAGGCGATGCCGAATACCACCATGAGGGCCAGGATCAGGCTTAGGTAGCTGGCGGGGTTGTAGAGAGCCTGCAGGTGCGGACCCCCGATGCCGCCCAGCCAGCGCAGGGCGTGGGGAAAGGTGATCCAGGCCACGAAGGCGCCGAATCCGAACACGACCATGGAGGCGAGAACGAAGGGAACCGCGTAACGGCGCTCCTTCTTTTCCAGGCCCGGGGTGATGAAACGCCAGACCTGCCAGAGAACCACCGGCAGGGCCAGCATCAAACCGCCGTAGGCCGCCATCTTGAAACGGAGGGAAACGCCGTCCAGCGGACTGGTCACATATAGATCACAGGGGTGAGACCCGACCATGCCGCAATAGGGACGAAGGAAAAAGGCCAGGAGACTGCCGTAGAAGATGAAGGCCACCACCCCGCCGGCGCTGACGGCCAGAGACGAGACGACCAGGCGCCGGCGCAGCTCCCCCAGGTGTTCGGAAAGGGACATCACCCCTCCGGCCGGACGGGCCGGTCTACGACGGAGGACGGTGGTCAGAGCCATGTGGAACGGTCTCCCGCGGAGGTGGTGGTGGGGTCAGGTGGGACGGTTGTGGTGGCCGGGTGCGGAAACACCCGCCGGCGCCGCTGGCGGCGGGTGTTTCCGTCCTCGGAATATCCGTGCCCGCTGAACGAGTAGTTGGGCCCGGTCAGCGGTGAGTTCCCGGCGCCAGGGGCGCCGGAGGTTCAGCCCTTCTGGACGCTGTAGTCCGTGACCGGACGGGCGCCGGTGGTCATGGCAAAGGCGTTTGGCACCGGATAGGTCCCCAGCACGAAGTTGAGGATGGCGGCGTGCTGCATCTCGACCGGCTGGATGGTGGCGGCGGTGGAGATGGCCTGCTTACTGGACAGGACCCCAATGGCGTTGAGGTAGGTGGCGGCGGCAATGTCCTCCAGCGTGAGCGCCAGCTTGGCCAGGCCGCCGGCATCCTTCACCTGGGCGAAGTCCGACTGGACGGTCGAGGTCAGGGCCGGATCGGTAGTGGTCACCTTCTGGTAGCCGGCCCCGCTCACAATGGCGTTCCAGGCATTGGCGTGATCCTGGTGCTGAGCCTTGGCCGTGGTGGCGAAGGTCACCACTGCCGGGGGGATGGTTCCCAGCTTGCCGGCGGTAGCGGCCGAGATGCCGGCCCCGTAGGCGAAGACAGCCAGGTTCTCCAGGCTGGCGGCCATAGCCCCGGCCTGCACGTCGACCGGGGCGTTGGACCCGCCCCCCGACGCCGTGGTGGTGGCGGTGGCGGACTTGGTGCTGCTCGACGCGCACGCGGCCAGCAATGCACCGCCCACCACTACGACTCCGCCGCCGGCCAAGAAGCCGCGCCGGCTCACCCGGCTGCGTTCCGCCGCTCCTTCGCCCTCGATGTACTCGGCCACGGCCGCGTGCATCTTCGGAAGAGTCTCGCGGTGACGCTCCTCCATGTCGGCGGTCAGAGCCAACAGCTCCGTCTCGCTGATGGCTATCTGGTCGGTGTTCCTCCGGAGGATCCTCATGACACTGCTCCTTCGCTGGCCGGACTGGCCATGTCGGTCTGATAGAAGGCGTTGGGGAAACCGATGCTCCCGGCCGCGCCCGGCAGAGCCGACAGATTCGGTGGCAGGGCGATGAGCTGGGGGGCATTGGCGGCCAACAGGGCCTGGACGGCCAGGAGGATCGAGACATGCTGGGCCTCGACGCCCATGATGCTGGCCGTTACCTTCTTGGCGTTGAGGTCGCTGAAGGCGGATACGTCGGCCACATAGGTCTCCGCCGCTACCGTCTCCAACTTGATGGCCAGGCCGACCACGTCGGCCGGGCCCTTGATGGTCGGCACCGCCGCCTTGACCACCGCCGCGTACTTGGGATCGGCAGCGGTCTGCGCCTTGCCCCCCAGTTGCTGGGCGGCGGCGTTGAAAGCCTGTCCGTGCTGGGTGTGCTGGGCCAGGGTGGTGGTAGCGAAAGCCTTCACTACGCCATTGGCCGAGCTGCCCCCGATGAAGGGCAGGGTCAGGGCCGTCTGGTAGGTGGCCACCGCCAGGTTCTCGAGGCTGGCGGCCGTCTGCAGCATCTGGACGTCACTAGCCGAATCGGCAAAGGCCGGGGTGTCGAACAGTCCGAGGACGGCCGCACCGAAACCGGCTGCGGCCAGGGTCCCTACGCCGAGCAGGGACTTCCTCATCAGTTCCTGCCGCCGGGCGGCGGCAGCCATGTCATGCTCCGGATCTATGTCCCCAGAGCGGCGGCGGTCGTGGCCGACCTCCACCATCTCGCTTAGTGCCTCGGTTGACTGATGCATGGCATCGACCTGTAGATCGGCCGACTCCTCCATCAGCTCACCGAGAGCGTGCTCGTCAACGCTCACAGCTCATATCTCCTTTATCGAACCCACGGGGGGGCCGGTAGCTCTAATACGGAACCGGGGCCGGGTTGGATGCCCTTTGGACCAAAGATTCGGGCCCGGTCGGCCCATCCCGCCCTGGTCAGCGGTCAGCCGGTCACCGTGAGGGTGCCGGTCATGTACTGGTGGATCTGGCAGTCGTAGCTGTACTTCCCCGCCTTGGACGGGACCGTGAAGGTCTTGGTGGCCCCCGGGCCGATATCGCCAGTGGTGAAGGCCCCGTTGGTGGCGTTGAGGGTGTGGGTGGTGCTGTCCTCATTGTGAACCGACACCGTCGCCCCGGCCTTGGCCGTCATGGACATCGGCATGAACTCGAAGTTCTTGATGACGATGGTGTCCCCGCCGGATGCGGCCGCACCTGCCGTCCCCGACGCCGAGCTGGCCTTGGTGCTGGACCCGCCTCCACAGGCGGTGAGGCCCAAGGCGAGTCCGGCGCTGAGCCCGGCGGCCACCGTCAGTCGTCCGATTCGGTTCATTTGGCTTTCTCCTTTGATCCGGCCGAGGGGCCGGCGCTTTTGAACGGATGGGTCCTGAGCGCCCAGCCTCCCGAAGCCAGCCCCAGAACGGCCCCGAAGACTTCGACGGCCAGGGAGGCCTTGGCATACGGGGCCGAGAAGCTGTCCTTGAACCCGAACAGGCCGACCTCGACGGACAGGATCAGCCCGGCGACGGTGGAGAACAAGAAGCCGGCTCCGGCCAGCCCGGCCAGGGCCGACCAGGGCGGAGGCACGGCCAGGACGGCCAAAGCCAACAGGGCCCCGACTATGGCCTGGAGAAGGAATAGCGGCCCGATGGTGGGGATATGGCGGTACCCGGCGTCCCAGAGATGGATGTGGATGGCCGCGCTGGCCCCCAGCGCAGCCGCCGCCGCCAGGCGCAGGGCGATGGTTACGCCGCGCCAGGAGCTCGCGCCAGCACTCATGTCTGATTCCGCGCTGGGCTATTCCGGTCTGTGCTCACCTTTGACTTCGTTGCCGCGGCTCGGACGGATGTGGAGGGCGGTTCCCGCCGCCCTGCCATCGCCATCATGACCGGCCCCCACTCAGGAGTGCCCCCCGTCTCGCGGACTTGAATGGGGCCTCCTTCGACGTCGATCGTCGGGGCCGGAATTGCCACCGGGGCCTCCTCCGCCGCCACCCTGACCGGGTTGGGGGCGCGGGTGGTCGGGCTGGAGGCGGAGGAACGTTCCACCGTCCATTCCACCGGCCGCTCGGCTGCACTTTTCAGCGAAAACTACGGAAACGAGCATGCCCGCCGCCTCACTGTCGCCAGCCGGGCTTCCTGAGCGCACCGCCAGCCGGCTTCGCCGAGGTTCGGCTGGTCAGCCCGCAGGGGGTCCTGACCATAGCCCGGTCCGACCAGCTGACCCTGGTGGAGGCCGAGACCGGTCACACCTGGTGCCGCTGTTATGCGGGCTGTGCCCACCGACAGCGGCCGGATGGAGATCGACGGGATGGACCTGGCTGAGTCGGACATCGACGCCTGGAGGGTCCGGGTCTCGGCCTACTTCCAGGACTTCTCCCGCCCGAGCCCAGCCTTCGCGAGTCGGTGGCGGGTCGGCAACCTCTCCTCGGTTGAGGAAGGTCTTCCTCGCCTTGAGCTTCCTCCCCGATCCGAGCATCCGAGAAGCCATCGACTCGGCCGGAGCGGGAGCGGCTTTCGATCGGGCTGGTGGCCTGGACGGGGTGCTGGGCCTTCGCTACGCCCCCGGGGCGGAGCTCTCGGTCGGGCAGTGGCAGCCGGTCTCACTCGGCCGAGCCGCCGCTCGCTGCTTTTGCTGGGGCCTGGTGCTGGACGAACCCACAGCGGCCCTCGACCCGGAGACCGAGCGGGACCTCTGGAGCCGATACACCTCGCAGTCGGCGGCCTCCGCCAGCAGGGGCGGCATCACCATGATCGTGTCCGACCCACCACCTGATGGGCTGGCGTGGCCCAGCTCACCGCCGGTCTATATTGGCTGAGCTACCTGAGTTCGGGAGATCGCCAGACGGCAGAGGCCCAAACCGTGAGCGCGGTGAGGGCCAGGCTCAGGAAGGATCGATCTGTCCCAGCTTGCGAGACCTGGAGTTGTCTTACTCACGAGTCGTCCTGCCCCCCCGACAGCGCCGGGCACCACCGGGTTCAGACGGCAGCCGCGCCACCGTCCAATCAGGCTCCTGCGCTGCTGCTAGGCGGTTTCAAAGATAGAGAGGCGGCCGACCTACTGGGCTCCGAGGTAGGCGAAGTACAACACGAGGTCGGCCCGAGCCTTCGTGTGCTGCATTCCTCCTTCGCTCGCGACTCATCCCGATGGCCGAATTATGGTCTCGGGACCACAGCGGATGCAGTGGCCAGGCGGCCGGCCGCGTTTCGGCGGGATTGAGCCATGCGTCGGCGCGCCCGTTCGGAGGCCCCACCCCAGACACCGTGGTTGATCCTGTTGGCCAAAGCGTATTCGAGACAGTCACTGGCGACCGGACAAAGCAGGCAGATTTTCTGCGCCGCCTCCATGGCCACGGAGTCGTTCGGAAAGAACACCGAAGGTTGCAGGTCCCGGCACCGAGCGCGGGCCATCCATGCCGTAACCTCCATGGCTGGCTAGCCTCGCTGGTCGAGGATGCCCTCAGAGACGATGCCTTCGACCACCCAGATCAGCTGGTCGGCGCCCGTCACCTTGTAGAGGCCGACCGGCAAGGTGCCGAACAGAGCAGCGCACACGACGCCATCCGGGAGATGTCTCTCCCGGATGGCGGTGTGTGTCCTGATGGCCGGGTCCGAGACAGGGCAGATCTCGACCTCCGTCCCCAGGAGCTCTTGAGAGCCATAGAGCACGAGCGCCCCTCGACCAGGACCGACCTCGACAACCACCGAGGCCGGATAGCTGGGCGGCCAGGAAGCCTCCTCGGTCTGCCGGTCATGGTCGGTCATGGCCATCAGTAGGTACTGGCCATGGCCGGAGAATCATCGGACGGGATGTCGAAGCCGGCATAAGGCGTTCCCAGATAGGGGAAACGGGACAGGTAGTTGGCCGTACCCATGGCCGTGGTATCGGTGGCCGAGGAGGTGAGCCCGTCGGTGACCTCACCCGCCGCCTGATCGGGCGTGTAGGACTTGTCCACCAGTGCATAGGTGACACCGGCTATGGCCCGCAGTTCGATAGTGACGACGTCGTCGAACACCCGGCGGCCGTTCGGGAAGCCGGCCAGGTCCCCGCCCAGCAGGCCCAGATTATTGGGGCTGGAGGAAGGCGCAACGGCCATGTTCAGCTTGAGGGTGTCCGCCTGGGTTGGGCCCAGGTAGTTCTGGAAGCCAGGGATGATGCCGGCCGGGATCCCAGTCAGGAGGATGGCCTCGAGGTCGGCGCGAGCTGTCCCCCTGCCGTTGAGGGCATTCAGATTGGGGAAGGCCGACGGGTAGAGAACGGGCAAGAGGTCGCCCAGCTCGGGCCGGGCGTAGTGGATGGCGAACTGCTTGTCCCCGCTGGGGTCGACCGAGTTCCAGTAGTCCTTGAGGCCCATGGGTATGAGCACTTCGTTGACTAGGGGGTTGGCCAGCCGGGAGACCTGCACCCACGGTCCGGTGTCCTCGCCTGCGCCGCGGTTGGCGGCCACCATCCGGACGGCTTGGCGGGATGCCGTGGTCCATACGCCGATGGACGAGCTGCGGGCGCCGACCACGGTGGGGTTCGAGCCGTCCGAGGTGAGGGCGGTCTTGGGGATCTGGAGGGCGATGGTGTGGACGTTCACCGACTTGGTGGCGTTGAGACCCGGAGCCGGCTTGGCCAGCTCGGGCACGTTCAGCCCGAAGGTGTTGTGCAGCTGCTCGAAGGGCCGCAGATCTCCCAGATCGAATATGGCGCCCAAGTCCACGTAGAAGCCCTCGGCTCGCTGTCCGGCAAAGACCAGTTCGCCACTGGACAGGGTGGTGATGGCGGCTCCGGCCAGGTTTCCGTAATTGGGAGTGGAGAGTGGGCCGATGTTGCAGGGCGGACAGGGGATGCCCGACCACACCTTGGGCAGCCCCCGCTCGTACTTGGTGACCGAATAGGTCTGGCGCCGGTTGAAGTGCGAATCGGTTATGGACTGGATGGGACCGGTGTTGTAAAGGAAGGTGTTGACGTTGCCGATCTCGGTGGTGAAACGGAACAGGTAGGAGATGTCGGCTATGCCGTCACCGTTGTTATCGATGTTGATGGCGTAGAGCACATCGTCACCGAATTCGTAGAAGTTGGGTCCGCTGGCCGGGGGCTGCAGCGGGATGTAGTTGGCGATGATGGTCACCGTTTCGGGATTGTCCGGGGAGACGAAGGCATACAGATCGGTGCTGTCGGCTACCGGGTCCTTGGAAATCTGGGGGGCTTCGCGATGAGATGACATGTCTGACTGGCTCCTTTGGCTGGGTTGATGAAGGCGGAGTTACCTGACGGCGCGTAACAGGCGGGCGGCTATGGCGGGATCGCGGATGACGACTTCTCGCTCACCGGTGAAGACACTGATCTCCCCGGAGCCGATGTCACGGATGTGGGCCACCACCGAACCGTCCAGCCCGGAACCGAGATCGGCCAGGTTGGCGGTCTCTTCCTCGACGGCCGGCGCTTCGGACGCCGAGCCCAGGAGGGCCGAGATCGCCCCCGCCGGGGCGGTGGCCAGCAGTCCGGCGGCTGCCACCGACAGCGAGCCCTTGCCGAGGAATCCCCTTCGGCTTAGTCCAGTCATGGCGCCCTCCTCCTTAGTTTCCGGCCGCTCGCCAGCCGGGTGTCTTTCACTCGGATCATTCGGCGCCGGGCGCGGCTTGGATGTAAGAAACTGACACCACGTTCCCGTCTCGAGTGGGTGGTCCAGCGAGATCCGCGTGAGTCTGCGGGCAGGGCGGGACATCGGGGCCGCGAGGCAGTCCACGACCGCCGTCTTCCGGGCCGAGGGCGTCAAGAATGGCTCCGCGGGTGGCTTCTCTCAGGGCCTTGCGATCGCCCAAACCCAGGCCGCTTACCGGGATGGGATCGAGCACCTCGACGGTGACGAGACCGGGGCGCAACCGCAGCTGGGCCCGGGGGGCCAGGCTGGCCGAGGCGCCACGGATAGCCACCGGCAGGACCGCCCGGGCGGACTGGATGGCCAGCACAAACGGGCCCGACTTGAACCCGAGGCGGTGACCCATCGGAGCGATGGCGCCTTCGGGAAAGATGGGTAGCGAGGCACAGTAATGACATGGGTGTAGTTCTGGCCTGGTAGGCACGAGGCCCCAACCGATCCTGCGAAAGAGCAGAAGGAGCCCCGTGCCAGTCCTGGAACGTAGTCACTGCGTCGGCATCG
>Ga0307372_10009048_pt1 | contig 13838 bp, 13 predicted proteins | sample OX1MG_FD_202533 | JGI IMG/M metagenome (GOLD analysis project Ga0307372, IMG submission 202533) | Soil microbial communities from Risofladan, Vaasa, Finland - OX-1 | ecosystem: Environmental > Terrestrial > Soil > Coastal area > Acid sulfate soil | place: Finland: Risofladan, Vaasa | collected...
TCCTCAACGACATCCTGCTGAGTGCGCCTTCGATCGTGATCGGCCTGTTCGCCTACGCGATCATCGTCGATCCGACCGGCCGCTTCTCGGCCTACTCCGGCAGCTTCGCGCTGGCCCTGATTCTGATCCCCGTGGTGGTGCGCACCACCGACGAGATGCTGCGCCTGGTGCCGGGCTCGCTGCGCGAGGCGGCGATCGCGCTGGGAACGCCCTACTGGAAGCTGATCACGCGCATCACCTGGAAGGCAGCCTCCTCGGGCATTCTCACCGGCGTGCTGCTCGGCATTGCCCGCATCAGCGGCGAGACCGCGCCGCTGCTGTTCACGGCACTCAACAACCAGTACTGGAGCGTCAGCCTCGGTCACCCCATCGCCAATCTTCCGGTGGTGATCTTCCAGTTCGCGATGAGCCCCTACTCCAATTGGCAGTCGATGGCCTGGGCGGTGGCCTTCATCCTGCTGCTCAACCTGGTCGCGCGCATGCTGCTGGGACACCGCAGCCGCAAAGCCTAGTCCCCCGGCATCCCGAGCCCCCGGAGTTCAACCATGCCCGCCACGCCCCAGATCCACTTGCGCACCGAACACGGCGAAACCGTCGCAACCACCGGTCTGGGCACGATCAAGATCGACGTCCGCGCGCTGAATTTCTACTACGGTCGATTCCAGGCCCTGAAGAACGTCTCCATCGAGATTCCCGCAAGGCAGGTCACCGCCTTCATCGGGCCCTCGGGCTGCGGCAAGTCCACGCTGCTGCGCACCTTCAACCGCATGTTCGAGATCTACCCGGATCAGCGCGCCGAAGGCCAGATCGTGGTCGATGGCGAAGACATCCTCAAATCCCGGCGCGACGTGGCCCTGATCCGCGCCCGCATCGGCATGGTGTTCCAGAAGCCGACGCCGTTCCCGATGTCGATCCACGAGAACATCGCCTTCGGCATTCGCCTCTACGAGAAACTGTCGAAGGCCGAGATCGCGGTGCGCGTCGAGACCGCATTGACACGCGCGGCGCTCTGGGACGAGGTCAAGGACAAGCTGCAGCAGACCGGCACCAGCCTTTCCGGCGGCCAGCAGCAGCGCCTGTGCATCGCGCGCGCAGTGGCGATCAAGCCCGAGATCATCCTGCTCGACGAGCCCTGCTCGGCGCTCGACCCGATTTCCACCGCCAAGGTGGAAGAGCTGATCGAGGAACTGAAGAACGACTACACCGTGGTGATCGTCACCCACAACATGCAGCAGGCGGCGCGGGTATCCGACCGCACCGCCTTCATGTACATGGGCGAGCTGGTGGAATACGGTCCGACCGAGGGCATCTTCACCAAACCGACCAAGAAACAGACCGAGGACTACATTACCGGACGGTTTGGGTGAGACTCGGCGCTGGCGCGATGCCTTGAAGGGCATCGCGCGCCGAGGCGAACGCCCGCAGCAGGATGCGCAGGGCCGGAAGCACCTGGCGAGGCCCGGATGGCCGAGCCTGGTGCGCGGGTCCGGCTTGCCAGTGGCGTGCGCAGACTCAGGCCGCAGGCAGGATGCCGAAGGCGGGAGTCGACGGCGAGCGCCGGAAGCGCGAACCGGCGACAGACTCGGCGCTGGCGCCAAAGTGCCCGGCGAGATGGCAAGGCTGATGCACAGATCCGCTGTGCCGGCAGCTTCAACGTTCTGTATCTGCAACCCAGGACCACGCCCATGAATACTTCCAGCGACCACATCATCCGCAGCTACGACGACGAGCTGAAGCGCCTCACCAGCGAAATCGTGCGCATGGGCGAGATCGCCATCGCCCAGATCGAGGGCGCCGTCGATGTCGTCGAACGCCGCGACTCCCGTGCCGCCGAACGCGTGGTCGCCAACGACGACGCCATTGACCAGCTCGAGTCCAGCGTCAGCCACGACGTCCTGCTGCTGCTCGCCCGCCGCCAGCCGATGGCGCGCGACCTGCGCGAGATCCTTGCCGCCCTGCGCATCGCCGCCGACATCGAGCGCATCGGCGACTACGCCGCCAACGTCGCCAAGCGCTCGATGGCGCTCAACGTCAGCGCGCCGATCGCCCCGGTGCACAGCCTGCCGGCGCTCGCCGACGCCGCCTCCGGCCTGCTCGCCGACGTGCTCAAGGCCTATCGTGACGGCGACGCCGACCTGGCGCGCCTGGTCTGGGAGCGCGACGCCGATCTGGATGCGCTCTACACCGCGCTGTTTCGTGAACTGCTCACCTACATGATGGAGGACCCGCGCAACATCACCTCCGCCACCCACCTGCTGTTCATGGCCAAGAACTTCGAGCGCATCGGCGATCACGCCACCAACATCGCCGAGAACGTGTGGTTCCTCGCCACCGGCGAGCCGCTCACCGAAGCCCGCCAGAAGGGCGACCTCACCGCCAGCCCCGAGCTGCAGCCACGTCGTTGATCCGAGCGCGCCTGAGACGGGCGTCTAAACGTCCGAACATCCGCTTGCGCCTGTCCGCGCAGGCGGGGTAGGCTTGCGCCATGGCTGCTTCCTGCACCCCCGCACTCCGCGTCACCGTCCCTGCGCGATGTTGCCGCGCGCGCTGAGCGCGCGCCCCGCTCCAGCCCTGCCGTCATCCGTCCCTGATCCTCCGCGGCGCATGCTGCGGCACCGCTTTCGCTTCAAGGGAGATCACCATGATCCACGACAGCATCACCGACACCATCGGCCGCACCCCGATCGTGCGCATCAACCGCCTCGCACCGAAGGGCGTCGCGATGTACGTCAAGGTCGAATCCTTCAATCCCGGCGGTTCGGTCAAGGACCGGCTGGCGATCGCCATCATCCTCGACGCCGAGCGCAGCGGCGCGTTGCAGCCGGGCCAGACGGTGGTCGAGGCCACCTCGGGCAACACCGGCATCGCGCTGGCGATGGTGTGCGCGGCGCGCGGCTATCCGTTCGTCGCCTTCATGACCGAAACGTTCTCGGTCGAGCGGCGCAAGCTGATGCGCGCCTACGGCGCCAAGGTGATCCTGACCCCGGCCGCGGAGCGCGGCTCCGGCATGGTCAAGCGCGCCGAGGCGTTCGCCGCCGAGCACGGCGCCTTTCTCGCGCGCCAGTTCGAGAACCCGGCCAACCCCGCCTGGCACCGCAACACCACCGCCGCCGAGATCGTGCAGGACTTCGCCGGGCGCCGGCTCGATTACTTTGTCTCCGGCTGGGGCACCGGCGGCACCCTGACCGGTGTCGGCGAGGTGCTGCGCCTGACCCGTCCCGAAGTGCAGATCATCGCCACCGAACCGGAGACCGCCGCGCTGCTCAAGGGCGAGACCTGGCATCCGCACAAGATCCAGGGCTGGACGCCCGACTTCGTGCCGGCGGTGCTCAATCGCGAGGTGTCGCACCGCATCGTCACGGTCGGCGAGACGCTGGCCCGCGACACCGCGCGCCAGCTGGCGGAACAGGAAGGCATTCTGTGCGGCATCTCCTGCGGCGGTACCTTTGCCGCCGCGCTGGAGGTCGCGCGCGGCGCCGAGCCCGGTGCGGTGATCCTGGCGATGCTGCCGGACACCGGCGAGCGTTACCTGTCGACGTTCCTGTTCGAGGGCATCAACGAGGGCTCGGACGACGCCTGGCTGTCGGGGCTGTGATCCCGGCGCTGCGGCTCAACGGGAGCGCCGCTGCGCTCCCCGCGCCATGCCGTAGACGCTGATCGCCAGCCACACCGATTCCAGCAGGAACGCCGACAGGTTGAAGGCGCCGAACAGCAGCGAGAGCAATACGCCAAGCGCGCCCAGCGCATTCAGCAGCTGGTTCGGCAGGCCGTCGCCGCGCACACGGCCACTCTGCTGCAGAAAGAACGCCAGCACCATCAGGATCACGCCGACGAAGCCGGCGATGTCATACCAATGCAGGCTCATGCGCCGCCTCCGCGCTGCCGCACCGCCTCGAACAGGGCCACGCCGGTCGCCACCGAAACGTTGAGCGATTCCATCGCGCCCGGCATCGGGATGCGCGCGAGATAATCGCAGCCTTCGCGGCTGAGCCGGCGCAGCCCTTCGCCCTCGCCGCCCAGCACCAGACCGAGCGGTCCCTTCAGGTCGAGCGCATACAGCGAGTGCTCGCCGTCGCCGGCCAGCCCGACCAGCCACACCCCGGCAGCGCGCAGCGCGCGCAGGCCGCGCGCCAGATTGCTGACCGCGACCAGCGGCACGCGGTCGGCGGCACCGGCCGCGGCGCGGCGCACCACCGGCGTGATGCCGCTGGCACGATCCCTGGGCACGATCACCGCGGTCACCGCAGCGGCGGCGGCGCTGCGCAGGCAGGCGCCGAGGTTGTGCGGATCGGTGACGCCATCCAGCGCCAGGAACAGCGCCGCGGATCCGGCGCGCTCGACCAGGACGGGAATCGCCGCTTCGCCCAGCGGCGCGGCCTCGCGACAGCGCGCCGCCACGCCCTGATGACGCGCCTCGCCGGCCGCACGCTCCAGCGCTTCGCGCGCCCGCGCATGCACGGCGATGCCCTGTTCGCGCGCGCGCGCCGCCAGCTCGGCGACGCGCGGGTTGTGCGCACCCTGCTCGACCAGCATTTCGAGCAGCCGCGCGGGATCGTGACTCAACACGGCCTCGACCGGATGGATGCCGACGATCCAGCATTCGCTCATGCGGGCTTCCGCGGCGGCACCAGGCGAAAGTCGATCTTGCGATCCTCCAGGCTGGCGCGCAGCACCTGCACGCGCACCGCGTCGCCGAGACGGAAACTGTGGCGCGTGCGCTCGCCCGCCAGCAGCCGGCGCACGGGATCGAAGTGGTAATAGTCGGCCGGCAGCTGGGTGACGTGGATCAGCCCGCTGACGCGCGACTCGGTCAGCTCGACGAACAATCCGAACGAGGTGACGCCGGTGACCACGCCGTCGAACTCGGAGCCCACGTGGCGCTCCATCCACGCGCACTTGTAACGCTCATCGACGTCGCGCTCGGCCTCCTCGGCGCGGCGCTCGGCCTGCGAGCAGTGCACCGCCATCTCGGCCATATACTCGGGCGTGTACAGATAATCGCCGGGCGTGCCATCGGCGAGCGCATGCCGGATCGCGCGGTGCACCAGCAGATCCGGATAGCGGCGGATCGGCGAGGTGAAGTGGGCATAAGCGTCGAGCGCCAGTCCGAAATGGCCCTCGTTGGCGGCGTGATAGACGGCCAGGCTCTGCGCGCGCAGCAGCACCGACTCCAGCAACGCCGCATCCGGCCGCTTGCGCACGCGCGTCAACAGCGCGGAGAAATCGGCCGGCGTCACTTCGCCGGCGGGCGGCAGCTTGAGCTTGAACTCCTTGAGGAAGCCCAGCAGGTCCTCGTACTTTTCGGCCGGCGGCGGCGCATGCACGCGATACAGCGCCGGGATGCGCTTGCGTGCGAGGAACTTCGCCGCCTGCACGTTGGCGGCGATCATGCACTCCTCGATCAGCCGGTGGGCGTCGTTGCGCGGCCGTCCGCCCAGCGCCTGCACCACACCGTCGGCGTCGAGCCGGAAGCTGACCTCGTGACCGTCGAAATCGATCGCCCCGCGGCGGCTGCGCTGGCGCGCCAGCGCCTGATACAGGCGATGCAGGTTCTCGAGCTGCGGCAGCACGTCGGCCAGCTCGGCGCGGGCGTCGGCGTCGTGCTCGCCGATCGCCTGCCAGACGCGGTCATAGGTCAGGCGCGCGTGCGAACGCATCAGTCCGGCATGGAAGCGCGCACGCGTGACCTCGCCCGCGGCATCCACCCGCATGTCGCAGACCATGCACAGCCGCTCGACATCGGGGTTCAACGAGCAGATGCCGTTGGACAGCGCCTCCGGCAGCATCGGGATGACATAGCCCGGGAAGTACACCGAGGTGCCGCGGCGGTAAGCTTCGACGTCGAGCGCGCTGCCGGCCGGCACGTAGTGTGAGACGTCGGCGATCGCCACCACCAGGCGGAAGCCGCCGTCGGCCAGCGGTTCGGCATACACCGCGTCGTCAAAGTCGCGAGCGTCGGCACCGTCGATGGTCACCAGCGGCAGCGCACGCAGATCGAGGCGGTCGGCGTGCTCGGCGGCGCGCACCGTCGGCGCCGTCAGCGCCGCCTCGCGCAGCGCGGCGTCGGGCCATTCCTCCTTCAGATCGCGATCGGCGATCGCCATGCGCACGATCAGTGACGGCGTCAGACGCTCGCCCAGCACCGCCAGCACGCGGCCGAGCGGACCGCGACCGGCGCTGGGCGGATCGGTGATCTCGGCGACCACGATCTGCCCGGAACGCAGCGCGTGCTCGCCGCCCGGCGGGATCAGCAGGTGCTGATGGATGCGGCGGTCATCGGGCACCACCACGGTGACGCCGTTCTCGACCAGAGCACGGCCCACCAACCGCGCCGGCCGGCGCTCCAGCACCTCGACAATCGCACCCTGCCGGCGGCCGCGGCGGTCCACGCCGACCACGCTCGCCAGCACGCGATCGCCGTGCAGCACGCGACGCATTTCCGCGGGCGACAGGTACAAGTCCTCGCCACGCGCATCCGGACGCAGAAAGCCGAAACCTTCCGCATTGGCCAGCACGGTACCGGCGATCAGATCGAGCTTCTGCGCCGGCGCGTAGCGGCCGCGGCGGTCCTGCAGCAGCTGGCCGTCGCGCAGCATCGCCGCCAGGCGCTTGTCCAGCGCCTCGCGCGGCGCGTCCGCGGCCAGCTGCAGCGCGGCCGCGACCGCGTCGGCGGCCAGCGGCGCGCCGCGTTCGGCGAGCAGGGCCAGGATCGCCTCGCGGCTGGGAATCGGGTTGGCGTAACGCTGGGCCTCGCGTGCGGCGTGCGGATCGGCCGACGGGATCGCGGTGGAGGGGGTGTTCGCGGGACGACGGCGACCGGAACGGGGACCGCGCGGGGATCGTGGGGACACGTGGACTCTCTCAATGAATGCGGCAGCCTCGCCGACAGGGCGCCGGATTGCAACCGCGGCGTTGACACGGCGCAGGCGCCCGCATAGATTACGCGGCTCCCGCGGCCTGCCCGCGGGCCACCGGCCCAGGTGGCGGAATTGGTAGACGCACTAGTTTCAGGTACTAGCGGGTAAAACCGTGGAGGTTCGAGTCCTCTCCTGGGCACCATCGGCACTTCCGAGCACGTCCGACGAAGTCCGAGCAACACCCCGAAAGCCGCGAAAACACTAGCATTCCCCATCCGGGGCGGTCCGGGGCTGTCCGCTTGCGGCCGGCTACGGGCGTGAGTAACTTTCAGGGTAACTTGGCTCCCTTCGAGTCCCAGTTACCACGTGCTGACCGATACCAAGCTCAAGACCCTGCGCCCGCGCGCGAAGCTGTATCGCGTGGCGGATGCGCACGTGCTGTGCGTCGAGGTCCATCCGACTGGCGCGCGTTACTGGCGGCTACGCTACCGCCTGGGCGGCAAGGAAAAGATGCTGGGCCTTGGTGTCCATTCCGACGTAAGCGCCTGATCGCTGCCCGCAAGCGCCGCGACCAAAAAAGTCCCGCCTAGTTCGTCGTCGAGACCGAAAGGCTTAGGATTTCTCCTACTGACGCTGCCAGCAACCCTTCAATGTCTCTTCGCGTAGGACTACACGCAGGCACGAGTGAGTTAGCTGGCGCTATCAGCTGCCTTTGTGGTGCACAGCCCGCCATGCCGAGGCTTCCTGCTGGGCTTGCGCGATCTGGGCGGTGGTCATCGTCCTGGAAAGTATCGCCATGTTCTCGCTCGCGACTTTGTATGTCTTGCTCGCTGGCTTGGTGGCGCCTTTGGCCGTCTCATTCCACTTATAGGCCGCCACATAGTTCTGCGGCGCACCCTGGCCCTCGCCGTATGCGAAACCGAGGTTGACTTGAGCAATTGAATTACCCTGCTGCGCCGCAAGCCGATTCCACTTCAGCGCCTTGGCATAGTCCTGCGGCACGCCTTGGCCGAGTTCGTACATGCCACCGAGCTTCGCCTGCGCGAGCGCAAATCCATGATCCGCAGCAAGCCGTAACCACTTCACGGCTTTGGTGTAGTTCACCGGCACGCCCAAGCCTTGCTGGTACATGGTGCCGAGGTTGTATTGCGCGATGGCCTGACCCTGCCGCGCGGCAAGCTGATTCCACTTCTGCTCCTTCGCATTGTCCCTTGGCTGTGCAGCAAGACTGAAATCCGCAAAGGCCGGTGAATTGGCGCCGGCCAGCATCACTGCCAGATCCGGGCTGTACACACTCAACTGCCCAGCAAAGGCCGCCGCCGAAAGGCACAGTAGGCAAGCTGCAAGGATCGCGCGCATCGTCGTTCTCCTGAGTTGCAGGCCTGCAGACTAATGCAAGCGCCTATCTTTACAATGGTTCGAAGAATACAGCTCGCATAAATGTAAGGTTATCAACGGACTGGAATGTCATTTCGAGCCCTCTTCCGACCCCGCAAGCCACGAAAATACGAGCTTCCCCCGTCCAGGGAGATCCGCGGCTTACATTCTCGTGGAAGCCTCGCTCAATGAGGGCCGTCGCGCTTTGCCATTTGCCCATCCGTCAGTGATCGAGTGTGATCAGTTGCCGCGCGGTGCTGCGCCGCCCACCATACTGAGGTTTCATGCTGGGCGTAATTGAAAATGACGCGTACCGCGGAGGCAAAGGTCTCCGCCCACCACATCCCTGCTTTGATATAACTTTGCGGAACGCCTTGGCCGCTGTAATACGCGGAACCAAGCTGAAGTTGCGCCGGCAGGTAGCCCTCCCGTGCAGCCAGCCGATACCATTTGATCGCCTTGGTGATGCTGTGGTCGACGCCCTCACCGGTCGAGGAGTGCATCAGTCCAAGTTGGAACTGCGCCGGCGCATAGCCATGCTGCGCTGCGAGTCGAATCCACCCGGCTCCAGCGGATAAATTGCCGCGCGCACCATCGCCGAGTTCGGTCATCAAGCCGAACAGGAACTGGGCCGGCGCAAAGCCCCGTTGCGCCGACAGTCGAATCCACTTTGCTGCTTCGGCGTCGTCTCGCGGCACACCTTGGCCATGCGCGTACATGGTGCCGAGGGCAAATTGGGCCCTGGCGTCACCGCTGCCCGCAGCGAGCCGGAAATCCGCAAGCGCCATTGCAAAGTCGTGCGCCTCGTATGCCGTCATGCCTGCGCTGAGCGCATGGGGTTGTCCGGCAATCGCCGCCACCGAAAGGCCCAGCAGACAGACAGCGACACACCCGCGCTTCATCGAACACCCCTGGTCCCGAATCGATCATCCCGCCGCCAGAACCCTGGTGCAACACACATGCCTGCCGGGCGCGCGTCATGGGCTTCTCGCGTGAGACGCAGTGCAAAGCACATCCGGTACCAGCACGACAGACGCAGCCGTCCACCGACCCGGATGCCGCGCGCATCGCGTCGCGGCGCAGGTGCGCCCCCGCTTATTCCGCCTCCGTCGCCGGATTCAGCGCGCACAGCTGCACATGGCGCGGATCGATCCGCAGCCGCACCGATTGATCCGCACGCAGCGCGATGGCGTCGGCACGGTCGCGCGGCAGCAGGGCTTCCAGCCGCAGCGGTGCGGCGGTGATGACGCGCGTGGCCAGTCCTTCCTCGCGCAGCGCGGCCAGCGTCCACAGCGGATCGGCGGGGTTCGCCCCGCTGTCCGCGGCTGCGGGCAGCAGCTCGATATCCTCCGCGCGCAGCAGCACACCCACCGCCTGACCGCGAGCCAGCTCCGCCGCGGCGCTGGCGGCCAGCAGCACGCCATCCACGGCGACGTGGCCCGCATCGACCACCACGCCACGCAGACGGTTGCGGATGCCGAGCAGCCGCGCCACCGCGATGCTGGCCGGCGCCGCCAGCACCTGCCGCGGCGTGCCCTGCTGGACGATGCGGCGCGCGACCATCACCGCCATCCAGTCGGCCATCAGCGCCAGATGCGGATCGTGCGTCACCGCCAGGGCCGGCAGGCCGAGCTGACGGATCTGCGCGATCAGCTCGGCGAAGACGTCCTCGCGGGTGGCCGGGTCCAGCGCCGCCGTGGGTTCGTCCAGCAGCAGCAGCTGCGGCTGCCGCGCCAGCGCGCGCGCCAACGCTACCCGCTGCTGCTGCCCGCCGGAGAGCGTCTGCGGATGGCGCGATGCCAGTCGGGACACCCCCAGCGTTTCCAGCAGCGCGCAGGCCCGCGCCCGCCGCGCCTGCCGGCCCGGCAGCGCGAAGGCCACGTTCTGCCATACCGTCAGATGCGGAAACAGCGCGTAGCCCTGCGGCAGATAGCCCACGGGGCGATGCTGCGGGGCCAGCCCGGCATAGGGGCCGCCCTGCGCCGGCAGCAGCCCGGCCAGCGCCTTGAGCAGGATCGACTTGCCCTCGCCGCTGCGGCCGAGCAGCACGCTGAAGCCGCGCAGCTCGAACTGCACCGCCAGCGCGATCGGATGCCGCAGCTGCAGGTCAATGCGCATGCATCAGAACGCCAGCCGGCGCCGCGCGCGCAACCCCAGCCACAGCGGCAGTGGCAGCGCCACCAGCAGGAACAGCCACAACAGCGGATACACCGCCGGCAGACCGATGTCCTGCAGATTGACCCAGAGTTTTACCGGCATGCCCTGCGGGTAGTAGGCCACGATCAGCACGATGCCGAACTCGCCCAGCGCGCGCACCCAGGCCAGTGCCAGGCCTGCGCTCAGCCCCAGCCGCGCCAGCGGCAGGGTCACCCGCAGGAACACCTGCCACGGTGATTTGCCCAGCGTCAACGCGATCTGCTCCAGCTCGCGCGGCACGCCCTCGAACGCGGCGCGCGCACTGATCACGTAGTAGGGCATCGCCCCGTACACCTGCGCCAGCAGGAACGCCGGCGCGCTGTTGGTCAGCATCACGCCGATGCGCTCGAAAGCCGCACCGATCGGGCTGTACGGCCCGTACAGCGACGTCAGCAGCAGGCCCAGCGCCAGCGGCGGCGTCAGCAGCGGCAGCAGCACCAGCGCGTCGATCAGGACCTTGCCGCGAAACGCGCTGCGCGCCAGCCACCACGCCAGCGGCGTGCCCAGCGCGATCACCAGCGGCAGCGCGATCAGGCTGTACAGCAGCGATACCCCGACCGCGCCGAGATCGCCGGGCGCCAGCGCCAGATGGTCCCAGCGGGTGAACGCGGCCAGGGTGACGAACGGCGCCACCAGGAAGGTCAGCGCCAGCACTCCGGCGCTCCACACCGCGACGCCCCGCCAGCGGCTGCGCTGCGCGCCCGGCATACCGTCAGTGCGCATGATCCGGCGCCGGCCCATAACCCTGGGCGCGCAGCAGCGCCTGCCCGCGCGCGCTGCGCAGAAAATCCACGAACGCCTGCGCCAGCTTGGGCTGCGCCGCGTTCTTCAGGACCGCGGCGTAGAACACCAGTGGCTGCGGATGCAGCGTCTCCGGCCTGCCGTCGGGCAGGCGCAGCTGCAGTTGCACGCCGGGATCCGCCAACCGCGCCGGGTCGCTCAGATTGATCGCATCCGGCAAGGGAATGTAGGGCAGATGATGCGAGATCGCGGCGCTGCGATAGCCGGACGCCGCATCCAGCTGGCCGGCCTGCAGCCGGCTCAGCAGCGAGGGCTCGGTGAAGATCTGCGCCGGATTCTGCACCGCGCCGAGGATGCGCAGGACCAGATCCGGCTGACGGTAAAAGCGCTCGGCCAGCAACATCGTGAACACGATGTTCTGGCCCTGCGGATCCACCGCCGGATCGGTGCGGCCGAAGCGCAGCCCGGGTGTTTCCAGCACCTGCCACCACGGCCGCCGGCCCTGTGCCGCCGCCCGCAGCGCGGGTGCGAAGCGGCTGCGCGGACTGTAGGCGATCACCATCTGCGTGCTGGCGACCGCGACCGCACGATCGACCAGCCCGGCTTTTTGCAACACCGCGATCGGCCCCGGCGTGATCGACACGAACACATCCGCCCGCAGGGCTTTGGCGGACAGCAGTCGCGCCAGACCATAGGCGCCCTGGCCGATGCCCTGATAGTCGATGCCCTCGGCCTGCGCAAACGCCGGGCCGAGGTGGCGATCCATCACCACGCCCATCGAGCCGGCATAGGCCACGCGCAGCACCGTCGCCGCACGCGACGTCGCCGCCGGCAGCAAACACAGCAGCAGAATCCCCAGCAGGCCCCGCAGGGCGACGGATTGACGCATACCCACCTCCGCACCTGCATCCGCGCGATGCTGCGAGTCTAACTGCGCGTGCCCGACCGTGGATCATCTCGCCGGCACCACGTCCGCTGAGGCATGATGACCGCGCCCCGCCCCGATCCGACCATGCCACGCCCGCCTTCTTCCCCTCGCCCGCAGCAGGCCGCCGCACCCACGCACGCATGGCCTGACGCCGAGGTGCTGGCATCGCTGGCGGACAGCGCGGACATCGCGCAGTGGGTGATGCACTTCGAAAAGGCCCTGATGCGGTACCTGCCCGGCACGCGGGTCGAGTTGCAGCGCGCGCCCACGCTCGAGGCGCAGGTCGTCGCCGCGGCCGCGCCGCGGCCGCGCGGAACACTCGCCTTTCCGCTGGCCGACACCGACGATCGTGCGCTGGGCACGCTGCTCGTCAGGCCACCGCATGGCAGCCTGGGCCCGCAGCGCAAGACGCTCTCTGCCGGCATTCGCGCATTCCTGCCCCTGCTCGAGCGCCGGCTGGCGCTGGAGCACTACCGCAGCCGCGCCGGCATCGCCGATCTGCTGCTCGACCTGTCCTACATCCTGCTGTTCGAGGAGGACATCGACGTCATGCTGCAGGGCATCGTCGCCTACCTGCGCGAGCGCTTCGGCCTGTCGCTGGCGACGATCGCGCTGATGGAGGCGGATGGCCGCAATCTGGTGCTGCGTGCGTACGCGGGCAGCTCGCGCGTGGACCTGCACCCGGGCGTGGTCTGGCCGGCCGAGCGCGGGCTGACCGGGCGTGCCCTGCGCCAGCGCGGCACCGTGTTCGCCCCCGACGTGCATGCCGATCCGGATTATGTCGAGGGCAACGCGCTGACCCGCGCCGAGCTGGTGGTGCCGATCAAGCATGCCGGCGGCCTGCTGGGCTTTCTCAATCTCGAGAGTCCGGCCGCCGAGAGTTTTTCGATCGACACGCGCGCGGTGCTGGAACTGCTGGCCGACCAGACCGGCGGCGTGCTGCATCTGCATCTGCTGCGCGAGCGCCTGCAGGAGGTGCACAGCGCGGCACAGGCGGTGCTGGCCGAACTGCATACCGTCAACCGCAAGCTCAACCAAGCTAACCGCAAGCTGGAGCGCCTGAGCAGCCAGGACGCCCTCACCGGGGCCAGCAACCGCCGCGGCTTCGAGCGCGCCCTGCGCCTCGCCTGGCGCGCCGCACGCGCCAACGACAGCCGCGTCGCCCTGCTGTTGCTCGACGTGGATTTCTTCAAGGCCTACAACGACCACTACGGGCACCCGGCCGGCGATGCCTGCCTGCGCGCCATCGGCGATGCCGCGCGCAGCAGCCTGCGCGGGACCGACAGCGTGTTCGCCCGCTACGGCGGCGAGGAGTTTGCCGTGGTACTTCCGGGCGCCGACGCCCGCGCCGCGTCGCAGGCGGCCGAGCGCATCCGCGCCGCGATCGAAGCTCAACGCATGCCGCACGCGCATTCCGCGACCAGCGCCCATGTCACCGTCAGCATCGGCGTGGCCAGCACGCATCCGGCGACGACAACGACGCCGCGCGTGCTGGTCGCGGCCGCCGACGCGGCGCTGTATCGCGCCAAGCAGACGGGACGCAATCGCGTCACCACAGACATCGGTTGAAACTGCATCGAGGAACTTGCGCAGCCGTCGTCGCAAACGGCCGCAGGCAGAACACCCCGGAGCCACTCAGGTCATGTAGCGGCCGGCATTGAGATGCAGGGTCTGGCCGGTGAGAAAGCCGTTGCAGACCAGCGTCTGCACCAGCATCGCCACTTCCTCGGGACGTCCGA
>Ga0307372_10009050_pt1 | contig 13836 bp, 19 predicted proteins | sample OX1MG_FD_202533 | JGI IMG/M metagenome (GOLD analysis project Ga0307372, IMG submission 202533) | Soil microbial communities from Risofladan, Vaasa, Finland - OX-1 | ecosystem: Environmental > Terrestrial > Soil > Coastal area > Acid sulfate soil | place: Finland: Risofladan, Vaasa | collected...
GTGAGCTCGAGAACCTTTCCGCCGCTCAGCACCTGACCTCCACCGAGCACGTATTCGGGATAATCGAAGCCACCACCAATAGTGACGGCAGCGGCGCCTATCTCCACCAACTCGGCGTCCCGGTCACAGGCTGGGGAATCACGTCGGCTTGGGGCCGGTACCCAAATATGTTTGGCTACCGATACAGCACCTCGCCCGATCTTCTGGGCCAGCCGACCACCACCGTGGCCGCCTTCATCAAGGCCCGGCACGGGCAACGAGTGGCGGTGCTGGCGGGCGGAGCCACCGCCAGCGTGAACTTTGCCCGGCAGATCATCGAGACCCTGCCCGCATTCGGACTCACCCTGGCTTACCAGAACCTCGATGAGTCGCTGGGCCAGACCGATTACTCCTTCGATGCCCAGGCCATGCGCCGGGGCGGTGTGGACACGCTGGTGACGGCCCTGGACACCTTCAGCAATATCGACGTGTACAAGGCAGCGACGGCTATAGGCCTCCACTTCAAGCTCGGCATGCTGCCCGCCGGCTACGACTCCCGTTTGGCGGCCGCCGACGGCGCCATCTTGGCAGGCGCCTACGTTGCTCTGGACTGGCGGCCCTTCGAGCTACCCGTCCCCGCCCACAGGGAGTTCGAGGCGGAATTGGCCGCGGTGGCGCCTTCCGTGTTCCCGGGGCAATTGGCCATGGTCGGATGGCTCTCCGCCGATGTCTTCATCCGGGGCCTCGAGGCGGCGGGGGGAGCCTGCCCGACCCGAGGGGCCTTCATCGCCAACCTGCGGAAGGTGAGGGACTACACGGCCAACGGCCTCCTTCCGCCCACCAACTTTTCGGCGGTGTTCGGGCAGATGCCACTGTGCTACTGGGAACTGGAGATTCATGCCGGTGGCTTCACGCCCGCGGGAGCCCAGCCGTTTTGCGGAACCCTCTACCGAGCCCCCACCCGATGAGCGCACGACCTGGAGGGGCTGCCATCGCGGTGTTCATCGCCTTCGCCCTGGTGGCCGGATCGACCTTCGCCCTGGCCAGGCGCGTGGTCAGCCAGGAGGAGCAGCGGCTGCTCGCGGAGCGCTCCGTCGAGGTCGGGGCTCAGCTCAGCAGTTCGGTCACATCCATCGACGCCAGCCTGCACTCGCTGGGCACGTTGGCGCCCCTTCCCCAAGCGTCCACGGCCTTCCTGGCCGCGGCCACGCCCCTGGTCACAGGGTTGGTCCGCACGGTGGCCCTAGTCTCCCGGTCGGACCGGGGTTATTCCCTCCAGGTTGAGGCAGGCGACTCTTCATCCCTCGGCGGGACCTGGAGCGCCGAGCGCCTGGCCCTGCTCCGGAGCGCCTTCACCGAGCCGGACATGGTCACGGCGGTATTGCACGACGGGTACAGAAGACGGATCGGTTTCGCTCTGGCTCTTCCCCCGGACCAAGGCGGTCTGGTGGTCTACCAGGAGGACGCCATCGACCCCACGGACCCTGTGCTCTCCCCCTTGAGTGCAACTATCAATGACCTCCAGGTGGCTCTCTACGCCAACGACAGCCAGTCCAGCCGCATGCTGGTGGTCGCCACTGGAGCCGGACGTGCCATCGGACCTCGATACGCGCTTCACCTACCGGTCGGTGCCGGCCAGTGGACCCTGGTGGCCCAGGCAACCCGCCCGCTGGCCGGCTCCTTTCCGGCGGCCGTACCGTGGCTGCTTCTGACCGGCGGGGTGGTGTCGGCCGTGTTGGCTGCCGCAGTGCTCGAGGTTTTGGCCCGGCGCCGGGACTACGCCTTGACCCTGGTCGATCAGCGCTCAGCCGAGTTGGAACAATCCCATGAGCAACTGGTTCGATCTGAACGGCTCGCCGCCGTGGGTCTCCTGGCCGCCAGCGTCGGACACGAGCTGCGCAACCCGATCGCGGTTATCTCCAACAGCCTCTACCTGATCAGCGAACGCCTCAACAGGGAGGGCATCACCGATGACCGCATAGCCCGTCAGGTGACCACCGCCAACCGTGAGCTGGCCACGGCCACGCTGATCGTGGCCGACTTGGTTGACTGGTCGAGAGAACGACCCCCGCTTCCCACTTCGGTCGACATTGGTGAGCTGCTGGACGAGGTCCTGGAAGCGAGCCCTCCCCCAGCCGAGGTCAAGGTCGTGTGGCACGCCCCTGACCCACCGCGGCTCGCCTCCTGTGACCGTGACCAGGTCAGACAGATTCTCCTCAACCTGATGAGCAACGCCTATGACGCCCTTCCGTCCGGCGGTGGGACGGTCCATCTGACGGTCGAGGGGGCTGACGACCAGGTGAACATCACCGTGGCCGACGACGGCGCTGGAATGACTCAGGAAACGCGCACCAAGGCCTTCGAGCCCTTCTTCACCACCAAGTCTCGAGGTATCGGCCTTGGTCTGGCCGTGACCAAGCGCCTTCTAGACGCCAACCACGGCGCTGTCGATGTCCAGAGCTTCCCGGATCACGGCACCACCGTGAGGGTCTCTCTGCCGACGGCCGAGCCGCGACCACCTCGGCCGTCGTAGGAGGCAGAGCTGGAGAAGGCGAGCTGGCCACTCCTATACTCTGCATGCCAGAGCGGTGCCGGTGCACCCACTTCTGTGGCCATTCGTCCGGGTCAACAAGAGGTCGATGGATCTCCAGACCAACCGACGAGAACGGCCCAAACCGGCTATCTGGTGATCCTCCAAGAAGGGGCCTATGGCCGGCGACTTCCCCTCTCGGCCAGGAATAGCTGCCTGGTGAGCTGCACCTGGCCCACGTGTTCACGGGCATGGCCGTAGTTGCCGATTAGCCATGTCATACCCGGGCGCCGTTCATCGGTTGGCAGCGTCGGCAGGGAGGCCGAGCCATCGAGGCGCTCAGGTACCCACTGCACCGCCTCATCATCAAGATCGGACAGCTGGTCGCGAAGCTGCCGGTGAAGCTGCTTGAACAGGGCGAAAACGGTCCCGTCAGGCGTCACCGGACCGTCCGACGCGTCTGGAATGGGCATGACGGCCCCCTTGTCCAGGTGGCACCGTACCTGTGCGTCCAGAGGAGACCAACGGAATTGCCTCCATCGAACCCAGGGAGCTGGTGCGTCCGCCCCCCTGCCGGCGGACGGGGCCACTCCATGAGGAGGTAACCGGGTGTGGATCGGGGACGCTCATCCTGGGGACTCTGGGCGAGGCAGAGTGCCCTGGAGTCCCCACCGGTCGGGCAGCGCCAGGCAGCCGTCGGCGCCGGTGGTGACCGGGCTGGCACTGAGGACTGCCGCGAGCGGCAGAGGTCCGTAGATGTGAGGGAACAGTTCGTCGCCGCCATCGAGGTTCTCGACCACGACCTTGGCACTCAGTTTGCTGGGGTCGATCCTGAGGAGGACGACGTCGCTCCGGTCCCGGTAGATGAAGTCCGCTACGACTTGGACCTGGTGAGCGAAGGAGCAGTGGATGAAGCCCTGCTCCACCAAGGACCGCCCGAGGGTCGATCGCTCATAGTTCCTACCTTGACCAAGCGCGGCCCGCCACTCCGCCGCCAGGGCAAGGTGGTAGAGGGGAGCGGGCTCGGCAGTTCCGGTCATGTCCGGCGCCCGGCACGATTGGCGCCAGAAGTGACTTTGGCCCGGCGACCAGCCACCGTCAGCCAGACCAAGCTCAGCTCCCCGCCCGGTGGCAGGGCCATCCACCTCTCCTCCATTTCCGTGAGGATGGCGCAACAGGGCGTGGGCACTCCGGCTTTCCAGTCCGACCAGACGCGGTTCACGATGTGCTCGGCACGACCCAGGCCGCTCCGGTCGTTGGCAATGGCGTCCTTGCCGTCCCGGGTCCGCTTCTTGCTCATAGAGCGGAAGGTTCCCCCGGCGGCTACGGTGGCGAAGAAGCCGTCCTTGATTCCCAGCTCGCGCTCCACCACGAAGGTGACTATGTCTTGGGGCAGATGGCGAGGGTCCGAACCCTGTCCTGAGCCGACAATGCGTGACTTGTGGCGGCGGGCCACCCAAGGCGGATAGTCCCTGGGGCCGACTGCCTTCCTGAACGTCACCTCCACGGCCGGCACGGTAGGCGGCCATTTTGGCATCGGCTCGTGATTTTCGGGGTACCAGAGCCGAGGGCAGGAGTCCAGAACCCCGGAGTGCCCCCGGCGATTGGGTGACACGTCCCGGGCAGTGGCATCCCGAGATATTGGGCTAGGTCTATCCGCGATCAGAATCCCGAGTCAGGACCGATCGATCACGACCAGCCGGACAGCCTTGGCTCGCTGAAGCAGGGACAAAACGACGGGCCCGGCCCCGCAGGCCCTTGACCGGATCCCCTAACGCAACACGGCCAAGGGCTTCAGCCGCGACCCGGCGGCGGTCCACCACCCTCCCGAGGGCGTCGATGGCAGCGGCCCGGAGGTCCGCATCGTCCGCGTAGAGCAGGGCCAGGGCCCGGGGCACCCACAAGTCCTCCCCCGGTCGGCAAGCCCCCTCCTTGCAACGGTCACAGGCCAGGGCGTGCAGCGCCCGGGCCGCGACCTGTGTATCGGGATCCTCGACGGCAGCCACGAGGTCCGGGACGGAGTCGTCGTCGACCAGGTGGTCGAGAAGATTGACGCACTGGCGGCGAACCATGGGATCGGTGTGGCTCAGCCCCCGGCGAATGGCCGGCAAGGCGTCATGTCCGGAGCCCAGCAAAACAAGCTTGGCCTCCTGGCGGCGTGAAGAGTGTCCCAGCTGGGAAACCCAGCCGTGGTAGTCACGAGGCGCCGGGCGGCGGGCCATGGCCTCCACGCTAAGGACGCCCAGCCCGCCCGGCCAGTGGATTTCCACCATCAGGGCCTCGCCTTGGACGAGGAGATGCTGGCCAAGAAACGTCGGGGCGATCTCGGCCCTACCTGAACCAATCTGCGGGTGGCCGGCCGAGGGTAGGAGCGAGGTGAGCTGGACAACGGCTCCGGGTTGTTGGGGAGGTCCGAAGCGGACCACGCCCGTGGTTGACCCGGTTGGCAAGCAGCCTCCGACCGGACGCGGGAGTATTGGTGGTGGTGGCATATCCGACCTGGTGGATCCGAGCGGCAGTTGGAGTCATCACGGCCGGACTCGCCCTCGGAGTGACGTCCTGCGGGAACTCGAGGTCTCTTTCCGCTGGCGGGCGGGGTCTGACCGGCGGGACGGATACCACTGCGTCCAAGCCCACTTCCAATCCTGGGACCGGGGCGGGCACCCCGCCCGGTAGCGCATCATCGACTTCCGAGGCCACGGGAGGCACAGTTGGGACCGCCACCGTAGGTTCAGGAACTGCCGTCACCTCTCCACCGGCGTCGACCGGCGGCATTCCGACCCCGACCTCTCAGGCACCTCGGCCTACGTCGACGACGACCACAGTGGCTCCGACGCCGCCCCCGGGGAGCGGGGCCTACGGCTATGTCACAGCGGGCCCGACCTGTCCCGTCGAGCAGGCCGGCCACCCCTGTCCGCCCGAGCCTGTGTCAGCGGAGTTGGACGCCCGAGACGCCGCCGGCGCGACCGTGGGATCGACCAGGAGCGACTCGTCCGGCCGCTACGCCCTGTCGCTTGGCCCCGGCAGCTACACACTGGTGGTGGTGACCGGGTCGGGCGGGCCGCGGTGTCCGAACACTTCAGTGACCGTCGCTCCTGGGAAGTCGACTCGTGCCGACATATCTTGCGACACCGGTATTCGTTGAAGACTGCGAGCCGAAGCTAAGCGGTTCCGGCAGGCGCATTCGTTGACTCGACTAGCGATCAAAGCTCGGGTCGACCGAGTCGGTCTGCGTCCCAGCGTTGGTGGTGACGGAAAGAGCCTCGACGCCGTCGTCTCCAGGCCACCAGGGGATGAAATGGCCATCGCCGAACGTGCCTGTCACCAAGGAGCCATCCGTAAGCTGGAGCCCTACTCCGGTGACGGCGGAGCCACCGCGCCCGACCGCCACCGTGAGGGGCTCCCCAGAGGCGCCCCGGTTCGACATCACGTCCAGGACCTCGGTGTCCTCTGCCACCTGCGTCTGGCTGGCGGTGCCGAGGGGACTGAGTCCCTCGCCGCCTCGTTGAAGGCGCCGGCCAGCTCGAGGCTGGAGGGGATCAATGATCGCGAAGGTAGGCCAAGAGGTCCCGGTACTCGACGAGACGCTCGGACAGCCAGGCACGCTTGGTCGGCAACGGGTCCTTCGAACCTTCGTCTGGCGAGTCGAGGAGCGGTCAGGCTGGGCCACAGCCCCGCCGGGGTGCACCATGCGCGGTCTGTGCCAGGTCGGGCACCGGAGGACATCGGCGTATCGGGACACCCTCCGGAGCGACGACAGCCGAGTGTGGTGCATATGGTCTACCATATGGTCATGACCCGCAAGGAGGTCCTGGTTCAGTTGGATGACCAACTCGTCGGCCGCCTGGACGAGCTGGCCGCCTCGGAGGGAACAAGCCGCTCGGAGCTTCTGCGACGAGGCGCGGTGGCCGTCCTGGACGCCGCCGATCTGGCCAATGCAGATCACGAACTGCAGGAGGCGTACCGGCGGGTGCCCCAAGACCCAGCACTCGTCATGGCCGCTCGACGTCTGGCCACCCGCACCACTCCACAGTGGTAGCCCGGGGCGACGTCATCTGGGCTGATCTCGGGCCTCCGGCCGGGCCCCGTCCGGTCTGCGTCCTGACCCGGGACCCTGCCATTGAGGTGCTCCTTGCGCTTACGTGCGCACCCATCACACGAACGATTCGCCACATTCGTTCGGAAGTCGAGGTCGGCACAGACGAAGGCTTGCCAGAAGCAAGCGTGATCACGTGCGACAACGTCGTGACAGTGCCGAAGAGCGACCTGGAGGCCGAACCCGTAGGTAGGCTCGGACTCGAAAAGAAGGTCCAGCTCGATCGAGCCCTCCGGTACGCACTTGACATCCAGCTTTGATCTGCTGCCCTCCCAACCGGCATTCTGGGCGCTGGTGAGCGCCGGCGGCCCCGCGATATTGGGGCCAGGCTCGGAGGACTTCCGGTAGCGGAGCACCTTCCACTTAAGCCAACCTAGAGAAGTGCCACAGTCCGTGTTGTTCGTCGGTTGGGCCGGCGGCGGCAACGTCAATCCGCTGGTCTGTCTGGCTGAAGAGATGGTGACCCAGGGGACCCGAGTCGCAGTCCTGGGTGGCCGCGGCTTGGGTGCCCGGTTGGAGACGGTGCCGGTGACAATTCTCAGGGAGACCGCAGGCTGGCTCCCTGGGGCCGAGGACGTCCTGGGGGCCGTTGACGAGTACAGCCCGGATGGCCTGGTCGTGGACTACATGCTGACTAAGGCCCTCTGTGGCGCGGAGGCGAGTGGGAAGCCCACCGTGGCCCTGGTCCACACGCTCTATCAAGCCCTTCTGGTTGACGCTGCCCCTCACCCTATGGGTATGGCTGGACCGGTCGATTCGCTAAATCAGACTCGCGCCGGGGTCGGTCTCGGTCCCATCCAGGGCTATGGGGACTTGCTGTCCGCTTGTGTGCTGGTGGCGGTGACGGCACCTCGGGAGCTCGATGCTCCCGGGTGGGTCCCGGCCAATGTCAGCTACCTCGGCCCGCTTATCCCCAGGACCGGACCCGGTGCCGTCTGGCCGTTGCCGGAGGGATCCGAGCCGCTGGTGGTCGTGTCACTGGGTACCGGAGCCACCGTCGAGAACGAAGCCGAGATCATCCAACGCATCCTCCTGGCCCTGGGGGGAATGTCGGTCCGGGGCCTAGTGAACCTGCCTGGCTACATCAGACCGGAGGCACTCTCGCCTCCAGCCAACGTGGTCCTGACCGGATATGTCCCTCATCAGGAAGTACTGCCTTCTGCCTCCGTCCTGGTGACCCACGCCGGCCTCGGCACGGTGATGGTGGCGCTGGCCTACGGCGTTCCCATGGTCTGTATGCCCCTGGGCCGCGAGCAGCCTGAGAACGCTGCCGCGATCTCTCACATCGGCCGAGGCTTCGTCCTCTCACCGGATGCGGAACCGGACACCATCGCCCGAGCAATTGCCGAGGCGCGGAGCCTCGGCCATGGGGAGCCGATCCGCCCTGACCCTGCCTCGGCTGCGAGGACCGTCATTAGCGCGCTCTCGGGGCGCTGATCGCTGACTGGGTTCGTCCGCCATCGGGCGGTCGGGGACAGGTCGTGGTCCCATAGGGCCCGGGGAATATGGGGCACCCTCCCCGGAGGGAGTGGAGGGGACAGGGAGCGGGATATCCGGCACTCGGCGTGGACACCTGTGCCCCGGAAGGATCACTGCGCGAATCTCATCTGTGCCGCTTGGCGGCCAAGTACCTAGTCTTCCCTCGTGGGGAGGACGTGGGTCGCGCCAGTCATCACAGCATGCCTGGTCGTCGTATCGGCTGCCTCCTTCGTCGGAGCCAAGTACCTGATCGCCCGCAGTGTGGGTCGTACCGGCGTCAAGCCAGCGTGGATCGCCAGTCTTGGCATGTACATCTCTGCGGTCCTTCTCGCCTTGCAGCTAGTCCCTACGTTTCTAGGGCATGTGCACCATTCCGGCGTTCGATGACGATAGGAGCCTGGCAACCGAACGCTATTCGGGAACACCGCTCGGGCTGTCGACCGTGTTACCAGCGATCACGAGGCTCCATCGGCTATACCAAGGCATGGCCCTTCAGATTGTCTTCGAGACCCACTCGACCACCGAAGACAACGAAGCCGGGATCGCCACCGGCTGGCTCCCCGGCCGACTGTCGGAGACGGGCATACAGAACGCGCTCGGCCTCGGTCGGCGCCGCCGGAACGACAGGTTGGCGGCCGTGTTCGTCTCGGACCTGGCCCGAGCGGTGGAGACCGTCGAAGTCGCGTTCAGCGGTACGGACATCCCGGTCCTCAAGGACTGGAGGCTCCGGGAGTGCGACTACGGCAGCATGAACGGCTCGCCAGCCAGGGAGGTCCATGGACGCCGCCAGCAGTTTCTGGACGAATCGTATCCCGGAGGCGAGAGCTGGCGCCAGGCCACAGATCGGGTAGGTCGATTTCTCCAGGACCTTCCCCTGCGATGGAACGACCTGCGCATCTTGGTCGTGGGTCATGTGGCCACCCAATGGGGCCTGGAACGGTTCACGAGAGGGTCGACACTTGAGGAGCTCGTCGTGGCCGAGTTCGACTGGCAGGAGGGCTGGGACTACCGGCTGGATTGAGCTGCCCCCGCTGCGTCATGTCCCCGCCGCAGCGGACTCCGCACCGGAAGAGGACACTCCGGGTCACCACCTGCCGGTGGATGGGGGAAGGGCATCTGTCGGTCATCGGGCCCTGCATCGCCCTGTTCACCACTCGCTGGCGCGCGACAGCGGCCATCGGCGCTGCTGCCGTGATTGCCGGAAACCTCTTGGCGGTCGGCGACGGGGTCTGGGACACCCTCACTGACCTCAGCGGACTCATCACGCTGATCGTGGTCTCCGTGACCGCCACGGCAGTCGCGGCAGCTATGGCCCGCAGCCGCGTCCGGCAGCCCCAGGCCCGGCTCTACCCTTCGTAATTCCCATTTCGCGCCACGGGCAAGCTGAGCACGATCAGGAGACCAGGAGGGTCGCTTGAGGCCCGTACAACGGGCATCCCCTCTATACCTACATCGGCGATGTCGCTCCCGGCCAGGCCAACGGGAACAACATAAACCTGAACGGCGGCCTGTGGCATGAGATGGTTGCCTCCGGCTGAGCGACGGTCCGGGCGTCCTCCAGCCTCGGAAGTCGGGAGGAGCCCACCGGCCCTACCAGACGCCAGGGACCAGCCTCCAGCGGACCTGGGCGCGGTAGGCCCCGTACGGGGCTCTGGAAGCCAGCAGACGCTCCTCGGCTCTGACGCGGCCCACATTGCAACCGGAGGCGAACAGCATCACCAGCGCGTTCCTAAACGAGAGGCTCTGCAGCAGGTACCCGGACTGGAGCAGCAGGTAGGAGGCGTAGACAGGGTGGCGGACAAGGCCGTAGGGACCCCGCATCACCAGTCCGCGGTCGGCGGGAGCGAAGCCGAAGGAGCGGCCAAGAGCAAGAAAGGATGCCACGCATATTCCAAGCCCCAAGAGCTGGACCCAGAGACCCACACTGACGCCCCAGTGCAGATGAGCGCCATCCGGGCGGAACGCCACGCCACCGAAGGTCCCGCCGAAAGCAAGGAGCCAGTCACCCAGCCGCCGGCTCACCGCTGACGCCGGGCGCCGGACGAGGTAGGCGACCACCACCCAGGTCTGCTCGAGGAGGAACGCCGCCCCTATCCAGCTGTGCGTCCGCAGGTCGAGCTGGAGGGTGGCCCGGACAAAGAGAGCGGCGCCGCCGGCACCGACCAGGTTGGCCGCCGTCCTGATGATGGGCTGGGCCCGGGACGACAAGGGCGCCGGCGCCTGGACTGGTGGGTTCTTGAGAGACCCGGGCGGGCCAATCACGTTGTCGAGCGCGACTTCATGACGGCCAGGCGACGCTCGGCCGAGGCGTCGATGCTGAACCGGCCCGCGCCGAAGAGGGTGACGACCAGGGCGAGAGCCCCGAGGGCGAGGTTGAGCTCATAGCCGGCGGGCAGCTTCTCTGAGTTGATCCCATTCGCCCAGGAGACCGTGATCATGGCCATGACCATGTCCCCGAACAGAGCGAGGCCCACCAGGCGCGAGCCGAGGCCCAGGGCCATCGCAATCCCACCACCAAACTCGATCAGGCCACCCAGGACGGCAAAGAACTCTCCCGGGTGAAGGTGGGCAGTGTTGGCAAAGTAGATGGCGGTCTGGTGGATGCCGAGGCCGTGGAACCACCCGAAGAGCTTGCCCGCCCCGTAGTAGATGAAGATCCAGGCCAGAACGGTCCGCACCACCACCATGGCCAGGTCGGTGGGGAGGGGAGCGGTGGTGCGCGTGCTGAGCGCGGCCGCCACCAATGTGCCCGCTCGATCCCTCAGCGTCGGTCGCGTAGCGGTCACCATCAGACCGTCACGGCCTGGCGGGCCGGTTCGGCGTCCACTCGATTCACGAGGTCCGCCGGGATCCGATGGCGGAGTTCTGCAGGCCCTGACGTCGCCGTGCGATTCGGGGGAAGGTCTCTCATGGGCCGGAACGGGGCGACGAGTTGGGCAACAAAGACGAGGATATGTCTTGGCCGTTCCCCGGCCTGTTCGACGATAAGGGGGCGGCCCGGTAGTCCCGTATCGGTTCTGATCGTCTCCGGTGTCGGGAACACCGCCCGGTGGAAGGCCTGGTCCCAGATCGTGAGGGCGAAGCCGAGGTTGACGTCCTGGGGTCCGTCCAATTTGTGATGTATGCGGTGGTAGTTCGGACTGACGAATATCCGTCCCAGTGGACCGAAACCCAGGTTGGTGTTCGAGTGGGCAAAGGCCACACTTGCGGCGTAGATGACCAGGAGGGTCGTGGTCAACGCACCGTTGGCGAGAAGCACGGTGCCCGGGACCAGTGCGATGAGGTAGGACACGTGAATGAGCGGGTGGGTGCGGAAGACGGTCAGGACGCTCATGTCTTCCTGGGAGTGGTGAAGCTCGTGGAACCGCCAGAGGACGAGGACCCGGTGATTGGCCAGATGAGCGAACCAGTTACACCCGTCCATGGCCAGGAAGATCAAGGCGATCGCTCCCCACCGAGGCAGCACCCCGACCCTGGGCAGGACGATCCAGGGCAGAGCCTTGCGGGCCAGCTCGGCAAAGGAGAGCGACAGTGCGGTCACCAGAGGAGCGACCAGGGACACATTCAAGACCGTGAAGAGGACGTCTTGGCGATGACCGCGGGCGATCAGTGGACGCCGTTGCGCGGGTCGCACCCGCTCCGCCACGAGAAAGACGCCGAGGATCAGGAGAGTTACCGGGCCGATCAGGACGACGCGCAGCCCGGACATGGAGGCGGCGAAGCTGGCGCCGCCGAAGTGACTGGCCCACCCGATCCCGATGAGGGCGGCGGCGATAGCTGCTATCGAGAAGGCCGGCCAATACACCCGCGAGGACAGGGGGTTGCGCCCTCCCCGAGCCGCTCCGGAGGGAGCCGACCCGCTCACGCCCAGAGCCTGGCCGTGGCCAGGATCACACCGTCCGAGGCGATCAGACGAACGGTCCGGACCTGACCCGACGACGCCGCCAAGGCCGCCCCCCAGGCGCCATAGCCGCCCGAAAGTCTGAAGTTGCCCACGGTGTCGACCTTTCCTCCGGCCAGGGTCACAGTGCATCTCAACGTGCCCGTCCACGCCACGTCGTTGACGGTTACGAACATCCAGGCCGGACGGCCAGGCGAGATCGTAACGATCCCAAGCGAGCGCCCGTAGGCGATCAGGTTGGCCGTAGTGACACGGCCCGATGCTGACTGGGTCTGGCTGTGACTGGTTCCCGGGCTAAGGAAGGCTCCCAGACCGAAGCCGAGGACTCCCGTGGCCACCCCAGCCGCGCACAGGGCGCCTACCCGCCGACGGCGCCGCGTCGACCCTTGGGGCAGACCTCCCCCCCGGAGTCTGTCCGCCAGACGCAGTTCGAAACCCACCGGCGGCTCCGCCGTCGGCGCCAGCAGCAGGAGCATGTCGGAAACGGCGGAGAGTCGCTGGAGTTCAGAGCTGCACCGGGGACAGGTCCCGACGTGGCCCAGCACCTCGGCGCGCTCGCGACCGGACAAGGTTCCCAGCGCCAGCTCCGGGAGCTCATCCTGGACTGACTCACACTCCCTCGATGGTTCGTCGTGGCCACTCATAGGGTCTCCTCGATCCCGAGTGTCTGTCGAAGCCGGGCAAGGCCCAGGCGGATCCGGCTCTTGGCCGTGCCCACCGGTATGGACTCGGCACGAGCTATCTCGGCCGCGCTGCGGCCGTACATCGCGGACAGCAAGAGAGCTCGGCGTTGCTCAACCGGAAGGTCTGTGAGGGCGGTTTGGACCCGAGCCAGCGCGTCCCGGGCGGCCGCCATCTGCTCGGGAAGGGGATCAGCGCATACCAGGTCAAGAAACACCTGGTCATCAGGATCGGTCGGGGCTCCCCGCCGGCCCCGGAGGACGTCGATAGCCAGGTTTCGGGTGATCGTGAGCGCCCAGGTCGTGACTGAGCCCCGGCGGGCATCAAATACCGGCGCGTGTCGGAAGATCCGAATGAAGGCCTCCTGAGAGATGTCCTCGGCCAACATGGCGTCGCCGACGATTCCCATGGCTAGCCCGAACAGCCGCCGCTGGTAGCGCCGCACAAAGACAAGACCGGCCCATTCGTCACCGATGGCCATGCCGGAAAGGAGGGCTTCGTCGGAGATGTCATCCTCGTCGCGCCTCCTACCTCTACTCATCACCAGTAATACGGCCGGGACCACTCAATAGATCATTCGGAGCTGAGCGGACAGGCACGACGCCAAGCTACCCATGGACCGGCGCTCAGGCGGGCCGTCAAAAGTGCCGATCCGCCGGTGATCCATCCGGGGCCCTGACCCGTATGACCAGCGACGACAAGGAGAGCCGCGGGATGGCACTGGCAGAGCGAAGCCCACAGAGAGTCCGACCTTTCCTCCTCTGGCGGAAAGGGACTGCGCTGGGCCTTGGAGGCCTCACCCTCTCGGTCCTCATCGCCAGCTGCGGGGGCGGCGGATCAACTCGTGCCACGGCCGGCTCGGTCTCCACCGCCATAGGTGCGGCCTCGGCGCCCACCACCGCGGCGGCTGGTTCCCCCGCCACCGCTCTGGCCAAAGGTGTGGTGATCTCGGCCGCTCAGAGCGGGAGGTTCGGCACGATTCTGGTCAGCGGCACAACTCTCTACACCCTGAAGCCGAGCCAAACGGCCTGCACGGCGGAGTGCCTGAGGATCTGGCCTCCCCTGCTTCTTCCACAAGGGGTCGGCTCGGCAACCGCCGGCCCGGGTGTGAACGCCTCCAAGCTCGGCACGCTGATGGCCGTTGGTGGCCGCCTACAGGTGACCTACTCC
>Ga0307372_10009051_pt1 | contig 13835 bp, 14 predicted proteins | sample OX1MG_FD_202533 | JGI IMG/M metagenome (GOLD analysis project Ga0307372, IMG submission 202533) | Soil microbial communities from Risofladan, Vaasa, Finland - OX-1 | ecosystem: Environmental > Terrestrial > Soil > Coastal area > Acid sulfate soil | place: Finland: Risofladan, Vaasa | collected...
GACAGTTTTGCCGCCGCCTGCGCCCTGGCCCTGGCCGCAACCGGCGATCCCGTCACCGCGGCGCGCCTGGGCAACCTGGCGGCCTCCGTCACCATTATGAAAAAAGGCACGGGCACCGCGTCGCCGGAAGAAATCCTGGCCGCCGAGCAGGCGCTCTAGGCGTACCGTCCCATTTAATTCTTTACACTTCCTTCCACTCTCCGTCATTCCGAGCGCGAGCGAGGAATCTGCTTTTCGGCGGCGCCAAAGCAGATTCCTCGGGCCGACAAAAATCGTCGGCCCTCGGAATGACAGCCGTGTCGTAAATCATGACGTGGGACAGCGCTCCAGGCGTATTTCGGCTCTCCCGCAGCTATTTCATTCGCAGACGCCTCACTCTTACCTTCACGCTCACCTTCACCCCCACCGTCCAGCCACCCTCGCCCATTGCCACCGCCGGCCGTGCCGGCTTGCGGGTTTTCCCCTTGACAGGTTGTAAACATATGCTCATAATTGAATCGTCTGCAAAGGAGTGCTGCCATCATGGCAAGGCCGTTCTGCTGCCGCCGGGTCGCTTGTGAGCCCGAAACCCATACCTTCAAACCCCAGGGCGTCCCGTTATCAGCTCTCGATAAGGTCACCATGACCGTGGATGAATTTGAAGCCATCCGGTTGGCCGATCTCGAAGGCCTGTATCAGGAACCGGCGGCCGAGCAGATGGGGATCTCCCGCCCCACGTTCGGCAGGATTATCGAATCCGCTCACAAGAAGGTGGCCGACGCCCTGGTCAACGGCAAGTCGCTGAAGATCGAAGGGGGCGAAATCAAGGTACTCGGCGAACGATGGTTTCGTTGCAACGACTGCCGGCACGCCTGGAGTGTTCCGTACGGCGCCGGTCGGCCCGCGGAGTGTCCACAGTGCAAGAGCGGCAATTTCTGCCGCGCGGACGGTGAGCGGGGGTTGGGACCGGAACGCGCAGGAGAAATACAACCGGGCCGCTGCCGCAGGGCAAGAGCCCGGAAAACAATCAAAGGAGGAGAGAAACTATGAGAGTTGCAGTTGCGTCACAGGACGGGGAGTCCATTTCGGCACATTTTGGACGTTGTGCCTGCTTTATCATCTTCGATGCGGAAGACGGAACGGTTCTGAGGAAAGAATTGCGGGAGAACACCCACACTTCGCATGCCCAGGGGAACTGCCACACCAGCGGGCACGGCGACCAGCCGCACAGCCACGCCGCCGTTGTCCAGGCACTCCACGATTGCCAGGCGGCGCTCTGCTACGGCATGGGCTGGAGGGCCGCGGACGAACTAATGCGCAACGGGATCAAGCCCGTGATGGTGGACAGGAAGCGAACTCCCGAAGAGGCCGTCGCGCTCTACGTTCAGGGAAAACTGGCCCCTGCGAACCGCGAATTCTGCGCAGGCAAGCATCCGGAACAGCCCTGAGCCAACAGGCGTGCGAGGATGCCAGCGTCCCCCGCCCTCAATCATCCCGTCGCCATCAGCCAGCCCGCAAGCTGGCACAACGCTCTATGGGAAGCCCCGGATGCCCCATTCTTTTGCCCTGTTGGCAGCGGCCTTCAAGCGCCGGGCGGCACAAGCCGCCTTAGGCCATCGGTCCCGGCCCGGCCCGGCGTTCCATTCTCGTTATTTCGTGGGCGCATGGACAGGAATCCGCATGGTAACTTCGCGGTTTTCTTTCGAGTTCCCAGCCATAACCGTCTTCCCCTTGGAATGTACGGGAAACATATACTCCACGCTATCGCCGGCCAGGTAGATTCCCCGAAGCATATCGCCATCTTGGCCGTGGGTGACGATCAGCGTGCTGTCCGATCCCTTGAGGGATGCATCGGGACTTTGCTGCAATCCCATCATGTGGAGTTCGTGCGACGAATCGCCCTCCGGGGTCAGCGTCACCATCGCCCCCATCATGCTGTTGTCCCGGACCGTATAGTGATAGGTGCCTTTCGCCAAAGTATGTTTTCCCCACTGTGCCTCATGCGGCAGAGTAAAGTCACCGCTCGAAACCGTCTGGCCACTGGCCAATCCGCTGGTTAGACAAACGACCGCCACGCTCAGGAAGAGCGCTGTCGCAATCTTCCGACAAGATTCCATGGTCCACCTCTCACGTTGCAAATTGTCGATTGATAGGTCCGCCCCTGCTGGATCCCACTCCCCGATTGCGGCAGAATATCACGCCCCGGCAGAATTGCAAGAATAATTAACACCTGGCGCCCACCCCATTTCATTCTAAACAAGTGCACCAGGAGTTAACGCTCGATAATTAAACTCTTAAAACCAGCCGGAGGCCCGCCGTCTCAGACTCCGTTGCGTAGAAGGTTCGCCTACCGCCCATAACTGGCTGGCGGCCGCGACGCCCTCCGGTCTCAAGCAGGGTTTTACATAGATTTGACCAACGGGGCGCAACTGCGGGAGCCGTCGAGGCGTCTATGCATGTGTACGCAGCAACTGACCATCGGCGGCGTTACAGGACGCCCCAAAGGAGAGTCGAAATGATGACCGAAGAAACAAGAAGGGCATTTAGGCTGGACGACACCCAGCTCCTGAAGTGGCGGCAAGGCGGACACTCCCAGAAGGCGAAGACGTTCCTGCTGGTGGCAGGCGTCTGCATCATGATTCTGCTGGGCATCAAGATGCTGTCCGGCGCCCCGCTGCCCCAGAATGGCGGACAGCGAATGGGCCGGCAATTTGGTCCCGAACAGCAGTTGGCGCGAATGACCAAGCAGTTGCACCTGACGGAGGAGCAGCAGGCCCAGATCAAACCCATCATCGAGAACCAGCACAAACAGATGATGGCCCTGAGGGATGATACCTCCCTGTCCCGTGAAGAACGGATGGAGAAGTTCCGGCAGATCCGCAAAGAGTCCTTTGAAAAGATGCATCCCATTCTGAACCCCGATCAGCAAAAAGAACTTCAACGCATGCAGGAAATGCGGCGCGGGCGGCGCGGGGGCGGAAGAGGTCCTCAGTAACACCGGTCCGGTGTTTTACCGAATGCTATGGAGCCTGGAGGGGGACAGTCCCGTCCCCCTTGACGAAAATCGATGGAGGCCTATGAAGACGTTTCTGGCAGCTTTTGTCATTTTGCTTTTGGGCAGCACTCCCGCCTGGGCCGTTCTGGGTGAATATGAAAATTCCGTAACCACCGACCAGCAGCACCTGCACGCACAGTTGCGCGAGACGGCCCGCCAGGGCTATTCCGTCAAGCAACTGAGTTCGGCAGACGGCCGGACGGTGACGGAATACGTTTCGCCGGACGGCTTGGTCTTTGGGCTCTCCTGGCAGGGGCCCACCCTGCCCGACCTACGGCAGTTGCTGGGCTCTTATTTCGGGCAATTGCAACAGGCCGCGCAGTCCCGGCGGCAGCACCACGGGCCGCTGGTGGTCCGCACGAAGAACTTCGTGCTGGAAAGCGGAGGGCACATGCGAAGCTTCCACGGGCGCGCTTACGCGCCGGGGCTTTTGCCCGCCGGCCTCTCAGCGGAGGTGATCCGATGAGGCTGCGCCAACCCTGGCTCGAGAAGTTCGCTCTCTATTCCCTGCTCCCGGCAATGGTGCTGGGTTTGTCTGGCTGCGGCGGAAGCAGTTCCAGTTCCACCTCTACCACCCCACCAACTCCGGTGAACAACACGCAGGCCGTGGAGGTCAACTTCGGTCCAGCCAACAATTATACGAACGGGCTTTTCACGGATGTCACCATCTGCGTGCCGGGCACCACGAACTGCCAGACCATTCCGAATGTCCTGGTCGATTCGGGCGCGGAGGGCCTTCGCCTGCTTTCCTCGGCGGTGACGCTTACATTGCCGACGGTTACCGACAACAGCAGCAACACCCTCCAGGAGTGTTACGGCTTCGCCGACGGCTCCTACGTCTGGGGACCGGTGGCGGGCGCTGACATTCAAATGGCCGGAGAGAAGGCGTCGTCGGTTCCCATCCAGTTGATCAGCGACTCTTCTCAGTTCCCCGTGCCTTCCGCATGCACCAGCGGCGGTGGCTCCAACGAAAACACGGTGGCGGCGCTTGGCGCCAACGGTATTCTGGGCATCGGAAACTTCCGGCAGGATTGCGGCTCGGGGTGCGCTTCAACCTCCAACCCTCAAGCCTTGTATTATCTTTGCCCCAACTCGGTCTGCCAGGTTGCGAGTGTTCCGCTGGCCTATCAGCTTCAGAATCCGGTGTGGATGTTTCCTCAGGACAACAACGGCGTGCTGATCTCACTGCCCGCCATTCCCGACACCGGAGCGCAAACCGTTCCAGGATCGCTGATTTTCGGCATTGGAACCCAAACCGACAACGCTCTGGGCAGCGCTCAGGTTTACACCACAGACGCCTCTGGAGACTTTCAGGCCGTCTATAACAACATCGCCTACAGCAACAGTTATATCGACAGCGGGTCGAACGCCCTCTATTTCCTGGACTCGGGCACGCTCGGCATTCCGGATTGTACGGATAACCCGGGCTGGTACTGTCCAGGATCGACCGTCAGTTACACGGTGACAAATACGGGGCTGAACGGAACGTCGGGTCCGGTCAGCTTCAACATCGCCAACGCCGACGCGCTGTTCCTTGCCAACAGCGGCAACAACGCGGCGTTCAACAACCTGGGAGCCGACAGCGGCACCGGCACTTCGAGCGACTACGTTGATTATGGCCTGCCGTTCTTCTATGGCCGCAACGTCTTCGTGGGAATTGAGAATCAGCCGGGCCCAAATGGCGCGGTCGGCCCCTATTGGGCGTACTAGCGTCGGGTCTGGGAAGCAACATTGAAGGCTTGAAGTAGAGCGTCTTGGGTCGAATCTTTCCGATGTGTCAGAAGCGGTCGAAAATCCCACGTGTGGAGGTTCGACGGGGCGTCACAGCTCCGTAGGACCTCTGCACGGACCGCCAAAATCCTCCGAAAACAACGACAGGTTTCCTGGGTTGCTTTTCCGGCGTGGCTGGAAGGCTGGCAATCCGCTCGGCGCACCCGCAGCCGAGGTTGAAGGCCGGAGTCCCGCCAGCGCAGGACCCCGGCGTATCTGTGAGAGAACCCGCTTGCCTTCACTTGCTCGCAGGCGGAACCGGAATCGGCGGCATACCGAAATGCTGAGAGCCGCGCCGTCCAAAGCCACGCTGGAATCCCATCCGCGTGTCGTGCAACTTCTTCCACTGCTCTTCCGTCAGGACGTTGCGGCTGGCCAACATGGTCTGCACGCCCTCCTTCTCCAGTGCAGCCCGCGCTTGCGCCACTTTATCCACTTGCGCGAGCACCTGGGCCTCGTCCGGGTGATAAACCTGCATCATCGGCGCAAGAATCACCTGTGCCTTCTCAAGGTCGGCGCGCAGGTCGATCGTCTTCAGGCGGCTGGCCTGGGAAATTTTATCCAGTTGCTGGATCTGCTCGTCGCTCAACCCGATCCTCTGGGCCACTTCCGGGTTCTTCCACCACGAACCCATTCCCCGGCCATGGAACCACATCATCGGACCATCGCCCATCGGGTCTCTCACCCGCATGTTGAAAAACTGCGTATGGCGTCCTTGCATGGGCCCGCCACCGGGGCCGACTCGCATCGTCGTGATGCTGGGCCCTTCCGTCGATCCCCCTGCGGGGCGGCCTTGCGCCATCGCCAGGCCGCCGCAAAGCGCTACTGCCGCCGCGATGCTGAATAGCCTTTTCACCATTTTATTTCTCCCTTCGGTTGAGCTGCGGAATCTTGTCGATCACCGCCACAGGCCAGTGGGATCGCCGGAACTCCGGCTGACTTCTTCTCTGTCTTAGACCCGACGCTCATCATTCCCCTGGCCTCTGCTTCTATTCTCAATCAGATTCGTTGCGATGAATTTAAAGCCTGTGTAAATTCTGTTTTGCTTCCTGAAAGTGCCGCGGCACGAACGTACGCCCAGATCTGAGGGCGGGTTTTCCGTGCGCCGTTCGCAGGGAAGGCGCGTCAGACGGGCCGCGGCGCGAACCTGTAACCGAGCCCGCGGACAGTGAGAAAGTAGCGGGGATTCTGCGGGTCCTGCTCCAGTTTCTGCCGCAACATCCAGAGGTGGGCGTCCACGGTGCGGGTCAACGTCGCCTGATCATAGCCCCAGACTTCCCGGAGCAGTTCCTCGCGCGAAATTGTTGTCCCCTGCTGCTGGATAAAGTAGGCCAGTAATTCAAACTCGCGCGCGGACATCTCAACCCGCTTCCCGTCACGCCACACGGCCGTGCTGCGGAAATCGACCGTCACCGGACCAAACTGGAAAGTTGAATCCCGGCTGGTGGTGTGCGGCGAAGCGGCCCTGCGCAACAACGCGTCAATCCGGGCCAGCAACTCGGTGGGTTCGAACGGCTTGGCGAGGTAATCATCGGCGCCGAGCTTGAGGCCGGAAACCTTGTCCTGCACCTGGCCGCGGGCCGTCAGCATGATGACCGGAGTCTCAATGGCGCGCCGCCGCAGGGTGCGGCAAATTTCAAACCCGTCCTTGCGGGGCAGCATCACGTCCAGAAGGATCAGGTCAAAGCTTCCCTCGGACGCGCGATCCAGTGCATCCTGGCCATCCTGCGCGCTCTCCACCTGGAAGCCTTTGCTGGCCAGCAGATCGGTGAGCGTCAGGACCAAAGCGGCGTCATCTTCCACCAGCAGCAGCCTGGGTTGGATGAAAGTTTTTCGCTTCATACCGGCCAGCGCCTTTCCTCGCATGGGGCCCACCAACCCGAGGCCCCGCTCAAACCGCCTTCCGCTCAATTCCCGGGATGGCGGGCAGGTGGAGCGTAAAGCGCGACCCTTTTCCTTTCGCGCTCTCCACGCTTACCCGGCCGCCGTGCGCCTCGAGGTGGCGCCGAACAATGCTCAACCCCAGCCCGGTTCCCGCCACCGTCGAGGCCAGAACCCGCTGCCCGCGATAGAACGGCTCAAAGATGTGGGGCAGATCAGCGGAATCAATGCCGGGACCACGGTCCTCGACAGAAATCTGCACCTCAACGCGGTCCCCGTCGGAAACTCGCGCCGCCGTCAGCCGCAGCCATTTCCCGGCGGCCGCGTACTTGATGGCGTTGGCCAGCAGGTTCTTCACCGCGCTTTCCACCGAAGGCGCTTCCGCCAGCACGGCCGGCAGATTCTCCTCCACCTGCTTCTCCACCTGCCACCCGCCCTCACGGAGGGCCGGCCCGTAATCAGCCAGCGCCCGCTCGACGATGCCGGAAACCTGCGCCGGAACCAGGTCGTAACGCTTTCCGCCGGACTGGATCCCCGCATAACTCATGACCTGCTCGATCATGTCCGTCAGGCGGCGCGCTTCATTCTGCACCAGCGCGCCATATTCCTGCACCCGGGCCGGCTTTTCAATGACCCCGCTGGCAAGATTGAAGCCGGCGGAGTGAATGGAAGCCAGCGGAGTGCGAAACTCGTGCGAAACTCCGGCCACAAACTCCATCTCGCGCCGCGCAAGCTCCCGCGCCCGGTGCGTGGTGATCACCAGCGAGCCCATGCTGAAAGCCAGCAGAAAAAGGACGCCAAATCCCAGGGCCAGGTTCCGGCGCCGCGTCCCGGCAACCAGCGCGTTGATCGAACCCGCCTTGTTTTTGGCCACTAACACCCAGGCGTTTGCCGCCGGAACAGGATTTCCGGCAGGACCGGCCGTAGTAACGCCTTCCGGAATGTCGGGAGGAGCGACCGAGAGAGAAAAGGCCGTGCGATCGCGCGGCCGGGTGCGGGAAGAAAATCGCCATGCGCGTTCGCGGAAAGAAGCCCCAAACGCGCCGTACGAGGCAAACAGCACAGCCTCTCCGTCCGGCGACGTGAATGACGAGGGACTCAAACCAGGCTCCGAACTGAAAACGACCTTCCGCGGATCGCCCGCCAGGATGGCCACTTGATAATTGGACAGTCGCGCCCCGCCAAAACTTCTTTCCACCAGACCGGGCAGCACGTGCTGCTGAAGGTAGTTAAGATTGAGTTCCAGGAAGCACCAGCCGCGGACCCGGCCTGGAAACGGAAAGCGCATCGGCTGCGCAGGCAGCGGCTTGCCGCCGGGCTGTTGAGGAACGAAGCCGCGCTCTTCACGCTCGGTCAATACGGCGCCGGGAGGCGTCAGACCCGCCGCCCCAAACCAGGGGCCGAATCCGTGGCCGCGCTCACCGGATTCCACCAGCGGAACCACAACCACGGGGCGCTGACCATCAACCGCAAACGGGAAGCCATTCCCGCGGTACATCATGACGCGCCCCGGCCCGGGCCTATTGATTCTTTCGATCCTGGGGCGGAAGGCTTCGAGCGATGCAGGCCACGGGGCCGGCTTGAACTTTCCGCTGGCCGCGTCGAGCGTCCGGAACTGGAGCTTTCCGCCGGCATCCAGGGTAGCCGCGCTCAGCGTTGAAACCAGCGCGCCGTTCGGGTCATTGCTCCGCCACTGCGAGTAGAAGCCCGCCAGGTAGTCGTCCAGCGCCTCTGCCGAAGCCGCCCGCGGGATGGGACGGAAGGTGGCGCGAATTTCCAGAAGCGGCGCAATGAATTCTCCCCGGAAGCTGCGCACCGCCGCGTTCAGAAACTCCACCTGCTGCTCGCGGTCCGCCACGCTGGCGCGGTTGACCGACCGGTAGAGCAGTCCGCCCGCCAGCACCAGTCCCACGGCGAAAACCGCCATGATCAGGAGCGGATAATTCGACTTGGATCGTTTCCAGCGCATTCAGTTGAATTATATAACGCGCCCGGCTGCCCGGAAGGCGCTTCGCGCGCCGCCGGAGACAACTTTACAGGAAATTTACATGGCCCGATCCGGCAGACTTTACACAGGCTTAACAGTCGCTCCCGCGGCTTTCTGTCAACATGGAGGGCTGGCGTCGGCGCGCGTGGCGCAAGTCCGTAATGAATGGGAAAAGAATTCGGAAGGGATTGGATCATGAAAAAATTATTCGTACTCGCAATCCTGATGGCGGGAATCTCCGCCGGCAGCGGCCTGGCCAGCGGCGGCGAGGCACGGACTGATTTCTCCGGCCATTGGACCCTGGACAGGAACAAGACCCACGATTTGCCGGGCTGGCTGCAGAGCTACAAAATGCAGGTCACGCAGACCGGCAGGGCTCTTACCGTGAACACCAAAACCGAGGGCGACTTCCGGCCGGCAGAGGCTCCGGAAGGCGGAGATTCTGCGGGTGAAAATCTGCCGGGCACTCGGCGTCGAGGCGGAGGATACCCCGGCGGTGGTGGCGGCTTCCCAGGCGGCGGGGGCGGTGGCGGATTTCCCGGTGGTGGAGGTGGTTTTCCGGGTGGCGGCGGCGGTCTCCCGCGTGGCGGAGGTTTCCCCGGCGCCGGAGGGCGTGGCGGCGGTTATCCGGGCGGCGGGCCGGAAGGAAGAGGCGGGCCGGGCGGACCTGGAGCGCGCGGCGGACAGATGCGGAAATCCATGGCGTTCGGCATGATCACTCCGACGGCAACCTACTACCTGGACGGCACCGCTTCCACCATGAAAGTGGACAAGCCCGTTCCCGGAACGGCCCTGTTGTCAGCCGCCTGGAAAAAAGGCGGAAAACAACTCGACCTCTCCAAAGAGGAGAGCCTTCGCGGGGGCGAGAGGACCATCAAAGTCCAGGAACAATGGAAGCTCTCGAAGGACGGCAAGGAACTGGAAGTCGAGCGCACCGTGGACACTCCCCGGGGATCGGCCAAAGCTAAAATGATCTTCGTCCGGGAGGAAGGGTCTGCCGGAACCCCCCGGTAGCCCATCCTGAATGGGTCGAACCTGTCGAGTGGCGGGCGCATTCGTCACAGCGCCTGGCATGTGGCGCCACGCTAGGGTACCGTCCCATTTAATTCTTTACACTTCCTTCCATTCTCCGTCATTCCGAGCGCGAGTGAGGAATCTGCTTTTCGGCGACGCCAAAGCAGATTCCTCGGGCCGGCAAAAATCGTCGGCCCTCGGAATGACCGTCGTGTTGTAAATCATGACGCGGGACAGCACGCGAGCCCGGAGGCGCCTGTTGAAACCGTCCGCGGTGAAAAAATCCCATCCTTCCGTTGCGCGTCTTCTGAAACCCTCGTTACCGGAACTCAAACGGCTGCAAAAGTCGCGCTGTCTGCCTCCGTTAAATCAGGTCTTTCCCTCCATCAATAGTCTTTCGCCTTCGGAAAGTTTCGCTACAATGGGAGCCAACAGCGGGACCAGCGCCCGCTCTGCACGAAAAATATCTGAACGCCACGGACCCCGGCTCCGTCTTTACCGTTGAGGCTTGCGGATGCCGGAAACGAGCGAAGGTGTGTTGAGCGAAACTTTTCCTATCGCGGCGACTTCCACGGATGAGCTGGAAGGAGCCGTCCGGGAACACTCACGCTTTGTTTACGCCATCGCTTACTCGGTGCTCCGCAATCACCACGACGCCGAGGACGCCACCCAGGAAACTTTCCTTCGCTTCTGGCGGCATCGCAAGCGCTGGACCCTGATTCGCAACCGGCGGGCCTGGCTGGCGCGAACGGGTTGGCGGGTGGCATTGGACGCGCGGAGAGCGCGACATGCGAAAGACGGTTCCTCCGTTTCGCTCAGCGAGTCCGCGGAAGCGGTCTCGCGCCTGCGGGCTGCGGGCTTGCCCGCCGATGAGATAGCGGCTCGCGAGGAAATGGCAGCGTTGCTCGAACGCCTGATCGAATCGCTGCCGGAGGATCTTCGTCACCCCCTGGCGCTGTCGCTTGCGGAAGAGTTGTCGTCGCCGGAAATTTCGGCCATTCTCGGTATCCCCGAAGGCTCGGTCCGCCAGCGCCTGTGGCAGGCGCGGCAGATTCTGAAAGAGAAACTTTCAGTCTTGCTTGAGGGAAAACATGGAAGATAAAAACCGGTTCATCGACCAATTGCTTGATTCCGCTCTCGCTCACCAGCGGGGAACGGAACCCCGCGCCGGGCTTGAAGCCCGCATCGTGGAAAGCGTCCGCGCGGCTGACCGCGAACGCACAAGAGCCGGTGCGCGCTGGACGCGGCCGGTGAAATTGTGGGTGGCCGTCGCCGCAACCGCAGCGGTGATTGTTGCTTTCGCCGCGATTCACGTGACCAACCGGCCACACAGCCCGGCAGTCCAAACCTCGCGAGTCAGCCATGCCGTTCCGGCCCCGCCGGCGAATGAAAGGCTCACCGCGAATTCAGAGACAACTCCACAGCCCGGCACGACAACGGTCATCGAACAATCCAGGCGGATAGTAAATCACGAAAGGAAAACGTCACGCCGGATTAAGGCCGTGCATTGGCCGTCGCAATTCCCTTCTCCGGCGCCGTTGTCCAGCGAACAAAAAGCTCTGCTGCAATATGTCCGCGACACGCCGCCGGAAGTGCTGGCCAAACCGCTATTGAAGAAAGATTGGACGACTCAGCGAGTGCAGCTCGAGCCCCTGCAGATCACCCCGTTGGAAGTGTCCCCCCTGGCCGAGGGAACAGCAAGATACAGAATTCGGTAACAGGCAAATTAGAAACTGCTGTCGTACAAATTGGAGGAAGCTATGCGAAAGACAAAGTGGAACTTCATCATCGTGGCATCGGTTCTGGCGTTGACAATCCTGGGCGCCCGGGCCACCGCAGCACCCGGCGCCGCAAAACCGGAACAGAGTGAACAGGCGGCAAAGAAGGAAACCTCGCAGGACTCCAACATCTACCGCGTAAGCTACAGAGTGGATGAGCTGGAGAACGGCAAGACCATCAATTCCCGTTCGTACACTCTGATGGCGCAGGCCGGAAATCGAGCGATGGCCCGCATCGGAAGCAAGGTCCCTTACAGTGTCGGGGGTGACCACTTTCAATGGCAGGATGTCTACATGAGGATCGACAGTACGGTGAAGGAACAGGAAGGACGTCTGCAGGTGCAAACAGGACTCGACATGAGCCTTATCGCAGGCAAAGAAACAATACCATCAGGCGAGTCCCGGCCGGTATTCGGCCAGGTGACACTCCAGGATGTTACCTCGGCCACGCTCGGGAGGCCGGCATTTGTGGGCTCCGTCGAGGATGTTGCCTCCAACCGGCACTATGAGATTCACGTCACCGTAACCAGGGCCGACTAAGCTTCGCTCCCCATCGCCGCGGGTGGCATGGCCATCCTGGCCCTGTTGGCTCACGGGGGGACGCCCCTGCCCCTCGTGCCACCCTCTCAAAATCTGCTTGACAATACTGGCCTAGTATGATAGCCTTTCTTCTGTGCCTGCCCCCGGGCAGCCGGCGGAATTTGAGGGGCCCGCGCCGGACATTGCGGGGCACAGAAAAAGACTAGTTATCTGGCTTTTCGGGACAAATGGGACAAAAAAAGATGTTATTTTAAAAAACGAACCGGAGAAGTTATTGAAAACAAAGATTCAGGCCCGAAAAACGAACCGAAACGAACCCAAAAACGAAGCTGAGAAGTTGTTGATAACACGCTCCTGTGGAAAAAACGAACCTAAAAACGAACCGGGCCATATTGTTGAAAAAACATAACAGATGAAATCCTGCGGCGCCTGCAAAGCCGCGGCACCATCCTCCCTCTGAAGGCTAGCCTGCTGGCTTTCCCGGCTGTCCCGGAGGTGCCGCATCCACCACATCATTTGCGATGGGTGCGGCCTGATGAAAATCTGGAGCGGCTGGGTTGCACGCGAGGCTGAGAGGGGCTAAAGAGTCTGTGTGAAAACACACATGACGTGTCATTCCGAGGAGCCGAAGGGCGACGAGGAATCTCGCCCTGGTCTTCAATTTCAGGGCAGATTCCTCGCGGAGTTTACCCCGGGCGGGGCGAGATTCCTCGCTCCGCTCGGAATGACACGGCGATCGGGGCTCGGAATGACACGGAGGGGAACCGTTTTCACACAGACTCTAAAGGCTGCCCCCGCCCGTTGTGCCGCAGGTCACTTGCATCCTGGTCTGAGCGTTGTATACTTCTTACCCGTCAGGTGACCACCATGCCAAAAACCTCCCATAAACTCCCAAGCGTTTCGCGTTTTATTCTCTTGTCCTTGGCGGCGGCCATGGCCGCTATCGCTTTCGCGGGCCCGGCGCGCGCGCAGCGGCTTTCTCAAGCTGGGATCGACCGCCGTGCCGACGCGTTGCTCGCCAGGCTAACCCTCGAGCAGAAAATCAAACTGATTGGCGGCGTGGACAGTATGTTCACTTACGCCATGCCGCAAATCGGTCTGCCGCAACTGAAGATGTCGGACGGCCCGGTGGGCGTGCGCGTGTGGGGGCCGAGCATCGCCTACGCAGGCGGCATCGGGCTCGCGGCGTCGTGGGACCCGGCGCTGGCGCGCAAGGTGGGCGTCGGCCTGGGCCAGGACGCGCGGGCGCGCGGAGTCCACATCCTGCTGGGGCCCGGCGTGGATATCTACCGGTCGCCGATGAATGGCCGGAACTTTGAATATTTCGGCGAAGACCCCTATCTGGCTTCAGAGATCGCCGTCGGCTACATCGAGGGCGTGCAGAGCGAGCGCGTGGTGGCCACCATCAAGCATTACGCGATGAACGATGCCGAATACGACCGCCAGCACGAGAACGCCATCGTGGGTGCGCGGGCCCTGCGCGAAATCTATTTGCCGGTTTTTGAGGCAGCAGTCAAGCAGGCGCATGTGGGCGCGTTCATGGACTCATACAACCTCATCAATGGCGAGTACGCCACCCAAAACAAGTTCTTGAATACGACCGTTCTCAGAAAGGATTGGGGCTTTCGCGGCATCATGATGTCGGACTGGGGAGCGACGCATGACGCCGTGGCGGCGGCCAACTCGGGTCTCGATCTCGAGATGCCGTCCGCGCGTTATATGAACGCCGAGAACCTTCTGCCGGCCATCAAAGCGGGCAAAGTCTCCGAGGCGACCATTGACGAAAAGGTCCGGCGGATTTTGCGCGTCGCCGTCAGGTTTGGCTGGCTTG
>Ga0307372_10009055_pt1 | contig 13831 bp, 15 predicted proteins | sample OX1MG_FD_202533 | JGI IMG/M metagenome (GOLD analysis project Ga0307372, IMG submission 202533) | Soil microbial communities from Risofladan, Vaasa, Finland - OX-1 | ecosystem: Environmental > Terrestrial > Soil > Coastal area > Acid sulfate soil | place: Finland: Risofladan, Vaasa | collected...
CTTAGTCGATGGTCACCCTGCATCCGACCGTGATCGTCACCGGCGCAACCGGTGCGATCGGCTCCGCCACTGCTGCCGTGCTGGCCCGGCGCGGTGCGCGTGTGTTGGTGATGGCCCGTCCCTCGCCGCGCCTGGACGCGCTTGTCAAACGTCTGGGCGGAGCGGACAAGAGGGTCGAAAGCGTGGCGATCGACCTCTCCTCGTTGACATCGGTGCGCGCCGCCGCGCGTGAGATCAATCGCGCCGCAGGCCACGTGGACGCGCTGCTCAACGTGGCAGCGATCTTCACTCCCCGTTACCACAAGAGCGCCGACGGATTCGAGCTGATGCTTGCGACCAACCACCTGGGGCCGTTTCTGCTCACCAACCTGCTTCGCGACCGTTTGATCAGGGCAGGGCGCGTCATCACGGTGACCGCACCGTCGGCAACGCGAGTGGACATCGACCGGCTGCTGGACAAGTACGACTTCGATCCCATGCATACGTTCGGTGCCACCAAGGCGGCCAACCTCATGTTCACGTTCGAGCTCGCGCGGCGGGCTCATCGCTGGGACGTCCGCGCGAACGCGTTTCACCCGGGCCTGGTTCGCTCAGAGTTGATGAAGGACGCGCCTCGGGCGGCGCGCGTGATGGCTCGCTGGGTCTCGGGCAGCGCACAGCGAGCGGCCGAGGACCTGGCCGAGCTCGCTCTCTCGCCTTCTCAGTCGGGGACGACCGGATGGCTCTTCAAAGGGACCCACCGGATCGACCCGCCGAAGCAGTCCCAGGACGTCGAGCTGCAGGCCGCCTTGTGGAAGCGAAGCGCGGAGATGGTCGAGCTCGAAGGCGCCGGCTTCTGAGCCCCCGGTCTCAGCGCTCGTCGGCGGAGAGCTGAAGGGCGCCCGCCGGCGGTTCGACACGGACCTTGCTGTCGTCCAGGCGGCTCGTCAACTTGCTGTCTACCGCGACGGTGCCTTCGACGCGCTCCACCATTCTCAGCACGAGCGTCGCCAGGCTCTTGGATTCAACCTCGCCGGTCAGCCGGACCAGCCCGTTGAAAACATCCACCCGCACCGTCCGTGGTTCGATGGAAAGCGACTTCTTGAGGACCTCCCCGATGATGTCGCGGCGGATGGACTCATCGCTGCGGGTGAACGTCTTGAGCAGGTCTGCACGGCTCACGATGCCTAGCAGATCGCCTTTGTGGTCGATCACCGGGAGCCGCTTCACCGCCTCGCGGTACATCAGCCGGGCGGCCTCCGGGATCGAGGCGTCGGGGGCGATGCAGATGGCGGGCGAGGTCATGACGTCGCCTGCGGTTCGGGCGGAGGCAACGCTGTCCTCGTTCCAGCGCAGGCCCAGCAGCGGCCGGTTGGCTCCCCGCTCGCGCTCCTTGGCCAGCAGGTCGGACTCGGAAACGATGCCGACGAGCTTGCCGCCATGATCGACCACCGGCAGGGCGCTCACCTCGTGCAGCTGCATCAGCCTGGCCACGGTTTTGAAGTCCTCGTCAGGCCCAACCGAAACGACGTCCTTGGTCATCACATCCGACACATTCCAGCTCATGACTCGATGGTGCTCGCACGCCCGCGCTCCGGCACCGGCCCTCAGTCCCGGTAAGGACGGGTCTTTCGGCACGGGAATGCGGGCTGAAACACCGTCACGATCCAGTTGATGCACACGGTCTCGGCGGTGATGACCTCTCCTGTCGTGACGGTGACGCCGGAGACGACCTTCAAAGACGCGGTGCGGATGTTGCGCCGCAAGCGGGTCAGCGGCCTGCCGGTCGTGGACAGGTACGGCCAGCTGGTCGGAATCGTCACCGAAGCAGACCTGCTCAACAAGGTCGAGGGACGAGATCCGGAGTCCTACCTTCTCGAGTCGAAGCGCCATCGGGCTGACCGCGCACACGCCGCAGCCATGGACGTTGGGAGCGCGATGACCCGCGAGGTGGTGAGCGTGCGACCGGACTACCCGATCGCGCTGGCCGCGCGCGAGATGCACACGCGTGGGATCAAGAGGCTGCCGGTGGTCGATGAAAAGGGCAAGGTGGTCGGCATCGTTTCGCGAGGCGACCTGCTGACCGTGTTCCTGCGGACGGACCGCGAGGTGCGGGCCGACATAAAGCGCGTGCTGGACGAGGCCGTCAGGCAGCACGGGGGAACGGGCCTGAAGGCCCGCGTCGCATCGGGCGTCGTGGAGCTGTCGGGGCTGTTCGAAGAACGAAGCCGGTGCGATGCGCTGGTGCGGACGGTCACCGCGGTCGAGGGCGTCATCGGCGTCCGCAGCACCATGACTTATAAGATCGACGACACAACCTTCCAGACGATCCCTTAGCGGGTCTCCACACCTCGCGCGCAAGCGCTTCACAACTCCCTCACAACTCCAGCGAAGGATGGGTGCTGTAGCTGACAGCACGGGTTCCCCAAGGAGTGGTTTCGACATGAGACGCGGATTCGGTGTGATCGGGTTGGTCATGACGGCGATCGTGCTCGTGATCGTCGGTGTGATCGCCTACAACGTGGGTTGGTCGGACGGAGTTTCGACGCACCTGCCGGCCGGCACGGCGGCGGCGCCGCCCTACTACTACGGCTACGGCCCTCATGCGTTCGGATGGGGCTTCGGCATCTTCGGCTTCTTCTTCTTCCTGTTCTTCGTCTTCTGCCTGATTGGACTGCTCAGGTTCGCGTTCATCGGGCGCAGGATGTGGGGCGGCGGATGGGGTTACGGGCACGGTGGGCACAGTCACGACGTGCCGCCGGCGATCGACCAGCGAATGCAGGAGTGGCACAAGCGTGCCCACGGCGAGGCACCCGCCACGCCGCCTCCGCCTCCACCCGACCAGCGGTCGGTGTGACGTCGACTCAACCTAGGATGGTCGTCAAAGTGGCGACCATCCTGGTGGTGGACGACGAGCCGCGGATCGTCACGCTAGTCCGCGATTACCTCGAGCACGGCGGATTCACTGTGCTCACCGCATCCGACGGGCCGTCCGCGCTTCGCTCGGCGCGGACCGGCCGCCCGGACCTCGTCATCCTCGACCTGGGCCTGCCCGGGCTCGACGGCCTGGACGTGGCTCGCTCGCTGCGCCGGGAGGGCGAGCTGCCCATCATCATGCTCACGGCGCGAGCCGAGGAATCGGACAAGCTCGTCGGGCTTGAGCTGGGGGCGGACGACTACCTGACCAAGCCGTTCAGCCCCAAGGAGCTGGTGGCGCGAGTGCGGGCCGTGCTGCGGCGCGCAGAGAGTCGCCGTCTGCCGACCGCGGTGGTGCGGGTCGGACCAGACGTCGAGCTCGACGTGGCGCGCATGGAAGCGCGGTTCGGCGGGCGGCGCGTGGACCTGACCAGGAGCGAGTTCGAGATCCTGGCAGCGATGGCACGGCAGCCGGGCCGCGTGTTCACCCGGGCGCAGCTGCTGGATGCCGTTCGTGGCGTCGCGTTCGAGTCATACGAACGCGCCATCGACGCGCACATCAAGAACATTCGCAAAAAGGTCGAGCCCGATCCGCACGCGCCCCGCTACGTGCTGACGGTGTTCGGTGTCGGGTACCGGTTCGCGGAGCCGCCCGAGCGATGAGGGCCGGCGGCGGGCCCGGCCGCTGGCAAGGCTGGGTCGACACGAGCGACCCGAATGCGCCTCCGCGCCGCCGTCCGCCCTGGTGGCCGGAGGGCGAACCCTTCCCGCCTGCGTGGCGTCCTGGCCACCACGGCCCGCCGCGGTTCATCCGGTTGATCGGCTGCCTGTTCTTCGGCGCCTTGCTGGTGGCGGCGATCTTCGGGGCGGGAGTAGGCGCCGTCGTCGGCCGGTTTGGATTCCACCCGTTGGTTCTAATCCCGATCTTTTTCGTGGCCTTGCTCGTGGTCGTCGCCACTGGCGGCATCCGTCGCATGACGCGGCCGGTCGACAACCTGACCCAGGCCGCGCGCCGGATCGAGGCTGGCGACTACTCGGCGCAGGTGCCCGAGTCGGGACCACCCGAGGTCCGGTCGGTGGCGCGGGCGTTCAATTCCATGTCGGCACGGCTGAAGACAATGGACGAGCAGCGCAAGGGCTTCCTGGCGGACGTGACGCACGAGCTGAGGACGCCGTTGTCGGTGATAAGGGGCCAGGCCGAAGGCATCGCAGACGGCCTCTACCCGGGCGACGCCGCGCATGTCGCGCCGATCCTGGACGCCGCGCAAACCCTCGAACGCCTCGTCGAAGACCTCCGAACCCTGGCGCTGGCGGACGCCGGCAACCTGGTCCTGAACCGCGAACCAACCGACATCGGCGAGCTGCTGCGTGACACCGTGGAATCGTTGCGATCGCAGGCTGACTCGGGCGGCCTGACGCTGACCGCCGACATCGCCGGGCAGCTCCCAACCCTCGAATTAGATCCCGCGCGGATGCGGAGCGCGATCGCGAACCTGTTTTCGAACGCCATCCGGCATACCCCATCCGGTGGCGCAGTCACCGCAGCTATCACCGCGGAGGGGGGGCAGGTGACGATCAAGGTCACCGACTCGGGCGAGGGAATCCCTGCGGACCTCCTGCCTCACGTGTTCGAACGATTCACGCGGGGCCCCGCCTCGAAGGGCTCGGGTCTCGGGCTGGCGATCGCCCACGACATCGTCACCGCCCACTCCGGGACGCTGAAGATCGAGAGCGCGCCGGGGTCGGGGACGACGGCAATGGTCGAGCTTCCCGGAGCGACCGGACCGACGCCCCGGCCGTGAAGCGGCCGGACACCTTCTACCGGGCCACGATCACGGGTACCAGAGGGGAAGTCGACTCGTCGCCTCGTCGTGATCGACGAATGGCTGCGAGCCGAGGTTGATCTGATACTGCCAGGCGTCGTACTGCCCGCCGCAACCGCTGGCGAAGGGGCCGAATGGCGGAGCGGTCCGCTTGGCGAACTGGCCGCTCAGGTCTGGTTCGAACGACCACAGGTATGAGCCGCTCTGGATCTCCGGACGCTGTGCGAGCGTCGCGCACCAGGCCTGCCCGAAAGCGCTGCCAGGGGTTGTGTTCCCGTAGTAGACCGGGGCATAGCCCGAGCCCGATATCACGTCATACCAGCCGCTTATGAACCCGGCGTCCACGTTGCCCGCACCGGGACACTGGTCGCCCGGCGGCTCGATGTCGACCGCAATCGCGGTCCCTGAAGGGATCTGGTCGGCCTGCGCAATCTGGACCGCGCTGGACGCGTAGGCGGCGCCGGCCGCGTAGCCACTGACGGCAGAGCAGTCGTAGTTGTTGTAGATCGGCAGGATGCCCATGTGGAGGCTTTGCGCCGCCGCCACCTCGGTGGAGTTGAGGGCCGGGCAGTTGGCGGTGTCCGGCAGGTATCGGGCCCAGAAGTCAGGCACGCCGAGCATCGAGATGACTTGTGGAAGCAGCCCGGTCGAACCTGCCGCATCCTGGGTGAAGGCGGCGCACGAGTCGACGCCCCACAAAATCCGGGACGGGGTCACCACCGCCGAGCGGGCCTGAATGTCGGACTGCGGGGAGCCGGTTCTGGCGGCATCGAGCATGGCCGTGAGAGGATCGGACCCCCGGCTTACGTCGGCTTCGCGGGCGATGACCGCGAAGAACGAAGGGGTGGTACCGGAGGGCAGGGTCACGCCCACGGTGCAGGTGGCGGACTGGCACGGGCGGTCGATCAACCGCCTCGGGCTCATGTAGATGAAGATGGCCCAGGGGGTGTTCGTGAGATCTGCGTTGGCGGTAGCGGAGAGCCAGGCGGTCCCACCCTGCGAGGGAGATGTCGTGCTGGCGCTCAACGCGACTCTGAGCCACGTGGCCGAAACGGGAGCCGACTTCTCCTGTATCGCCTGCGACGCGTCGCCGGCCGCCTCGGGACTCAAGTCTGCGACCAGGGAATGCGTTCCCGCGTTGGGTTCGATGACGGAAGAGCTGCACGTGGTGCCGCGGCTGCAGTAAGTCAGACCCTGGCCTGTCGTGGCATCCACGAGCTCGATCCGATAGCCGATCTTCCCCACGTCTTCGCTCGCAACGGCCGTGAAGGTCACGGGCTTGCCCGGCCCCACGACCGAAGCGCCGGTGGCCTCGATGGTGATGTTGAGCCACCGCACGACGAGCGGATTCGAAGCGAGGCTGGTGCCGCCGGCCGGAATCGCCGCCGACGGCTGGGCGACATACGCCAGGAAGGTGTGGTCGCCGGCCGTGGTGGTGAATGCCACCTGGCACGTGTTGCCCTGCGCGCAGGCGCCGGCCAGGGTCTGGGTCGTCTGATCGAAGATCTCGATCACCCATGGCGTGCCGGTCACGCTGGTCGCGACGGTTGCGGTGAGAAGCGCCTTGTCACCTGCGGCAAGCGTCGTTTTGTCTGCCGACAGCTGGATCTCAAGATTCGAGCGCGGGCGTTGGGTGGTCTTCGACGCGGCGACGCCGGGCGCGCGCGACGCAGTCCGTGTGAGGTTCGTATGGAGCGCCGGGGTGGCACTGCCGCTTGGCACGTCCGCGGATGGCGTCGCGGCGCCCGGGTCGGCGGTGGCGGCGCATGCGCCTGGAGCGCCGGCGATTGGCTTGGCCGGATCAGAGGGACAGGGGATCCCGCCGTCCGGAAGCGACGCCACGCCCGGGGCCGGCGGGGCAGAGGGCGCTCCAGAGCAGCTCGCCCCCGGGCCTGAGCCCGGGCACTCGTGAGCTCCGCTCGGAACCACCAGGCGAGGTGAGGCATCCTGCTGCGCCGGAGATCCACCAGCCACGCAGCCCACGCCGTAGGCGCTGGCGGGGCCACAGCCGGACCCCGAGACAGATTCCTCCGACGCTCGTGTCTGAGCCGCGACGTTCAGAACCGGCCGCCAGCCGGTGCCCAAGGCCGTGGCGCCCATCGCAATGACGGTCAGCAGCGCCGCGCCGGTCGAACTGGAACGCCGGACGAACGCCGGCAAGCGTGACGAAACTGGCAGCATCTACCCCTTCCCCCGGAAGCGCGCCGGCAAGTGCGACGCGCGAGTCCTCGTGGATCACCGGCGAGGTGCGCCGATGACCGGAGGACCAAGCTACGGGCGCAGCGGCTGCCACTCAGCCGCCGTGGAGTTAATAGCTGTGAGGTTCCGCCCAGAACTCGACCGCCGTGAGTGTGAAGTTATTTAGGCACTGTCCCGGGCAGGAAATAGTTGCTTCCTTTCTGGACCAGTCCGGCCGGCGGGCTGTACCAGGCGTCGCCGCCGTACAGCGGAAGCGTTCTGGCCAGGAAGCTGTGCCAGGCCGGGACGGCAACGTAGAAGCTGTCCGACCCCTGGGTCATCTTGATGCGCCAGTCGGGGTTGCCCATCCAGACCGCGACCGCGATGTGGGGTGTGAACCCTATGGTCCAGGCGTCCGCGAAGCTGTCCGACGTGCCCGTCTTGACCGCCACGTGATAGCCGCGCACGACGAGGTCCGTGTTGCGTCCGAAGATCATGGCGTGGTTGGCGTCGTTGGACATGATGCTGGCCATGATGAAGGCCACCTTAGGGTCGAGCACCGGCTTGGGAGCGTCGGCGTGCGTGTAGATGGTCGTGCCGGCCTGGTCGACCCGAGCCACCGCAAACGGCTGGTGCAGCACGCCGCCCGCCGCCAGGACCGACGCGCCTGTCGCCATCTCAAGGGGAGTCTCACCGTAGCCTCCCAGGGTCAGAGACGGTCCGTACGTGTTGAGGGGGTCGTCGTTGGTCTCCGTGCCGTCGGGGTGCAACCGCCACGGCGGAGCCCCCATCGACCTCGCCATCGAGACCACGTTCTGCACCCCGACGCCGAGCTCGACCTTGACCGCCGGGATGTTCAGCGAGTTGCCCATCGCCTGCTGCAGCTGCATGGTGCCGTGGTAGCGGCCGTCATAGTTGCGCGGCCGCCACACGCCCGATCCATCCGGGATGCTGATCGCCGAATCGGTGATCGAGGTGGTCATGGTGTAGCGGCCGCTCGCGATGGCCGCCGTGTAGGTGAAGATCTTCATGGACGATCCCGGGTTGCGGGGAGGCCAGACCGCGAGGTTGTACTGCCCGCCGTTCGCGCCGGGGTTCGCGGAACCCACCATCGCGATGATCCCCCCCGAGGTGGGGTCGATCGCGACCAGGGCCCCTTGCTGAACATTGCGCCACGCGAGCCTTTGCTGTGTTCCCGTGATGGCGTCCTGTCCGATCTGCTGGACCCTCATGTCGAGCGTGCTGATCACCTTGAGTCCGCCGCCATAGGTCATGTCGGCGCCGAACTGCTGCACGAGTTCGTTCGTGACGTAGCTGACGAATCCGGGTGTGATGATCTGGTTCACGGGGACGAACATGTGGTCGGGCGGCCTGAGGTCCTCGGCATACGCCTTGCCGGCGTCACCCTCGGTCAGCTTGCCGTTCCGCACCATGGCCTCGAGGACGTCTTGCTGGCGCGCCTTGGCATTCGACCACGACAGGAACGGGTTGTAGAGCGTGGGCCCTTTGACGACGCCGGCGAGCATGGCGGCTTGCGCCACGTCCAGCTCACTGGTCTTCTTGTGGAAGTAGATCTGGGCGGCCGCGGCGGCGCCGATGGCGCTGTTGCCGAACGAGACGCTGTTCAGGTACATCTCGAGGATCTGAGACTTCGAGTACCTCTTTGCGAGCTCGACGGACAGGAGGGCCTCGCGGACTTTGCGGTCCAGGGTCGGCGCATTGCCGATCAGGCGGATCTTCACCAGCTGCTGGGTGAGCGTTGACGCGCCCTGCACACTGTCCTGCGCCTTCATGTTCACGGTGACCGCTCGGGCCACCGCGGTGGGATCGACGCCGGGTTCGCTGTAGAAGTTGTGGTCTTCGATCGCGATCAACGCGTCGGGGAGGTTGTGGCCCATCGCCGAAAGGGGCTCCTCGAAATGCTGGTATCCCGGCGGGTGCAAGTCCGCGAGCACCGTGGTGCCGTCGGACGCATAGATGATCGAATCGCTCGGCATCGGGGTCATGACCTGGGCGACGTCCGGCAGCCGCGACGCATACGCCGCGTAGAACGGTGAAGACACGAAGACGGTGGGCGCCACGATGGCGACAATGAGGAACAGACGAATCAGCCAGCCACGCCGCCGCGAGGTTCGGAGCTTCTTTACCGTCCCCTCGGCGCTCGCCCGGCGCCTGCCGTGGCCTGGGCCTGGCCTACGAGGCCAGTCGTTCTGGTCGATTGTCTTTTGGTACGACATTCTTCTCACTCCGCGGAAGCTTCTCTGGCGGTTTCTGGCTGTTGACATCTGTCCGCGCCATCTGCGGCGCGGCGCCGCCCATCAGCCGGACTTGCACCTGCGATCGCATGGCAGTGCTTCGCCTGGCGTGCAGCGCCGCCACGAACTCGGCGCGCATCCGCTGCGGGGCGGCGCCGACTGCGTGCGCGGCGCGCCGAAGCTCACGCCCCACGGGAGCAATCGCGCGTTCGGCAAACCAGGTCCTCGCGAAAGCGGCGCCAGTCAGGGCCGGCGCGGCCGCGACCCGGCCCCACGCGGCAAAGCGTCGATTGATCTCGTCCACCGCTGAAACGGTCACTGGGCGAAGCGGGGCGGGGCGGGGCAGCTCCATCCACTCGCCGAGCCTGACCTGCGGCTGCCAGCCCTTGGCCCAACGGTGGCTCGACACGAGCGCGAGCGCGAGCACGTCGGCTGCGAATAGAAGGACGACCCAGTCAGCGATCACGAAGCGGGCGGCTTCGATCCAGCGCAAGACGCCCTCGCTCAACGGACGGACCATCATCACCGCCGCCTGGGGCGCCGCCCAGATGACGGCCGCGGTCAGGGTCTGGGCGTGCTGGTCTAACCCGATGATCACGAGGAGGCAGACCCAGATGAGCGCCAACCAGATCACCACCTCAGCCGCCCTTACGGCCGCGTGCTTGAGAACGCCCTCATTGGATGAAGACCAAACGCCGCCGGATCCAATCCTTCTTGCCATCGATGTTGAAACCCCATTGGAACCGGCGGTTGGCCCGATGGGCCGATGTACGTGGAGTGCCGTCGATCCTTGACGCATTCAGGCTATTGGGCGGTCGGTGCCGTAGATAGGGCCCAACGACCCGTCCGGCACATGACGTATCGCCCCGACCTGAAAAGACGCTGTACTCATCGACCGCGGGACTATCGGCACTCGACCGAGGTCACTTGCCGGCTCAGTGTTGCCTTTGGTTGGAGGTGATCCTCAATGCACAGTACAGGTGATTTCCATGGACTTAAAACGGCGGCGCCTGAAGCCGCCGCCCTGCGTTACGCACTCAAACTGCACGTGTGGCGACCGCGAACACGGTTGCGCATGATTCGCACGCTGCTCTCACTCGAGCCGATACCGGGCCAGGAATCGAGCGCACACCACACCGCAGACTGAGGACGCGCGCCCGCCACGCGGGCGCACTGAGCCGCCGTACTGGCGGTTCGGCTTGAGCGGCGGCGCCGCCTAGGGCAGCCGCTTCAAGCTCGTAACCCCTTGCGCCTCGATCGCGGCGGTGGCGGGCGGGGCGTATCCCACCACCAGGTCGGAGAAGGTCAGGAAGACCGCCCCCTTGAGGAGGTAGATGGCCGTGATGCCGACCGTTTGCCCGGAGAGGGTCGTGCTGAAGGTGGCGACCGCAGCCTTGTCCGCGCCGGCGACCCCGGAGACATCTGCGACGTTGAGGCTCACGCTCGCCCCCGCGGGAATCCCCTTGTTGATCTCCGCCTGCGCTTTGGCCTGCTCCTGCGCCCAGTCCGCCTGCGCCGTGGCGGCGTCCGACGCTTTCGTCACCAGCACGGTGAACACGTTGAGCGTCTGCGAGCCGTAGATGCAGGTGTTGGCGCCGCCCTCTGTGGTGCCCGCCTTTCCCGCGGCAAACGTGGCCCCGGCCAGCGATGACGCCTCAGAGCTGGTCACCAGCACGCACGGGTCGAGAGAGCCGGGCGAGGGGACGGCTGAGGGGCGCTTGCGGTCCCAAGCGCGCTGGGTGTCGACGATGACGCCGTCGGGCTCCCGCCACAAGCGACCAGCAGCATGGCCCCAGCGACCCCGAACACAGTCCAGATTGAACGCGACATTTCCTCTCCTCTCGTGTGGAAACCATTGTTCTGCTCGCCCCCGGCGGCAGCCCCCGGAAAGTACGACATCGGGTTTCGACAGGAGTCCTGCCTTGGGTGACGGTCATCGGAGCGATTCTCTGCAAAGGACGGTCAGGCGGCCCGATCGTCAGATGAAGACCCGGCGCGAGGTCACCTCGCCTTGTTCTTCTTTCGTGCGTTGTGGGCCACCGCCGCCCGGATCAGGGCCTTGACGGCGGGCTCGTCGACCTTGTCGCCCTCGAGGTAGTCGATCGCCCGCCACTTGCCGCCTCCAAGGCCGGCGTTGAAGATCTTTTTCGGATCTGGAAGACTCGCTCCCTCGTAGAAGGTCAGCTTGACTTTGTCCTTGTGGGGGTTGAAGAGCAGGACGAGCCCGTCATGGTAGTAGGTCGGAGTACCCATCCACTTCCATTCCTCGACCATCTCCGGGTCGGCGTCGAGAACGATCCTGCGAAGCTTGGCCAGCGTCTTGCCGCGCCAGTCCGGAAGGCTCTCGATCAGCTTGTCGACCTGCTGGGATGGGCTCATAGGCTCATGGACATCTTATGGCCGGGTCCAGGCGACTCGAACTCACGCGAGTGGCGGAGGGAGAACTGGAGCACCACACGTTCGCTTGTTCGAACCTTCACGACGCCCGCGAGCGGATGCGCTGGTTGGTATCACCAACGGGCTAGCCAAACTGCCGGCTGAGCTGATCGAGGATGTACCGCTCTATTAAGCGGTGATCGCCCGTCGCCATGGACTGTTTGGAGGCGTTCGCATAGTCGATTGAATCGGGCCTGGGCCGCAGCCGTAACACGGGTGGCAGTCCATAGCGAACAAGAATCCAGTTGCTCAAAATGCGAGCGGTCCGGCCGTTTCCATCCGCAAATGGATGGATCCGGACCCACTCTCCATGTCCGAAGGAGGCTAGCTCAACGACTCTCAGCAAGGCGGCGGGCTCGCTGACATCGCCCGGGCTTTCCGCATCGAGGTTCACGAGCCGCCGACTCAAGGATTCTTCAAAACGCCGAAGCTCGGCCGCTACCCGCTCGGCCAAGACGCCGGGTAAATTCCCGACAGCGACGTTGCACTCCCGCAGGACCTTCGTGACGCCGGATCCGCGGAATTCTCCTAACGGATAGCCCGAATCAGTGTTTACCTCGGCATTGACGTCGCGATGCCAGCCACGCATGACGTCTAACGAGAATGCGACCCGGTCTCTCGAATTGGCGATGATGCGGCGGAGAATCTGTGCGCAGCTGCGCGCAATCCGGTCTTGAGACTCTGGAGTTTCCCTACCCCAGATCTGGCTCAGCGCGTCCCTCGTCGAGAGCCCGTCGCAGCTTCAGAGCATCCTCCCGGGAGATGCGCCTGGCCCGGAGAGGGTCCTGGTACTTGCCCTCGGCTTCGGATGCCTCCCTTGCCGCAGCGGTGATCGATCGAGCTCTTTGCACTTTGGTCATACTGCGAAGCTTTTCCGCCATTCGCACGAGTTTCCCTTCCAGTTCGCCAGCCGCCTCGTGCAGCGGGTCATCGATGAGGTCTTGGATGAGCTGATTAACCGAGGTATGACGCTCGTCCGCCACCAGCGAGAGCAGTTCGTGCTGCGCCGGGTCATTGAACCTCACCGTGATGGTAGGGCGCTCGGCAACCGCAGTTCTTCGTACCAGACGCCTGACAGGAGCCTTGCGATTCACGACCCAATGATAGCAAACCAACTAATTGCTATCAAATGCTCGTATTGATGCAAATCAAGCTGGAGCGGGAGACGGGGGCTAAGGCCCCGAGTACAAATCACCCAGTTGAGTTCATTTATCGTCTGGGTTGAGGGCTCCACAATTGGTAGCGCAGGTGGCTTTCGACACGGACTCGCCGGCTATCACGCACCGCCCAACTCTTCGTTTAACAGCACCTCAACATCCACCTGGAGCGCGCGATAGGTTGCCAGCGCACGCTGATCGCGCGTGGCGAGCTTGATTCCGTGTTCGATAGCGGTCGCGCCAACCAAGGCGTCGTACACCGAGCCACCAGCGATACCGGCCTTTCCGAGCAGTTCGATCAACTCGTCGGCGCGTTGAGGTGACAGGTATCGACTTTCCGGGAAGTTCTCAGCCAGCAACCTCGACACTACGTCCGGAGAGCGGCGAGCCGGTGCCGGAAGCCTCGTCAACACCGAGAACGTTTCAAATGCGGCATGGCCCGCAAGGCCCAGCCGACGGCGACCTATCGCCCTCACCGTTTGGAGGTGGTGCTCGTGATCGGCGAGAACAAGAGCGACGGCTACGCTCGTGTCGACCAGGAAGTCAGGCTGTTTACCGCTGGTCGGCATCACGAAGGGCGCGGACGCCCTCGTCATTGAGCGTCACGCCAGAGGCAGGAATTACCAAACGTCCCGAGCGTCGCTGAAGGTTCTTTCCGGTGATCGGCTCGACCCGCAGCGAGGCACCGTCGGCATCTATTTCGACGGGACCAGCGCGCAGTCCCAGGCGATCTCTTAGCGCCTTCGGGACGACCAAGCGGCCGGCCTTATCAATGGTTGTCTTCATACCATAACAATGCCACATTAGTGGGTGGCTTGGCGGCAATCTACTCACTCAACGGAGCCTTCATTGGGTCACGTCAGCAGGCAACGGCTTAGCTAGGGCTGCTCTGCGGGTGGAGCGCACTGGGGCGTATCTCGGTGGAGTTCCGCCGTGACCGATCACACCTCGATGGGCGAAAAGCTGGAGCGGGAGACGGGGATTGACGCCCCGAGTACCAAGCGCTCAGTCGAGTTCAATTACCGACTCGGCTGAGCGATTTCGTCCTCGAGAGGCCACAGAAGTCCAGCCCATGAGCTGCCAAACT
>Ga0307372_10009056_pt1 | contig 13831 bp, 11 predicted proteins | sample OX1MG_FD_202533 | JGI IMG/M metagenome (GOLD analysis project Ga0307372, IMG submission 202533) | Soil microbial communities from Risofladan, Vaasa, Finland - OX-1 | ecosystem: Environmental > Terrestrial > Soil > Coastal area > Acid sulfate soil | place: Finland: Risofladan, Vaasa | collected...
GGATGGATCGGGCAGAGCACCTTCACCGTCCGCGTCGACGGCGGGACCGAGTCCGACGCCGCCCTCATCGGCTACCAGCGCGCGGGGTTGGGAGATCCCGGCCGATTGAGCGCCGGGCGGCGTCCGGTGGGCCCGACCGAGGCGGTGGGCAGCGTCGCGGATTTCACGGTGGGCAGCAGGGTCCGGATCGTTCCGAACGGACCTCCTGGCGCCACCGGCCCGACGTTCACCGTGGTGGGACTGGTCAAGGACGCCCAGATCCAGGTCACCCCCACGCTCTTCGTCCCCTGGGCCGGCTACGAGGCGGCGGTCAAGTCGGCCAATCCTGACGCCACGACCATCCTGCCCAGCGTGATCGGGGTGCGCCCGACGCCCGGTGTGCGTGATGCCGAACTGGTTCGCCGGATCAACGCGGCGAGTCCCGACGCCGATGCGCTGACGCGGTCCCAGGCAGCCAGCGACGCTCCCGGGGTGGCGCAGGTGCAACAGTCCTTCCAGCTCATCTTCCTGCTCTACGGCCTGGTGGTGCCCCTCATCACTGGACTGTTCTTCCTGATCATCACGTTCCAGAAGGCCGCCGCGCTCACCTTGCTCCGGGCCGTCGGGGCCCGGTCCGGTGCCCTGGTCCGGTCGTTGCTCATCCAGGTGGTTCTGGTGGTCGGGGGCGGGATCGTCATCGGCATCGTGCTCTTCGCGCCGCTGACCCTCATCCAGCTCGGGGCGATCACCATCCGGTTCGATCCCGGAGCGGTCCTCTTCTGGTCCGTCGCCCTCCTCGTGCTCGGTCTGGCCAGCGCCATGGTGGCAGCCAAGCGAGTGCTCGCCATCGATCCACTGGAAGCGACCACTGGAGCCGGCGGGCTGTGACGCTCGCCCTCCGCGAGATGCGACGTCGCCCCGGCCGCTTCGGCATCGCCACGGTCATCCTGACGCTGATCGCCATCTTGCTGATGTTCCTGGGCGGCCTGCTCGACGGCCTGGTGGCAAGTAGCACCGGGGCATTCCGGTCCCAGCGGGCCGACGCGTTGGTGTATTCGGCCAGCTCCCGCAACTCCTTGGAACGGAGTCGTATCGAGCCGGAGGTGCGCCGACAGGTGGAATCCGTACCGGGAGTCACGCGTGTCGGTGGACTGGGGAGCGTGCAACTCGGGGGTCGCGTACCCGGCAGGGGCACCCGAGACCTCGTTCCCACCGTCCTGTTCGGTTACGAACTCGCCCCGCGGGGACTTCCCCCGACGCCGCCGGCTACCGGCACGGTATACGCCGACGACTCCCTCCGGGCGAAGAACGTCGTGGTGGGAACCACGATCCGTCTCGGATCCGCCCGGTCAGCCGTCACCGTCGTGGGCTTCGTCTCCGACACCCGCTACACCGGGCAGGGCACCCTGTGGGGTTCGCTGGAGACCTGGCGGCAGGTGCTCAACGCCAATCGACCCGATGCCCGGGTAGGTCCCGGGGTGGTCCAGGCACTCGTGGTGCAAGGCGGCCCGCTCGGGCGTGCCGGGCTCCCCGAGCGGATCGACCGCGCCACCGGCGGAGCCACCAGGACCCTCACGATCACCCACGCCGTCAACGCCCTTCCCGGCGTAGCTCAGCAACGCAGTGTCTTCAACCAGATCATCGGCGTGACCGTCGTCATCGCCATCGTGGTCGTCGCACTGTTCTTCGCCCTCCTCACCGTCGAACGCACCGCCCTCTACGGGGTCCTCAAGGCCATCGGTGCCAGTTCGCGTGCGCTCTTCGCGGGTGTCGTGCTCCAAGCGGTGGTCGTCGCGCTGATCGCCTCACTGATCGGCATCATCGCTTCGCTCACCCTCAACGAGCTGATCCCTGCCGGGACCATTCCTTTCGTGGCCACTCCTGCACGCCTTGTGAGCAGCGCCGTCGTCCTCGTTGTCGCAGCCGTGTTGGGCTGCAGCTTCTCGCTCCGGCGCGTGCTCCGCGTCGACCCTGCCGCGGCCATTGGCGGGACACCGTGAGGACGACCACCACACGCTCCGCTCATCACCTGATCTGGAGTTCGTCATGACGACGCCCACCGAGTCCGCAGGCACGACCGGTCCTGCCCTCGAGATGCGAGGGATCACCAAGATCTACCGGGTCGCCGACGACGAGGTCGTGGCACTCGATCACGTCGACCTCACCGTCGCGAGCGACGAGATCGTGGCGCTGGTCGGCCCTTCGGGATCGGGCAAGACCACGCTGTGCTCCATTGCCGGCGGACTGCTTTCGCCGACGGACGGGTCGGTGGCGGTGGCAGGCCAGGAGATCTCGGGCTACTCCGGACGCCAGCTCACCGAATTCCGCAGGAACGCCGTGGGCTTCGTGTTCCAGACGGTCAACCTGATCCCATTCCTCACCGCCCGTGAGAACCTGCTGGTGGTCGACGAGATCGGCCCTCGACTCGGTCGGGCTGCCCGCGACCGGGCCGGCCAGCAGCTGGAGGAACTCGGCCTGACCGATCGTGCCGCCAATCTGCCGACGCAGCTCTCCGGTGGCCAGAAGCAGCGCGTCGCCATCGGGCGAGCACTCATGAACGATCCCAGCCTGGTGCTCTTCGACGAGCCCACCTCTGCGCTGGACAGCAGCCTCGGCGACCAGGTCGTCCGCCTCATCAGAAACGAGATGAAGGCTCGCGGCACTGCTGCCATCATCGTCACCCATGACGACCGGATCACCCACTACGCCGATCGCACGGTGAACATCGAGGACGGTCGTATTGCGCAATGACGGGAGCACACTCTGTCTGCGGCCTGCCGATCACCGTCCTCCTTCTCGACCGGCGAATTCGCGGACGGATAACGGTCGCTGGACAGCGCGATCCGTGCCGGCGCCCTGGGCAGCCAGAGGGTCCCAAGGTCTTCGAGAAAGGGGCTGGCACTCGCGGGTCCGGAGTGCTACTAATTCTGTTGTCACCGCCAGATGGCGGCGCGAGAGCTCACCAAGTCTTGCTCGTAGGAGGTGATGATCATGGCTCTTGTGCGCAGTGATCCGTTCAGGGACGTCGATCGGCTGTTCCAGCAACTCTGGGGCGGGCAGACCGGAAACGGAGCCCGATCCCTGGCCATGCCGATGGACGCCTACAGGAAGGACGACTCCTTCCTGATCCGGCTGGACCTGCCTGGTGTCGCAGCCGACGCCGTGGAACTGACCGTCGAGGACAGTGTCCTCACCATCAAGGCGGAGCGATCGGCCCCTCCGGCCTCGGATGGAGTGGAGTCGGTGATCGCCGAACGGCCTCACGGGACCTTCGTCCGACAGGTGTTCCTGGGGACCAATTTGGACACGGAGCACATCCGGGCGGAGTACGAGGCCGGAGTCCTCACGCTCGTCATCCCGGTGGCAGAGCACGCGAAGCCCCGCCGAATCGAAGTGACGGAGAACGGCGACCGCCAGCAACTCTCCGCTTGACCATCGGCGGTCCACGAGTCCCGTACGCCGACCGGGATGGAGCAGCCCGAACGCGGCCGCTTCCTTCCGGTCGGCATCCGGGGCTCACTCGGGCTGATGCGTCCTACGCCAGGAGCAGCCGACGACGGCCGAATCGCCCCGCGCTCGGTCTGACCCTTCTCCGGTGGCGCCGCCGCCGAGGTCCCCGGCCAGTGGCGGTCATGCTCCGCCGGCTGCCCCTGGCCCCTCTCTCCCGGGCCCGGTCGGTGGGCGCTACCGGACTCGAACCGATGACCTGCTGGTTGTAAACCAGCTGCTCTGACCAACTGAGCTAAGCGCCCGACGGCCCCGAGGCTACTGCGCGGCGGCCGCCAGGAACGCCTCGAGCAGGGCCGGTGTGGACGCTGCGAACGGCGCCCGGCGCGCGTCGTGGGCGAGCGTGACGAGTTCCCGTCCTTCAGCCTCGCCGACCACCGCCCCGGCCTCGCTGCACACCAGCATCCCGCCCAGGTAGTCCCAACTGCCGAGGAGCGAGCCGCCGACGACGGCGTACCCGTCGAGCACCCCTTCGGCCACCGCGCACAGGTCGAGGGCGGCCGCCCCCAGGCACCGGTACTGGTTCCACCCGTAGTGGCGGGGCGGGTAGCCGCTGAACGCCACGATCGCATCCTCCAGCCGGTCGCAGCCGGAGGGCGTGACCGGCACACCGTCCTTGCGGGCCCCGCCGCCGCGCACCGCCTCGAAGCGCACCCCGGAAGCCTGGTCGACCACCAGCGCGGCCCGCGGGCCGTCGGCGTCGACGGCGCACAGGCTGGTGGCGTACCAGGGAACGCCGCGCGAGGCGTTCGTCGAGCCGTCGACCGGGTCGACGACGACTACCAGACCGCGGTCGCTCCCCCGCGTGCCCGACTCCTCGGACAGGACCCCCACGCCGGCCCCCGCCAGCACGGCCAGCGCGGCCTCGTCGGCCGCCAGGTCGTGGCGGTACTGCCCGTCGACGGTCCCGGCCGGACCCCAGTCGTCCAGTGCACCGAGAGCGTCGGCCACCGCCGAGGCGGTGGCGTGCAGGACCTCGAGCAGCGTGGCGTCGTCCATGTGGCGACGCTACCGGAGGTCCCGGCCGTCGCCGGGGGACGTCCCACCCGGTAGGGTGAGGGTCCTGTGGCAGTCATCGATGTGGCCGGATACGTGGCCGACCTCAAGGACCATTCGGTCGACCATGGATTCCATGTGCACGACGAGCGCCACTTCGTCGAGACCTACTCGCTCCGACAGGTGTGGGAGGTCGAGCTCCACCCCGAGGACGGGTGCGGCGGGCCCCTCGACCTCCACCTGGCCCTCGAAGTCGACCCCCGCACCCTGCTCTCGTTCGAGGACGCCGTCTTCGGCCTGCCCGAGGACGAGGACCCGCCCGATGAGTTCCACTTCGCCCTCACCTTCACCTGGGCGCTCCCTCCGCTCCCCCACGGGCCCGATCTCCTGCGGCTGGCCATCGACCTGGCCGGCGTCGGGGGCATCGAGCTCCCCCTCGAGGTGTCGGCCATCGACTCCTATGCGTCGGCGACCGACGCCGCCGAGCGACGGCTCAGCATCGTCGCCCGCACCCCGGTGTCGCTGGCGAGGGTCCTGTCGGGCGAGGAGATGATGTGCGAGGTGTTCGACCGCTGCCTGGCCGTGAGCCGCTTCCTCCTCGACTCCGCCCCCAGCTGGCTCGAGTGACCCGGCCGCCCCGGCCCCGTCGGGTGCGGATCGCCGCCTGCGCCGCCACGCTCGTCGCCGCCGGCACCGTGCTCTCCGCCTGCGCCGCCAGCGCCGGCGACCTGGCCCGCGCCTCGTGCGCCCACGTGAACGCCTCGATCAGCCTGTACGAACGGTCGGTCTCGGCCACCGACCCGGTGCGGGCGAAGGCGTTGGCCGACAAGGCCTACCTCGAGCTGCTGGCCGCCATCCCCATCGCCGCCCAGGCGGCCTACCACGACATCCAGTGGGAGTCCCTGTCGGCCACGCTCGCGGAGGCGAGCCGCGTGCCCGAGTCGGAGCTCCTGCCGTCGCTGCGGGCCCAGTGCCGCAACGCCGACGCCTCGGTGTTCGGGCAGACGCCGCCCCCGTCGTCACCGTCGGGCGGCGGATCGGGCTGAGGCCGGTCGCCGGCCAGCCGGCGCGGGCCTGCGCTACGGTCCGCGGGCTCCCGACGGGGTGAGCGCTCCCGAGGCGGACACCGTAGCCGGCGGCGATCCGGGCGCCGGGTTCGGCCGGGCCGTGGCCAGGCTGCGACCGGTCTGCTGCAGCCGGCCCACCTGCACGACCCCGGGGAGGAGGTGTGCGGCCAACCACTGCCCGGCGGCCGCCGTCGGGGCGATGTGCACGCCGTCCCCGTCGCGCAGCTGCACACCGTCCACGGTGCCCGCATAGGTGCCGCCCGGGCAGACCATCGCACCGAAGTCCACCACCCGCACGTCGGCCGGGTGCTCGGCCGCCACGCGACGGACCATGGCGTTGTACAGGGCCAGGCGGACCGGTGAGTCCTCGGGCCAGGGGAGGCCGTTCGCCTGTTCCCCCGAGCTGAAGCACGGCGCCGTCAGGAACTCGGCGTAGGCCCCGGACGCCGTGGCCACCTGGACTGCCTGCTCCAGCGACCGTCGCAGCACGGCGTCGAACCCGGGCTCGCCGATGTGGGTCCACCGACCGCCGATCTGGCGGTCCATGACCTCCCAGCGGCCGGCCAGGATCAGGACCACGTTCGGGTGGAAGGCGGCGATGTTCCCCGCCCACTGTGCGGGCCACTGGGTGGCGGCCGGTGCCCCGCTGTTGCACTGGGCGGCCATGGGGTCCGGCACCCCGTGGGCCACGTAGCTGGTGCTGCGCACCACGCCGCACGCCACGATGGCGCCGTTGTCGATGTCCACGCCGTAGGACTGCTGCGGCGCGTCGGCGAGCAGGGCGAACCCGAGGCGCCAGGCGACCGAATCGCCCAGCACCGCCACCCGCACCGGCGGACCGCCGCCGGACGTGCCACTGGCGAGGGACGGTCCGGCGGCCTCGGCCGCGGCCGGAAGGGTGGCGGCCACGGTGACGGCCACGACACCGACGAAGGCACCGGCCGTCGCCAGCCAGCCCCGCCACTCCGCCGCCGTCGTCAGGCGGCCCCGACGGATGGGTCGCTCCACCAGGTAGAAGGATGCCGTGGCGATCACCAGGGTGGCGGCGAACCGCACGGCCAGCAGCGGAAGCCCGTAGAGGTGCATCCGGGCGGCGTCCAGGAGCGAGAACAGTGGGAAGTGCCACAGGTAGACGCCGTAGGAGATCGTGCCCAGGAACACCAGGGGCGGGGCCGCCAGTGCCCGGGCCAATGATCCGGTCTGGGCCGTCACCACGGCGAACAGGACGACGGCCACCGCCAGTGCCACCAGCAGCTCCCCACCGGCGAACAGGAAGCCCGTCGGCCCCGCCAACCGGCCCCACAGGCCGACCAGGAACGCCAGGGCGGACCATCCGAGGACCTGGGTGGCGAGCCGTGCCGTCGAACTCGACAGCTCCCACGCCGTGATCGGCTTGGCACCCGGGCCCCGGCGACGCTGGATGTCCCGGCGGTGGGCGGGGGGCACACCGAGGCCGGCGGTGCCGACCGAGGGGTGGGCCCGGCCGAATTCGACGACGTCGAGATCGGGCACCGGGAGCGGGACCGGACGCCGACGCTGGGCCCAGATGGCCATGCCCGCGGCCAGCGCCGCACCCACCAGGATGTCCTGGCTACGGGTGTCGGTCCCCTCGTACAGCCGGGTGACCGAGGCACCGTGGAGGAACGACCACCGCATGTCGGCGGCCGAGGCCAGCGCGCCGACCACGGCCGCGGCCAGCACCGGATAGAGGCGGCGCGACGGGCGCAGGCGGCGGCCGAGGCGCAGCAGTACGAGGACCACGGGGGGCCAGACGATGTAGAACTGCTCCTCGATCGCCAGCGACCACATGTGGGACAGCGGTGACGGCTGGGCCGTCGTCGAGAAGTAGTTGGTGCCGGCCACGATGAAGTGCCAGTTGGCCACGTAGAACAGGGTGGCCAGCGAGTCCAGGCGGAGGCCGGCGAACTCGCCCGGCGAGGCGAAGAACCGGGCGTAGGCGGCGACCCCGACCAGCAGCAGGAGCAGGGCGGGCAGCAGCCGTCGGGCCCTCCGGGCCCAGAACCGGCCGAGCCGGACGGTGAGCCGACGAGTCCACTCCCCCAGCAGGAGCGACGTGATGAGGAAACCCGACAGGACGAAGAACATGTTGACGCCCAGGAACCCTCCCGAGGCCATGGGGGCGCCGCCGTGGTAGAGCAGCACACCGAGCACGGCCACCGCGCGCAGGCCGTCCAGGGCCGGCACGAACCCGAAGACGATGGTGCGCCCGCGGCGCACCGGCGGGGCCGCGGCGGAAACCGCCGCGACCGGCGGCGAGGCGAGGGTCGGGCTGGTCACGGCCGAAGGGTCCCCGGACGGGGGCGGTGGCCCTGTCGGGCCCGGGCACGGTGCGTCATGGCGCCCCCATGTTCGCAGATGGCCGGACCCGGGGACACTCCGATCCGGGAGGAGTGCGGGTGCGGGACGGGTGCGGGACGGGTGCCCGCCGGAGCTCCCTGCGCCGACCCGGTCGGGTCGGCGGCGCAGGAGCCCGGGGTCAGAGGGAGGGGGTGTAGCCCGCCGGCAGGTTGATGGTCTTCTTCTCGAGGAAGAGCTCGAGTCCGTCCTCGCCGAATTCGCGGCCCACGCCGGACTCCTTGTAGCCACCGAAGGGCGACGAGAAGTCGATCGGGATGGACGAGTTGACCATGTAGGTGCCGGTGCGCACCTGGCGGGCGATCCCGAGACCTCGGTCGTTGTCGGCGGTGAAGACACCACCGCACAGCCCGTAGTCGGAGTCGTTGGCGATCCGCACGGCGTCGGCGTCGTCGTCATAGGGGATGACCGACAGGACCGGCCCGAAGATCTCCTCCTGGGCGATGCGCATCGAGTTGTCCACGTCGACGAAGACGGTGGGCTCGACGAACCAGCCGGTGTCGAGCCCGGCCGGCCGGCCGCCGCCGACGGCGATCTTGGCACCCTCGTCCTGGCCGATGCGGATGTAGCTCTCGACCCGGTCGCGCTGACGCTCGGCCACCAGGGGCCCGACCTCGGTGGCCGGGTCGAGCGCATCCCCGACCTTCATGGCCCCCACCAGCTCGACCAGGGCATCGGTGACCTCGGTGTAGCGGTCGCGCGGGGCCAGGATCCGGGTGAGGGAGATGCAGGCCTCGCCGTTGTTCATGATGGCGTTGGGGAGCATGAGCGGCAGCGACTCGGCGAGGTCGACGTCGTCGAGCAGGATGGCCGCCGACTTGCCGCCCAGTTCCAGGCTGAACCGCTTCAGGTTGGAGCCGCAGGCGGCGCCGATCTTCTTTCCGGCGACGGTCGAGCCGGTGAACGACACCTTGTCGACACCGCGATGGTTCACCAGGTACTCCCCGACCTCGCGGCCCGCCGGGACCACGCTGAGCACGCCCTTCGGCAGCCCGGCCTCGGCCAGGATCTCGGCGAACACGTTGGCGTCGAGCGGGGTCTCGGGGGCCGGCTTGAAAACCACCGTGCTCCCGGAGAGCAGCGCGGGGGCGAGCTTGGCGGCGGCCAGGAAGAGGGGCACGTTCCACGGCGTGATCGCGGCGACGACGCCGATCGGCTCCTTGGTCACCAGCACCGGGCCGAGGAGTCCGTCCTTCACCGTGTCGAAGGCGAACGTCGACCCGAGTCCGGCGTAGTAGTCGAGGATCATGGTCGGAGCGAGCACCTGGGCCAGGAGGCCCCACGACACGGGCGAACCCATCTCGTTCGAGATGAGCTCGGACATGTCCTGCATCTGCTCCCGAACCAGCTCGGCGGCCCGGGAGAGGACGGCGCCCCGCTCGGTGGGGGTCATGTGCGGCCACGGGCCGTGGTCGACGGCCTCGCGGGCGGCGGCCACGGCGCGGTCGATGTCCGCGTCCTGGGCCTCGGGGGTGCGACCGACGAGCTCGCCGGTCGTGGGTGAGTGCACGTCGAAGACGGCGGAGCTGGACGGCTCGACCCACTCCCCTCCGATGAACAGGCGATCGTACGACTTCATGGGCCCTCCCTGGACGGTGACGGATCGGTTCGCTTCGGCTGGTCCCCCACCCGGTCCGGGTCACAGCACAGCCTGGCGCGATCGTAGCCCGATGCCTGTCGGACCGCCCGCTCCCCGCCGTGGGGTTACGCTTCGCCGGATCCGCCCGAGCAAGGGCGCCGACCCCGGCGACGGCCGGAGAACAGGAGTCCGACGTGCTGTCCCCGCTCGACGACTACCCCGTGCACCAGATCTCGGAGCCGATGCGCCACGTCGGCACCTCGGACCGCAATTTCTACGACCGCTACTACTTCAACATCCACGGCACCGGCGACGTCCACGGCACCGACGAGGAGCTGTTCTGCGTCATCGGGGTCGGCCAGTACCCGAACCTGGGAGTGGCCGACGCCTTCGTGTCGGTCAAGTTGGGCGTCGACCACCGGGTGGTGCGCTCGTCCAGGACCCTCGGCGCCGACCGGATGGACACCTCGGTGGGCCCGATCCGGGTGGAGGTCCTCAAAGGGCTCGAGAAGGTCCGTGTGATCCTCGAGCCGAACGAATGGGGCATCGCGCTCGACGCCGTCTACGACGGGTTCAGCGAGGCGCACCTCGAGGCCCGGCACTTCGACCGGCAATTCTCGCGGGTCACCTTCGACTCGACCCGTTTCGCCCAGGTGGGCGGCTGGACCGGGACCCTCCAGGTGGGCGACCGCGAGATCGCGCTCACCCCCGACCGGTGGTGGGGATCCCGCGACCGGTCGTGGGGTATCCGGCCGGTAGGCGAGTCGGAGCACCCGGGCATCCGCGTCACCGACACGTCGTTCGGCTTCTTCTGGGTGTACGCGCCGGTGCGGTTCGACGACCACGCCATGGTGACGATCATCCAGGAGCGCTCGAGCGGCGAGCGGATCATGCAGGACGCCCATCGTGTCTTCCCGGTCGGTTCGGGACGCGAGGCCGAGTGGCTGGGTCGGCCCGAGCACGAGTTGCGCTTCGCTCCGGGCACCCGCACCGTCACCGGTGCCACGCTCTCCTACTTCGGACCGCACGGCCGCAAGACCGCCGAGATCGAGGTCGAGACGCTCCTCGCCTTCCCACTGCTCCTCGGGAGCGGCTACGGCCTAGAGCCCGACTGGAAGCACGGCATGTACCAGGGCGACCTCGTCGTCCAGGGCCAACAGGTCCCGCCGGCCGACCCGAACTACTCCGACTGGGGCCTGACCGAGTACGCGGCGAAGTTCACCTGCGACGGCAAGGTCGGCTACGGCATGTTCGAGTGCGCCGTCATGGGCGCGCACGAGCAGTACGGGTTCACGGGCTGACCGCAGGGTCCGGACCGGTCCCGTCCGGACGGGTCGGGCCGTCCCACCCGGTGCGTTCGGCACACCAGTCCCACAGCTCCGCCCCGGCGGCGGCGGTGTCCGCCCCGGGTAGCCGGGTCCACGGCACCTTGTTCTCCCACCGCTCCCTGCGGTCCAGCCAGAACCCGCCCGTGGACTCGACCGCCTCGGGGGCGGCCGCGAGCCAGACGATCGTGCCCGCACCCTGCTCGGACGTGCGCAGGAGCGGCCCCATCACCCTGGCGAACCGGGGGAGGCTGCCCCGGACCCCCGGGGTGTCGGACCACCCCGGATGCATGGCGTGGAAGAACACGCCCGTGCCGTCCGTGCGCCGCACCCACTCGTGCATCAGGACCAGCTGGGCCCGCTTGGCCCGGGCGTAGGCGACCGTGCCGTCGTACTCGTCGGGACCCATCTCGAGGGTGGCGAGGTCGAACCGTTGGGTGTACATCCCTCCCGACGACACCAGGAGCACCCGGGAGGGCGAACCGGCGCGGAGCGCCGGCAGGAGCAGTCCGGTGAGCAGGTAGGGGGCCGCCACCTGGGATGCCACGGTCACTTCGAGGCCCGCGCCCGTGACCGTGTGCCGGGCGGTGAGCGCTCCGGCGTTGTGGACCAGGACGTCGAGGCGGTCGTGGGAGGACAGGAACTCGGCGGCCAGGCCCCGCACCTGGTCGAACTCCCCCAGGTCGGCGAGCAGGTAGGAGACGGTCGCCCCCGGCGCGGCCTCGAGCACCGCCGCCACGGCACGCTCGCCCCGGTCGTGGACACGGGCCGTCAACACCACCTCCGCCCCCCGCCGGGCCAGGCCCGTGGCGGTGGCGAGACCCAGGCCCGACGTCGCCCCGGTCACCAGCGCCCGCTTCCCGTCCAGCCGCGGTGGGGACGCCCAACCGGCGGTGCGGCCGCGCAGCGCCGGTCCGATCGAGGAGAAGCTGCCCACGATGGTCGCCTCGAGGATCTCGTCGACGGCCGCGGCGACCACGCCGCCCGCCGGCGGGCGGTCCCGTGGGACGGCGGGGCCGCCGAGGACGGCCCGCAGGCCGCCCACACCCTTGTCGCCGATCCGGTCGAAGAGCAGCCCGAGGAACGGGTTGGCCACGGCGAGGCCGCCCGTGAGGGTCAGGTCCGCGTCGTAGGTGAGGATCGACCCCCCGTCCGCGGCGGGCACCACGGTCATGGTGTCCTCGGACCGGATGGTGTCCGACTCGCCCAGCAGCACCACCCGCCGGGGCCGGTCGTAGTCCACGATGCGGTATTCGAGCGGCGTCGTGCGCGAACCGACCCGCACCTCGAGGCGGAACGCGCTGCCCGGCCCGACCGCCCCCGCGTCCAGGCGCTCGGCGGTGGCGGTGCCCGGATCCCACTCGGCCGCGTTGGCGAAGTCGGCCAGGTAGTCGAAGGTCTCCTCGGCCGAGCGGGTCGAGACGACGATTCCCTGGTAGCGGGCCATGGTGGATCCTCCCGTGGGGCTCGGGTGCGGTCGGCGGCCGGGACGGTGGACGGACCGATCGCCTCCCCAAATATACTGAGTGACCTGCGGCTTCCGATCGGCATCATCCCGACCAGGCGCCCGCTCCGAAGTCAGGCGATGGGTCTTGTGGACGATGGGAGGCGGGCAGGACGGATGACGATCGCCATCGTAGGCACCGGGGTGTCCGGACTGGTCTGCGCCCACCTCCTCGCACGCTCCCACGACGTCACCCTCTTCGAGGCCGACGACCGGCCGGGGGGCCACGCCCACACCGTACGGGTGGACCTGCCCGACGGGACCTTCGACGTCGACACCGGCTTCCTCGTCTACAACGAACGCAACTATCCGGGGCTCATCGCCCTCTTCGCGGACCTGGGCGTCGCCACCAAGCCCAGTGACATGAGCTTCGGCGTGCGCGACGAGGTCAGCGGGCTCGAGTGGAAGGGCACGTCCTTCGACACGGTCTTCGCCCAGCGCCGGAACCTGGTGCGTCCGGCGTTCCTGCGGATGCTGGGAGACATCGTCCGGTTCAACCGCAGGGCGCGCGCCCTGCTCGACGGCCCGCCCGACGCCACCCTCTCCCTCGGCGACCTGTTGGAGGAGGGCAGGTGGTCGTCCCCGTTCCTGGACTGGTACCTGGTCCCGATGGGCTCGTCGATCTGGTCGGCGGACCCGTCGACGTTCCTCCGCATGCCCGCCGTCACCTTCGCCCGGTTCTTCGCCAACCACGGCCTGCTCGAGTACGGCAACCAGCCCGGCTGGCGCACGGTCGACGGCGGCTCCCGGACGTACGTCGACGCCATCCTGGCCCGGCTCGGGACCCGGGTGCGGCTCGACGAGCCGGTCACCAAGATCACCCGGACCGCCGACGAGGTCGAGCTGCACACCGCGGCCGGGCCGGAGCGGTTCGACCAGGTCGTGGTGGCGACCCACAGCGACCAGGCCCTCGAGCTGCTGTCGGACCCGTCCCCCGCCGAGCGGGACGTCCTCGGAGCCATCCGCTACCAGGAGAACCGGGCCACGCTCCACACCGACGTGCGACTCCTGCCGGCCAACCGCAGGGCGTGGGCCAGCTGGAACTACCACCGGGTCGCCGACCGGCCGGGCCGCGCCACCCTCACCTACCGCCTCCGTAGCCTCCAGGGCATCACGTCGGATGACGAGCTGCTGATCACCCTCAACCGCGACGATGCCATCGACCCGTCCACCGTCCTGCGCTCGTTCGACTACGCCCACCCCGTGTACGACCGGGGCGCCATCGCCGCCCAGACCCGCCACGAGGAGCTGAACGGGCAGAACCGCACCTGGTTCGCCGGCGCCTACTGGGGCTACGGCTTCCACGAGGACGGCGTCGAGAGCGCCCGGGTGGTGTGCCGCCGACTGGCGGGCGAGGACCTGTGAGCGCTCCGGCACCGACGCCCTCCCGCACTCCGCCCCCCGGTGCCGTCCCCGCCCTGCGCAGCGGCGTATACGAGGGACGGGTGACCCACCACCGGTTCACCCCCGTCGACCACCGGTTCACGTACCGCATCGC
>Ga0307372_10009057_pt1 | contig 13831 bp, 16 predicted proteins | sample OX1MG_FD_202533 | JGI IMG/M metagenome (GOLD analysis project Ga0307372, IMG submission 202533) | Soil microbial communities from Risofladan, Vaasa, Finland - OX-1 | ecosystem: Environmental > Terrestrial > Soil > Coastal area > Acid sulfate soil | place: Finland: Risofladan, Vaasa | collected...
CTAACGCATTAAGTGCTCCGCCTGGGGAGTACGGTCGCAAGGCTGAAACTCAAAGGAATTGACGGGGGCCCGCACAAGCGGTGGAGCATGTGGTTCAATTCGACGCAACGCGAAGAACCTTACCTGGGCTCGAAATGTAGTTGACCCTGCCAGAGATGGCAGTTTCCCGCAAGGGACGGCTGCATAGGTGCTGCATGGCTGTCGTCAGCTCGTGTCGTGAGATGTTGGGTTAAGTCCCGCAACGAGCGCAACCCTTACCCTTAGTTGCTCGCCCGCAAGGGAAGCACCCTAAGGGAACTGCCTCGGATAACGGGGAGGAAGGTGGGGATGACGTCAAGTCCTCATGGCCTTTATGTCCAGGGCTACACACGTGCTACAATGGCCGGTACAAAGCGTCGCGAACCCGCGAGGGGGAGCCAATCGCCAAAAGCCGGTCTCAGTTCGGATTGCAGTCTGCAACTCGACTGCATGAAGCTGGAATCGCTAGTAATCGCGTATCAGAACGACGCGGTGAATACGTTCCCGGGCCTTGTACACACCGCCCGTCACATCACGAAAGTGGATTGTACTAGAAGTCGTCATTCTAACCGCAAGGGAGATAGCGCCCAAGGTATGATTCATGATTGGGGTGAAGTCGTAACAAGGTAGCTGTAGGAGAACCTGTGGCTGGATCACCTCCTTTCTAAGAGAGAACCGGTTCCGAGGTCGCCTTCGGGTGACAGGCTCGGAACGGATGCTCAGTGTGGCGTGGCTGCTCAACTCAGTTGTCAAGGTTTCATTTAATCTCAAATTCCTAATTCGAGATCTGATTAGCTGGAAAGAGGCCGCGAGCCATCGCGGCCTTTTGGGTTTTTGGCTCAATGCGTATAACCGCGATTTGTGAGAATCGACGGCCTGGAATGGACGCCCGACCGCGTTCAGCACATTGCACGGCATGGGATTACTCCATGGAAGTGTAGGAAATCTTCGCGGCGGCGCAGCTCTTCCGGCGCGAGCTCGCCACTCTTGATTTATCATCCTGCCCAGGTCATGCGAGGCCCCAATCAAAGCACGCATTTCGTCAAGGCGTTTCCTCCGTGTCCCCCCCTACAGGACCGCTATTGCTCCACCTTCCGGCGTTCGGGCATTGATGAACGCCTACCGGCGCACCAGCGCGGGAATCAGAATGCGTGAACTTCCCGTGGTAGAATGCTCCCACATCCTTGAAGCGATTCTCGCTTTCGGGAGGTGCCGATGTGGCGTCGACCATTCGTGACCATCCTAATCATTGTCATACCAATGATTCTGACGCAGTCCATGCGGGCGCAGCAGAAGCCTTTGACGCGGGACCAGGTGCAAGGCTTGGTGCGGGATGGACTCGAAGACGAGTCGGGCGCTGTAGAAATGGCGCTGCCGCGGCATGGCCGGACTCTAGCTCACGTCAGTGCAGACCAGAAATCCAAGAACAAAGTGTTCGCCGCGCTCTGCAGAACCAGTTAGACCGCTCATTGCTGTTCATATCGTAGCCATTAATTCTATGGCGCCTTCTATAAAAACGTGCATGAACGCACGTAGTACGTAGATTTCACTTGACAAACGAAAAGACATCTGGAACTATTGGCACATGGAGACGATACTGGATGCACATCTCGCTCACAAGTATTGGAACAACCTCAGTGCGGCAAAATTACAAGCCTTGCTCGAAGCAGCCAACACGGGCGGCGCTGTGCTCGAGGTCCGTTCAATCGAAATTGGACGCGAGGCTCTGTTGTTCATAGGGCTAATTCCTGACGCCTCTGTCGGTGCAAAAGGAAACGCACTACAGCGCCGACCGATGATCGTGTCTCGCAGCTTAGGCAATTTCCACACAACATGGGCAGCGTTGCTTGGGGCGTCCGAGCACACACTCGGGTTCCTCGTTCTACATCACCCCTTGACTCTCCGTGGCGTGATGCGGCGCAGTGACCGTGAGGACGTGTGGGTTGCTGCCCAAGTCAAGCGCGACCTCGATTCGCTCCCGCCGATGTCTATGGGTGATCATTGCTGTAATCTGTGTAACGAACCGATTGCCAAAGAGCGGTTGAGGGCCATTCCCGGAGTTCGGATCTGTACCAAATGCCAGACCATAAAGGAGGAAATGAAGTCATGAATCACACTGCCGTCGAACTGAACAAAGAGAACGAGTTGGTGAAAGTGAAAAGGCTATCGAGCCTGGAGGAGGCGCAGAAACTAGCGGGAGACGAGGCAGCCAACACGGCTGGCTTCTCTGTTCCAGTGGTCGTCTTCCATCAAGGGGTGCGCACGCACCTCACCGGCGCGCTGCCGATGAGTTGGGTTCGCAGCCGCTTGGAGGCCCAGCCCGCTGGCCGTCATGGGAAATTATTGGAGACCAGCAAAGCCTGGAACCGCCCCGAGATACCAGAGCATTCCACAGCCATCGCTGACTACGTGAGGGCCAACTTTAGGAATAAGTATATTATCCCCCCACTCACCTTGAACATTCAGCAGAAGGTGAATCTGTACATACCCGACTACCCCTCCGAGTTTCTTCCAGGCTATTTGGTCATTCCAGCAACTGCCAAGCTGGCGATCACCGACGGCCAACATAGAAGGAGCGGCATCATCATGGCTCTAGAAGGGATGAGCGACGACGATCAAACCAGCTTCAACCGTGACGCCATCGCAGTGATGATCTCGTGCGAAACCGAAATTAAGCAGATTCACCAAGATTTTGCTGACTGTAGTAAGACGAAGCAGCTTCCTCCTAGCATGGTCGCGTTGTACGACACTCGGAATCCTGCGAACCGTCTCGTTGTTGACTTGGCAGAGCGGTGCCCTTTGTTTCGGGACCGCATTGACTCAACTAGCAAATCGCTCAGCAAGAAGTCAACCTTCCTTTTTCTGACAAACCAGATACGCCAACTGGTGAAAGAGCTTCTCAAGGGTTCGTACGCCCTGCCGGATGTTCAGTTCGAGAGACTGGCCGTGGAACTACTGGGAACAGACGAACAGTATCGCGCTGCCCTTCACGAATTTTCGGAGTACATAAACTACCTCACAGAAGCCATCCCGGTCTGGAAAGAGATTGCCGCCGTCAAACCGGGAACATTGGAAGCAAGCCACATCCCTCAGAAGCGCGAGGAGGGCTGGGTATGCCTCACGGCCACCGGCCTTAACCTGATTGGCCGGATCGGCCACAAGCTCACCAGCGACAAAGACAAGAATTGGAAGCAGTATGCCGACAAGCTGGGACAAATCGATTGGAGACGCAGTGCTGAGATGTGGGTGGGCAACATCATTCTGGAAAACAGACTGATGACCCAGCAGGTTCCGCTTCGCAACGCATTCGAGAAAGTCTGCGGGGTAATTGGGCTTTGATTCCGTGGAGGCTCACGGAGGAGCGGTTCTCTGCTGAGGCGCGGGTGGTGCAGGGCTTCCGACAACGCGGCGCCCCTCTTGGGCACAGAATCATTCGCGGACATCAAGAAGTGATATCTGCGCCACCCCGACCGGCGCAACGATGACGGCAGCGTCGGTGAAGTTGAGACGATCGGGATTTGAGGCTGCACACAATGGGAAATAGCGAGCGAATGGATAAAAAACAAAAACACCTAGAGATGATTCTTCGGATTGTGGATCGGCTTTCCACCAACTCATTTCTTCTTAAGGGATGGAGCGTGGTTCTGGTGTCCGCTTTGTTCGCTCTGGCAGGCAAAGATGCAAAGATGGTCTTCGTATACTTATCCTATTTTCCAGCTTTTGCCTTTTGGGGCTTGGACGGATTTTTCTTGCGGCAAGAAAGGTTGTATCGGCAACTTTATGATGAGGTGCGCTCGCAGCCGGAAGACAGCGTGGATTTCTCCATGGATACAACTTCAGTCTCCGAAGTGATTCAACCTTGGCTTGGAACCTGTTTGTCGAAAACGTTGCTTGGTTTCCATGGAACGGTTACAGGGACAATAATTTTGGTCATGTTCCTGATGCTAACTACTCGCTAATTTACGACAGAAGAAAGAGAGGCTACTATGGCTGGTATCAATTATCCTCCCTACCCTTTCAAGCTCGGCTCGCTGCTCGGGGCTATGGCAAAAACCCAGAAGCGAAAGGTGTATTTCGCGTTCCACTTCGACGACATCATGCGTGTGAACAACGTTCGCCAAGCATGGAAAATAGATCACCCGGACGCGCCACTGATGCGGAGTTTTTACGACAGCAGTCTGTGGGAAAGTCGCCGGTCAGATGGTCCCGAATCCCTTAAGAACCTCATCCGTGATGGAGTGGAGTACACCTCCGCCGTTTGTGTCTTGGTAGGTTCGGAAACTTGGTCTCGTCGTTGGGTACGCTATGAGATCGCGCGAGCGGTGATTGATGATCGCGGCTTGCTGGCCGTGCACTTGAATAACATTCAGCATCATAAGAGACACCAACCAGACCCCTTAGGTTCTAATCCGCTGGCGTACATGGGTGTTGGGAAGGTGCAGGCGAATCAATGGGCAGCATCACAGTATTATCTGTTCGAGCTGACCCGGCAGGAATGGGTCCGTTATGAGGATTACACCAAGCCCGTGAATTTGCCCCGCTACCTTGCCGATGTTGGTGCAGGCTACGTGAGAGTGTTGTCAACCGGGGCAGCCATCTACGATTACGTGAACGGCGAGGGGCATAGGAATGTCGGCGCATGGATCGATCAGGCAGCACAACAGGTCGGACGCTAGCGGGCAGCCACGGCCAGCGCTCTCGTGACCGTGGGCTTTTCCTTCGATGACGAACCCACGGTCAATTGCAAAGACGAATTGACCGTGGCTACCTCCGGGTCACAGAACCTCAGTCGCCGTTCGGTGCCGACCTAAAGGTCAGCGCTACAAGTGCCCAAGTCCTCGCCAGGCCTGCTGTTTCAGGAGCGCTTACGATACTCCAGCGGCGCGCAGCTCAAACTGAATCCTTTCCTGACCCAGCAGATAGGAAACGATTTCAAATAGATTTTGGGCCTGGGGATTACCCTTCGGTCCCAGCATACGCATCAGGCTTTTGGGCGAGCGGTGTGTGACCTCGGCCAACTCGACGAATCCGATCGTGGCATTGATGTAGTTGCGGAGCACGGTCTTGCCGGTCTCTACGTCTCCGTTCAGCATGGTTTCCACGCCCTCCCGGAGAAGTTCCCTGCGAAAGGCGGGATCGCGTTGGACACGCGCCTTGATGGTTTCCTTAAAATCGCGGGTCAAAGCCATTACCGATCTCCCTCTTTCTTTCTCTTCTTGTAGTCTTGCCACCTGGCAATAGCCTGGCTGATATCCGTGCTTTGACGCTTCTTAATGCCGCCCCCGAGAAGTATCACCAGGCAATCACCTTCCTTGCCGATATAAATTCTGTAGCCCGGGCCGAAGTCTACCTTGTACTCCAAGACGCCAGAGCCCACGCTTTTGACGTTGGAAAAATTGCCTTGCCCTAACCGCGTGACCGCCGTGGTCACCTTCGCGGCAGCCGGCGCGTTCAGGTCGTCGAACCAATCCGCGAAAGGACTGTTTCCCTCATGGTCCAAATACTCTCGCACATCGATCATGCATGGATGATGGTAACATATACGGTACCAATGTCAAGTGGGTTGCCATGGTCAATGCTCTCGTGACCGTGGCTCCTTCGGGGTCATCGTATTCGTGGCACGGGCAGGATGCCCATGCCACGGTCGCGGTTCGAACTTTAATCTCTGCGCTTCCCGCTTCCCACCTTGCGCAGCTCAATCACCAAGCACGCCCCTACTTCGCTTTCAGCAGCAGGGCTTGGGCGGCGGCATCTCCGTGATGCCGGGCGATCCAAGATTGAAGGAGTCGCCGGGCTTCTGCTTTTTCCCCCAGAGTGATGTCGAGCTTGGCGAGATTGAGCAGCACGGAGCGGGCCTCGGGATTGTGTTCGAGCAATTTGAGGAATGTGCGCCGGGCATCGTCTGCTTTTCCCTGGTGGAAGTAGACGACGCCAAGATTGTTGGCCGCTTGCTCATTCGCAGGCTGAAGGGCAAGGGCGTGGCCGAATAATTCCCCGGCTTTCTCCAGATTTCCCTGCCGTGCTTCAAGAATGCCGAAGTTGTTCAAGGCGTCGGGGAATTGCGGGGCGAGTTGAACTGCCCGGCTGAGCGCTTTTCCGGCTCCGGGCAAATCGCCTTTCTGCAGCATCACATAGCCAAGGTTGTTCCAGGCCTCTGCGAAATCGGGAGACTGGATGGCGGCCCTTTGGAAGAGCCCTTCGGCCTTGACCAAATTGCCCGACTGGATCAGAAGAACACCCAGCAGATTCTCAGCCTCTGGAAAATCCGGCCGCAGGGCCAGGGCGTTTTGCGCGTCGGACCGCGCCGCGTCAGCCTTGCCCAATTCGCGGCGAACCAGAGCCAGGTTGTAAAGCGTGTCCGCATCCTTGCGGTTGCCACTTGCGGCTTCGGCCAAATAGATTTCGGCTTCAGTGTAAAGCCCGGCTTGGGCCAACGCCGCTCCCAGTGTCCGGGTCTGGCGCGCGAACGAGCACAGCACACTGCTGCCGGAAAAGGGAAGGGCAGCTTGACCGTTGGGCACGCCTTTTGCCGCATCCTGCAGAATCTCCGCCGGGTCAGCGCCGCCCCAATAGACCTTCACAAGTTTTGACGCTGGACCCGGATGTTCGCGCTGTTTCACAGCGGGGCCGTGGTCATTGCCGCTGGCCGGGCCACCCATTTCAACCAGTAGTCCCGTGGGAGAGGGTGGCTTGCGGCGATAATCGAAGAGATAAGATAGCGCCAACCAGACGAACTGCTCAAACCGTGCATCGGCTTTCCAGGGCGGGTTCACCCAATGGCTTAAGTCCGGGGTTTCACTGGTTGCGGCAGTGGGGAGTGGCGCCTCGCCCAAAATAATCAGCCGTGCGGGAATTTGCCGTTGAATTTTCAAAATTGGGGCCAAGTCTTCCGGCCTGGATTTCGCGGGATTCCACAGCCAAAGCAGTACGCGTTGCCGTTCGTCTCTTCCGGCAAAGGCCGAACGAGGATGAAGCGCGGGAGGAGTGAAGCCCCGAAGCGCCTCGATCTCCGGCAGTGGCAGTGGATCGATCAATGCTGCGGAGAAGGTTTGGGGAACAGGGTCAGCCTCAAGCTGTTTTTGCTCGATCGGAGGCGCGGGCGCGGGCGTAGCCAGCTTTTCGCGCCGTGGCTTCGAGTGCCCCTCGATGATGAAATAACGATAACCTGCCTCCAGATTTTCAAATTTGGTTTCACTGCCCGAAGGCCATCGGATTGAGACTTCTGAGGCAAGCGGTTGATTTCCGAATCCGAAGATGAGTTCTTTACTGTGTTGGGCCAGAAAGCCGGAGCCGCAGGTGACGAAGCGGGCTTGACAGCCGGACGGAGTTCGGACCTCAACGCGCGCTCCGATGGCGTCACGATTGCTTTTGGTCCCGGTCAGACGCAGGGAAATCGATTGATTGCGCGAGGCCGAATCATTGCGGAGCAGGCGAAGCTGCGGCCCGGTGCGGCTGTGCAGAATCATGTCAGCATCGCCATCGCCATCAAAGTCGAAAACCGCGAATGCCCGGCCATCATCCGGGAAATCGATCCCCGATACTGCGGAAATGTCCGCAAAGTTCCCCCCGCCCAAGTTCAGGAAAAGCACATTCCGCTCATTTCCATTCCAAGAGTGCCCTTCGTGCGCGAGTTGAAAGATGGCCGTCCAAGCGGCGCGATAGGGGCTGCTGACGATGGATGAATGAGGCGAGGATGCCACCACTTCTTCCCACAAGAACGCATCGGCTGGCGGCCGGCCCGGCTCCGGCGCAGTCAGGAAACCGTTGGCGACGTAGAGATCAGGATGGCCGTCGTTTTCAAGGTCAAAGCTGTCCGAGCACCATGCCCAACGGCCGCGGCGCGCGCCGGCCGCATCGGGGACGGGCGCAAGGGCCGCTGTCCGCCTCCGTCCCGGCGGGTATGGCCGTGAAGATGGAAGCGCACCGTCAGCTTTTCCGGCTTCCCGGTAAAGCGCATTTCCCATGGCGAATTGGGCCACTGAGGATTCAGAAGCATTCTCGAATCGTCCGGCAAATTGCGGATCTTGGCTGACGCGCATCCCCGCCGGCGCCCACATGTTGCCCACGTAAAGCTCCTGCCTTCCCGTGCCTGAGATGTCCGCCGCGCTCACGCTCATGCCAGAACCGTAGCCGGGGATACCGTCTGGGATTTCTTCAAAGGTGCCGTCACGCCGGTTGCGATAGAGGTTATTGCGTCCAAAATCGTTGGCGACACAAAGATCGGGCCAGCCGTCACCTTCCAAGTCAACCCAGGCACACGCAAAGCTGAAGCGGTTGTTACCGCGATTCAACTGGCTCGCCTCGGTCACGTCGGCGAACGTTCCATCACCCCGGTTGCGGTAGAGGTAATTCGGCGGCCCGTTCTGCGCGTCGTAATAAGGGCTGGGCAAGGGATTGCCACCTTGACCTTGGAAGTAGCCGTAAGCACAAACATAAAGGTCGAGATAGCCATCGCGATCGTAGTCTGCCAGGGCCGCCCCCGTGAGCGAAGTTTCTCCTGATGACGGCGGAAACGCGCGGCGCGCCAGCGTAAACCGCCCGTGGCCGTCATTTAAGAAAAGCAGCGGGGCGGATTCGCTGATCACAATCAAATCCTGGCGGCCACGATTCAAGATGTCAGCGAAGAGCGCCATCGAACATGAATCGAGCAAGCCGATTCCGGCTTCGGCTGCAAACTCCTCAAACACGCCCGGACGCTTTTGCCGGTAAAGGCGGTTCGGCAAGCCTTGCGGCTGGCACAGGTATATCTCCTCTGTGCCGTCGCCGTCGACGTCGGCCACGCTCACCCCGCAGTTGCCGAAAATATCGATGCCGCTGGCGGAATCAAGAACGGCGCGCCAATAATTGGTGTCGCGCAGCAGATGAGATTTGAAGGTGGGGTCTTGGCTGAACGCCGAGGCCGTGACATCAGTAAAAAGTGTCCTGGTGGTTTTTACCGAGGACATATGCAGGAACCACCAACCGGCAATCTGCGCAGAAGGCGTCATCACCTGAGAATGGACAGAACCAGCTTGGTCCGGTTGATTCCAATCGATCAGCCACTCGCCGGAGACTTCGTGGTTCGGAAGTTGCGGCGGATGATGTTCGGTGAAAGGATGTTGGCCGGCAGGATGTCCAACATTTAAGTTGGCGGCGTGCCGCTTTCCCGGCGGCGCTTGGTGGCCCGATGCCGGCGCCACTAAATCCGATGGCGCTTCCACAGGTGCGGCTTCTCCCGCAATTTGAAAAATGACTTTGGTGCGCAGCAACCCTGCTTTCTGTGAGTCCTCCTGGATGGCGGTGCATTCAAGCTCCACCGAAGCGATCCTGGAGAAGGAGCTTAGCAGGGCGCGAAGTTGAGTCAAAAATTCATTCCGCCTGAGCACCGGACCTTGATGCCGGATCGATTTTTCCATTGCGCCTAAGCTGCCGGCAGCGGCGACCCTGTCCGCCGCCGCACTCCATACGGCTTTGCGGATCTCGAACAGCTCATCCTGGCGAAGAACCGGTTGGCGGGCAGGATGGAGGTTCGATCCCTGAAAGTTTGGAGCGAGCAGCGCTTCCACATTTCTGCCGCCGGACAGAAGACAAGCGCGCAAGGCCTCAAAGCCCGGTGAGAGCCTGGCAAAATTCCGCTCGCTCGAAAAGCGGTGTTTGCCGTCGTGAAAACCTGCGAGGGCCTGCTTGAGCGGAGACCATGCACGGGTTTGCTGATCCGCATGACTCGCAGAATTCGAGGAAGCCGCGCTGCCCGGACCAACGCCAGGATTTTGCAATGGAGAAGGGAAGAATGCGATGGGGCGAAGAACGTTTCCTGCTGCAAGAATCCCGGCACCGTTGAGGAAAAACTCGCGGCGGCTGCAAAGCCCTCTCCGATTAAATTCGAGATGAATTGGATTTTTAGAGTTCAAGGGTTGGCTAACCCGGCGGGCCGCGAGTTTACCCCGCCAAAAACTTGGATGCGTAAGGCCATCTCATTGTCCTTTAGTGGCGAGTCTTGTGCCCGGCTACAGGTGGCCACAAGGGTAATCTCCACGGGACGACACCACGGCCTAATTTGGATTATTCACGAACTTCCGATAGGGGACCGGCAGGGCACGGTTTTAACCGTGCCGAAGAACGACGTTTTGAGCCTCTTTTTTTATCTCGCATCCCGAACGGTCCGTTACAACTGACCGTTCGGGATGCGAGATAAAGGAAAAAAGTCCCGGTGCTGAAACGGCACGGCTAAAGCCGTGCCCTGACGGTCCTCAAGTAAAACGTCGTGAATAATCCGAGCTAATCATCCGCTGCCTGTGACACAGCTTGCTTCCTCCGCAAGGCCTCAGCCTTCTGCGCTGCCTGATGGGCGAGGCCGGCCTCTCCTAAGCGCCCATAGACGCGGGAAAGTTGCCATTCCACTTCGCCGCTCGGGTCAATGGGCGCAGCCGCCTTAAAATCCCTGGAGGCCTGAAGGAGATTACCGAGCGCAAGGTAAGCCTTGGCGCGGCTCCATTGGGCGAAGAGCAGGCCGGGATCAAGCTGCAGTGCTTGATTCAGGTGTGGGATCGCCCGCCGTGGTTCATCCAGGCGCTGGTACACGTCGCCGAGTTCATAAGCTACCATCGGGTCATTCGGGTCCAACCGCCAGGCTCTTTCAAGCTCTGCGCGCGCCTGGGGAAGCTCCAGCCGGTGACGGAGCAGTTCGCCCAGACCTGAATGCAAGGCGGCACTGCCGGGGTGCTGCTTCAGTCCCTCCAGGTAAATGGCCAGCGCCTGTTTGTCGTCATCTTCCTGCTCGGCGGCAAGCGCCCGCAAGGCCTCCATTTGGGCTTCGAAGCCCGGAGAGCGGGTGGCTTGATCAAATGAAAGGCCTGCCAGTTGAATCGATTGGCGCGCCCTTGCATAGAGAGCCTGGGGACGGATTGCCCCACTTTCAAGAGGGACCAGCCGGGCCGCAATGGCGCGGGCCTGGGATAACGCCTGCGCCGGAGCAAGTTTTGGTGTGGTTCTTGAGCCGCCGACTCCAATCAGCGTTCCGGGCTCTGTGCCGCTGGCTGACGATTTCCCCGGCCAGATTTCTTGGGCTAGTTCAGGGTATCGGCTGGCGAGTGCCTCCGATTCCAACTTGCGGTTCCAATCGCTGCGGGGCGCGATCTCAGCCAGGGTGCGGGAAGTGGTTCGAGCCTCGTCCAAAGCGACACTGCCAAGCGCATACCAAACCTCGGATGACCGCAGGTTCGTGGGAAGCAAACGCAACAGCCCGGCGCGCGCTTGCGGCAAGTCTCCCTGAAATTGCGCCGCCAAGGCGCGTGACCAGATCAAAGTCCGCTGCGAGGCAGTTTGCTCCGGCCGAATGCGGGAATCGAGCGTCGCAGAGGGCGAGGCCGGGGGAATTTTGGCCAAGCCGGGATTGCCCGCGCGAATATTCAAGAGGCAGGAGAGCAACTCGCCATTCTGCGGTGAGGGTGATGCAGTGAGCCAACGTCCAATGTCCCGGCTCGCTTGGGGATCGTTGCGGTAAGCCTCGACCACCGCCAGGTTCCAATGGGCGGCCTTGCAGTCCGGATCAAGCCGGACCAATTGTGCATACTGCAACCGCGCGTCCGCAAACCGCCGCCGCCGGATATATCGTTCTGCGGTAAGAATCAGGTACGCATGGCTGTCGCGCCGCGGGTTCCCGGCACTTGCTGGGACAGGTCCATGCCGGCCAGTTTGGCGGGGCGTAAGGCCAACTGTTGCGTCTCGTTTTCCAGTCCCGCCGCAGCTCGCTTCGAGCGTGCGCGCGGGCCAGATCAAGTCTTCCGGCCAGGGCGGCAGGACAGCAACGGCGAATTCGATCTGGTGAAGGCGCTGGGCCGCCGTTGGCGAAGGTGGATGGGCGCTGGTGTGGCCAGTTTCTGTGGCCAGCACGGCGCTGGGCGCTGAATAAGTTCCCAGGAAATCCAACGAAGAATCCTGCGATGGCGGGGAGGTGGACTGTTCCGGTGTCGTCTTCGACTGGCCGGCCTCGAGTGACGCCGGTCCAACATAAAGCCCACTCACGCAGCCGATGAGCAGGAAGACCAAAGCCAGCATCACCTGTCCTGATTTTCCCATAGTTTCCCAAATACCACGCCCGGCGGCAAAATGCAACGCGGTGAAGTCATAATCCATCCCCCAGTTTAGCAAATTGCTTTTCGAGGGCGGGGACACTGGCCAAGCCGGCCAGCACTCGGGCAAGTGGCACGGTCAACCGTACAGGAGCAGTCCTCGGCACCGGAACCTGCGCCGCTCCGGAGGTTTCGCCAGTTGGGAGGGATCACACGATGCGGGCACGCCGGTTCTCTCAATGGGCTTCGAATTCACCACCGCTACGGCATGTCGCGGCCAGGGCAGTTTTTTTGGCATTAAATTGGGTTTGTTCCGGGGAAAAATCGCACAATCTATCGTTAGTCGTTGATTCCAAATAGGTTAAGTTGATTTGTCGCTGAAACTTACCTATCTCAATCAGAATCAATGTCTTACGGTCACAAAGCCACCCAAAATAGCTCTGTTTTGGGTTTGTTCCGTGTCGGTTTATAACGTTTTCAATAGCTTGGGGACTTTTTCAAGGCAAAAAAAGAATTCTTTTTTTGCCTCATTTTGGCTCGTACCCGCATTTTTACTGGGGATGTTGCGTGTTCGGAATGGCTTTGTTCCTGAAGGGCAAATCGCCCCCTATTGTTTTCAATGATTTGCGCGTCACTTGTTGCATTCACGCCCGGATTGGCGGTTTCCACAGGTCTGAACCCCACATTTTTACAGGCGCTGTTGATACTCCACCGGATTTTGTAGCGCGGTCGGTACGGGCACAAGACGTCATGTGGACCAGCAAAGAGCGTGGATGGGCCGATCATGGGAAACGTTCCCAAAGGATTATATATTTTCAGTTAATATCACATAAGTATATAATTGTCAAGGACTTTTTGAACTTCCAGTCTCCCCACCCGCGAGTTTATCTCGCCAAGCGCGGACTTGTCCTGAAAGTCCGCGGCTTGCCGGTTGACGGGTTCGTATACCATTCGCAGTGCTGCAGAACCAATCTGCCTTCTTAAGACTGCCAGTCTTTCAAGAGGCGAATCATTCTAAGAGCGGACTTGCTAAAGGTTCGAAATAGCTTTGTATCCGCCGTTAGCAGGGCCCATTGCTCTGTAATCGCGAGTGCGACGTAGATGCAATCATAAACGGGATGCTTGTAAAGGAATGAAAAATCGAGTGCGGCGGGCACTAAACCTTCGGCTGGGATAAGGGGCACGCCGAGGATGCAGAACTCTCTGAACAAGCGCCCTGCTTAGCTGGGACCGATTTCTCTTTTCCCGGCCTTTTTCCAAAGAACATTCGCCACTTCAGCAAGCAGCAGACCGGGGACTACAAGTTCCAGGCGGCCCGCGTTCCAGTCTAACAGCACGTCTTGTGCCTTCTCACTGTCCGCTTCGGGGAGCAGCCATTTCACTGCGACCGAGGCATCCAGGACAACCCTCATCGGCTATCCCGGTCCTTGCGAATCAACTCCACGCTATCGGTCTGATGGGGATATTTCGTCGCGATCTCTGCCCGGAGCTTGTCAATCCTTTGCATAGCTTTGGCGGCTCGTCTGCGCCGCCTCAACTCCTCCGTCTTGCTCCGGATCGCATCGAGAATTCCCGAGTTGACGCTGGTTCGTTGCCGGCTCGCTTCCCGCCGGAGCAGGCCGTAATGTTCTTCAGGGATATTCCGTACCGTGGTCGTTGCCATAACCGTCATACTCCCCATCGTGATGTCACGATGATATCACGGCGCGGGTCGCGCGGAGTTGTTTCCCAACGCCCCGGCGAACCCTCAAGGTTCGGGGAGT
>Ga0307372_10009059_pt1 | contig 13829 bp, 11 predicted proteins | sample OX1MG_FD_202533 | JGI IMG/M metagenome (GOLD analysis project Ga0307372, IMG submission 202533) | Soil microbial communities from Risofladan, Vaasa, Finland - OX-1 | ecosystem: Environmental > Terrestrial > Soil > Coastal area > Acid sulfate soil | place: Finland: Risofladan, Vaasa | collected...
CCTGGATTTTCAAAAACGTCTCGTATCGCCAATAAATCTCCTCTTGGGATCCCAAACGAGCCTCAGACGCATGTCGAATGCGATAAATCCCGCTTACGGCGCCGACTTTCGGATCGGCGAAATTGGCTACGAGTTGGCGAATCGAATCTGACTTTAGTATTGCTGAGGCGTCGGAGAAGACGATGATCTCTCCTCTTGCCTCCCGGACAGCGTCGTTCAGCACCGAAATCTTGCCGCGGTTTTGCGGGAACGCCAGCACGCGGATTCGCCTTCCATCAGATAAGCGTCGTGCGACTTCGACCGTGTCGTCCGACGAGCCATCGGAGGCAATCAGCACTTCGAGCTTATTCACCGGATAATCTAGAGATGCAGCGTTGCGAATCTTCGCCTCAATCACTCTGCTTTCGTTGTAGGCGGGAACCACCAGGGTAACGTAGGGCTCGATGGGGCTTTTGCGGACGCTTCGATGGATGAAGATACGGAGGAAAAGCAATGCGATCGGGTAACCCACGTAGGCATACACAACCACGGAAACGGATAGCCAGAATGCGATCCTCATGGACTCAGCCACTGATTAAAACCAGTTCGTTCAGGAGCAAAGGGGAAACACCACATTGCGTCAGGCTCGGACGAAATGCCGAGGGCAAATTCCAGACTCAAACAATTCCGAGAGAACATCGATGGCGCGAGAATGACCACCCAGCCGCTATATGATATCGTCAAGTGGATGAGTTGTGGCCCTGAAAATTATTGAAATGTGGGACAAATGCTCCTTTGGAGGTTATAACGAGACTTGTTGCACCGTTACGACGCGGCGTTGCACAAGGCGAGATTTTCTGGCTGTTCCTTGGCGGGAAGACAGTTCAGCTTTCAAAAGGCGACGAACACGCTCGCCATGATCTGGTTCAGAATTGAATAAACTAATTGGTTCGACAACCAGGCTCCATTTCAATCCGTTCGGATATCGACGAATTGAATTCGTTGTTGGTGTTGCTCGGTCATATCCCTTCACAAACCGGAAATCAATGGGAGGAATGATTTGGAGACGTTGAAAAGCGAGCTCCGCCAACTGCTGATCGAGCTGGCTTCGCTGCCGGAGGACTTCGACGAGAAGGCAGACTTTTATAGAGACCTCGGCATGTCGTCGATGAAGGCGATGGAACTTTTGGTGACTCTGGAAGAGCGCTACGGGGTCAACGTGCCGGATGAAGAGTTCATTGAGGCTAAATCGCTGGAACGTCTTGCCGGGATGATGCATGGATTGAACGGTTGATTCCATGTCGCTCCAGGATGATTCGCTTCGCGCGGGATTTCTGAAGCAGGTGGCCACGCGGCCGAATGCGCCGGCACTCGTGGTGAAGGACCGTGCACATAGTTACGGAGAGCTGGACGAAACCGCCCGGCGTTGGGCAGGCGCAACTGTCGGGCGTCTAGGACGTCCCGCGGAGCGCATCGGCGTGTTCGGTTCGCGCAGCGTGGTTTCCTACACTGCGGCGCTGGCTGCACTCTACAGCGGAGCGGCATTCGTCCCGCTAAATCCACGCTTTCCGGCAGATCGCACGCGGGCCATGATTAACCATGCAGAGCTGGACGCTATCTTCGTGGATAAGCTCGCTTCCACTAATCTTGCGGCCGTATTGAATGGGTTGGAGAACATCCCGCCCATCTGGCTGCCGGACACCGAAAGCGCTAAGGAATTGGCCTCCGTCCGGCCACTAGACGGGCGTTTGCCTTCGCTTCCGCCGGCGCGTGTCGCGTATCTGCTGTTTACGTCGGGTACTACTGGCACGCCCAAAGGCGTCCCAATTGCGCATTCGAACGTTCGCGCGTTTATAAACTGGGCTATGAACCGCTACAAAATCCAGCCCGAAGATCGTTTCTCGCAGACCTTTGATCAGACCTTTGATCTTTCCGTGTTCGATCTCTTCGTGGCATGGGAGGCAGGCGCGTGCGTCTATGCCATGTCACCGGTCGATCTGCTAGCGCCAAGCAAGTTTATCAACAAGAATGAGCTTACCGTCTGGTTCTCCGTGCCGTCTGTTCCTGCACAAATGCGGAAGCGGAATCTGCTTGAGCCGGGCACGCTCCCGACCCTCCGCTGGAGCTTGTTCTGCGGCGAGCCATTGCCAAGAGCGAGCGCGGAAGCGTGGCTGGCGGCGGCGCCGAATTCGATTGTAGAGAATTTATACGGACCGACAGAGTTGACGATCTCCTGCACGGTACATCGCTGGGATCCGAAGACCTCTCCTGCGCTGTGTGTGAATGATATGGTGGCGATCGGGAAGCCTTATCCAGGTCTAACGGCCGTGCTGGTGGACGAAGATCTGCGCCTTCTTTCCGAGGGCAAAGCCGGCGAGCTGTGCATCTGTGGCGCGCAGGCCTGTCTCGGCTATTGGAGAGACCCAGACAGAAGTGCCGAGCGCTTTGTAAAGATCCCCGCCGCCGGGCTGCCGGATGAAATCTTCTATCGAACTGGCGACCAAGCTCGGCAACTGCCCAACGGCGAGTACGTCTGCCTGGGGCGAACCGACAACCAGATCAAAGTGATGGGTTTTCGCGTGGAATTGGGTGAAATCGAAGAGGTGTTGCAAAAAGGCACGGGCGTGGTGCAAGCCGTGGCGATTGGCTGGCCTGTTAGCGATGGCACGGCGAAGGGTATTGTAGCATTTGTGAACGGCGCTGGTGTTGACACAGCAGAGCTGAAGAACGCGTGCAAGGCGTCGCTTTCGGACTACATGGTACCGAGTAGAATTATTCTGATGGACGACATGCCGCTGAACGCCAATGGCAAGATAGACCGGATCGCGCTCAAGATACGGCTAGAAAGCGGCGAAATCGAGGAGGGCTAAGGAGGTACGGATGGCTAGGCAATACACTCCGGAATCATTTCGCGGCGATTTCGGATCTCTTGCCGCCAGCATGAAAGATTCGTGGAGCCAGAACACCGATCAGTCCCTTCTTTATGACGAGCCGTTTCTGCGATCAGCATTTGCGTATCCGGGAACATCCTTCGATCTTGCACCCACCATTTACATTGATGGCTGGCCAGCGGCTTTTGTGGCTGGGTTTCCGCGTACCGTTCGTCTGGCAGGCCGCAAGCAGCGTTTGGCGTGCATCACGTTTTGGACCACATCTGCGAGATTCAAGGAGAGAGGGTATGGTTCCCAGGTGTGGATGGAGATTCTCCGGCGAGCGAGAGACAGCGGATACGACGGAGCGGTGAATTTTTGCATTGATGGAGCAGTCACCAACGCGATAGTTGTGGCTTGTGGAAAGAGGGTGCACGCCAAAGTTTACAGGGTGTTTAGCCCAAAGTACGTGGCGCGACTGCTGCGGCCCACTTCGGTGGGGAAGACGGCAGCAAAGCCAGGAGTTGTGGCTCTATTCCTAAGGGCAGTGGCGCAGGTACCAGAGTCGGTGCCGCTGATCCGCGTGTGGTCAAGAGAGGAAGCTGAATGGCAATGTCTGCGGCGTGCCGGGGCCCTGTGCGCCGTACATGAGGAGGGCTCGCGATCCGGAGTTGTAACGGGTTACGTCGCGAAGGTTATCGACAAGACGCCGACGAAAGTTCTGTTGGTCGAGGATCTTCTTTGGGGCGACTTGGAAACCCAAGAGCGGCTTGCGCTACTGCAGGATCTGCTGGCACAAGGTGCGGCTGCCGGAGCTCAAATCGCGGTGGCGCCGCTGATGGGTTATGCGGAAACTGCGACCGTGCGCGGGGCGGGCTTTCGTCAATCACGGAGGCTCATGCATATGTATCTGACGGTGTGGAGCGGTGCCCTCCCACCAGAGTCGCTTTCATGTCTCTATCTGGATGTCTTTTGATAGAGGCAAGCGGCCTTCTCAGTTCCATTAGGCCGGCTGAGTTTGCTGCCTCGATTGCAATAGGGTTTGGGGCAAAGGTAGTGCGGTCACAGACGCTCGCGGCTGTTTGACGTGCGTCGGGGGGGGGTATCTGAAATTCTGTGTGTCTGAGCCATACTTTAGGAAAGGAGAGAAGTATGGCGATCAAGAAAGAGACGATTGACGAGTTATTGAAGGGTCAGGATCCGAAGCAAGTATTTTCATCGGCTGGCTTGATGGGCGAGCTGAAGAAGGCCTTAGCGGATCGGATTTTGAACGCAGAGATGGACCAACACCTGACAGAATCGAAGCAGGATGAGGTTTCTGCGGGTGAAAATCCCAATAATCACCGCAATGGGTACTCGCAGAAGACGGTGCTGACCGATAGCGAAGCGCTGCAGGTGTCAATTCCGCGGGATCGGCACGGCACCTTTGAGCCGCAGCTGATCGCCAAATACCAACGCCGGTTTCCCGGGTTTGACGAGAAAATCGTCTCGATGTACGCGCGCGGCATCAGTGTGCGGGATATTCAGGGACATTTACGCGATCTGTGCGGCATTGAGGCCTCCCTGCAGCTGATCTCGACCGTAACGGACGCGGTGCTCGAGGAACTCGGTCGCTGGCAGAGCCGGCCACTGGATCCTATGTACGCGCTGGTGTTCTTCGATGCCCCGCGGGTCAAGATGCGCGATGAAGGCACCGTGCGCAACAAAGCGGTGTACCTGGCGATCGGCGTGACGCCGGAGGGGCGAAAAGACGTACTCGGTATTTGGATCGAGCAAACCGAGGGGGCAAAATTCTGGCTGCGGGTGATGACGGAGATCAAGAACCGCGGGGTGAACGACATTTTGATCGCCATCGTCGATGGTTTGAAGGGATTTCCGGGGGCGATCAACGCGGTATTTGCCGAGACGCAGATTCAGACCTGCATTGTGCACCCGATTCGCAATTCCCTGGATTTTTCCTCCTGGAAGGACCGCAAACCGGTCGCAAAGGAGCTCAAAAACATCTACCGGGCCGAGGACGCCGATGCGGCGGCCGTGGCGCTCAAAGAATTCGAGGACGGGCCCTGGGGTCAGGAATTGGCCGCCATCGGGGCCACCTGGCGCCGCCATTGGACGCACGTCATTCCGTTCTTTGCCTATCCCCAGGAAGTCAGAAAAATGATTTACACCACGAATGCCATCGAGAGCCTGAACAGCACACTGCGTCGCTCGGTCCGGGCGCGCGGCCATTTTCCGAGCGATGAGGCGGCGACGAAATTAATCTGGCTACAATTGCGCGAGATCACCAAAAAATGGAAAATGCCGGCACGCGAATGGAGTGCACCCAAGGCCCAATTCGCCGTCGTGTTCGGCGATCGGTTTCAGGTCAATCATTAAACCTCCGGCTCAGAACACACGAAATTCATGACAGGCCCGTGACTAGAACGTAGCGCCCCGAACTCAACGGGTTCATTCTACAGTGAGCTTTCGCAATTGCCGCGCTGGATTACCCGCAACCATCGTATTCGGCGGCACGTTCACCATCACCACAGCACCAGCTGCCACTATGCTGCCCTGCCCGATCGTGACACCTGGCATGATGATGGCTTTTTGGCCGATCCAAACGTTATCTTCAATTACGACTGGTTTAACCTCGTCGTTCGCCCCAGGAGAGCCAGCGATTCGCGCAATGGGATCTGCTGGATGCCCAGGAGAGTCAAAGATCGACACATTCCCACCAATTCTGCAGTGCCGTCCAATCGCAATCTTCTTTCCGATCGCGAAAATACATCCGTTACCGATTCCGGTGTTATCACCGATGATTAGTGTTGGCTGGGCGGAAAAGCGAGCCGCAAAGGTAAAACTGCACTTCCCGTCTATCAGAACATTGTCTCCTATGATCAATTGACCTCGGCCCTGTATCCAGTGAAAGAAAACGTCGGTATGCAAGCCTCGACCGTACCTGGTGCAGTACGCCTTGAAGAAGGGTTCACACAAAAAGACTCTGATAATGAAATAGTAAGTGGAGCGCAGCGTTAGGAAAACGGTGAGCAGAGGCACTGTCAGGACACGTGGAGCTGGTATTCCAAAATTCCGCACCAATCGCCTGCACCGGCGGAGTACGCGAGGGAGCAGCTCATTCGACAATGCGAGAGTTTGGCGCATCACTTCTCGTTTCCAATGCGTTCATTCGAGATCAATAGTCACCCGGCCTAGTGGTTGCCGCATATCTTCTCGGTGGACAATTTCGGCTCGATCGTATCGTCAACATTGTCGGCGATCATACAGCCGTCAATTATATGTACGTCATCCCCATAATATTACGCCAGAATCCCAATTCGAACTCCACCAAACGGCCCCTTGCATGCTAATCGTCATCTGTATTTATGCGGGTTTGGACAGGGTGAGGACGTCTTAGAAGTGCAGGCCCCGTGGATGAGAAACAGATTGGCCCTTTCAGCTCTCGTTCAATGCTTTGGCCTGATAGGTTGGCGACGTCGCCGGCCGCGCGCTAAATTCCAACGAGGAAATAACGAGGTGAAATATGAGGATTTCTCGGAAAGCAGCGTACGATAAAGGGAGTCATAGCTTTTCGACATCGCCTGAATCGTGAATGAACGTTGAGCGATAGCTTGTCCGGTTTGTCCCATGACCTTCATTCGTTCGGGTTCTAATACGGACTTGATGGCATGCGCCAAAGCCTCTGGGTCACTCGGCATACAGTACTCAGCGACCTCATGCTCGGTGGCAACTTCGCAAATTCCCCCCACCCGCGTCGACACGATGGGCAGGCCTGCGGACATCGCCTCCAGAACCGCAATTGGTAGTCCCTCGCTGATCGACGACAATATAAAGACATCCAACTTACTCAAGAACTCGGCGACCTTCGGGCTTGCCCCGTGGAAGGTAATGCTGCGATTAAGTTCTAGCCGTTTCGACAATGATTCGAGAACTGGCCTGAGTGGTCCGTCACCTAAGATGTGCAGTTCCACCTGGGGATTGATCTTTTGAACTATGTGGAATGCTTGAATTAGGGTGGCCTGATCCTTGACATCCGCGAGGCGGGCTACAGTTCCGAGGCGGATTCGGGGCCATTGGGATCCGGGTTGCGCCGAAAACGCCGCAAACCTGTTCACCGGGATTCCATTGCGGATGACATAAAACCGGTCACGGTAGCGGGTTCGCTCGGCCGCAAATTGGGCTGCAGTCTCGTCCGATACCGTTACAACCGCGTCGGTCCACGGCAACAAAGCCCGGTAGCGATTGAGACGCGAATCTTTACCGCCCTTCGTCCCGTGGATCGTGTTGACAATGCATGGAACGCCTGCGAGCCGGCCCGCGATAACGCCATAAGTGTGAACTAGCTCGTTGTGCGTGTGCAGAATAGAAACTTGGTCACGCCGAAGGTGCCGGGCCATGCTCCAGAGTGTCCGGCTTGAGAAGCCGGTCTGTTTATTGAACTGAACGACACGCAGCCCAGCTCGCTCGGCCTCGTCAAGGAGAGCCGGTTCATGCTTATAGACGGAATAAATGCTCACGCAATGCCCAGCCCCTTTTTGGGCGATCGCTAAATCCAGAGCGACCCGCTCCAACCCACCCAGCTCGAGAGATCGGACCACTTGCACGATATTCATCGCTGCGTATCAACCTTCGATATGCCCGACATGACTCTCTTACGGCACGTAGCTGCCCGAAGCGGGAAATGCGATCAGCCAATTCACGCCGGCTTCAAAGAGCGAACGGGCGCCCGACGGCAGGTGATTCTTGATGTTAAGCATCCGTTCATGATCGTCTGGACTGAGAACTCGAGTGATGCGAATCAGAGCCAGGTAGACGGCCACACCTAGGGCGATCGCTAATGGCAGCCCGAAGAGCGCGGGAAGCCGCGAGATCGTGAAGTGGACTGCGACTGCCATGACGGCGGCAACTACGGCGGTTTTTGCAATGGGCAAGATCGGGAATCGAATCTCGAGAAGACGTGCGGCGGCTACCCAGAGAGCGAAGGAGAAAAACGTTTGCGCCGCTCCGTTAGCCAGGGCTGCCCCAACGGCGCCATATTTTGGAATGAGCGCGAAATCAAGCGTCAGATTAAGGGCTGCCGAAACCAATCCCCAGCGGATGATCAGATCCTGGCGTTCCCAACTTGACAGTATCGCTTGAACAGGAATGAAGAAGGCCTTTGGAATGCCGAGGCATGCCGCTATTACAAGTGCCGGAACCGCCCCCGAATATTTACTGCCGTATGTGAGCCACACGAGGGGAACGGCAATTGCGGCGAGCCCCAAGTGCACCGGAAAAGAAATCAACGCCAAGTAACGCGCGGAGGTCTCGGCCAACCCCCGGACGCGCCTGGAATCGCGTCCGTATTGCACCATCATCGTAGCCCCGGTGGCTGTCCCAAACACCTGCGAGAAAACAAGGAGTCTCTCAGTCATGTTGAAGGCCGCCGAATAGAAAGCAACCTGCCGGATATCGGCGCAGAAGTGTTTTAGAAAAACCATTTCGGAACGATCCCACACGATCAATCCAAGCAGCAGCAGGATCAAACTCTGCCCGGAGAAAAAGAACATGCGCCTGCTCAGCGTACGATCAAGCGGTTCGGCGGGATGCTGGCTGAAGCGTTGGATCAACGGTATGATTCTGACCAGGAGCTCCGTGGTCCGCATGGTGAAAATGCCGATGGCTATGCCAAGCAGACCCCATCCGAAATAGATACTCGAAAATGTTGCCGCGACAAAAATGCAGGTCGAAACCACAGAGGCGGGGACGTTGGCCCTGAGATCTTCTAGAGCTGTATTCGCGCCTGCGGCGATCGAATTCACCATGGAGGGGAAAAGGCCCCCGACCAAGAAGAGGCCAATGACGCGATACTGCCGTTCTGCAAAGAACCAAATTGCCAGCAGGCCAGCCAAAGAGACGGCGGCTGCCATCAACGTCTGCAACCGCAAGGTCCGATAGAAAACTGCTTTGGCAATTCCGATTTGGTCTCGTCCAAAATATTCACTCATGTATTTCCGAGTGGCGGCCGGAATTCCAAGACCACCCAATGTCTGGGCGGTTCCAGCAATCCAAACAAGATAAAGGAAGTACCCGAGCTTTTCTGGGCCGATTGAGCGCGCGATAACGATCGAAGTGAAGATGGTCAGAAAGAGACCAGTCAACGTTTCGATCCCGTACCAAAACGAATTCCTGGTTATAGTTTTGCCGTTCATCGAAGAATGAGGCAGGAAACTTGCCGGCCCGATCGCATTGATTTTATTCGGCTGAGAATGCCATTGATTTGTCTCGGTTTCAAGGCTAACTCACGCTAAATACCTTGGGGATCCCGGTCTTGCGCTCGCGTCGAAAAGATCGTAATGCGATTGGCCGCCGGTTGTTCATAGGGCAGAGCTCCGACCACCTGCTTGCCCTGCGCGTGTGCTCAATGCAGCGCATTTTCACTCACAGGCTTTCTTGCGATGAAATCGACCGTGGTGATGGCCAGATCTTCCATCGAGAACCGTCGAAACTGAGGCGCTACCTGGCAATTGGCTAGGGCCTCGCGTGTACCTGGTCGGACACATATGCGTTTCAGGATAATTGCAAAACCAGCTTGCGTCGCCAAATCTAGAAACGCCGGGGCGCGCAGTCGATTCTGGTATTGCAACAAATTGTTCCACTTGCGCCATTGCGATTCGCTGTATCGCACGCAGTTCACAAAGGAAATTTGGGAATCTATGTGAGCATAGTGGTCATTACAGGGAACATTATGAAGAGCCAAACCGCCAGGTCGCAGAATTCGCCTGCTCTCGCACATAAGATCCCGGATCGAGTCTTTGGGCATATGCTCCATCACACCATTCGAGTAAACCAAGTCGATGCTGTCGGGTGCCAATTTTGCTGCGCCGGCGTCTGCCGGTTCGCAATATTCCACGCGAGCACATCTCAGTAAGGCATCTATGTCTGTAGCTTGAAGCAATTCAAGATATCTGTAGTGAACTTCGTCCACAGAGGCGCTGCAGCTTCGGCCATCAAATCCCAGTGGGATTTCAAGGCCGTGATCATTCGGAACGTCAGATCGGCATCGATGTGCCTAACGATATCGCATGTGATGATTCGTTTGGCTCCGGCGAAGCTGAAACAAATCGGCAGAGTTGGGTACCAACCCGTGCCAATCTCGAAAAGCGTCGCGCCAAGTACACTAAATTCGCGATCCCGAAGATAGCTAAGTGACAGCCTCCAGTCTTGCAGTTTTCCGAGAACGTTGCGCGCCGGCTGTCGAGGTGCCCCGAATCTTCGCTGTAGACGATCGTTCAGGCTTCGCCCCCCCGAGCATCGAGCTCAAACTGTTTTGGATCAGGCCTTTCACTTTCCAATGAATTTGCCGTTTTCACCTCGAATATCTCGCCAATCATTTCGGTCCCCGATCCGGAGCTCAGGCTTATCGAATACATGTCCCCTTGCGATTCCCAGAGTTCCCGAAATATACACGTGGTCACCTACGAAGATCTGGACGGGACCGCTGATGGTTGGCACCAACTCAAGACAGAGATTCCTGCCGCAGGAAGCGCAGTAGCTTTTGAAAATCGGGCCATAGTACGCGATGGCTATCAGCCTGCGGAAACCACCAATGATGAATTTCCTGAAGACGTAAATTCCGCGCAGAAACATGCCCCAGGGGCGCCAAAACGGCAAATCGAAATTAATGAGGGACCGCGCGAGCCGTTTCAGGCCGGCGTAGAACGGAGTCTCGGCACGTTTAATCTTTAGTGCGATACCCATGAAATGCCACTCCCCATTGCCATCAACGCTTCATCCTGCGACTCTGTTCCTTAGAGATTCCTCCACGACAACTCGACTGCAAACTTAACGGCCGTCACCCGCCACACAGTCGCGTAGTGGAAATTGTCCCAGACTTGCTTGAAAGCCGCCGATCTTAAGCCTAGGGCACGTTACGCAACGCGGACCTGTTGAGTCAACGGTCGTTTGCGCGGGGTGAAGTCATGTTACTGGGTATTCGGCTAGAAAGTGGGTTTTGAGAAGTTTGGCCCCGCGGAGTTTGTTACACTGAGGCAGGAAAGCCGACAACGTTATCGCATTGGCTAGTCGCGACTGAGCGTTCCGACCGGAATCGGAGCCCGTCCGAGCGAGTCAGGGTGATTGAAGAGCGCATGACCGCATGAAGGGCCAGAACATAATCTGCTTCGCCAAGGACTGGAGCGAGGATCCAACTAGCAACAACCAAGTCATGCTGGTACTGGCGCAAGAAAACAAGGTTCTGTGGCTCAACTCCATCGCGATGCGTCGTCCGACGTTTACCAGCGGTCGAGATTTTGGCAAGATCTGGCAGAAGTTGAAAAGTTTCTTTCGAGGTGCGGAACATCCCGCCCCCAACCTATGGGTCGCCACGCCAATCGTCTTGCCGTTCCCGCATAGCAAGATCGCTATCGTCATAAACCGCTTTATTCTGCGCGCCACCATAAGATACTACCGGGACAAGCTTGACCTGCGTGGGTTTCAACTGTGGACGTTCCTACCGAATGCCGTCGAGTACGTCGGAAGCCTCGGTGAGTCTCTTGTCGTGTATTACTGTACTGATCAGTGGTCGAACTTTTCCTATCTCGATGGCCAGAAGATGGCAGCCATGGAGCGGCGGCTGATGCAGCGCGCCGATATCTGCTTTATGACGTCCCACTCGCTTTTGGAGTCAAAGAAAGATATCAATCCCAACACCTTCCTCGCGCCCCACGGGGTCGACCACGAACACTTTGTCAGAGCGCTCGCACCAGCGGCAGTTGCCCCTGCAGAAATCGCGACCCTTCCCCATCCAATCATCGGTTTTTTCGGGCTGATTCAAGAATGGATCGATCTGCGTCTAGTTGCCAAAATGGCCCGAATGCATCCGGATTGGTCGATCGTTCTAATTGGCAAGAGCGTGGTCGACGTTGGCGCGTTGAAACCATTCCCGAATATCCATCTGCTGGGTCGTCGTGCGTATGAGGCGCTCCCTGGCTTTTGCCGGGCGTTCGACGTGGCCATCATCCCGTTTGAGGTGAACGAACTGACGCGTAACGTCAATCCCATCAAGCTGCGCGAATACCTTAGCGCTGGTCTGCCCGTTGTGTCCACCAATCTGCCTGAAGTGGAGTTCTACAGTGATCAAGTGTATGTCGCGCGCGGGCATGACGAATTCGTGAGCAAAGTTGAACAGGCCATTCGTGAAGATTCTGGGGAGGCTCGACAGCAGCGAAGCGATTCGATGCAAGGCGAAACATGGAAAGCCCGCGTCACCGCGGTGGGTGATGCTGTCGTGAACATCCGCAATGCGAAGATCGGGAGACTCGATCAGTGAAAATAATGCCCGTCATGGGCGAGCGGCCCCACTTGCTCATACTGCAGTGATACCCGATTCTGCCAAACACTCACGTGTCGGCCTCGTGGGTGCCGGTTACGTTAGTGAGTTTCACATCAAGGCGCTGAAGCGCGTGCGTCAGTGAGAATTATGTCCATCGTGGGCGCGCGGCCCAACTTCATGAAGGTCGCTCCATTCGCGCGCGCGTTACGGGGCTATGCTGTCGAGCATGTCCTCGTTCACACGGGCCAGCACTATGACCACGATATGTCCAAGGCGTTCTTCGACGAACTTGAATTAGCCGAACCTGACGTCAATCTTGGCGTGGGCAGCGGCTCTTACGCCTACCAGGTCGGCCAGACAATGATCGAGTTCGAGAAGGTGCTCGTCTCCTACAAACCGGACTGGGTCGTCGTCGTTGGCGATGTGAACGCCACCGCAGCTTGTTCGATCATCGCTCGCAGGCACCAGGCGCGTGTCGCCCATATTGAAGCCGGGCTCCGGTCCAACGATTGGGAGATGCCGGAGGAGATCAATCGCGTCGTGACCGACCGCGTCAGCAATCTTTTCTTCACCACCGACTCCTCCGCTGACGAGAATCTTCTTCGCGAAGGCGTAAACCCCGAGGCCATATGCCGTGTGGGCAACATCATGATTGACACGATGGCTTATGAACGTGAACGCGCCGCCCGGCTTGATCCCATCGATTTCATCGCGCGCAATCTCGTCGCCGCTCGCCCCGTTGCTTTCGCTTCCGGCGGCTATCTGTTACTGACAATGCATCGCCCCTCCAACGTGGACGACCCCGGCACTCTCGCGGAACTCGTGGGCGTCCTGCTGGAGCTTGCAGAGACGGCCCCGCTTATTTTCCCCATTCATCCGCGCACTAAGTTGCGCCTCGAAGAATTCGACCTTTGGGATCGTTTCGTGGGCCATCCGCGCGTTCTGCCTCTCAAGCCGCTGACCTATCGCGAAATGTTGCGCCTCACATTGGAGGCACGCGTTGTCCTGACCGACAGCGGTGGCCTTCAGGAAGAAACCGCCGTCCTCGGCGTTCCATGCCTGACGCTCCGCTGGAACACGGAGCGCCCTGTTACCCTCATCGAGAACGGGGGTACTAGCCAGCTAGTCGGCAACAATCCGACTCGGATTCGCGACGCTTTCCAAATGGCGCTTACCCAACGTCGCACCCCGGCCCCACCCGCTCTCTGGGACGGTCACACCGCCGAACGGATCGTCAAGCGCATACTCCGATGACGCCCAATTGCGTCGTCGTTTTTCTTTTCCGCTAAGACTACTGTTTACTGGCGTGTCTTCTCTCAGAGAGCACCTCCAGGCAGACGTTATATGTTTCGTCCGCTACGTCGTCCCAGCTCCGGCCCATCCGCGCCGCAATCGCATTTTCGTCCCAAGATCGCTTGAGGCCCTCAACGATGGCGGTCGCAAGTTCGGACGGAGATCGAGGGGGTACGAGAATTCCCGAATCGCGGTCGACCAATTCGGGTATACCACCAACGTGCGTTGCGATCACCGCGCGTCCGGAACTGAGCGCCTCGACAACAACATTGGGACAACCTTCGGAGTGACTCGGAAGGCAGAGCAGATCGCATGCGCCCAACCAGTCGGCAATCTCACCGCTCGATTTGGGACCTAGCGCACGAACGCCTTTG
>Ga0307372_10009061_pt1 | contig 13829 bp, 13 predicted proteins | sample OX1MG_FD_202533 | JGI IMG/M metagenome (GOLD analysis project Ga0307372, IMG submission 202533) | Soil microbial communities from Risofladan, Vaasa, Finland - OX-1 | ecosystem: Environmental > Terrestrial > Soil > Coastal area > Acid sulfate soil | place: Finland: Risofladan, Vaasa | collected...
CGCTTCACAACTGGAAGTGGGAAGTGGGAAGTGGGAAGTGGGAAGTGGGGGAAATCTAAACGCCGACAGCCGTGCCCGTCCTGTCCAAGATCCGCCTGCCGCTCACCACCTCGTCTGCGGTGCCAATGCGCCGTGCATCAGGGCCGTGGGTTGCTGTCCTTGAGGAAGATCCTTCGCTTCGCTCAGGACGACCAACGCGACCAAAGGAAGTCCCTTTTCGGGACGACCAAAGGAAGTCCCTTTTCGGGACGACCAAAGGAAGTCCCTTTTCGGGACGACCAAAGGAAGTCCCTTTTCGGGACGACCAAAGGAAGTCCAGCGGAGAAGTCCCCAAGGGATGACAGCCCGCTTTTCCTACTTTCTACTTTCCACTTCCTGCTTCCCACTTCCACTCTTGGTGTCACGCCGCCTTCTTGACGCCCATCTCTTCGGCTTTCTTGAACGCCTCGTCGATGCCGCCGACCATGTAGAACGCCTGTTCGGGCAGGTGGTCGCACTCGCCGTCGACGATCATCTTGAAGCCGCGGATGGTCTCCTTCAGCGACACGTACTTGCCCGGCGAACCGGTGAACACCTCGGCGACGTGGAACGGCTGCGAGAAGAAGCGCTCGACCTTGCGCGCGCGCGCGACGGTCTGCTTGTCCTCTTCGCTCAGCTCGTCCATGCCGAGAATGGCGATGATGTCCTTCAGCTCCTTGTAACGCTGCAGCGTGCCCTGCACCTTGCGCGCGGTCTCGTAGTGCTCGACGCCGATCACGTTGGGGTCGAGCTGGCGGCTGGTCGAATCCAGCGGATCGACCGCCGGGTAGATGCCCAGGCTGGCGATGTTGCGCGAGAGCACGACGGTGGCGTCGAGATGCGCGAAGGTGGTGGCCGGCGACGGATCGGTGAGGTCGTCGGCGGGCACGTACACGGCCTGGATCGAGGTGATCGAGCCGGTCTTGGTCGAGGTGATGCGCTCCTGCAAGACGCCCATTTCCTCGGCCAGCGTCGGCTGGTAGCCGACCGCCGAGGGCATGCGGCCCAGCAGCGCCGACACTTCGGTGCCGGCCAGCGTGTAGCGGTAGATGTTGTCGATGAACAGCAGCACGTCGCGGCCCTTGCCGCTGGCGTCCTTGGTGTCGCGGAAGTACTCGGCGAGGGTCAGGCCGGTCAGCGCCACGCGCAGGCGGTTGCCCGGCGGCTCGTTCATCTGACCGTAGACCATCGCCACCTTGTCGAGGACGTTGGAGTCCTTCATCTCGTGGTAGAAGTCGTTGCCCTCGCGGGTACGCTCGCCGACGCCGGCGAACACCGACAGGCCGGCGTGCTCCTTGGCGATGTTGTTGATCAGTTCCATCATGTTGACGGTCTTGCCGACGCCGGCGCCGCCGAACAAGCCGACCTTGCCGCCCTTGGCGAACGGACACACCAGGTCGATCACCTTGATGCCGGTTTCCAGCAGCTCGTTGCTGGCCGCCTGCTCGTCGTAGGGCGGCGCGGCGCGATGGATCACCCAGTGATCCTCGGCCGGCACCGGGCCGGCCTCGTCGATCGGATTGCCGAGCACGTCGAGGATGCGCCCCAGCGTGCCCTTGCCGACCGGCACCTTGATGCCCTCGCCGGTGTTGACCGCGACCAGACCGCGCTTGAGGCCGTCGGTCGAGCCCAGCGCAATGGTGCGCACCACGCCGTCGCCGAGCTGCTGCTGCACCTCGAGCGTGATCGCGGTATCGGCGATCTTCAGCGCGTCGTACACCTTCGGCACCTGGTCGCGGGAAAACTCCACGTCCACCACCGCGCCGATGATCTGGACCACTTTGCCTTGGTGTCCGGTCGCCTGAGTATTCGTCAGCTGGCTATTCATCTGTGCTTCCTCGAAAAATCAAAATCTGTAGTCCACCAAGGACGCGAAAAGCGCGAAAACATCTTCCGGAACATTCACAGCCTGCTTCGCGTTCTTGGCGTTCTTCGCGGACCCCATGCTGTAAATCAAATTCTGTCGTCCGCCAAGGACGCGAAAAACGCGAAAAATATCCAAGACATCCAAAAAGTCTGCTTCGCGTTCTTGGCGTTCTTCGCGGACCCCATGCTGTTCGCTCAAACCGCCGCCGCGCCGCTGACGATCTCCGAGATTTCCTGGGTGATCGCCGCCTGCCGCGCCTTGTTGTAGATCAGCGTCAGGGTGTCGATCAGCTTGGTGGCGTTGTCGGAAGCGCTCTTCATCGCGACCATGCGCGCCGCCTGCTCGCTGGCCAGATTTTCCAGGGTCGCCTGGTAGACCAGCGACTCGACGTAGCGCTTGAGCACGGGGTCGAGCACGCTCGGTGCATCCGGCTCGTAGAGGTAGTCCCAGTCGTGCGTCACCGCCAGATCGTTGCCCGGCTGCAGCGGCAGCAGGGTGTCGCTGGTGGGACTCTGGGTCATGGTGTTGACGAAATCGTTGTAGCAGAGCTGCACGCGATCGACGCGGCCCTCACTGTAGGCATCCAGCATCACCTTGATCACGCCGACCAGCTGCTCGACATGCGGACGCTCGCCGAGATGGCTCGCCGAGGCGGCCAGGGCCACGCCCTTGATGCGACGAAACAGCTGCATAGCCTTCTGGCCGATCGCCACCACCTCGACCTCGACACCCTGACTCTGCCAGGCGCGGATCTCGGCCAGCGCCTTGCGAAACAGGTTGGCGTTGAGGCCGCCGCAGAGTCCGCGATCGGTGGAGATCACCAGATAGCCGACGCGCCGGACCTCGGCGCGTGCGGCCATGAAGGGGTGCTTGTAGTCGGTGTTGACGCGCGCGATGTGGCCGATCACCTGGCGCATCAGCCGGGCATAGGGGCGCGAGGCGCGCATCAGCTCCTGCGCCTTGCGGATCTTCGAGGCCGAGACCATTTCCAGCGCGCGGGTCACCTTGCGGGTGTTCTGCACGCTCTTGATCTTGGTACGGATTTCTCGTGCGTTGGCCACGTATGAAAACCTCGGGACTCGGGTCCCGGAACCCGGGACCCGGGGTTGAGCCGAATCGCCGGTATTCCGGTCGTATCTGCTGCGGGCCTCGATCTCCGGACCCCGGCAACCCGCTTGCGCGGGTCCCGGGCCCCGGGTCCCGAGTCCCGGCTCTTACCAGCTACCGGTCTTCTTGAACTCCTCGAGCGCCTGCTTGAAGGTGGCCTCGATGGCGTCGTTCCAGTCGCCGCTGGCGACGATCTGCTGCATCAGCTCGCCGTGGTTCTGCGCCATGAACTGGTGCAGCGCGCGCTCGAACGGCAGGATTTCGGCGATCTTGAGTTCGTCGAGGTAGCCCTTCTCGGCGGCGTACAACGACACTGCCATCTCGGCGACCGACAGCGGCGCATACTGCTTCTGCTTCATCAGTTCGGTGACGCGCTGGCCGCGCTCGAGCTGCGCGCGCGTGGTGGCGTCGAGGTCGGACGCGAACTGCGCGAACGCAGCCAGCTCGCGATACTGCGCCAACGCCAGCTTGACGCCACCGGACAATTTCTTGATCACCTTGGTCTGCGCCGCGCCGCCGACACGCGACACCGAGATACCGGCGTTCACGGCCGGACGGATGCCCGCGTTGAACAGGTCGGTCTCGAGGAAGATCTGGCCGTCGGTGATCGAGATCACGTTGGTCGGCACGAACGCGGAGACGTCGCCGGCCTGGGTTTCGATGATCGGCAGCGCGGTCAGCGAGCCGGTCTTGCCGGTGATCTTGCCGTCGGTGTGCCGGGCGACGTAGTCCTCGTTGACGCGCGCGGCGCGCTCGAGCAGGCGCGAGTGCAGGTAGAACACGTCGCCCGGATACGCCTCGCGGCCCGGCGGACGCTTCAGCAGCAGCGAGATCTGGCGATAGGCCCAGGCCTGCTTGGTAAGATCGTCGTAGATGATCAGCGCGTCTTCGCCGCGGTCGCGGAAATACTCGCCCATCGCGCAACCGGCGTAAGGGGCGACGTACTGCATCGCCGCCGATTCGGAGGCCGCGGCCACGACCACGATGGTGTGCGCCAGCGCACCGTGCTCTTCCAGCTTGCGCACCACGCTGGCGACCGAGCTCAGCTTCTGGCCGATGGCGACGTAGATGCACCTGACGCCGGAACCCTTCTGGTTGATGATGGTGTCGATCGCCAGCGCGGTCTTGCCGGTCTGGCGGTCGCCGATGATCAGCTCGCGCTGGCCGCGGCCGATCGGGATCATGGCGTCGACCGACTTGTAGCCGGTCTGCACCGGCTGACTGACCGACTTGCGCCAGATCACGCCCGGCGCGACTTTCTCGATCGGGCTGCGGCCCTGGGCCCGGATCGGTCCCTTGGCGTCGATCGGGGTGCCCAGTGCGTCGACGACGCGGCCGAGCAGGCCCTCGCCCACCGGCACTTCGAGGATGCGCCCGGTGGTCTTGGCGGTGTCGCCTTCGCGCAGGTGCTCGTAATCGCCCAGCACCACCGCGCCGACCGAGTCGCGCTCGAGGTTGAGCGCCAGCGCGAAGGTGTCGCCCGGCAGTTCGATCATCTCGCCCTGCATCACGTCGGCCAGGCCGTGGATGCGGACGATGCCGTCGGACACGCTGATCAGCGTGCCTTCATTGCGTGCCACCACGCCGAGCTTGAACTGCTCGATGCGGGACTTGATCAGTTCGCTGATCTCGGACGGATTGAGCGTGGTACTGGACATGGTCGGTTCCCGTGAGGCCCGTGCGTCAGCAGCGGGCGGTCGGATTGAAGTCGGTCATTCAGTGCAACAGCGCGCCGGCCAGGCGTTCGAGGCGGCCGCGTGCGGAGCCGTCGATCACCTCGTCGCCGGCGTCCACAATCACGCCGCCGAGCAGCGCGGGGTCGTGGCGGATGGTCATCTCGATCTCGCGCGCGAAGCGGCGCTTGAGCGCGGCCCGCAACCGCTCCGTCTCGCCGCCATCCAGCGCCATCGCGCTGGTGACGGTGACCCTGAGCGTGGCGCCCGCCTCGCGTTTCAGATCCTCGTACAGCGCTGCCACCTCGACCAGCAGGCCGAGCCGGCCGGCGTCGGCGAGCACGCGCAGGAAGCGTGCGAAAGCGCCTTCGACCGGCGCGTCCGGCGCACGGTGCAGTTCGGCCAGCTCGGCCGGCGTCACGCGCGGATCGCCCCTGAGCGCGATCACCTGCGCATCAGCGGCGGCAACGGCGGCGAACGCGAATCCGCGCGACCACTCGGCGGTCTGCCCGGCAGCCCGCGCCGCCGCGAAGGCGGCACGCGCATAGGGTCGGGCGAGGGTGAGCGCCTGGGCCATGGTCAGATCTCGGTCGCCAGCTGATCGAGCAGGACGCGGTGCGCGACCGGATCGATCTCGCGCTGCAGGATCTTCTCCGCGCCCTGCACGACGAGCTTCGCCACCTGGTCGCGCAGGTCCTCGCGCGCGCGCTGCGCCATGCTGGCGATGTCGGCCTGCGCCGCCGCCTTCAGGCGGTTGAGCTCGGCGATCGCGTCCTCGCGCGCCTGGTCGAGCATCTGGTTGGCCTGCTGCTGCGCGCGATCGATGATCTCGGCCGCCTGCTGGCGCGCCTGCCTGATCTCGACCGCAACGCGGGCGTCGGCGTCCTTCAGCTCGGCGCGTGCGCGCTCGGCCGCCGCGAGGCCCTCGGCGATCTTCTTCTGGCGATCCTCGATGGCGGCCATGATGTGCGGCCAGCCGTACTTCATCACCAGCAGCACGGTGGCGAAAAACGCCAGGCCCTGGATGATCAAGGTCAGGTTGATGTTCATCGCGAGTTCCCTACTGCTTCAAGGCCATGTTTCAAGCGATGCGCCAATGGCTTACTTGGCCAGCTGCGACAGGAAGGGATTCGCGAAAATCAGCAGCAGGCCGATCGCCACGCCGATCATCGGAATCGCATCGAGCAGACCGGCAACGATGAACATCTTGACCTGCAGCATCGGCGTCAACTCGGGCTGACGCGATGCACCTTCGAGAAATTTTCCGCCGAGTATGCCGAAACCGATGGCGGCCCCAAGCGCGCCCAGACCGATCAACAGGCCGGCGGCAATCATCGTCATGCCCATGACATTGGCGATAGAAGTGACGTGCTCCATGGTGCTCTCCGTAGTGAGAATTCAGATGGGTTGGGGAAATCAGTGGTGTTCCGCGGCCATGCTCAGATAGACCACGGTCAGCATCATGAAAATGAAGGCCTGCAAGGTGATGATCAGGATATGAAAGACCGTCCAGACGAAGTCGGCCAGCAACTGGACGGGTCCCATCACATAGGTCATGCCATGCGCCAGGCCCGCCCCCAGGCTCATCACCGCAATCAGGATGAAGATCAGCTCGCCCGCGTACATGTTGCCGAACAATCGCAGGCTCAGGGAGACCGGCCGCACCGCCTCCTCGATCAGCCGCAGCAGCAGGTTGACCGGTGCCAGCACGATGGCCATGAAGCCATGCGCGTGAAAGGGCGCGGTGAACATTTCCTTGAAAAACAATCGCGGCCCCTTGTGCTTGAGGCCGAAATACTGGACCAGCAGGAACACGGTCAGGGCCATGCCCAGGGTGGTGTTGAGATCGGCCGTCGGCACCACGCGCAGGTACGGCAAGCCCGACGCGCGGCCCAGCCAGGGCAGCAGGTCCACCGGGATCAGGTCCATGAAATTCATCATGAAGACCAGCACGAAGATGGTCAGCGACAGCGGCGCGATCAGCTTGCTGGAGCCGTGAAAGGTCTCGCGCACCAACTCATCGATGCCGACGACCACCATTTCGACGAACGCCTGGAGGCGCCCGGGAACGCCGGCCGTCGCGCGCCGCGCGGCCGGAATGAACACGCCCAGGAACACCGCCATCAGCAACAGCGTGACGGCCACGGTGTCGATGTTGATGACCGAGAACACCCCCGAACCCGCGCGCCATTGCAGGTTGTGCAGATGGTGGTGGATGTATTCCGTCATGCCGCTGCCAGCGGCTTGTTCGGCGGATTCTGCCATCGGGTCACCTGAAAACGACGAGAGCAAGCCAGAACGCAAATTGGGCCAGGAGCACACCGGCGATCAGCGGCAGAAAGTCGAGCTGCCACACGGCGATGGCGAGATACAGCACCGCCACCAGCCAGGCCCACTTCAGCGCCTCCGCCGCATACGCCGCGTGCAACGCCCGCCGCGCCGGGGCCGGCCCGGTCCCGAACAGACGCAAAGCAAACAGCGCATTCCCCAGCGCGATCGCACCGCCGCCCACCGCGGCGGCCAGGGCCATCCGCACTCCGTGCAACGACAATGCAAACGCCAGCAGCGCCGTTACCGCCAGCTGCAAGGCCACAGTGCGCAGCGCCACGCTTCGTCCGTGCGCGATGGAATTGCGCATAGGTCGCTCCGCGCGGCGTTCGCGCCGGCCGGACGGCCAGCAAACCGTGTCGCCTAGCCTGAAAAGAATAGCATTCTCTCGCTTGCAGCGGCAAGCCGCGACGACGCGCAATCGCAGTGCCTTTCTGGGATTCGTTCATCCCCAGCGGCGACGGACGCGACACATCCGGCTGCGCCATCGGTTGCCCGCCGCGGCGCAGCGCCCGTCCGCCCCGCGCTGACCCCAGCACGCAAAGCACGCGCGTCGGCGAGCGAACCCGTACCTGCGCGGATCATGCGGCAGACTGCCGCAGCACGCGCGATCGACGCAAAAAAACGCCGGGACGGAGCAAAGCTCAGACCCGGCGTAGGGTGCGCGCGGTCGCCAAGGGGGGAGGCGACGGCGCGCGGGGGAGCGGTCGATCAGGCCTGCGCGGTGGCCCAGGTGGACTGCGCGGCTTCGAACTGCTTGCGGGCCAGGTCACCGAACGCCGTGGCGCTCTTCAACGTGGCCTCGGCGGCCTCCTGCTGGGTCGCGGCCAGATCGGCGGTGTGCGCGCGCGCGGTTTCGACGCTGCGGGTCCACAGCTGGTTGGCGGTGGCGGCGTCGCGCACGGCCAGTGCTTCGCGGGTCAGGCTGCCCATGCGGGCGACCTGCTGCTCGGCGGTCTTCAGCTGCAGCGCAAACATCTGCTCGGCAAGCTCGAGGCCGAAACCCTGCGCCTTGGCGGCGGTGTCGGCCAACTGGCGGCTGTAATCAAACGCGGAGTGGGTCCAGGTCGTGTTCATGTACTAATCCTCGGTTGCTGCGGGTGTGGCGATCATCATGGAGTCACACATGTTGCGATGCAACATAAATCCGACGAGCGGCGCGCTCGCTGATGGATCATACGCTCCAAGAGCATGATTCTTATAGGTCACATTGTCCTGCAGGGCCTGTGACCACCAGCATTGCGTCGCGTCAGATCAGCGCCCGCGGTAGCGCGCTCCCGCGGTGCAGGTCTCGTGCACGATCACCTCGGACAGGCCGGCCAGCGACGGCGCCAGCCGCTCCCAGATCCAGCGCGCGATGACCTCGCTGGTCGGGTTTTCGAGGCCGGGGATCTCATTGAGATAGTGATGGTCCAACTGCTCGTGGAGCGGCCGGAACGCTGCCTTGAGGTCGGCAAAGTCGCAGACCCAGCCCAGTCGGGGATCGGGCTCGCCGCTGACCCGGATCTCGATGCGGATCGAATGGCCGTGCAGCCGTGCGCACTTGTGCCCCGGTGGCACATTCGGCAGGCGATGCGCCGCCTCGACGGTGAAGACCTTGAAGATGTCCATGACGGGATCAGACCTGGGCAATGACGGCGACCTACCATGGCGCCCGGCTCGGCCCCGGTGCCCGTGGTCGAGCCCGCATGGTGAGGACGCGGCAACGCGCCGGACATGCGCTCGCAGACGCAACTGCACGCATGCGGATGCGCGCTGCGAACCGGTCCACTGCGGCATCGGGAACGGAACTGCCGTGATGGCAGCAGCTCACTTCCGTCGCGAACCAGTATAGGCAGATCCGGCCCGCATCCGCCGCTCCGCGGCGATTCCGATCCCGGCACCTCGACTTCGTTCGTAAGCAGAAGCCTGCGGGCAGCCTGAACAGAGCACCACTGTCCGGTGAACGAATTCCCAACGCTTCAGCTCCATACGCTTGCCCCCGGAACGGCCAGCTTGGTAGCTCTATGCGGGCGCCACCACGGACTGCAATGAACGGCCCGATGGGATCGGTGGCACAGAAAGGAACTCACAAGCCCCCAACTTACGTGGAGATCCCCATGAAAACCCCTCGCGCACTGTCTGTTGCATGTGCCCTGGCACTGGGCACCCTTGCGGCGACTCCCGCGATTGCCGCCGGCTCCGCACATGCAGGCGCTTCGATCGGCGCGACGACCACCGAAACGGCGCGACTTGCGACCCGCTACGCCGATTTCGCGGGCTCGCAGAGCAACGCCGCCGCCCTCGTCGCGGGTCTGCGTTCGGGCTCGGCCTTCGCGCTCAGCTCGACGAATGCCGCCGGCGCGCTGACCCGGACCACCATCACCCCCACCACCAAGGCCATGGGCTACGGCGAGGTCAACATCGCGCTGTCGCTGGCCAAGGCCGAACTGACCCGGAACGGCATCACCAACCCGACGCCGCAACAGATCCAGGCAGCGTTGAACGGTGGCACGCTGACGACAGCCAAAGGCGCTGTCCCTCTCGATGGCGTGCTGGCCATGCGCCAGCAAGGCCAGGGCTGGGGCCAGATCGCCAACGGTCTCGGCTTCAAGCTGGGTGACCTGGTCAGCGCCTCCGAAGCGGGCAACAGCCAGGCCGGCCTGCATGGTCAGGCCGGCGTGAACGGCACGGCGGACACCGGTGCCGTCGATGCGTCCGCCAATGCGGCTGCCAATGCGTCGTTGCACGCCACGTTGCCGGTCCGCGTGAACCTGCCGCAGCGGCCGAATGTGCCGGCGGTGGTGCGACCGAACATTCCGGTCCACGTCGGCATCGGTGGCGGCGGCTGATCGTCCGCGTTCTCGCAACAGCCCCCCGGGCGGACCGCGCGCCCGCCCGGTTCCTTCCCTCGACAGGAGCATCTCCATGCAGAGAGATCGACTGCTGCGCCTTGCTTGCGCGCTGACACTGACCGCGCTGGCCGCACCGCTCGTCCACGCCGCCGACAGCGGCACGTTCTATGCCAGCTCCGGTTTCGATTACAGCAGCGGCAAGTATGGCCAGCCCACCAGCACCACGATCTGGGACGTGCCGTTCACGGCGGGCTATAGCGGACAGGCCTGGTCGTTTCGCGTGACCGTGCCATGGATCCGGGTATCCGGGCCGCCCAACGTGATTCCGGGCATCGGCGTCATCCACAACAACAACCCGCTGGGCCGCGGCTTGGGTCAACTGCTCGGCATCGGCGGCACAACCCGCGGCACGACGACTTCGGGGACCGCCTCGGGACTGGGCGACGTCACCGCGCAGGCGACCTACCACCTCGTCAACGACACCACGTCGCAGTTCGGCCTCGACCTGACCGGCCGGGTCAAGTTCGGCACCGCGGACGCCAACAAGGGCCTCGGCACCGGCCAGAACGACTATGGCGCCGAGGTCGATGCATACAAGGGCTTCGGGGATGCCTGGACCGCGTTTGGCGGCGTCGGCTACACCGACCTCGGCAGCTCGACCTACATTCAGCTGCGCAACGTCTGGTCGGCCAATGCCGGCGTCAACTACAAGATGGACGCGGACGACAGCGCCGGCCTGTACGTCTTCTATCAGCAGCGGCCTTCGACGTCGGGCTACTCGCGGCGCGAGGCGACGCTCTATTACAACCACAAGGTCGATACCGCGTGGTCGCTGCAGGGCTACGTGCTGGGCGGCTTCTCCAACGGCAGCCCGGACTACGGGGCCGGTGCGTCGGCGAAGTACGCGTTCTAGCTTGCGGCCTCGGCAGAGCTGCCGAGAGGCCGGATCGCACTGGCCATCCCTCGCGTCGCCCCGGGCATCGCGGCAAACACGGGCCGGGACGACGCGAGGATGCGAGGATGCGCCAGTGTCGGTCTGCAAGGTGCCCGTGCATCCGGTGGATCGGCCATTCACCGACGACGCCCGTGGCGTGACGGTCACCCGGATAGGGCAGCGAATGCCTGCGGCAACGTCTGTACCTGTCCGCAGAAACTGGCGTCGTAGCCCGGCAACGCGTTCACCGCCTGGCGAAAGGCGTCGCCGCGCATGATCGCGAGCACGCTGCGCATCACCGGCGACTCCAGCACCGAAGCATCGCCGAGCAGGAAGTAGCGCTCGGTCACCATCGGCACGAAGTCGAGCCCGAAGCGGCGCGCGGGGGTCTCCAGCCCGAAGCCGGCGTGGGCCATGCCGCTGGCGACATAGGCTGCCACCGCAGGGTGGGTGTACTCGTAACTGTCGTAGCCGGCGATGTCACCGGGCGCCAGCGCCGCGCGCGCCAGCAGCAGATCGAACAGCATGCGCGTGCTCGACCCCGGCTGCCGGTTGACGAAGCGCAGGCCCCCGCGGCAAAGGTCCGCCAGTGCGCCGATCCGGTGCGGGTTGCCGCGTTCCACGATCAGGCCCTGGCGACGGGTGGCGAGATGGATCACGCCCTGACGCTCCGGCAGCAGCCAGCGGCGGTAGTTCGCCAAGGCTTCGTTTTCGAGTGCCCCGATCGGAACATTGAAGCCGGCCAGTTCGCAGCCGCCCGCCGCCAGGGCGCCCAGGCCCTCCTGGGTGCTTCGGTACTTGAGATCGAGGGGAATCTGCTCGCGCGCGAGGAAGTGGCGCAAGGTCTCGACGCCGAAGCCGTGGCTGGCCTGCATGCGCAGGATCGAGCGCTCGCTGGAAATCGCGCGCTCGAGCTCGGCCTCGATCTCGGTGGCCAGGCTCTCCAGCAGCGGCGACAGGCGCGCCGCCACGCGCCGTTCGGCCCAGACCAGACGTTCGCCGAGCGCACTCAGGCGCGCGCCGCGCCCGCGCGAGGACAGCACCAGCGGTGTGCCGAACAAACGCTGGCCATCGCGCAGCAGACCCCAGGCGTAGCGGTAGGACAGGCAGGCACGCGCAGCCGCCTGCGCGATCGAGCCCGACTCATGCACGCCGACCAGCAGTCCGAGCAGCTGCGAAGACAGATGACTGTCGTCCCCTCGGCTGACGGCCATGCGGGTACCGATATGGACCTCGAACACGCGCGCCTCCGGCTTCGACAGACCGATCAAAAAGCCGCTTGCAATGGTTCTTTATAGCCTATTAGTCGACGAAGGTCGGGTAGTACAGCTGGAAAGCGCGCTTATGATCGAATGGCTGGCATATGCACAGCACCGCATGTATCCACCATCAATTCACCAGCGCTGACGGGGAGGGCCCAATGGCGAGCGTGGCAGAAGTGGGTGTAACGGGAACCACCGGGGGAGTGCTCGCACGCGAGCGCACCCTTGCCGGTCCGCGGTTCAATCGCTGGCTGGTGCCCCCCGCGGCGCTGGCCATTCACCTGTGCATCGGCATGGCTTACGGCTTCAGCGTGTTCTGGCTGCCGATGACCAAGCTGCTGGGCGGTTCAGGTGCGCTCAGCTGCACCGACGTCGGGTTCTTTGCCGCCCTGACGTCGACCAGCTGCAACTGGTCGGTGGCGCAAGTCACCCATATCTTCGAAACCTTCATCGCCATGCTCGGCATCTCCGCCTTCATCTGGGGCAGCTGGCTGGAGCATGCCGGACCGCGCAAGGCCGGTTTCATCGCGGCCCTGTGCTGGGGTGGCGGGTTGATCCTCGGCGGTATCGGCGTGTCGATCCATCAGCTGTGGCTGGTCTACCTGGGCTGCGGCTTCATCGGCGGCATCGGCCAGGGTCTCGGCTACATCACTCCGGTATCGACCCTGATCAAGTGGTTTCCGGATCGCCGCGGCATGGCCACCGGCTTCGCCATCATGGGCTACGGCGGCGGCGCGATGATCGGCGCGCCCCTGGCGGTCGCCTTGATGAAACACTTCAGCACGGGCAGCCCGCAAGGCGTGGCGCCGACCCTGATGGTGCTGGGATTGATCTACCTGCTGGCGATGTCGGCGGGCGCCTTCGGGTTCCGCGTCCCGCCCAACGGATGGCATCCGACCGGCTGGACACCGCCCGCGGACGACGGCACGAGCATGAAGACGCGCCGGCACGTGCATCTCGACCGGGCGTGGAAAACTCCCCAGTTCTGGCTGATCTGGGGCGTGCTCTGCCTGAATGTCACGGCCGGCATCGCGGTGATCTCGATGGCCAGCCCGATGCTGCAGGATGTGTTCGGCGCGAAGCTGATCGGGGTCGACACCATCGCCGCGCTCAGTGCCGCGCAGAAGGCGGCGATCGTCGCTGCCGCTGCCGGCCTGGTCGGACTGATCAGCTTGTTCAACAGCCTGGGGCGCCTGTTCTGGGCCGCACTCTCGGACTATCTCGGCCGCAAGCGCACCTATCTCACGTTCTTCGTGCTCGGCATCATCCTCTACGTCCTGCTGCCGACCTGGGGCCATCTCGGCATGGCGGGGATGTTCGTCGCCTCGATCTGCATCATCCTGAGCATGTACGGTGGTGGCTTCTCGACCATTCCGGCCTACCTGTCCGACATCTTCGGCACGCAGATGGTGGGCGCGATCCACGGTCGCCTGCTGACGGCATGGTCGGTCGCCGGCATCGTCGGTCCGTTCCTGATCGCGGCGATCAGACAGGCGCAGATCGCCGCAGGCGTGGCCCATGACCGCATCTATGACGTCACGCTGTACCTGATGGCCGTGCTGCTGCTGGGCGGCCTGATCTGCAACGCACTGGTCAAGCCGGTCAAGGAGTCGGTGTACATGACCGACGAGGAGCTTGCCCGTGAACAGGCGCTGCAGCACGAGGCCCAGGGCGGCGCCGCGGTCGACGCGGCCACCGCCGCCCGAGGCGCGTTCGGCATCGGCGGGACCCTTGCCTGGCTCGCGGTCGGCGTTCCTTTCCTGATCGGACTCTATATCGCGATCGAGAAGGCTGCGGTCCTGTTCT
>Ga0307372_10009062_pt1 | contig 13827 bp, 10 predicted proteins | sample OX1MG_FD_202533 | JGI IMG/M metagenome (GOLD analysis project Ga0307372, IMG submission 202533) | Soil microbial communities from Risofladan, Vaasa, Finland - OX-1 | ecosystem: Environmental > Terrestrial > Soil > Coastal area > Acid sulfate soil | place: Finland: Risofladan, Vaasa | collected...
TTTGTCAATACAAATATCACATTCATTCGTCACTATTTACGACTTTCAGCTAGCTTTTATTGAAACGAGAAGAGTTGTCTGTCTAAAAAGCGAAAAATTAACTTCCGATCGCGGAAGTCGGGCTAGTTCGGTCTGGACTCTATCCTGGATCGTCTGGTCTGGATTCCCTATTACACCACTTGGCCGTATTTCTTCCGGCGCGAGGGGGCGCTCGCCAGTGGCAATTTCCCATTCATCTTGTGCGTCGCGTTCTCCATAATACGCAGTTGACACTTCAATGCCGAGGGTGCTGCCGTTATACGTATAAATAACATCCGGCTCTCTTTTGGTGGGATCGCCAAATCGTTCAAATGAAGTATTTGCCTGCAGAGCTTCCAACAATTGACTGGCGACGGCTCTCTCGTGCTCCCTTTTGATGGATTCTCTCTTGCGCATGAGGTCCACTCCCTTGGACTGAAGAAATCATTCAGCGTTTCGGGATGATTAAAAAGAGGAGCAGATTCACCATTCCGGGTCCTAGGGAAATAACATCGAGGTCAGCCAGCGGCTTCGCAACGCTCGTATCGACGCTCAAGCTATCTTCCTTCTGGGGTTCGAGCAATGCCCCATTCAGATATGTCCCGCAAGTGCTACCCAAATCCGTAACGAAGTAAACTCTGTCAGCCCCCATTTGATCCTGAGTGATTTTAAAATGGCGTCGGGACACTTCTCTCGGACGAAAGGTAACCGAATCGTTTACGGAGAAATCCAGAGCCTTACCGACTGGTGCCTCGTGTAACGTCGCCTCTCTACCAAAGACCGTCTCGTTGGCTGACAGCCGATATATGCCTTGCGTGTACGGACCGCAACCGATTAAATAGGCTCCGGGGTCGAGCTTGGCAATCGATTCGCCAATTTCAGAAATCCGCTGTGCCTGACCCACTTTCATCAAGTGATCTATATCATTAAGGCGGCTAGTGCAGATCATTCTCTCGATTTTCGCCGCCGCATCCTGGTGGGAATCCATTACAAGACCACCCCAGATTTCCACTTCGCGAGAACCTTACCATATTGCTGGCTGAGAGCTGGAGCTTCCCTCAAAGCCTCTTCCAACATTCGGATCGCCGTCGATAACTCGGCATATTGCTTACCGATCTGCAAGGCCTTCTCCGCTTTCATCGCGGCATCGCTGGGTCTCTCTCGCGCTTGTGGAACGCTTTCCAAGGACTCCACCGCAGTGAGGAATTCGGAAGCAGTCTGAAATCGCTTCTTCAAGTCCGGTTGCAGAGAACGAAGACAAACTTCATCACACGCAGGGTCAATGCCTCGCACAATCTGAGAAGGCGGCGCAGGCAGAAGGGTGCGCGTCCTCGCCAGACCTATTCGAAATTCCTGCTCGGTCGTGTAATTCACTAATGGGAACGGAAAGCTGCCTGTCAACAATTCATAAAAGATGATCCCAGCGGAGTACACATCGCTGGCCGGCGTTTCGTAGTGATGAAATCCCTCGGGAGGCATATACAGCAAAGTTCCGGCGGCACTCACAATGCGGAGCTTGGGGTCGATATTTTTTGCAAGCCCGAAGTCTGCGACTTTAACCGTGATCTCCGAATCCCTCTCCGTCAAAAGGATATTCTGAGGCTTCACGTCCCTATGAATTATTGGCGGCTTTTGAGAATGTGCGGCTGCGAGACCGGCACAGATCTGTCTCTGGATGCGAACTGCGGCCTGCGCGGATAGTTGTGGTCGGGACAAAAGAAATGAATGGAGCGTTCCACCCGCTGCGTGCTCCATAGTGACGTATGACCTTTCTCCGCCAGACGCGTCGATCTTGTTTGCCTCAAAAATGCGGACGATGTTTGGATGCGCTATCCTAGAGAGGATGAATGCCTCTTTGAACTGGTCCGATGTCGGAGTAAGTGAATTGCTCTTGAAGACCTTCATTGCCTGTAGGCCAAGAAACCTATGCCGCACCAAAAAAACTTCGGAGAAAGCGCCCTCACCGAGCTTTTCCAGAATCGTATAAGTTTCCCTTACGGTTGACCCGACAGCGAGGCTCTCCATCATAGATAACCGACAGTCCTCTTTCTTAGGCTAGATGGGAATTGCATTTTTTCCCGCTTGGTTTCCTCGGAATCAGGGACGAGTGCCCACAGTTCTCTGACAATAGACCGCAAACTAGCAAAGTCTGCCCGCTCTATGGCGAGTACGCCTTCTTCGATCAGCGAATTCCCACGTTTGCGATCAATAAACGTTGAGGCGTACTTCGAAACATTCTGAAACGACGCCACCCAGAAGTCATCCTGTCTTGCCCAAATCTCCCAGGTTAAGGATTCCAGCGAGGAAACAATTTTCGCCAACCTTGATGGGTCTTTCGATTCGACCGCCGACCTAGCATCCGTCAATAGCTTATCGAGCCTCTCAGAATCCTTCGTTTCATTTGAACTCTGAACCGCTTCGGTGACGAGCTGTTTGACCTCTTCCAGTCGATTCAATAATGACGGCCACTTCTGCGATTGTTCAATGACATCAATCTGCGCCTTTAACTCCTCGATGCCACGGCGCACCCTTTCGGCGGCGTCAGGGTCATTACCCTTAGCCTTTTCTAATTGCTGTTCCAAATCCTTGACCGTCGGCGAGACTCCGCTGACCTGACCTTCGCCAGACGCAGGAGTCGTCGAATTGCGAGTCTTATCAAGTAGGGCCAATCGCTGTTTTTCAGCCTCTAAATCCGCATGCATATCCTCGACACGAGGTAGTGGAGCGATTGCATCGCCGCCGAACATCATTGGGAACGATTGGTTTAAGAGAGGAACAAAAGCGCTTACTTTGACTTTGAAATCCCTGTCAACGTCTACGGCTATTTCAACATCGCTACCGGCTGGAAGCGTTCTTGAGATTCCTTCGCCTGATATTCTCAGTGTTCCGATTTCCCTATTCCGGTCAGATCGTCCGTTCTCTCCTTGAAGCAGAGGAATATTTAATACGTCTTTCTTTTCCCCCTTACCAACTTCGTGCGACGTAACGATTTCCCCGTGTCGTGTGCGACCCTGGCATGGGACGGTGGTTCCCTTTCGAATCAAGACGTGAGTGGTATTGTCGCTTAATCCAACTGCTATCGATCGGGACAAAGGCGCATCTTCCACCATAGGCCCGTGCGTTATCGTGAAAGTCGCAGGGTCAACACTGAGCGCGTTGCCCGTCCTGTCGAACACGCTGATCTTGAATTCGTTCACCGATCTATTATTCAAGAGAACCGTTGCCATGAAAGCATTGCCCGAAAGCGGTAACTTTCCGCTGCTCCATCCGCCGTCAGACCGTGAAATCTCGATACGGACCTCCGTGATTTCAACAACTTCCTCCAACTTTCCTGCGACATCTGTCTCAGTGTCCTGGGAGACGGGGTTGTATGCCAACTTTACCCGCACAATCCCTTTCGCCGGTCTTGTCGTCTGGGATACCGGAACTCTTTGAGAAGCAGCAAATAATGCAGCGCCCCTGGCGACAATTGTCATCGGATCAACCTTGAACTCAGGCTTGATTCCAAGGGCATTCTCAACTGAGGACCGGACGTACGGTGTAAGCGTGGGACCGCCTACAAGGATGATTCGACTGACTGACCTTGCAGAAAGATGATTCGCGATTAGCAGCCGTTCGCAGATGCTAATCGTCTTCCGAACCAGTGGCTCAATCAGGCTTTCGTACTCAGATCGAGTCAACTCAAAGCTGGCGTCGAAGTCCTCCAGCCCTTTGCCCAAATCCGTAATGGAGAAATAGGCGGTCGGATTATTCGACAGTTGGATTTTTGCATTCTCAACTTCGGCTAGAAGTTTGCCGAATGCTTTGCGGTCAGTGTTTGGGTCGAGCTGTCGGAGACCGAACTCGCTCTGCAGCTTTCCAAGACAATAATCGAGGAGCTTTTCATCAAAATCCTTGCCTCCAAGGAAATTGTCACCAGCGTGATCTATGACTCTGAGGCGCGTCTCAACAGATCGAATAAGCGAAGAGTCAAAGGTGCCACCGCCCAGGTCATAGACGAGAAGAAAACCATCTAGCTCTTCAGTCTGAAAGCCATACGCGAGTGCCGCCGCTATAGGTTCCTGAAGGAGCGGCGAGGTAGTGATCCCCGCTAATTCAGCCGCCCGACGAGTCGCGTCACACTGTGGAATTTCAAAGAGGGCCGGAACCGTGATTACGGATGTATTTATCTCTTCCCCAATTTCTTCTGGCCGGAGTACGTCCTGACGAAGACTTTTTAGAACCTCCGCCGATAATTCCTCTGGCTTCATCTGCCGGCCAGAACTCGGGAAGTTCAGAACCTGCTGACTTCCCATGAGGCGCTTGAACTGAGTATAGGTATTCTCCTTGTCATCCACGCGCTGGTTAAACGCCAATTTTCCTACGATAATGCTCCCTTTCCGGTCAATCCTGACGGCAGATGGCGTGATTTCGTCGCGAAATCCGTTCCTGACCACATGCACCTGCCCTTTATCTACAACAGCGATCTCGGAATTTGTTGTCCCGAGATCTATTCCGAAGTCAATTGTGCTTCGCCCCATCGTTACTTTCGCCTGCCTTTCCGACGATCACCTGCGCCATCTTATGTAGCTTCCCATCAAAGAAAATGGCTGGGCTTACTGTCTCCTGTACCACCCTATTGGTAGGCTTCTCTTCAACCGAATAATCAAAGGTCAACACGTCCAGACTCATACCCTCGTTGTACGCTTGGCCTGTGTAGTCATGCGTCTCGATTCCAATCTCCCTCAGTACGTGCTGAATCTTCTCTATCGAAAATGTAATGGATGGGTCTTGTCGCCCCGTTGCCGACTGCAATCTCTTGAAGCGATCTTGCAACCGCCAGACCTCGACGGCAACGTCCAATACAGACGAAAGGTCCACCTTTCGAATGCCCTGTGCCTCGTCAGCCTTACTGGGAGAGGGATGGCTTTTCCCTTGCTTTCCAAAAAACTGTTTCATGAACGTCCCCTAACTAAGGCATCGCATTATATCGATTGACCTCTGCATTGAACTTTGCGACATCCGATTTGTGCTTTTCGAGTCGCGCGTTGAAAGCCTCCACTTCAACGTTGAACCGTTGGCGTGCTGTTTCATAGCTATCAATTTCCTCATGCGAAGGATTCCCACTGTTCAATTCATCGGCCCTCTGATCTAAAGACCGGCGCTCAGCATCGATTTGAGTTCTTTCCATTTCCAATTCGGATTGCTCCGCAGTCAACCTCGTTTGTTCCTGGTCAACCCATTCGCCAAGGTTTTCTTTGTCCGTTGATTGGCTAGCAGCTACCGTTCCAATGGAGCTGCTGGGTGCGTCCTGCACCGGAGTCGAAGTAGTTGTATCCGTATTGCCCTGGATTAGAAAAAATGCGATCAGCAAGGCGACCACGGCGGGGGCGATGAACCCAGTCCACTTCAAGGGGACCTTCCCTAAAAACTGATATCGATTGCCCCCTGCATCCCTGACGCGATACGAAGCAAAGGGAAAGATCGGAAGAAACACGAACGTAAAGTACAGTGTCGCTATATACGACTGAGTTTGGGGATCGTAATTCCGCTTGCCATATAGCCTTGTCCCGATTCCATTAAAGGTATACATGGTCGGAGGGCTATCAATTTGCTTGAGGCCATCGAGGGCCAGACGCTTCTTTGCCAGTTCGACCCACTCATCTATGGTTTGTCTTTCTTCGTCTGATGCGGCGAATTGTCTCGCCGCCTCCAATTTCGTAAGAGATTCTTTGTAGTGCGAGGCCGCCGCTAGTTCGGTTGCATCCTTCTGGAGCGAGAGAAACTGGAGAATCCGGTAATCTTCATCCAGTCGCTCCTTGCATTCGGTGCTGCGTGCATACTCCTTTGCGGTTTTGGTTAGTCGGAGTGAGGCGTGAGGCATTCCACCGTGGTTGTTGAATGCCAACGACAGAGCTCGAAAGGCATACGCTAGGCCGTCCAAGATTTCAAGTGCGGGCTCCGTCTGTTCCAACCCTACCTCATTGACCGACCTGCCGATGGGAACTAAACGTGTGTAGATCGAAAGTTCGATACCCGCTAAATATGCCGTCAGTTTTTGCGGATCAACGGTTCCCTCGAAGCCCTGGCCTGTGCTTGACTGTTTTAGCGTGTATGCATTTTGGCTGATGGCGGTGTCCGAAAGAGCAGGCAGGATTTCCTGGGCGGCTTTTTCGAAGCCCAATTGTAATGGAACCGTGATCTCCTTTAGCGCCTTCTCTGTGTCTGAACCAAATCGTGCCGTTCGGATGATTCTGCAATTCAATGAGAAATCGGCCGAATTGCCTCTTTCGAAGCTCGCCGCTGCACGAGACACGTTGACGCGTAGAATCTCGAGCGGCAATTCTCGTCTCAATTCATGGACCGCGGACTTGTTCATTCGAGGATCGTTCAGGAGTCGCACGCGATCCGCCAAATATCGCCAGAAACGATCATCCCTTATGACTAGAAACCAGTATTTGAAAGCTTCCTCCCAATTAGCGGGAGGATTTCCATCGGGAGCTGTTTTAGGAGACAGACGTGAAGCCGTTATTGCGGCGGAGTGATAGAAAACAGCAAGATAATGACGACCCAACGATGCATCAAGCCCGGCGTCTGAGTTCGTCTCATTTTTACCGCCGCCAACGCCATCGGCGATCGCCTTCTCGCATTGTTGCACAAACGCACTGTACCGCCCCTTCTTAAGAAGTTCGTTGCAGGTCTCAAAGGCAAGAAAGTTGGAGCTCGGCCAAAACAATTCAGCGCGGATACGTGCCCTCGGATCTTCGACCTCATTGACCGCCTGTTTGATTTGCTCGCGCGTTCTCCGCAAGGAACCGAGATACGGAAGCGCATCTTCGACCTGTGGGATTTCTCCGAGTTCAATCCATTTCAACAGACGACCTGCCGCTCTTTCGGCTTCCTTCCCAGACGCGTCCGACCGCACGCCGAGAATCCGAAAAGCATTGCCGCTGTACAAATCCACGAAATCATCCTCGACCAGATGTCAATCAACCGATCATAAGGGATGGCCCGCAGTTTCAGACGAAAGTCGATGAATTATGTGACTTCCCCGTTAATGACGCAATGACTCGTTTACGTCAGTACCGGCGTTAGCGCTCGATACTCAGACCTTGCGCGAGCGGCTGCGTAATTTCTTGGCCCGCAGAAGAGAAGGCAATCGTGTGGCCGGAAGATGGAGCTATCGTACGACTCCGGTCTGAGGCGGATCGGTGGGAGCCGTCACGTGAGAGCTGCTCGGTCAGATACGCCTTATCGTTAGTGTAGATTTGCGCGTCGTAGCGGCCACGCGACACGGCAACGTATGCCAAGCGCCGATTGATAAGCTTTTCGCTCGCACGTTCAGTGTCCACGTGCACCAACACGCGGTCGGCGGTCTGGCCCTGACTGCTATGGCTGGTGACTGCGTAACCGTGGTCGATGTGCCGATTTTCTCGGATGTTGAATCTGACCATGCGATCTGAATCGAGGTGGACGTGGAGATTGCCGCGTGCGTCGATCAGCTCGATGGTTCCTAGCTCGCGGTTGGCAATGTGCTGATCTCGATTCGGCGCGGTGAACTGCACGCGGTCACCCTTCGCAAACGCGCGTTCCATCTCGTGGTACAGCGTGACTCCGTGCAGGCGGCGCGGGTTGTAACTTATCTGTTCGCCGTTCTCGCGTCTCACCGTCACTAAATTCGCTTTCTCATTAGCGCGCTCGACGCGGGCATATTCTCCTGCCTTGATCCCGATTGCGTTGCTGGCTTTCGTGTAGCGCACTACATCACCCGGCTTGTATTGCTCGGCCCACTGCCGGTCCGCTCCGGTGATCTCTTGGCGAGCTACCAGGACCGTGAGCCGCTGCTCCCTGTGATCCACGCGCCCTCGCGTTTGCATTTCCCGGTGGATGACCTGGTTGATCTCCATTCGCGATTGATTGTCCGGTGAAACGACTAACGTCCCTTCCGGTTGTTTAGCATACTCAGCAGCGATTTCCCTTAGTCGCTCATTGCGGTCGATGATCTCATGCACGCGTCCCTGGGAATCGAGGTTCTGGATCGCCTCTCTCACCTGGCCTCGTGAAAGCTGCTCCACCACTTCCTTGAGCGCCGGGTCCCTCTGGCGCACGATTTCATCTAACCGTGCGGTTTGGATTCCGGCTTCCTGTAGCTGCTGATAAGGCGTTCCCGCTTCGACTGCTTGGTGCTGGCGTGTGTCGCCTACCAAAAGTACGCGGTCATGTTCTCTGAGTCGGTGGAGGAATTCATTCATCTGCTTCGTGCTCGCCAAGCTCGATTCGTCCATAACGTAGAGCCGTTTTTGTCCGTCGTGCGGCTCTTTGCTCCGCGTCAGGTGCCGTTGCAACGTGCTCGATTCGATCCCGGCCTCGGCGAGCTTCTGCGCTGCGCGCGACGTTGGCGCGAAGCCTTCCACCTTGCAACCTTCGCGCTCTGCTGCTTCTCGGATTGCCGTGAGGGAAGTCGTCTTGCCCGACCCAGCAACGCCTTCGAGCGCGGTGACCTGATCCCGGCTCGCGAGGATTTGCTCGATAGCTCGCCGCTGGCTTTCACTAAGGTGCGGATGGCCTATCTCGACTCCTCTGCGCGTATCGGCGCTGATAATGGCCGGATACCTGTTCTGTCCCTCACGCATGGCTTGGATCGTATCGCGCTCGCAATCAATCATCTCCTGCGTCGTGTATGCCCGGCCTGGTGCGCCCAGTTCCTTTTCTACTCTTATGAATTCACCGGCATTGATGCGTTTCTCGAATTCGGCCCGGACCTCAGTCAGTGTCGCCTCTCCCATCGAACGCCTTAACGCATCCCGCAGCAACTCGCGCTCCTCCACTACGGCTTCCCGCTCCAGGTTCCTCTCTTTCGAGAACGTCACCGCAGACTGCGCGGTTGTATGGGAAGCATCTCGTTCAGCCTGTATTGTTCTTTCCCTAGCCGCTCCGATTACACGCCCCGGCTGGTTTCCGAATGCTTCCGCCATTTCGCGGTGCCGCCGCTGCATTTCTTCCCGCGAGATTTCCAGTTTCGCTTCCCGCGTCTTATGTGCAGCGATTTGCGCGGCATCGGCTCCTCGCTGATTCTCTTTTGCTAGATGCTCTTCAATCTGCTGGCGACGCGGACTCGATGCGGCAAGATATTCGTCGCTGTAGCCTGTGATTTCCGGCTGGCCACTCTTTCCCCGCTCGATCTCGTAGCCCAATTGCGTCAAACGCGAGGCCAGTTCCGAGCGGTACACCGCCGTTGCATATTGCTGCGTCTTGTATAGCTCTCGCGGCTGTAGCGCATAGGTCTCTCCGTCCTCCGTTTCCGTAAGATTGAAGAAAACCACATGGGTATGCAGTTGCGGTGCGGCATAGCCGTCCACTGGTCTTGCGCTGTCGTGCTCGAACTTCGCAGCTACCCACTTGCCGGTGGTCTCTGCTGGCAGGCTTCCGCTGATGCGGGCCTGAACATATCGTTCGAGTTCATCGAGTGCGACAGCGACGCTCTCTTGGTGCGCCTGACCCACTCGCTCATCTCCGCCGACGAGCGCAGTTAGCGACACACTCTTCGGTGCGGAGAATGTCGCGTCCCAGCCCGCGCGGTGCTCCATCGCCCTTACCTTTTCGCCGCGCTCATTCACATATTCACGCGCCGTTCGATGCCGGACAAGCTGCTCGCCGGTAATCGGGTGCTGGCCTTCGGAGAGTCGCTGGAAGTGTTCTTCGCGAACTTCGCCTTTGAGACCCCACTCGGCGGCCAGTTTGCCGTGCCACTCGCCGTGAATCTGGTCGCCCTGCGTGTAATAGTTCTCGCGGGCGTTTGAGAACTCTTCGGCGTGATACGCTTGCGCTCGGCTCGCGCTCAGAGGATTCGAGATAGTCAGCATAGGATTGGCCTATTCGAAGAAATGTTCTGCCGATACGGTGCGGCCCAAATGATGGTCGTAAGTCACTTTGATTTCCTGCGGCGTGAGCTTGTGCTCGTTGGTTTCAGCGGTGCCAACTGTTGTCGATGGTCTCGGCGATGTCTCGGACGATTTGCTGAGGGGTCGTTCGATGTACTTCGGCTGCTTCATCGGCAGTTCGATGAACGGGAAGTTCACGCGCACAACAAGATTGCCCTTCTTGAGATACCCATGCAGATCGGCAAGGCCGGTGATCTCGGAGGCCATCACAAGCGGTTCCACCTGACGCTCCAAGTTGTAGCTCTTGCTGTTCCGCTGCCGTCCAAGCTGTCCGCTCGAACGGCTCTCGCGCAACCTCTCGATTTCCACATCTCCGATGGTCTTTGAAATCCACTCTGCCGCGCGCGGTTCGTTCGTGCGCAGAAAGATTTTCGTCGCGGGCTGTGAGAGCATGGCTTCGGCTTCGTGCCCGTAGCGCGTTTCAAGCTGGCTGCGGCCCTGAAAGCCGAGCACCACGGGATTCTTCGACTTGCGGTTCTCGGTGATGGCCGTATGCAGTTGCGGCAACCGCTGTAAACTCGCGAGTTCGTCCAGAACAAACCAGACTTTTTGACTGTTGGTCTGCCCTTGATTCATCAACCTCAGTACGAGCGTATCGAGCCACAGGCTGGTCAGTGGGATAAGCCTCTTGCGCGTTTCGGGTGTGCTCGTAAGGAAGAGCCAACCCGCCCGGTTCTTCGACCACTCTGCCGCGCTCCAGCGTGCCGTCGTTTCCTTCTCTGAGGGAAGTAGTTTCAGAGTATCGGCGATCATGTTCAACGACGCCAGTACACCACTTCGTTGCGCCGGTGCTTGCCGGTCGATCATCGCCGCATACTCGGTGCCTTTCACTCTCCGGTCGATCTCTTCCTCGTGGCACATCCACCAGGCAAGCTCTTCGGGTGTTGGCCTGAAGGTCAGAAGGTGCGCGAAGATTTTCCTTGGGCCTTCCACGAAGAACGGATTCTCGTTGTGCCGGTCGGGGAAAAGGGATGCAGCGAGAGTCAAAGCCTCCGCGTCGTGCCTCAATTCATCGCCGGGACTCCAGTATGGCATCCGCGCATCGAGAGGATTCAGAATGGCGTCGCCGCGCTCCGGCGAGTAAAACTCCGGTGTGTAATCGAGCGCGGGATCGTAAACGATGGCGGTCTCTCCGCGCTCTGCAATCTGGATGAGAATGTTGCGAATCAATGTGCTCTTGCCGGTCCCCGTATCGCCCATGATGAGGATGTGGCTTGGCTCCACGGTGCGAGGAACCCTCAAAATTGGCATCCTCCCGAGCATTCTTTGCCTGAGCGTTTGTGTCTGCGGGAAGCCGATGCCGTCGGAGCGATTTCTTCGATTGAATTTGCGCACCGTGACAAGCTCTGGCCCTTTGAGCCGCCGCCCCTCTTTCCGTGCGCGGGCGCGCGCCGCATCCTTCGGGATGGCAACGAGCAAGCCTACAAAGAACACTCCCAAGCCACCAAGCAGGGTCGGTCTTAAGAAATCGAGCAAGGTCTGGTCGCGATAGATCCAATGGCCCAAAAACGCATGGAGTCCTGCATTGCTGTACTGCCCCTGCCGCCATACAAGCCGCCGGTCGCCCAGTTGCATTGCCGTCTCGGTCAGCGCGAATATGCTCTCGCCTGTGGCTATCTTGACCGGCATTACTTCTTCATTGAGCGCCAATCTGCTGCCTTTCTTGTCCACAACATTCAGCAGCGCGTAGCGGCCACTCTTGAAGCCGATTTCCGCACGCAAGCCGCTGCGGATATACGTGGTCAAATACAACTTCTGCAACGGCGTAAGAACATAGGCGTAACGGTAGCCGCAAATCGCGGCCACACTCACAGCTGCCAGAAGCAATGCTGCCATCATCCATGCGGGCTTGGGATTCGGCCATTCGCCGACGTGCTGGTTGCGTCCCCATTCCTGGCTCATTCCCCACCTGCTTTCAGCCGTTCCTGCGCCTTGCGGAATTTGCCTTCATCCGCGTGCTCAATCAGCCGTTGCATTTCATCCGCTGCCAGATGCTCTCCCTGAGCCAGTTTGTAGAGGGCATTGAGCAAGATGCTGCGCAGCGCCAGCACTTCGGCCAACAAAACCTCTTCAACGGCGACTGGTTTCGTTGCATTGGTGTGTTGCAGCAACACCTCGCGGCACCATTCGCCAAGCGTCACACCTCGTTCCCCGGCGGTTGTATTCAGCCGTTCATACTCGGCCTCGGTCACCTTGCATCCTACAGTGCGGCTTCGCAGTTGATCGGCTGTCATGGCGAGCACCTTTCTGAAAGGATTTCCCTTAGATCGCGGCACGCAAACGAGCGAGCAAAACAAAGAAGTTAACGAAGAGCGCCGGAAGTTAACGGCCAGCGCCGGAGATTCGCTAACTCGCGGCGCGAGAACACGTTAACCAAAAGCGCCGCGCGGCGCTGTGCAGCAACCACTTTGTGGGTGGTGTGTCCACAAAACACCCGCTGCGAAGCAGCGCATCTTCAAAGTTCACCGTATTCGAGCGCCAGTTCATCCCAGGCCATGCGCACCTCGGGGATCTCCCAGGCCCGGCGAAACAAAACCTGCACCGACTTCCACTCTTTCTCCGAGAAACCGAAAGTAATCCCGTTCGCGTGAGCACGAAACCATACGTCCTTCCCCTTGCCCTCCTCGGACGGCGCGACATAGCCGAAGAAGTACTCGCCGTTCCAGCGAGCCGAGCCATCGGGCGTCAGCGCGGCCAGCATCGCGCGGAACTCCGTGATCTTGGGATACCCGCTGATCGGGTACATGGGACCGCGAGGGCCGGGGAAGCTTAGAAGCAGGGAGAAGTCGCCGCCTTCCCCACGGGCAAACGAGAGCGTGTATTCCCCTTCCTTAACAGACGGGATGGGAGGCTGATAGAACGAATCCTTTGGAATGGACGCCGCATGGAGCGGTTCCCGCTTGAGCAAGTAGTGGCCGCGTGCCGCCAATCGCCAGAGAATGGGCCAAAACGGGCGAAGCGCACGGTCTACTGCCTCGGCTCCTGAGAGCTTTTCTTCGTCAAGAATCACATAGAGATTCCGAGCGGACAGCAACGGCTCCGACTTGGTTCCCGCATCGCTCAATCGCTTGCGAGTTTCGAGCACCGTCCGGCGCACGATTTCAGGAGAGACTTGGTCGTCAGCGTCCTTCGCTTTGGCAGGCCGATACTCGGCGGGCAGATTGCCAAGGTAATACTCGTCCAGTTTTGAGGTGCGTTCCTTCCGCAGTTCGTAAACCGCAAGGAACGCATCCAAAACGCCGATCAGGGATTCGCGCGAAACAGGGTTCGGCGTCCGGTCGGAAAAGGCTTCGAAACCTTGCCGCACGAAATAGGCAAGGATCGTCCACTCCGCCCGGGACAAAACGTGCTGCGTTTCTCCCTTCCTGCGAATCTGGAGAAGTGTCTCGGTTGGCTCTGCCATTAGGTCTACGACTTCCAAGCGATCCTCGCGCGCCGATTCGAGGAATTGCTTGGCGACATCGGAAGTCGTGACGGCCTCGCCGGTCTTCGAGGACATGAGTTCCTTGGCCCGCTCCAAGCGCGCGCGCAAGGCGTCGCTGATGCGGACGGAGATAGTTTGCTGCTGCAAGGGCCGCTCTTCGTTCTCGGGTTTCTTGGGCATTGGTGAATCCCTCCTGTTCGTAGGTAGGATGCAACCCTGCGCCTTGCGGTTGCATCTTGACTCTATAATTGCAAACGTATTACAATGTCCACAGAAAGTCAAGCTGAATACGAAAGTAAGGGAGAACTCAGAGAAAGTCAAATGAAACCCCGAACGGTCCAACCCGGCGCGCGCAAGAACCCAGACTCGCCAAGAGTACATGGCTTGCGCCTCGCAGCAGATTCGTCGTCCACGCGTGATACGCAGACTCGTGAGATTCAATCGAGCGGATCGCTCTGGCCCGTT
>Ga0307372_10009063_pt1 | contig 13827 bp, 16 predicted proteins | sample OX1MG_FD_202533 | JGI IMG/M metagenome (GOLD analysis project Ga0307372, IMG submission 202533) | Soil microbial communities from Risofladan, Vaasa, Finland - OX-1 | ecosystem: Environmental > Terrestrial > Soil > Coastal area > Acid sulfate soil | place: Finland: Risofladan, Vaasa | collected...
GCTTCAGAACCATCACTGGGACGTGGACTACGTGAAGTGCAAGACGAGCAACCTGGCCGGGTTGGCCAGGGTCTGTGCCTGGCATCACAACCTCATCACCAACGAGGGATGGAAGCTCACCGACCGAGGGGGATCCTGGGAATGGCGGGAACCGCCCGGAGGAGCGAGGTTCGAGACCGGGACGCCGTTCCGAGATACCGACTGAGGTTTGGTGGTGACCAGCCCTGCAAGTGAGTACTCCTACGGCGAGCCCGCTTGCGCCCCCCTGCGGGCTGGTCACCGAGGTCATCCTGGCGCGGGCCCATTGGCGATTCCTTGGAGTCTCTTGTGAGATTTCTGTGATCCGCGCCCGGTCAACCGGTGGTCCAGAATGAGGGCCGTGGCCGACAGTTTCGCTTCGGGGTTTTCGGCGGTGCGATCCCAGTACGGTCCGCTGGCCTGGGGGCTCGATCCCTCCGGGTCGATCCTCGAAGAGTGGGGTGTGGGGGACACGCCCGACGGGTTGGACAGGTTCGGAGACATCGCGCTGAGCGCCGCGGTAGGGAGCGTGGGTGTCGTCAAGCTCCAGGCGGCTTTCTACGAGCGGCACGGTTGGCGGGGGTTCCGGACTCTGGAGCGGTTGATCTCCGAAGGACGGAGTGCCGGGTTGTTGGTCATCGTCGACGCCAAACGGGGTGACGTCGGGACCACCAACGACGCCTATGCCGAGGCCTTCCTCGGTGTCGACGCCCCCCTCGGCGCCGATGCAGTGACCGTCCATCCCTATCTCGGCCTGGGGGCCATGGGGAGCTTCGTCACGCGGGCCCATGAGTCGGGAAGCCGTCTCCCGGTGGTGACGCGGTCGTCGAACCCCGAAGGCCGCGCCGTCCAGTCAGCGCGCAGCAGCGTCGGTCGGAGCGTAGAGGAGGAGTTGCTCCTCGAGATCGGGGAACTCAACGCGCGGTTGGCACCCGGTGAGATCGGGCCCGTCGGGGCCGTGGTGGGGCCCACGCACATGGAGCCGGTACTCGACCTGGTGGCGGTCGGGGGGTTGTTCCTCGCACCCGGCGTGGGTGCGCAGGGGGCCACGTCGGCCGACGTGGCCAGAGTCTTCGCCAGCTGCCCGGACCGGGTCATCCCGAGCGCGTCCCGGTCGCTGCTCGGCGACGGTCCGGACGTGAAGAAGCTCCGGGACACCGCCCGGGCGGCCGCTGCTGAGTTCCGGGAGGCCCTCGATCGACCGGTGGGCTGACCCCGAGCGCGTCGACGCGTCAACGCGTCAGTTCGTCAACCGCAGGTCTTCTGGTCGATGGTGATGGTCGAGCTGCCATCGGCGGTCGGGACGTAGGGGTCGACGGTCGAGGTCGAGGCGAAGCGGTCGCCGATCCAGTGGACCATGTCGTCGAAGCTCGGCTCGATCACCCCGGCGTGGCTCTGGCCTGAGTACACCCAGCGTTCGACGGGCTGGCCGATCTTGCAGAGCTGGCCCTGGAGGATCTGGGTGGAGATGACCGGGATCTGCTCGTCAGCGCCGCCCTGGATGATCAGCAACGGGGTCGTCGTCTTCTTCTTGAACGATGCCGGGTCGTTGGCCGTGAAGAGCTTGGCCCACGCCGGCACCGTGAAGGGGTTCTTCGGGATGAGGTCGGCAAAGGTCTTGTCCGGGGTGGTTGCCACCGCGGCGTTGACGACCCCCGAGACGTAGCTGGAGCAGCCGTTGTTGAGCTGGGGGATCAGGGACACCGCTTGGGGGGTCATGATCGCCGACAGGGGCGCCTTCAGGTTCCCGTAATAGCTGTTGTAGGAGCCGGCCACCATCATGAGGTAGTAGTCGAAGGGGCTCGTCACCAAGAAGTTGTAGAGAAGCGAGAACTGCGAAGGCGGCGCGCCGGCCACGACGCCACGGAGGCTGAGCGTCGGTGCGTACTTGTGGTCGTAGATCGAGAACATGGCGGTCTGGCCACCCTCGGAGTGCCCCCAGACCACGTAGCTGTTGCTCAGCGAGACACCCGGGAGAGAGTGGGCGGCTTTGACGATCATCACGGTGTCCTCAGCTGCCGAAGCACCCACGATGTAGGGCATGAGGCCGGGCGTCCCCTCGCCCTGGTAGTCGCTGGCCGTGACGGCGTAGCCGGCCGCGATGAGATTGTTGATGCCGGGGACCTGTGATGCTCCTTGAAGGCTCGGGGCACAGACATCGGCCATGCCGTTAGTCCCGTGGCCCCATGTCACGACCGGCCAGCCGCCCGGGGGAGGCGTGCCGTTGGGGATGGCGACCATCCCGGTCACCGCGACGGCCTTCTTGGGTCCCTTCGACTTGTACATGACGATGTGCATGGTGGCGCCGACGAGATTCGGGTCGGGCACGATCTCGGACTTGATGAGGGTGCCGACCCTGCCCTTCGGCAGAGGCTGGGGCACGCTGTAGAAGGAGGGAAGGCCGGCCGGAGCGGGGATGTCGGGCTTTTTCGTCTTTGCAGAGGCTGTCCCCGACGCGAGCACCGAGGTGCTCAGGACGACGAGACAGACAGCGGCAGTCGCCGCTCCGACGAAGCGATGGCGCATGACGGAATCCCCCGTTCCCAGCCCGACCCCCGCCAGCTGGTCTTGCCAACATAGCTGAGAGGCCTTCCCGAGGCGCCTGACTTAGTGGGCAGCGCCGCCTTCGGTCATCTGGGCCAGCATCTGGTCCAAGGCGGCCTGGTCCGGCCCGACGAAGGGCTGGGCTGTCGGGGCGGCCTCGAGCGAACCGAGGAGCCGCTCCAACATCGCACCCGGGGCCGCGGGGAGATGGCTGCTCAGCACCGTGGTGGGATCCAACTCGCGGATCGCGTTCAGCTCCTTTGCGAATACCGCGGGATCGACCTTGTGGAGCCAGGGCGAGTCGACCGTGGCCCAGAAGACCTGGCCCTGGCGGAGCTCGTCATCGGAGAGGTCCTCCGCGTGCTGGGGGACATCTTGGAGAAGGGCGCCGAAGCAGTCGGAGCTGAAGAAGGCGCCCGACTTGTCGTCGCGAAAGCCGGTCGTGGAGGGATTGTCGAACACGGGAGGTTTGACTGCCGTCAGGGTGCGGTCGCCCACGGTGATCTTCTGGCCGGGGTTCACGAGGTGGATCCTGTCCATCGGCAAGGGGGCGATGGTGGTCATGATGCCCACGCCGAGAAAGGTGGTGATGACCCGGATCTGGGGGTTCTCGGCCAACAGCTGATGGAGCGTGCCGATGTGGTCGAAGTCGGTGTGGGTGAGCCAGATCCACTTGAGATCCGAGGGGTCGATGACGGTTCGGAGCGCGGTCATGAAGTCTTCGGTTTCGACCACCGCGCCCGTGTCGACGAGGACCGGCTCCGACCCTTGGAGGACGAAGGCGTTGAGGGGAATGAACCCGAATCCCGGGATCGGGAAGGTCGATGTGAGGACATCGATGTCCGGTGCTGCCTTGTAGGTGGTGACCATGACGGGTGCTCCTTCGTTGGTGGTGATGGTGGGGGTGATCGTCAGCGAACCTCGTCGCTTCCCCGTGATCCGAGTCGAACTGGCCGCCGCCGAGGGCGATCTCGAGAGTCAGGACTGCCCGTGCTCCGCAGTGATCCCCTCCGCGGCAGTCTTGAGTTGTTCGAGCGTACGACGCATATGGTCGTGGAGCTCCCGGCGCCTGTTCAGGGGACCGTCGATGATCCGGGCCCAGAGTGGGAGCCACTTCACGTCGTAGGACTCGGTGACCCGGGTCGCACCGTCGAGAGCCTCGAAGCGGTAGCGCCACAGAGTTGACTCACGGCCTCCCTCCTCGGTGACGAAGGTGAACTCCCGGCCGTGGTCGGCGGCGAGGACACAGCCGTGACGAGACCAGCGGAAGATCTGGCGCGGTCCCCCCCGGTTGTGGCCGACGAACCTGGCACCCACGGCCGGCCCCGCTGCTCCGTCCAGCCAGTCGACTCGTTGGCACTCGGGACTCCACTCACCCATGCGGGGGAGGTCGGCGACCATGGCATAGACCCGCTCCGGGATGGTGTTGATCACCGTTTCCTCGCTGCCTTCGGTCAACCACCAGCGTCCTTTGTGGGCATGCATCGAGCCCCTCCCTTCGGTGAACGACTGTACGTAGCTTAGGCTACTGATAGTAGCTTTAGCTGTCAAGAGGTGCTACGGTAGAGACGATGGCACGCGAGGGAAGGACAGCACAGATCGACGCGGAGTCCGACACGGCCCCCCGATCCGACCGGCGGGCCCGCCGACACCAGGAAACCGTCGAGGAGATCCTCGACATCGCCGAGGAGGTGATGACCGAGGAGGGGGTCAACGGCCTCAGCTTGGCGGAAGTCGCTCGCCGCCTGGGCGTCCAGCCCCCGTCGATCTACAAGTACTTCCCGTCGCTCATGGCCGTCTACGACGCGCTGTTTCTCCGGGGGCAACTCGAACATCTCGCCGTCCTACGCCGAGCCATGGCCGATGCCGAGCCCGGACTCCCTGCCTTGACCTGTGGTCTCGAGGCCAGTGGCCGGTGGGCTCTCGCGCATCGGTCGACAGCGCAGCTGCTCTTCTGGCGCCCCGTCCCGAGCTTCGTGCCCTCACCCGAAGCCTTTGGGCCCAGTGTGGAGATGGTCGCAGTGCAGCGCGCCGCGCTTGCCGATGCCGTCGCAGCCGGACAACTCGGGCCCGATGCCGATTCTGAAGAGGCTGTCTTTCTGGTCTCGACACTGATCACAGGGGTGCTCAGCCAGGCCATGGCCAATGAGCCGGATCTCGAATGGGGTCAGGGACGGTTTACCCCCACGTTCCCGCGACTGATGAGCCTGTTTGCCGCCGCGTATCCGGTTTCGACGCCGACGTCGGGCACGCCCCGCTGAATCTTCCGGGGGCATCGCAATAGCAGGGTTGAGCCTGCAGAGGTAGCTTTTCCTCCATTGACTGCGCCGCCGTCAGGGAGTTCAAAGGGGTCCACAACATGATTCGGGGGCTGACCCGACTCATGGAGTCGGCGGTGGCGACGGCGAATCCCGGAAACGCCAGGCAGATGAAGATCCTCTCCGGTTTCGGCATCTTCGCCGTCACCGGCACCCATTTTCATCACAGTGGAGAGGACGACTACTACTGGCCGGCCATCGTGAGAAACGGGGCTGACGCGTCGCTTTTGGAGCCCTTGGTCAAGGAGCACCACCTCATCGACCCTTTGCTCGACGAGACACAGCGTGCCTTCGGGGCCCTCGGGCGCGGCTCTCCCGACGGCCAGGCCTTAGAGGCGTGCCGAGTGGTGGTCGGGCGTTTCAAGTACGACTTGCTTGGTCACCTCGACAATGAAGAGCCGATCTTCTTCCCCTTGCTCACCCGGTACATCCCCGACGATGAGTTTGAGCGGCTGGCGGCCGAAATATCGAAGAAGGCGCCGCGCCAGGGGATCTCTTGGCTCATGGGTGGAGTCGAGTATGGAATGACAAAGGAACAGTCCACCGAGTTCCTCGCCTCGTTCCCCAAGCCGATTCAGTGGATGCGGCCGTTGTTGTTGAGGAAGTACGAGAAGAACTGCGGGTTCCTTGGCGTCGACCCCGCTCTGCCGCGACAACACTGAGGCAGCCACGGGCACCAGCCTGAAGTTATTGAGGCGAGCCTGGGTCATACGCTGCGGACATGATGAGAAGACCGGGCCGGGGGGCACGGACGACCAGGGTCACGACGTGGGTCGCTCTCGCGGTCGTGGCCGTCCTCGGCACCGAGATCGGGCTGGCGACGACGAAGTCTCCGACGGTGCGAGCGCCGAGCCCAGAGCAGCTCCTGAGGGAGAGCCTGACTGTCGCCGGCGCAGCCGACGCGTTTCACTATCGGGCCGTATGGCGGGCCAACGGCGTCTCGCAGATTGTGGTGGGCGACGCCCGGCCGGCCTCGGGGTCGGAATCCATCGTTGTCGGCGGTGACCGGTTCACCGCTGTCTTCACGGGCCAGATGGCGTACTTCGAAGGGAACGCCGCCGCGCTACGGGACCAACTCGGCCTCCCGGTCGCCACTGCATCGGCGAACGACGACAAGTGGATCTCGCTCCAGCCGTCCGACGGTCCCTACGGATCGGTGGAGGAAGGTGTGACCACGTCGGCGGCATTGGCTCAGGTCGTGATCGCTCCGTTGGCCACATCGCATCCTCGGCGGACACACGGGGTAGTGGTGTCCCGGATCACGGGGCGGATTCCCCACGGCCGAGTTGTGACGGGATCGGCGCGGCTCGACCTTGTGTCGAGGTCCAAGCTCCCTACGACATACGTCGCCCATGGGTCCAACGGGGGAAAGCCATGGTCCAGCACGATCGCGTTTTCTCATTGGGGGGCGAGTGTTGGGATCAAGGGCCCGACCGCAGGGGCACTGCCGTTCTCGTCGCTTGTGCCGGTGGCGTAACCCGGGCTCCGGCCCTCTGCGAGCCCGCGATGACGTTGCGCTCATATTGTGGGATAATTGACACTCTGGGCGCGAATGCCGCGAATCTGCGGACGCGCCCTCCGGGGATACGGGGTCAGGTTGCATATGGGGTGGGCCAGGCGACGCAGCATCAGGGCGCCACTGGCGCTGGTCGTCATCGCGACCCTTGCCTTGGGAACGGTCAAGGCGAACGGCGCCGACCTCCTGTCGAAGTCGGCGTCCCCGGCGCAGTCCGAGGACCCCGGCACGCTGATCAGCGACGTGCAGGTCCAGGCGTCTGGCGTCGACGGGACGGCTTACCTCATCAGCTACTGGTCGGCGTCTGAGCAGGCCTCGCCGGTGGAGGCGACGGGAATGGTCTTCGTCCCCTTCGGATCGGCCCCGGCCGGAGGCTGGCCAGTTGTGAGCTACGGGCATCCCACCGACGGCACGGGACCCTCGTGTGCGCCGTCCCACGACCCGTCGTCGGACGTGCCCAACGTCAACGATCTGCTCAAGCGGGGCTGGGAGGTCGTTGCCACGGATTACCAGGGCGAGACCAACCGGTCCATCGCCCCTGCACCGAGTGCCCTCCAGCCGCACGGCGTCAGCCTCCCCACCGCTCACGACATCGTTGACATCGTGCGTGCGGCCACGAACCTTCCGGCCGCGCATGCCAGCACGAAATACGTGGTGTGGGGATATTCACAAGGGGCTTCGGCGGCCACGTTTGTTCCCGAGGTCGCTGCGTCGGACGCGCCGGAGCTGACGTTGGAAGGGATCGTGGCCACAGCGCCGCCATCGGGGCTCCTCCAGGACTTCTATGGGGCCCCCACAGACTCCGCGTCGCCCTTCACCTTGATGTACGTGGCCGGGTACAACACCGCGTACGGCAATTCGGCCGCGCCGCTCCCGTTGACGCCGCTCGGCATGACCTTCTACAACGATCTCAGTCACGACTGCTACGACGCGCTCGCCACCGCCATGAGCCCGTACCAGGTGGATCAGGTGTTCACCACGACAACGCCTACCTTCTACTTCGCCATTCTCCTGGCGACGAATGACCCATGGTTCCTCCCGCAGTCGGCCAACGTCCCCCTGCTCCTTCCCCAGGGTTACGCCGACACGACCGACACTGCGCTCGACACGTGGATCCTGACGGCACACACCTGTGCCATCGGGGAGGACACGGTGCTCTGGGAATACCCCGGCGTCGGTCACGACGACATCGTCGACTCTTCGATGGGGGATGTCGAGCACTGGATCGCGGACCGCTTCGGCGGTGGAGGAAACCCTGACTCCTACTCGCCCGACGGGGTGTCGGGAATCCAGCGAACGGCATGCAACTGACGGTCTGAGGCCCGTAAGGGGCTGGACGGACCAGCACTCGAGCCCCACACCATTGGGGGCCGCGACCTGAGGGCCCTGGGGCCTGATGCCGATGATGACCAGTCGCGTCGGAGCGAAGTACGGGTCGCGGCCACGCTGCTCGTGGCGGTGAGCGTGTTGGGCATGGCGGCGAGGACGAGCGCGGCCAGTGCCTCAGCCGGCCAGTGCCTCAGCCGGCCAGGGCAACGCCGCCCCGGGTCGTCTCGGGGCGCGCTTTCCGTTCCGACGGGTCAGGCAGGCGACCGACTTCTGAGCCTTGAGCGCCTGTAGATGTCTCTCGAGGACGGAAGGCGATCGACAACGTGCGATCGCGGGATTCGGCCTGGGTGGGCCTTGCCGAGCGACGCCCCGAAAGCGGGTAGTGCCCATTGGGGTGGGGTCAGGGAATTCGCAGATCGTGATGTTGACCGGCAGACCGTCGCTCCTCGTCGGTCAACTCCGAAAGTCTCACCGGAGTGACAAGGTCCCAGTGGTCTCCGATGGGGCAACGCTGGATCCTCACCCAACCGAGGCGGAGTGCTTTCAACGACCCGCCGGGGATCCAGATCGTCGTGAAGAGATGGCCGCGGCGGCAACGAACGACGACATTCCCGCCCACTCCGTACCCTCGTCTTCGGAGGACAAGAATCTCAGCCGCAACTGCGAGGATCCCGAACGCCAGAGCGATCCTTCGTCGCTGGCGACGGACGGGTGCGCTGTTCGGCTGCGACGACGTCGATGCGTCGAGGGGACTCATGGTTTGACCTCCTTGCATCAAGGCACCCCATGATCGCTGATTCAGATCACAAGGTGTATTCGACTGATTAGAGCACTGGCGAGATCGAAGTCCGCGGCGATGAGGTTGCAGGCATGGCGGTGCCCAGGTGCCGGCCCTCGCCGAGCCCCGCTAAGGGAAGCAACCAGGCTCACGTCGGCGTTCGGCAACGGTGGCGCGGCCTTGAGTTAGCGACGACCAGATGCGCGAGCCAGACTGACGTCAATGGAACGCCCTGAGACCAAGTACGTGGCAGTCGGCGATGCCGACGTTGCCTACCAGGTCTTCGGACATGGATCGCTTGATGCGCTGTTCTGCTACGGGCTCGGAAGCCATATCGACTACTTCTGGGATCTGGATCAGCTCGCCGATTCTTGGAGGCGGATCGCCTCGAACAACCGGTCCATCCTCTTCGATCGTCGAGGTACGGGCGCGTCGGGACAGCGTGCCACGCGCCGTCCTTCCCACCTGGGAGGAGTGGGCGATCCGGGAGGCCACCGAGAGTCTGGGACTGAGGCTTCGAACCGGCCTCCACACCGGGGAGTGCGAGGTCCGTGGCGATGACCTCGGCGGGCTTGCCGTCCACATAGCCGCCCGGGTCGGGGCGAAGGCGTCCGCAGGAGAGGTGCTGGTGTCTAGCACCGTCAAGGATCTGGTGATCGGCTCGGGCATCGATTTCGCCGACAGAGGAGAACACGAGTTGAAGGGTGTGCCGGGGGCCTGGAGGCTCTTCGCGGTCAGGGCCGATAGCGCCCGATAACCCTCGGGTTGTATCGGTTTGGACCCGGGTGCACGTGCCGTTTTCGGTCGGACAGACGCCACCCATGCACGCCAGCGTGCGCCAATGCCATTAGGGCAGTAGCCGTAGGGTCCGCGGCGACTGCATGCAGAATGCCTCCCATGAGGAATCTGAGTGAACCATGGGGGGCAGCGCTGGGTCTCGCATGGGAGGCAATGGTGGCGGGCACGACGCCGGTCGGATGTGTAGTCCTTGACGCCAAAGGCCAAATAGCGACCCGTGGACGAGGCAGGAGATATGTCCGGGAACCGGCGTCGGGCCAGCTTTCCTACAGCCATCTTGCTCACGCAGAGCTGAACGCCCTGGCACAGCTACCCCCGACCCGGCGCTACGAGGAGTACGTTGCCCTCACGACACTTGAACCATGTCTGCTTTGCATGGGTGCCGCGGTCATGGCGACCGTTGGCAGGGTCGAATACGCCGGGGCCGATCCATACGGAGGTGCTGCCCATCTTGAGATACAGAATGCACACACTGCGCGCCTCATGCCACCTGTGAACGGACCCTCCGATGGAGCACTCGGGGTGTTCGGCGCGCTTCTCCACTACGCCTTCTACGTCGAGCGCAATCCGGCCGGAGCCGTAGTCGTCGCGTACCGTGAAGCGATGCCCGACTTCGTTAGAGATGTCGATGGAAATGGATTGACCACTGAGGTGCTGCGGCTCAAAGACGAGCGCCGGTCGCTCGCAGACGTTCTGACTCTCTTCGATTGACGTTTGCCCATGTTGTCGAGCACAGAGCGACCAGGAACGGACCGATACCGGTCGCTCTTGGGGTCACCGGGTGCCGTGCCGTCACGGGCCAATGGGCTGGGCCGGTCGGTCGAGGACCCACACCAAGCCGATACCTGTGTGACTTGACGCCTCGATCTGGCGGATCTCCTCATGATCGAGTCGGTAACCCAACTTCCGGGGTATGGCGGCGCTCGCCTTGTTCGCCCTATCCATGTGGATTTCGATCCGCTCGACGTCAGGAACGAGTGTGAACGCAGCCTCTGACAGCGTTTTCGCTGCGGCGGTGGCGTAGCCCAGTCCTGTGCGCTGGGAGCTGATCCAATATCCGATCTCCAGTACGTTCGGCCCGCCTCGTCGGTGAAGTCCGACGCCACCCACCAAAGACTCGCTAACGAGTTCGTACACCGTGTAGTCCCACTCTTGATCGGCGTCGAAAGCGGCCTCACCTGCGACCAGGACGGCGAGCAACTCCTCGGGCGTGGGCATCGCCTGGGCCCAATCCATCCATCGCTCAAGCTCCTCAAAGCTGTCGGCTATAGCTGGAATAAGGGCGTCGACTACCTCAGGGCGCCACCGGCGTAGTTCGACCGGTCCGGCGGGCAAGACATCGGGGAGCAACGCCACTTGGCCAGAATGGCACCGGTGAGGGGACCGCACCACCCATTGGTGCTATCCGGAAACGTGATCGAGGCGGCTGTGGCCTGCGACGGACCCGGGCGCACGGCAGCCTCCAGTACATCAGCGTTCCCACGCCAGCGTTCGGCAATGTCGCTAGAGCATCGGGGGCTCAAGGGAACAGCGGTGCCCGCAAGGCGGCAAGATTCTCGGGTGGGGCGACACGAGTAAGACTGGACCCATGCTGAGGGCGATCGGCCGGAGTGTCGCAGCCATTTTGGTCGGGGTGCTGGCTCTAACAAGCCCCGGCTGCTCGTCGGGTCCGTCAGAGGCGGCCAGGTCGCTCTGCACGATGGTGGGACAGGTGCTCCGCGCTCCTCTCAATAGATCGGTCGCCATCAGCGCGCTGCCCCTGGTCAGCGTGGCTGAGAGCACGGGCGACAGTCGTCTCGACGTTGCCGCCAGACAGCTCGTAGGGGCGATGGATCGACAGAGCACGCAGGCCATCAGCAGGGCCGATTCTGAGATCCGAACCGCATGCGTCCGACTCGGTATCTGGCAGACCTATCACGGCTCGGTTTGACGATCTGCAAGCCGTTCCAGGTCGGGACAGATGCCACCGACCCTCGCCAGCGTTCGTAAATGTCGAGAAGCGAAAGAATCCGCACAGGATGCGGCGAACCGACCGGGTGGTGCATGATTGGCGCCGTCGGGTAGGGCTGGAAATGGTCGACGGGTCGCGAACCACCGAACGCTCCGGGACGTCCGTGGTCATGCGACGGGTCTTTGTAGCAATCGGTCTCCTCTTAGCCGTGGCACTTGTTTCGGGAGCCTTGTGGTTCATCGAGAACGAGGGCGCCACAACCGCCAGTCGACCGGTGGTTATTTGCGGACAGACGCTCTATTCCGGTGCGGTCGGTTTATACGTGTATTCCCCATACTCACACGCAACTGGCCCGCAGCCACCCGTGGCGGGGCAGGGACCAATCGGTGTCACGGCGAGCACGCCGATCCTCTTTCAACTCTCGGTCGATTGTGATCGGGGCACCGAGTTCTCGGTCCAACCGGCTGGTCTCGTGCGGATTGACAAAGAGATCATGGGGAGACACGGAGGGACAGTGGCCCTGGCACTGATCGGCGTCAGGGCCGGGAGGGCAACGCTTACGCTGCACGGCGGGGACCACCCAGGCTGGGCAGAAACACTCATGGTCTTGGTCCCACAGTAGAAGGACGGGAAGCGGACAGCCGTTCCCGCTCGGGCAAGGTACCGCCGGCCCACGCCAGCGTTCGCAAATGCCTCTAGAGCCACCGAGAGCCTAGGGGCCGGAACCGCCCATCATCTGGCCCTGCGACATCCAAGCGCCCCAGGTGTCGTGACCGCTCCAAGTGCTCATGTGGCTGGTCATCCACGAGACCATTGAGTTGCACCAAGTCTGAGGGGGCGCCGCTGTCCCCGACGGTGGGCTGCTGGTGGTCCACTGCTCACATGCGGAGAGCATGTGGTCCGAGTCGCCCCACATCATCTGAGGACCCACGCCCGAGCGGTCCATGTACTGAGACATCCAGCCGGCCATCTCGGCGCACCACAGCCCGGTGCCCGCCGGGCCTGGCTCTGCTGCTAGCCACTGCGTGCAACCGGCCTGCACCGATGCAAGCTGCGCAGCCACCGGGGCAGCCTGGTTGGTGTCCTGTGTGAGGAGGAGACCTAGCGCTACGCCGATTGCAACCACTGCCGCAACGAGGGCCACCACGACGCCACGGCCAAGCCGATGTTCGGTGGCACTTGGTGCGGTCGCCATGTCGTCCAGTCTTGGGGCATGCCGGGCAGAAACCTAGGGGCGAATGGCCTTTTGACGCCGGAGACGTCGGGTGTCCGTGGCCAGTTTGAAGTCCCCGCTGGTGGCCACCAAAAGTCCCCACCCCTCGGGATGAGTTCTCCTTTCTGTCAGCCTAGGTTTTCCTCCTCTCGCGCGCTTCTTTCATTCGGAACGACTCGCCTTCGGTGACGACCAAGACGTTGTGATGGAGTAGCCGGTCGAGCAGGCTGACGGCCGTTGAGTGGTCGGGGAGGAACCGCCCCCAGTCCTCGAATGGCCAGTGCGAGGCAACACCGAGGGACCGACGTTCGTAGGCGGCAGCGACCAATCGGAAGAAGAGCTGGGCCCCGGTGTTGTCCATCGGGGCGAAGCCGATCTCGTCGATCAGGATCAGGTCCGCTTTGAGGATTCCCTCGAGGACGCGGCCGACCGAGTTGTCCGCCATCCCCCGATACAGGGTCTCGACCAACTCGACCGCGCTGAAGTAACGGACCTTGAACCCGGCCTCGATGGCCTGGTGGCCGAGCGCGACGAGCAGGTGGCTTTTGCCCGTTCCCGCTGGACCGACCAGACAAAGATTCTCCTTGGCCCGCACCCATTCGAGGCCGGACAGGTAGGCGAACGTCGCTGGTTTGACTGAGGATGCAGCAACGTCGAACTCCTCGAGTGTCTTGGTCACTGGGAAGGCGGCGGTCTTGAGCCGGTTGACGGCGTTGGACGCGTCACGCGAAGCGATCTCGGCTTCGATCAGGGTGCGCAAGAACTCCTCGGGCTTCCAGCGCTGCGTCTTGGCCGTCACCAACAGTTCGGGTGACAGCGCACGAATGGCGCTGAGACGGAGACGACGAAGGCCGGCTTCGATGTCGCTCGGCAGTGCGGGCGCGGTGGTGCTCATGATCCTTCTCCAATGGCGTAATCAGACAGCGAGCGGGTGGGGACGAGCGGAAGCTCGACGATGAGCGCTTCGCCCGGCGCGGCAGGCCGCGGGGCTCCGGTGCCCGCCGCGATGATCGAGCGCACGTCGTGGGCCCGGAATCTCGAAAAGGCGGTGGCGCGTTCGAGAGCGGCGAGGAGTATCTCCTTGCCGTGGGCAGCCTCCATCTGCGCCAGCTCCTCGAGGTCACCTTTGAGCGAGGTCATCCCTCTGGCTGCTGCACCTTTGATGAAGGACTCGGCCACCGGACCGAGAGCACAGAAGGCCTTTTCGGTTGATGTCTTGGGCCGCACGGCCCGGGTGGGCAGAGGCCGGGGCCCGCCATAGTGCTCGTCGAGAATCGAAGTCTCACCAGGCGCAACAAGGTCGTGGGTGGCCACGATCTCGCCCAAGCAGACCACGAGGATCCTGCCGTTTTGGGCCACGAG
>Ga0307372_10009064_pt1 | contig 13827 bp, 16 predicted proteins | sample OX1MG_FD_202533 | JGI IMG/M metagenome (GOLD analysis project Ga0307372, IMG submission 202533) | Soil microbial communities from Risofladan, Vaasa, Finland - OX-1 | ecosystem: Environmental > Terrestrial > Soil > Coastal area > Acid sulfate soil | place: Finland: Risofladan, Vaasa | collected...
ACTGCCCTATTGATTTCTTTATGCGGTCGCTGGCCGAAGCGCGGAACAGCCATCCCATCGGTGTGGTTTTGTCGGGAACGGCTTCCGACGGAACTCGCGGGCTGTCCGCAATTAAGGCGGAGGGCGGCATCACCTTCTCTCAAGACGAGAGGTCGGCAAAGTATAACGGGATGCCCCACAGCGCCATCGCCTCGGGATGCGTTGATTTCATTCTACCACCCGAAAAGATCGGCAAAGAACTAGCAAGGATAAGTGGGCATTCTTATCTGCGGCATGAAGTGGTCGGGAGTCGGAATGCAGGCGTCAAAAAGCCGAAACGCCGCAATGAGCATTTTGATAGGATTTTCGCACTGTTACGGAAAACTTGCGGTATCAACTTTCGGGGATACAAAACCGCCACCATACAGAGACGAACGCTTCGGCGAATGGCGCTCCACAAGATAGAGCACGTCAGTGACTACATGACGTACTTAGAAAAACATCCCTCGGAAACGGAAACTCTGTGCCAGGATTTTCTTATTCCCGTAACGAGCTTCTTCCGCGATCTGGAAGCGTTTGAAACCTTGAAGGACAAAGTGTTCCCAGCCATCCTGAAGGATAAGACCAATAAGGGAAACATCAGGATTTGGGCGCCCGGATGTTCGACTGGAGAAGAAACTTACTCCCTGGCAATCGTGTTGCTCGAATTTCTGGGCGATAGGGCATCCAGTTTTCAGGTCCAACTTTTCGGGACTGACGTTAACGAACGCGGGATCGAAAAGGCTCGCGCCGGAATCTATCAAGAACGCATCTCGCAAGAAATTATGCCAGAACGCTTGCGGCGATTCTTTGTCAAGGCAGACGAAGGATATCGGGTGACTAAGGGCGTTCGAGACCTCTGCGTCTTCGCCAAACACAACTTGTCCGAGGACCCTCCTTTTTCGCACATGAACCTGGTAGCCTGCCGCAACCTGTTGATTTATCTGGGACCGGAATTGCAGAGCAAGGTCATGCCAATTTTGCATTATGCCTTGCGGCCCTCGGGCTTTCTTATGCTGGGGCAAGCTGAGAGTGTCGCCGCATTCCCGGACTTGTTTGATCCCGCGGATAAGAAACACAAGATCTTCGCCAAAAGAGCGGTTGGGACCAGACTTCACTATGATTTCTCCGCGAACCTATACCCTCGGGAGACATCAATTCCTATTGAGGCCAGGGAACAAAACGGGATCTCAATGGATTTAGACCGGCAAAATGAGGCAGACCGCATCGTCTTGAAAAAGTATGCGCCGCCCGGAGTTGTCATCAATGAAAATATGGAGGTTCTCCAGTTTCGGGGCGCGATTGGGCCTTATATCGAACCCGCTCCCGGAAGAGCAAGCCTGCACCTTTTGAAGATTGCGAAAAAAGAGTTTGTTGCGGAGCTGAGGACGGCAGTCAACCGCGCGAAGAAGAATCATGCGCAAGTAAAGCGTCGGTCCGTGGAATTTCGGCGCAACGGTCAGCTCAAGTCGGTAAACTTTTCGGTTGAGCCGTTGGAGTCCTCAAACGAGAGTAGGCAATATCTGATCTTGTTTGAACGAACCTCGCTGCCCGCTTCGCCCCATGGAAAAGTAACGGGAAAATTGCGTGGCATTGGCCGCACGGCGAAAGGGGAAATTGCACAGATAAGGCGCAAACTGGCCACTGCTGAGGAGCACCTCCGCTCCATCATCGAGTCAAAGGAAGCCAGCGACGAGGAGTACCAGTCAGCGAATGAAGAGGTACTTTCAGCCAACGAAGAATTGCAGAGCACCAACGAGGAACTAGAGACATCGAAAGAGGAGCTTCAGTCGGCGAACGAGGAACTAAACACTGTCAATGACGAACTTCACAATCGAAACATAGACCTCGATCGGGTCAACAGTGACCTTAACAACGTCCTCGCCAGCACTAGTATGCCCGTGGTGGTGGTGGATCGCGGTCTGCGCATCCGGCGCTTGACGACCGCTTCCGCAAAGGTCCTTAAAATACTACCGTCCGATATTGGCCGCCCCATTATGGATATTCGGTCGGACATCAACCTGCCAAACCTTGGAGAGCTTATTGCCGGTGTAATCGAAACGCTCAGCCCGAAAGAATTGGAGGTGCAGGATCACCAGGGTCATTGGTATTCGCTGAACATTCGGCCTTATCGGACTACGGACGATAAGATCGACGGAGCGGTCCTCGTTTTGTCGGATATCGACCCGCTAAAGCGGCTGAACGAGCGCCTGCTGAAGGCCAAGGAATTCACGGAGGACATTATTGACACGGTTCGCGAACCGCTCGCCGTTCTTGCTAAAGACTTGAAGGTGCTGTATGTCAACCCTTCGTTCCTGAAGACCTTTGAAGTGAACCGCTCGGATGCAGAAGGAAAGCCGCTCGACCGTTTGGGGAACGGGCAGTGGAACATCCCGAACCTGCTAGCGGCCTTGGAAGCGGTCATCTCGAAGGACACCCCGCTGTCTGACTTCGAAGTCGAACGCGATTTTCCCGACTTGGGAACAAAGATAATGTTGCTTAACGCTCGACGCATTATTGATGGTCACAGTGACGAGTCGATGATGCTCCTCGCCATCGAAGACATCACTGAGCGTCGGCGGAACGATGAAGCCTTGCGCGAATCGGAAGGAAAATACCGCACACTATTCGACTCGATTGACGAGGGGTTTTGCATCATCGAGAAAGTAGAAGGCGAGCCGTTAGATTTTCGCTACGTCGAAGCCAATCCGGCATTCGCACCACAATCGGGCGCAAGCAGCGTCGTCGGAAAAACCGTACGACAAGCTTTTCCAGGCGAACCTGAGGAATGGTTTGAGACTTATGACGCGATTCTTAAAACTGGCGAGTCGAAAAGGTTTGAACGTGTGCTGGTTACGCACGGGCGCACGCTGGAACTCTATGCCTTTCGAGTCGAAGACAAGACACATCGCCGCGTTGCCGTTATCTTCAAAGACATCACAGAACGGAAGGAGACCGAACAGGCGCTCCGGGAGACACATGATCGTTTGGAATCGCTCGTGGAGCATCGCACTGCTGCTGTACGGAAACTCTCCTCCGAGATTATCCGATCCCAAGACGAGGAGCGCCGACGAATTGCTCGCGAATTGCACGACAGCGTGGGACAGTATATAGCACACGCGAAAATGAGCCTTGAGGGATTACAGAAGCCTGGCGCAACAAAGAAACAGGCTAAAGCGCTTGGCCACATCACGGACACCTTGGATAAATGCTTGACGGAAACGCGCACGATCTCTTATCTGCTTCATCCTCCGCTTCTTGATGAGATTGGATTCGCTTCTGCGGCAAGGTGGTATGTTGAAGGCTTTTCCGAACGCAGTGGGATTCAGGTAAACTTCGCTATTCCCCGTGAGATGAAGCGACTACCTGGCACCGTGGAGCTGATCTTATTCCGCATCCTGCAAGAGAGTCTGACGAATGTCCATCGCCACGCTCAAACTAGATCCGTGGACGTCCATGTGCAGGTAGATGCGAGCGAAATCGCGCTTGAAGTGCGCGACCACGGTAAGGGGATGCCACCTGAATTACTGGAACGCTTCAGAGCAACCGGTGCGGGCGTCGGAATCGGCCTGAATAGCATGCGCGAACGGATCAGCGAAATTAGTGGACGCCTTGAAATCCAATCCGATACGAGTGGTACCACGATTCGAGTCGCCCTTCCATTGACCGTCGCCTCCGAAAAAACAGCCACGGATGACTAGCCAGATGACTTTCCGCCCGAGTTTGAGCACGGAGAATGCGGGAGCACGGGATTGCTTGGATAAACTGATAGAGCAAAAAACATGATCTCAAATCAGTTAGCAAGGTACCAAGGCTGCGCACGCTCGACGGCCACCCTCCGTCCGCCAAACACCACGTAACCCGGCTGGCGCCCCCAGCGCACCGCGCCCGACGCCGGATCCGGCCGGTAGGGCGGTCCCACGCGCCACGTCACTTCGTTTTCCAGAATCGTGCCGATGATGCGCAGCCCGGCCTGCCCGGTCAACTGCTCGACCTGGGCCTGCAACTCCTCCCACACCTCGACCATCGGCATCGGCACCTGCACCAGCAACTCCCGCTTGCCGAGCACCTCGAGCTTCTGCTTGGACTTGTCTTTCATTCCCTGATAGGTTTTCTTCACAGCGGCTCTCCTCTGAAAATAGAGCTCTCGACCAGAACTCGGATAGAGTTCGGGTCGAGAGCCGCTGCTTCCCTTGTTCAGGTTTCAACTAAAGGCGGGACAACTTCTCAACGCAACGCGCCGACCAGGTACAAAACCACCGCGATCAGCACGACCGTCCCCACTATCCCCATGCCTCCGCCTGTTCCCCATCTGGAATAGCCGTAATAGCCGCCGCCTCCGCCGAACAACAGCAGCAGAACAATAATTAGTAGTAGCATTGACAGTCTCCTTTCAGATTGTGCCCCAGGATTCCTGTCATAGACTTCACTCCGTTCGTGCCCCGGCGGTAAAAACAGCAGAGGTCCGATCCTTAATACCGGCTATGACTGGTTCCTTGCCCCCACCACCAGCAAGACCACGCCTCCCACCAATGCCAGCCCTCCAAGTAGTGGAGGAAGAGGAATTCGCTCGTGAGTTTCCGTGGTGAGATGCACGGATCCGACCTCGAACACTTTTTTCTGACGCGTGTAGTTGATGCCTTGATAGGCGAGGGCCAGTGCGCCCAGAACGATTAACACAATCCCAAGCCAACTGATCGGTTTCATATTTACGTCACATCTTCGGCCTTAAGCGACCGCAGCCAGTTGCATCGCCGCACGCGGATCAGGGTGAAACGGGCCGTCCGGTCAACTCTGGACTGCCCAGGTTCTAGCGGGGGTCTCTCGTCGACGTGCCGGACGATTCTTCCCAGTAGGGGGTGTAACCATAATGCTTATAGATGCGGGTTCCCCAGGTCGAATCAGCCATGTTCGGCCAGTTGTCCTTATCGAAACCCGGAGCATTCTCCAGCAGTTTCTTGTCGAAATTCAGGACGGCACGATTTTCCGAAAGATTGAAGTGGAACGCATTCCACGGAATGGCGAAATATTTGTCGCCCATTCCAAGAAAGCCTCCAAAGGATAAGACCGCATAAGCGATCCGGCCGGCGCCAGCATCGAGTACGAGATCTTCAATTTTTCCGAGGTCTTCATTTTGTGCGTTAACAACGCTACTGCCTATCACCGTCTTTTTCGCGGCAACGATATCTGTGTATCTGACCGCTCTCGGTTCTGCCATTTTGTTCTCCTTTTCAAGTAACACCCTACAAATTCAAAGCCGCTCACGCGTGATCGCATCGTGACGCCTGGGAGGCGCTAGTTCCTGCGATAACGGGTATATCCCCAGCCCCCGCCGCCGAGCAAAAACACAACAAGAAGAACGATCAAGATGGTTTCCATGTCTCTACCTCACCCCTCGGAGGAATCAGGTTCGCCTTACTTCCTCCCAGGTGCCATCATAAAAGAGGCGAAGACGGATATCTGTTCACATTGGTACACATTCGCGTTGTATTTGCTTTTGCCACGGCGCGACAGTTGCTCGCACCGGCAGAGATCTCGGGTTGAAATAACATTCTGAGTGGCTGTCGGATGACCGACAGACAGACATCTTCCCAGACAGTCATGCTGCGGCGCACAGATTGCGGCGGTTATCTGGTCAACAGATGCAGCCGACCGAACGGAGGAATAGTATAGGATACTGGCGCTGATCTCCCGGGATAGGATCGAAGCGAAGATGCCAGACCAAGAGTGGATCAAAACACTTGAAGACGGCAGAAAAGTGAAATTCATCTACCAACAACTGCCGGAGGACGGGGCGTTTATGACCGCGCAGCTTGCTGGCAATGAGGTCGTCTATTCGGTCGTATTGACCGAAGCAGGAAACCCGCTGAGCCGCGAAGATGTTGAGAGTCGTTTCAAGGGCGAGCTTTCGAGGAAATGATAACACTTAAGAGGTGGCGCCGTGAAAGCAATCGCGAGTTCAAGCAAGGTACGGTCCAAGAAAACTCCTGCCTTCAATGTCCAAGCTTTTCTCGACTCGGCCGGCGTGTCGAGAAAGGTTGTCGAGTATCGAAGATCAGAGAAGATCTACTCTCAGGGTGAACCCGCTTCGAATGTCCTGTACATTCAAAAAGGCGGGATAAAGCTATCCGTTGTCAATGAGGTCGGCAAAGAGGTAGTCGTGGCGATGCGTGGAACCGGTGACTTTTTTGGTGAGAGATGCATGGCAGGTCAACTTGTTCGTATGGGGACGGCGACCGCGATCACGCCTGCGACCTTACTCGTTATTGAAAAACAAGAGATGATTCGTGTGCTCCACGCAGAACATGCGTTCTCCGACCGCTTCGTGGCTTATATGCTTGCGCGGAACATTCGAATCGAGCAGGACTTGGTCGATCAGCTCTTTAACTTCAGTGAAAAGCGGCTGGCCCGCACTCTGCTGCTGCTCGCTCGCTATGGCCAGCAAGACCAGCCTCAAAAAATGGTCGCCAAAATATCCCAAGAAACTCTGGCGGAAATGATCGGAACAACCCGCTCCCGAGTCAATTTCTTCATGAATAAATTCAGGAAACTGGGCTTCATTAAGTACAATGGAGGTCTCCGCATCGACGCTTCCCTCCTGGGTGTTGTCCTGCACGAATAACCACCGACTTTCAAGCGATGCCAAGATAGAGGCCCGCGGTTTCGTTATGGCATAAACTCAAATCGAGCGACTGGCTGGAAGTTCTGCGCCCATGCCTGCAAAGCCTGAAAAGGTGTGACTTGGGGCTCCACTGCCAGCAGGAAGCACCAAGAAATAAGAAGGTCCGGTTGTCACATAGGTGCGCAGCGATTTCAGGAGATCCTTTTGAAAACCAGAAGGCATAAACCTACAGACCGTCGGAAGCGAGTCGGGCAGTCGAACGGCCGGACAAACGCTGCGGGAAACCGAGTATATAACAATATCCTTTTATCCATTCCCGACGACGAGCACGGCCTCATTTCTCCTCATCTAAAATTCCTCACCTTGCCTCACAATCTTAGCCTCCACGAACCGAACCAACCAATCGAGTTTGTATATTTCCCGAATGCAGGCATGGTGTCACTCGTCGTCGCTATGGAAGAGGGAAGTACTGTTGAAGTGGGAGAGGTAGGCAAGGAAGGGTTTGCAGGGATCCCGGCCCTCTTCGGCGTGTCCAGGAGCCCGGTGCGCATGATTGTGCAAATCTCCGGAGGCGGGTTCAGAGTGAGAACTAGCGCATTGCAGGACGTCTTGCGATCAACTCCCGAGCTTCGACTGATTATGAGCCGCTACGCAGTATTTCAGGGAATGTGCATCGCACAAACGGCGGCATGCAATCGGCTCCACAATATTGAACAGCGGCTCACCCGTTGGCTACTCATTACTCAGGACAGAGTGGAATCTCCGACCTTCGCTATCACCCACGATTTCCTTGCGACCATGCTAGGAACGGATCGACCGACTCTAAGCAGCGCAGCTGGTATTTTGCGGGAGAAGCACGCCATCGAATACGCCGGCGGTGTAATTCAAATCTTGAGTCGTGCAAAACTCGAAAACCGAACTTGCGAGTGTTACGGAGCGCTCCAGCAGTACAACCCAAGTGGACAAGATAGATGAACGCAGCCTTCCGTCTTTCTCATGGTCGCCCTGGCCGATCCTCTGCGGTAGTTCGGCCTACGGCCGCTTGACGGATGAGTTCGGGCGACGCAAACCACGTCCGGTAGCTCTCGCGAGTTTTCTTCTCGTTAGATCTGCTGGCGCTGTGTTCTTAGCTTTCTTGCTTTTCCCGACGAGTGACCAGACCGAGATCCGGCACAATTAATTCATGGAATCCACCGGGCGTTCTTTGTGCTCGGCGGGATGACCCTCTTCTCCACGATCGTTTTCCGCGACTTGAAAAAAGGAGACGGTGACGCGGTAAGTCAGTGGACGGACCTACACGCCGGGTAGGGCATCCACAGCAACTTTAGCGGCCTGGATCATCGCCAGATGGTCTGCAATTCCAAATCTGTCGGGAGTCAAACTCGATATCTTAGCAACCAGAACCTCCTTGGCGTCGTCACCTTCCTAACCTGTCAAACGTTTCGCAACTGTGCGAAATGGGACTGCATCGCTTACATCACGGTGTCAGTATGGGCGCATGCTGCACAAGAAAATTAAGAAACAACTCGGCAACGCGACACGTACCAGCGTCAAAGAGGAAATGGCGAAGCCGCGCATGGCCAGATCCGCCAAGATAGCGGAACTGAATCTAGATACTGCGCGAGTTCCAGAACAGCCAAGCACCATCATGCGCGGAACCGTGAACAAGATCATCCCGCCGACACGTTCGAGCCAGCAGGAAAAGGCGCAGATTGCTGTTGGCAAGGCCGATCACGGTTATCGAGACCTCCGTATTGAAAATTCGTTAACCGACGAAAATGGAGATGATGTGAGGCTCAAAAAGGGTGCTCACGTTGAGGTTACCGTCGCAGCCGAGCCAAAGACGGCAACCGCCCACAATTAACGAAGATGGCCAACCGCCTCGACGCGAGACAAAGGCCCCAAATCGGAAATGTCGGTCCTTCCCATCGACGATTTCTGGCATCGGGTAAGGACACGCGCGACAGGCGCTAATCTCGCCTGAAGAGATAGGAAAATGCCAGACGAAGAGTGGATCAAAACACTTGAAGACGGTAGAAAAGTGAATTTCACCTACCAAGAACTGCTGGATGACGGCGCATTTATCACCGCACAGATTGAAAGGAATGAGGTTGTGTATTCGATCGTATTGGCCAGCGCAAAAAATCCGCTGAGTCGCGAGCACGTTGAAAGCCATTTCAGGGGCGAGCTTTCGAAGAAGTAGCGGCACTCGGTTTGGGATCTTATCCGTAGAGCAATCGATTCAACCGTGCTACCACGAGCCATTTGAGAAACTTGCTTTGAGGTGTATGATTCCACTAGCATTTCGATTTAGCGATGGTTTTATGAGAGCAATCTCGAGTTCAAGCAACATCAAACCCAAGATAAAATCCAATCGAAAACATGCCTTCGATGTCCAAGTTTTTCTCGATTCAACCGGCACTGCGAGAAAAATTGTGGAGTATCGCCAATCACAGAAGATCTACGCTCAAGGTGATTCGGCCAGGAATATCTTGTACATCCAGAGTGGTGAAATAAAACTGTCGGTTGTCAATGACATCGGCAAGGAGGCCGTCGTGGCGATCCTTGCCCCGGGTGACTTTTTTGGTGAGGGGTGTCTGGCAGGACAGAATGTTCGTATCGGGACAGCGACAGCGATGACACCCACAACCTTACTTGTTATTGAAAAACAAGAGATGATTCGCGTGCTCCACGCTGAGCACGAGTTCTCGGACCGTTTCGTGTCTCATATGCTTGGACGGAACATCCGAATCGAGGAAGATTTGATCGATCAACTTTTTAACTCCAGCGAAAAACGTCTGGCCCGTACTCTTCTTCTGCTCGCTCACTATGGCAAGCAAAACCAACCTCAAAAAGTGATCGCCAAAATATCGCAAGAAACTCTGGCGGAAATGGTTGGGACAACCCGCTCCCGAGTCAATTTCTTCATGAATAAATTTAAGAAGCTGAGCTTCATTAGATATAACGGCGGTCTGCACGTCGACCCTTCCCTCCTGAGCATTGTCCTCCACGAGTAATTACTAACTTTCAATGGACTTTCGTTTTCGCTGGTCCTAGGACAACTTCATTCCTTAGCTTTTTGTTTTTCAGCTCCGACCCAGTCCTCGGAATCCTTCTCAGTCTCGCCGGCGCGGTGAGCATAAGGCCACGTCGCGAGATCGCAGTGGGCAGTTTTTACCCCTTGGCGCACCTGTGTCATTTCGGACAGATTTAACTCCGGACACCCGTTAAGGTGCTGCTGACTGAAATTGTCCGCCCAGGAGAAATTCATGTCACTACGCACAATCACGTTAGCCGTACCGTCCAAAAATTGATCGACCGCTCGGCGTTGAGAGAACCCCAACAGGCTCAAATAGTTCTCACTGGTGCCGACTACCTGTATGACGAATTGCGAATTTCCAACGTCCACGGGTGGGACGCAGGCGAAGCTGTCAGAGTGACGATTGAATTGATCTAGCCCAATCAGTTCAGCCTCGAGGCGCTCAATACGGGAGTGGTCATCCGCGAATTACAAAAGAAGATCAGTGCAAATTATGAAGACTGTCTGGTAGCGCGAGCATACATTAACTGAAATGGGCAGACAGGTAGTTGTCGTGCTTTACATGGTGGCGATGGCAGCCGTCATAGTCGGTGTAGATTTCGTGTTCTTCAGAAACCTATTCTGGGAACGGTTGACGGAAAACCTTGGCATTGTCTTGGTGTTCGCAGCTTTCTACGTGAGATTTCTCAGGCGCCCATGAACAAGCCGCGATAGCACCCTTTCGCTGCGATTGTGCAGACGCACTTCGCACTCGCTACAGACGAGTGATCTGTGTTGATACACCACCACAAAACTGTAAAAGGGTCGGTAACCCCGGTTTTGCACTTCGACGGAACAGGTTCACGGCGCTTCGCGTGTTCCTGACGCAACTCTTCTTTGGCCTTGAGCCAGTACTCCGTAGGTGAAAACTTTTCGCGGTCTTTCAGGTATAGTTCATATGCGCGCTTTGCAATTTCTTCGTGTGTAGGCAGATTTTCTCTTGCTTCATGCAAATCTCTTGTAATTCCCATTGCTTTCTCCTTTCGTTGTTCTCAACGCCCCCAATAATCCAAATTGTCTCGCGTCTTAAAGGCAATTCAACTCAAGTATCGGTTAAACTTCAAAGTTGTTTTTCATTTGGACCTTAGGAGGTGAAACGAATACCACTCAGGTGGGCTGGGGAGTGGTACGGGAACGTCTACGGCTGCTTCGTGTATAAGTCTGTGCCCTTGGTGTTGAGAAGTCAAATCAGAGGACGGAATCACAAAACAAAATCTTCACGCTCGAGAAATCAGCCGCTGCTTTGCCGAGCACCGATGAGTTTTTCTGGCGTGAAGGCGGAATCGACAAGGGATTGACGCCGATTCCGCCTGGTGAACCATACTAACTAGCCTTGTGCCGTCACGGTCAAAGCTAGATTCTGGCCTTGTTCCACTGCGTACTCAACAGTTACGGCGGTGCCGACCTTTACATTGCCTTGTACCTTGGCGGTCTTGTCCAGGACAAACTGCATTGTCTGCGTGGCAGCGCTCCCGCCCACCTCTAAGGTGAACGAGGTCCCGTTATTTCCAATCGACGCTACCTTTCCGGACACCTTTTTCGTCGCTTGTTGGGTTTGGGATTGCTGCTCCGATTGAGACTGGGGTGAAATCGGGTGCGCCCATACGGACACACCTGTCAACAACAGTCCGGCAAGAGAAGCAGAGAGAAGAAATCTCGGCATAGCATCACCTCCTGTCCTGTGGCTGGTAAAAGGAATCAAGCACGCCTCGCTCCAATTGCCTTGCATTGTAATATTCGCGATGCGCTAACCCTTGTTTTGTGGGCGCTTACGGAAGCTTCACGACCGCACCCTACGAGACAAACCAGTCCCTTCCGGGACAGCGAGAATTTTCTTCCAGTCACCCAACATTTTTTCTTCAGGGTAAATACCTGGTACGCGGTGAGTACCCGTGTTGCGTTGCTGTCCTTGAGCAGCTGCCTAGAATTCACTCACTTCCGCGTATCGCGGAAGGGGCTGTACCAGCACGTAGAAATGATGAAAAGCTGTCACTTTCGCCCAAGAAAGCTTTTGAAGAGCAACACTTCGAGGAAGATTACACGGCAGCCCGAAACCCTGCACAGAATGGCCACGGTGTGAAGCTAAGGCCCGGTCAGAGCGTGGAATACGTGATTACCGATAGCCGGTCAAAGGTCTCCAACGACCGCGTTCGTGCCTATCCCTTTGGAAAGGCTGGCACTCCTACGATAGAGCAAAATATGTCGAAATGCTGCGGGAAGCCTTTGAACTGTTCGAGCTTTAGTCTTGTTCCAATAGCATTTGAATTTCGTTCATCAGTACACCCATTCCATCTGATTTCGATATGACAGAACTAATCCCCGCAGCGCTGGCGAGGTTATGTGGGACAGCATCCTTATGCAAAGTGAAGGGGATTGTGGGCACAGCGGGCATTACAGGATGAAGTGCCTGAGCTGCTTCTAGTCCACTCATCCGAGGCCTTGATAGGTCCATAATAATCAAGGCTGGGGATAACTTCCGCGCCTTTTCAATGGCCTCGACGCCATCGGACGCTTCACCGCATACCTCAAGCCCCGGCTGAGATTCAAGATAATCCCGAAGCATCGTGCGGACAACTGGGTTGTGATCTACGAGAAGAATGCCTTTGAGCATATCCACCTCACTGTAAGGTGGCAGCCCATGCTGGAGAGCACCTCTGTGCCGTAACGTACCAACTTAGAATAGGAAGTCAATACAGGGGAAAACCGACCGCGGTGACAGATCTACTTGTTGGATTCATGGCAGGAAATTATTTAGCGCGCAACGCTTATTCTAAAACGGTTGTGAGATTCATGCTGATTCATTTTGCCATCTTCGAGATTGTTGATTCATCTTTTCGTAGCACTCGCACGCACTTTTTTGCCAGTCTGCATCGATTAAACGAGTGGGCTTTTTTTCCCCCCCATTGACAGCTCCGCGCGCGTTACATCTCGTCAGAGTTCGGAGGGAACCGCTATGAGAGTAGTAGCGGAAGAATGCTAATAAGGCTCTCTAAGGGTATGGTCTAATCACAAATAGGCCTAACCATAAATGTTAAGTGAATTTCACGATGATCCTTGCATTCTCAGTATGTCAGCATACACTTGCTACGATGAGTTAAGCAGGAAGCGTCATGTCAAAGCTACCTCGTAAACTGAAAGCATCCGCCAAGCCTGAGTGGGCAGCCAAAATCCTGGCGTTGCGAGAACAACTACACGCAAATCAGACTACATTCGGGAACAAGCTTCAGTGCTCGGCGATGGCGGTTTCCCGCTGGGAACGCGGTGCGCAGGAGCCTCCCTCTCACAGCTATATCGAAATCGGCAATCTCGCCGGTGACCCTGGATGTTGGTATTTCTGGGGGCGGGCAGGGCTTCGTAGCGAAGATGTAATGAGGGTTATGCCGTGGATGCAGAAACGGCTCCGGCGAGCAAACACGCCTGCCTTTGAGATTGTTAGTGCGGGAAGTGGTAATAGAAAACTAGCTGAAAAAGTGCAGTTAGTAGCCGTTCCCTTGCTCAAGATTGTAGCGGCTTCGCACGGAGAAAAAGGTGACGACATCCCATTCCTTCACGATGCCCCGGTCGATAGCATGATTGCTGCTCCAAGCGATTGGTGCCCGAACCCTTCTTCAACAAGTTGTCTGCGAGTGCAGGGACATTCGATGTCCCCTACTATCTGCGATGGTTACATTGTGGCAGTGGACTCTTCCCAAACCGACCGAAGCAAGCTGGATGGAAAAATCGTGATTGCATGGAAGAAGGATAAAGGACTCACTGTCTCACGCTTTAGATGTTACGACCACACGGAGACTCTGCAACCGGAAAATCCACAATACGAATCAATCACACTTGGTCATAAAAATGACAAGTGGAAGATTGTGGCCAAGATCTTGTGGTGGATCGGGAGAGCGTCCTAGCGCCTTTCCGCAAGAAATCTCTGGCAGCATATTAACATTCATTCCTAGACCACCATCTCTTTTGGTCACGTCGTAACCGGCACGAATCCGTTTCCCTTGTGGAAATCCTGTGACTATCATGCCCACTGATTAACATGGGGGATATACCGGTATTGACAGACGCAAAATGATGGGCGTTAGATTTCCACTCGGGCCTTGCGTCGGTTTTTAGT
>Ga0307372_10009066_pt1 | contig 13827 bp, 13 predicted proteins | sample OX1MG_FD_202533 | JGI IMG/M metagenome (GOLD analysis project Ga0307372, IMG submission 202533) | Soil microbial communities from Risofladan, Vaasa, Finland - OX-1 | ecosystem: Environmental > Terrestrial > Soil > Coastal area > Acid sulfate soil | place: Finland: Risofladan, Vaasa | collected...
CCACCGCCTACGGTGTGGGCGGCACCATGGACAAGGAGCGCGGATGACCGATGACCAGACGAGCGTGACCGCTCGGCCACGTAGCGCCGCATCGGTCGAACGCCATCTCGCGGGCTGTCCGCGGCTCGACACCTCGTCGGGGCCGCCGCGGCGCCCGGATCTCCGTCCGTGCACCTGCGACCCCGGTCGCCTCGCCGCGGCGATCCGGCCGTCGCGAGCCGGGCGTAGGCATCCGCTCGGACCGGCCGTCTGACCAGTAGCGCGCGGCGACCAGGCCGGCCCTCTCGGGCGGGCGCGGCCTGACGAGCGAATGCTGGCCCGACGTCGCGGCTAGCCGACCTCGGCTGCGGGCGGCGACGGTGGCCCGAGCAGCCATGTCGTCCCGTCGGGGCCGTCCCTCAGCTCCACTCCGAGTGCCGCGAGGCGATCCCGGACGGCGTCGGCCTCGTCGAATCGGCGGGCGCCTCGCGCGAGTGCCCGCAGCTCGATTCCGAGCTCGACGTACGGTCCGACGACGTCTCGAGGGTCGCGCACGCCGTCGGCGGCGACCCGGCCGAGCTCGACGATCATGGTGCGAAGGCTCGCCCGGGCGCGCTCGCGCTCGTCCTTCTGCGGTACGTCGGTCGACCACTCGACGATCGCGTCCTCGAGGCCGAGTATCGCGGCGACTGCTCCGTCGGCGTCCCGGGCCTCGACCGCCGAGGCGAACGAGGCCTCCTTGTCGCGGACGATATCGAGCAACGGAGACGTCGCCGGACGGGGAGCGGGCTCGACCCGACCGCCCCGCTCGCCTCCCGGCCGCGCCCCGCTCCGCACACCCCCGGGCGACGGCTCGCCGAAGGCCGCCGAGAGGAGGTCGTGGAGTGGGAGCGAGGTGCCCGGGGCGAACACGACGGACCGGCCGCGCCGGCGCACCGTTACCACTCCGAGTCCGGCGATCTCGACGGTGCTCGCGTCGAGGTCGACGACGCACGCGGTGTGCTCGTCGACCCCGAGCACGAAGTGGTCGTCCGGGAGCGTCTGCTCCATCACCGCGAGGCGCCGCTCGCCGAGGTAGCAAAAGCGCGTGTCGTGCGTCCCTCCCTCTGCGTTGTTGTAATGGGGGATGACGGCGACGTGCAGCCCGACGGCGCCGAGGACGTCTAGGCCCTCGAGCCAGTGTGGGTCCTCGCCCGCCTTGTAGATCTCATAGACGGGGACGGCGTACGCGCCGAGCGTGAGAGCGGCCGCGCTCGCGAACGTGACGGCACCCGACAGCGCGAGCTTCTCGGCGAGCAATCCGGGGACGACGCTGTCGCGCCACCGGCGCAGCGCGAAGGTCGGGCTCCCGGGGCCGGAGAACACGTAGCGAGCGTCTCGCAGCAGCGCGACGAGCCGCTCGGCCGCGAACGGCGTGCCGCCTCCCCCGCCCGAAGCGACCGCGTCCCCCGGCAGGGACGCGACCTCGATCGGGGTGTGGAGGCTCTCGTCGAAGTAGGTGGAGATCCGCGCAGCGAGCTCGTCCGCGTTCTCCTGGAAGCCGAAAGGGGTGTCGAGAAGGACCGCGCGCACCGGCGGCGGGCCGAGGCGCTCGAGCACGGAGCGATGGACCTTCACCATCGTCGGAGCCGTCTCGCCCGAACCCATCAGGGTGACGAGCCGGGTCATCGCGCACCCGGCTTCGGCGTGCCGTCCCAGCGCAGGTCCCCGGGGAGCTCCCCCCAGGGATCGACGGGGATCTCGTCGTCGGCACCAGGCACAGGCGGCGGCAGCGCCGACGCGAGCGCGTCGACGAGCTCTCCCTGCAGGTAGGAAAGGTAGGCGTAACAGCTCCACTGCGCGAAGCCCGGGTCCCCTTCGGCGACCTCCGGAGCGTCCTCTGTCACCGCGAGCGTCGTGCCGAGCACGAGCCGCAGGTCGTTGATCGCGCCGAGCCAGGCGTCGGCCTCGTCGTCGCTCAGGTGTGCCGCGTCGGCAGTCTGGGCGAGCACGGCGAGCGCCTCGCGGCGGTGCTCGAGCAGCTCACCGCGGACGAGGCCCGAGTAGGCGCGCTCCGCCTCGGCGTCGCGCGCATATGCGACGGGGAACAGGCGGCGGAGAGACTCGTCCGGCTCGGACCCGGCCCCCGGCGCGGACTCGAGGAGCCGTTCGAGCTGGAGCGGCAGCGCCGCGACGAGCGCACGCTCCTCCAGGGGAAGCCGGACGTCGATCCCACCGCGGCGACTTCGCGAGATCCTCCTGCGCAGGCTCATCCCGCCTGCTCGAGGGTCGCCCACAAGCCGTAGCGGTGGAGGCGGGTGACGTCGTTCTCCGCCCGCTCACGCGGCCCGGAGGACACGACCGCGCGACCCTTGTGGTGGACGTCGAGCATGAGCTCCGTCGCGCGTTCACGCGAGTAGCCGAACAGCCTCTGGAAGACGTAGGTGACGTAGGTCATCAGGTTGACCGGGTCGTTCCAGACGACGACGAGCCACGGTAGGTCCGTGGCGACCTCGACGTCTGTGCCGGGGGACTGCTCGACCGTCGGCGCCTCCTCGGTATGGGTGTGCGCACGCCAGGCCACCGTCTGCCCCCGAGGGACGCTCGGCGTCGCGCGCGCGGATCGCGTCCGGCGGCGAGCGCACGCCGCGCGAACGACTGCACGGGCGAGAGGTTCAGGCAGGTGCGTTCACCGCGACGCGCCCGGCCGTCGCGTCGTCGCGCCTCGCCGCCGCGCCCTCGAGGGCCAGGGGCTCGACACGGTGCAGGCTCAAGTACAGCGCGACCGTCGCGGAGAACGCGGCCGTTGCCCCGGCGAGGTGGAACTCGACCACGAGTGCGTTGTCGCGGAGGAAGTACTGCGTGTACCCGAGTGTCCCCTGGAGGGCGAGGACCTCGAGCATCGTGCGTGCCCGTCGCTGGACGAGCGCGGGGGCCTTCGCGTGGTGGAGCGCGAAGACCGTGGCGAGCGTCATGCCGATGAGGAAGAGCGCGATGTCGGCGTGGAGCTCGGCCATGTCCCGGAACGCGATCGGGATCCGGATCGCTCCGGGCCCTCCGGCGTGCGGTCCGCTCCCCGTCACGATCGTCCCAGCCATGACGAGCACGGAGATCGTCGCGAGCAGGAGGCGTGAGAGCCATAGCAGGTCACGGTCGACGACGAGCGTGCGCGTCCCGCCCCCTTCGCGCACGCGTGCGCACAGGACGATCGCGTCGCCGAGGACGGCCAGGGTGAGCACGAAATGGAGCGAGACCCAGTAGGGGTTGAGCTTCGTGAGCACGACGATGCCGCCGATGACGATCTGGCCGACGATCCCCGCGACGAGGCCCGCAGAGAGCCACACTGCGTCTCGCCGGCGCGGGCGCATCGCGAGCGCCGCGAGAAGCGTCGCGGCCGAGAACACGGTGACCGCGACGCTCACCATGCGGTTCGAGAACTCGATGAGCGGGTGGAACGACACCGCAGGCGTCACGCTTGCACGAGAGCACGTCGGCCAGTCGAGGCAGCCGAGGCCCGAGCCCGTGAGGCGCACCGCGCCACCGGTCACGACGAGCAGGGCGTAGCAGACCGCCGCCACGACCGCGAGGCGGCGGAACTGCACGGGGCTCACCTGGGGGAGTCGCACGACGCCTTCATCGTAGGGATCGGGGCCGAGGTCGGCCACCCCGCGTATGGCGCCCGTCGGATCCGTGCCCGCGGCGAGGCGGCAGGGCGGGGCGCGAACGGAGTCATTCGAACCGGAAGGTCGCGGCGGCGAGGACGGGAGCGGCTATCGCCCACGCGGCGAGCACGACGAAGCCCTCGAGGGGAACGGGCGCACCTCCGGCGAGAGCAGGGTGGAGCACGTCTGTGAGCGCCGCGGAGGGCAGCAGCCGCGCGACGGTCGCGAACCCCCCGAGCTTCGCGAGCGGGAACATGATGCCGCTGATCCCGAGCATGACGACGTACAGGCCGTTCGCGAGTGCGAGGGTCATCTCGGCGCGAAGGGTGCCGGCGAGGAGGAAGCCGATACCGGCGAACGCCGCCGTGCCGAGCAGCTCGGCGGCGATAGCAAGGCCGGCCGGGCCGTGTGGCCGCCAGCCGAGGCCCGCGGCGATCGCGCCGATGACGACGACCTGGACGACCTCGACCGCGAGCACGGCGAGGATCTTCGCGGTGAGCAGCGTCGAGCTGCGGAGAGGCGTCGAGCCAAGCCGCTTGAGCACTCCCCAGCTGCGCTCGAAGCCCGTCGAGATCCCGAGGTTGACCATAGCGGTGGAGATCACGGCGAGGCCGAGGACACCCGGAGCGAAGAAGTCGATCCGGTGTGGCGTCCCCGTCGACACGATGGGGACGCTCGAGAACAGCACGAGCCCGAGTATCGGGATCACGAAGGTCACGAGGAGTCGCTCGCCCTGCTCGAGGGTCATGCGGACCTCCTCGGAGGTCTGGGCGAGGAGCGCACGCCAGCTCATCGACGCCCTCCGCCGTCACCGGGTGGATCCCCGGTCAGCCGGAGGAATGCGTCCTCGAGCGACTGCCGCCCCGCACGCAGGTCTGCGAGGGGAAGGTCGTTGGCCGCGAGCCACGCCGTGAGCGCGGCGACGAGCGCAGGTGTGGCCATCGTCCCCACCCGGTACTCGCCGGGCGCGGTCTCGCTGACCGTGGCGCGCAGCTCGGCGCCGAGGGACCCGACGTCGATTCCCGCTGGCGCCGAGAAGCGCACATCCTCGGCGGCCGTGACGAGCTCGGCCGGCCGGCCGGAGGCCACGACCAGGCCGTGGTCGACGATCACGACACGGTCCGCGACGCGCTCGGCCTCGGCGAGCTCATGGGTCGTGAGCAGCACGCAGACGCCCTCGTCCCGAAGCGAGGCGACGATCCCGCGGACGACGAGGCGGCCCGCCGGGTCGACGCCAGCGGTCGGCTCGTCGAGGAACGCGACACGAGGTCGCCCGACGAGGGCGAGGGCGAGGGCGAGGCGCTGGCGCTCCCCGCCGGACAGCCGCTTCGCGGGCCTCGACGCGACGTCGCGGAGCCCCGCGAGGTCGAGGAGCTCTTCGGGATCGCGCGGGTCGTCGTAGTACGAGGCGAAGAGCTTGAGCGCCCGTGCTGCGCCCATGACCGGGTAGGTGCCCCCGCCCTGGAGCATGACGCCGATACTCGGTGCGAGCTCTCGATGGTCCGCGACCGGGTCGAGCCCGAGCACGCGCACGGTGCCCGACGTCGGCCGCCTGTATCCCTCGAGCGTCTCGACGGTCGTCGTCTTGCCGGCCCCGTTCGGGCCGATGAGCGCGACGACCTCGCCCGCGTCCGCGCTGAACGATACGCCGGCGACGGCCGCGACGGCGCCGAAGCAGACCCGGAGCGCGTCCACCTCGATCGCCGGCATCGGAGCGAGGCTACCGGCTCGTCGCCGCGAGCTTCGAGGTGCGCGTGCCGGGCCACACCGGCGCCCAGGGTCAGCGCCGGCGCGGGGCCTCGAACCGGTAGCCGAGACCTCGGATCGTCGTGATGAGCGTCGGCCGCGAGGGATCCGCTTCGATCCGGGAGCGAAGGCGCTTCACGTGGACGTCGAGCGTCTTCGTGTCCCCGACGTAGTCGAGGCCCCAGACCCGGTCGATGAGCGCGTCGCGGGTGACGACCCGCCCTGCACTGTTGAGCAGGGCCTCGAGCAACTCGAACTCCTTGAGTGGGAGTTGCACCTCCTCGCCTCGGACCGTGCACTCGTGCCTCTCGGGGTCGAGCCGGACCTCGCCGATCTCGAGGACCGTGCTCGGCGGGTCCGACGCGGGGAGTGCGACCGGAGTCGTCCCGACCGACGCACCCGAGCCCGGGTGCTCGCGCGGCGTGCGCCTGAGCACGGCGCGCATGCGCGAGACGAGCTCGCGGAGCCGGTAGGGCTTCGCGACGTAGTCGTCCGCGCCGACCTCGAGCCCGACGACCGTGTCGATCTCGGTCGACTTCGCGGTCACCATGATGATCGGCACGCCGGATCGAGCCCGTATCGCGCGACACACGTCGAGGCCGGACATCTTCGGCAGCATCACGTCGAGAAGGACCAGGTCCGGAGGATTGGCCTCGAAGCTGCGGAGCGCCTCGGCGCCGTCGCGCGCGATCCGCACCGAGAATCCCTCGCGCTCGAGCCCGACGAGGAGTGCCTCGACGAACGACTCCTCGTCCTCGGCGACGAGAACCTCTACCCGGCGGTCCTCTCCGTCGGCGGCGCGGTCGGTCACGTCTCCGACCGTCCCTGCACGGGAAGCACGAGCGTGAACGTCGCGCCCTCGCCCTCGCGCGACTCCACGCGCACCGAGCCATGGTGGTTCTGCGCGACGTGCCGCGTGATCGCGAGGCCGAGGCCCGTGCCCCCGGTCTGGCGGCTGCGACCGTGGTCGACGCGATAGAAGCGTTCGAACACGCGCTCGAGGTCGCGGGCCGGGATGCCGATCCCCTTGTCGGTCACCGTGAGAACGACGTCGTCACCGTCGACACGGCCGCTCGCGAGCACGACTCCTCCCTCGTAGGAGAACTTCACGGCGTTCTCGAGCAGGTTGTAGACCGCGGAGGTGAGCTGGCGCCGGTCCCCGAGCACGGCGACGGGCGGGGAGGGCTCCTCGAGCTCCACCTCGACGGAGCGCTGCTCCGCCGCCGAGCGAACGCGCTCGGCGGCCTCGGCCATCACGAGGTTCACGAGGACCGGCTCGCGCGGGGGCGATTCCTCGCTCTCGATTCGCGAGAGGTCGAGGAGGTCGTCGATGACCCGAGATATCCGGAACGCCTCGGTGTGCACCCGCTCGGCGAGTCTGCGGGAGACCTCCGGCTCGGTCTCGGCGAGGAGCGTCTCGGCGAGAAGTCCGAGCGCGCCCATCGGAGTCTTCAGCTCGTGGCTCACGTTCGCGACGAAGTCGCGACGGACCTCCTCGAGACGCCGCCGCTCGGACACGTCGTCGATGACCGCGATGACCCCGAGCGCGCGCTGGCCGTTGTCGAGGCTCATCGTGCGCACCGCGAGCGTTCTGCGCGGGGGCCCGTAGAGCTCGAGCGTGCGCTCCTCGGACGCTCCCGGCGCGGTCGTCGCGAGGAGGTCGTCGACTGCCTGGGCGGCGAGGGCGTCGCTGTGGCGGTTGCCCATGAGCGCGACGGCGCGGGCGTTGTGGAAGACCGGCTCGCCGTGCTCGTCGCAGACGATCACGGCCTGCGGAAGCGTGTCGAGGGCCCTGCGCAGACGGATCGCGTCCGCGCTCGACTCGGCAACCGCCTCCGCTGCGCGGTCCGTCGCGCGCTCCACGAAGCCGAGCGCCTCCTCCAAGTCGCGCGGGTCGTCCGGGAGGTTGTCCGCTCCGAGGCGGCTGCCGAGTGCGACGAGCCGCTGGCGGAGCGAACCCACTCCGCGCCGGCCGCCGAGGGCGTAGCCACCGGCGGCGAGGAGGATCGCGGCGACGGCGACGATCCCGACGGCGTAGGCCGGGACGCCGAGGTCCGCTAGCACGGGCATCCACTCGGCGGCATCACCCTCCAAGCATTGCAGCTCGGCCCGTCGCGCGGATCGTTCGGCATCGGGTGTGGCGCAGCTGACATCAAAGGTATTGAAATACATCGTAACTACGTCTACTCTCGGCGGCGCGCCTGCACTCGTCGTCCGGCAGGCGGGGGAGACACCTCCCCGAGCCGGACGTCCTCGTTCGCAATGCTCCACGCGCCGTGCGCGGGAGCCGAAGGAGGTGCCGGGTGCACATCGTCGCCACGACGTCCGCGGTTCGCCTGATGGCGGCCTCGACGATCTCGCTCGACCCGAGCCAGTCGTCGCTTCCAGGAAGCTCGGTCATCCAGAGCCTTGTGAACGGGCTCGGGTGGTGGGGCCTCGTCGCGTCGCTCGTCGGCCTCGTCGTCGGAGCTGCGACGTGGGCGCTCGGCGCCCACACGAACAACTATCAGCACGCGTCGACCGGGAGGCGCGCGGTGCTCGTCTCCGGCGCGGCTGCTCTCGTCATCGGTGCTGCCCCGCAGGTCCTCACGTTCCTGTTCAACGCCGGCCAGAGCGTCCACTGAGCGCGGCGATGATCGTCGCCACGCCTCTCGCGGCATCACTGTTCAGCATCGGGGCGGGTGCGGTGCGGAGCATCGTCGACACGATGCTCTCGGAGGTCACCCGCTGGGTGGCGGCGGGGGCGGGGAGCGTGCTCGAAGCGCTCGGCACCGTGCTCACCTCGACGACTACGCCGGATCTCGGGCGTGGGTTCCTCGGCGAGTACGCGACGATGTCCGCGGTCTCCGCGGCGCTCGCGCTCCCGCTGCTCCTGCTCGCGGTGGTCCGCGCAGTGGTGCAGCAGGATCTGGGAGAGCTCCTGCGGGCCGCGCTGCTGCGGCTCCCCGTCGCGCTGCTCATGGCGGGCGCGGCGGTCGGGCTCGTCTCCCTCGCGCTGCAGGCCGCCGACGCGCTGAGCGGCGCCCTGCTGGCCGTCGCCGGCCATCCCGTCGACGGGTTCATCGCATCCCTCGTGACAGGCCTCGCCGCCGCGTCGTCGGTAGCGGTCGGACCCGGCGCCGCGGTGGTCGGTGGCTTCGCAGCGCTGCTGCTCGCGCTCCTCGCGACCGCTGTCGCCTTTCTTCTCTGGGTCGAGCTCGTCGTACGGTCCGCGGCCGTCGCCGCGGCGACCCTCTTCCTTCCTCTCGCGCTCGCCGGGCTCGTCTGGCCCGCGACAGCGCACTGGGCGCGGCGACTCGCCGAGACGATCTTCGCGCTCGTGCTGTCGAAGGTCGTCGTCGCCGGCGTCCTCGCGCTCGCCGGGGTGTCGATCACCGCGGGCAACGGGGTTCCCGGCGCCGTCGAGGGTGTTGCTCTCCTTTTCCTCGCGACGTTCGCGCCGTTCACCGTGCTCCGCCTCGTGCCGATGATCGAGGGGGGCGCAATCGCCCATCTCGACGGTACGGGCCGGCGCCCTCTCGCGGCCGCAGCGCGTGCAGGCGGCTTGGTCGCGGGGATCGACACCGGGGCAGGCGGCGGCTCCATGGCCTCCGCCGCAGGAGATGTCGGAGGAGCCTCCGGCTCGGTGATCGCGGGGACTGGTCCTCGGGGCCCTGGCGGGGCTCCAGGTGGCGCTCTCGCGGTGCTCGACGACGTTCCCGGGGCGATCGTCCCCGATCTCTCGCGACAGGAGATACGAGACGATGCGGCTCGGCGCACCGCGGCCGCGGCAGCCGTCCGCGAGCGAGACGGGGAGAGCTCGTGAGCGCGTCGCAGCGGTCGCGCTACCGGTTCGGCCCGCGCGACCGCCGCGGGCTCATCGCGGGCGCGCGCACGGCCCAGGTGCTCGTGGCCAGTGCCGGGCTCACCGTTGCCGTCGTCATCGTGCGGGCGGTACGCGGCACCGCAGGCGGAACGGGCGCGTTCGTCGCCGTCGCGGCGGCGCTCGCCGGAGCGTTCTGGCCCGTTCACGGGCGGACTCTCGACGAGTGGGTGCCCGTTGCCGCCAGGTTCGCCTCTGACGCGGCGCGCGGTCGCCGGCGCGCGGTCGTCGGGCGGGGATCACCGAGCCGTGACCCTCGACCGCCCGGCCCGTTCGGGCACCTCGCCCTCTGCGAGGTCACCTCGTCCGCGATCGGCGGCGCGTTCGGCGCGGTGCGCGACTCGCGCGGTGGCGCGTGGACGGCGGTCCTCTCGCTCGGCTCCGACTCCTTCGCGCTGCTCGACGAGGACGACCGCGCCCGGCGGATCGCCGCGTGGTCCGGCGTGCTTGCCGCGGTCTCCGGCGAGTCCTCGGCGCTCCACCGGCTGCAGTGGGTCGAGCGGACGCTCCCCGACCGCGGCGAGGTACTGCGCCGCCACCTCGAGTCGCGTCGCATGGGTGCCCCGCCCGACCCCGGCACGGCGGCCGCACGCCGTTCCTACGAGGAGCTCCTCGAGGACGAAGGCACGGGCGTTCTCCGCCACGAGCTCTTCCTCGCGTGCACGGTGCGCGCCCCGCGCTCTGCGGAACGCGTCCTCGGCGAGGAGGTCGCACGGCTAGAGCGCCGGTGCCGCGACGCGGCGATCCCCGTCGACGGCGTCCTCTCGCTCGCCGGACTGTCGACTCTCGTCCGCCGGACGTTCGACGAGGTGCCGGGATCGGGACCCGCCGCGTGGCCGTGGCCATCCGCCGTCGACGCGTCGTGGTCGGCTCTGCGCACCGACGGGACGTGGCACGCCACCTACTGGATCGCCGAGTGGCCGCGCAGTGACGTGGCAAGCGATTTCCTCCTTCCCCTCCTCGTCGGCTGCCCCGAACGGCGGTCGGTCTCGGTCGTGATGGCCTCCGTCCCCCCGACACGCGCGATCCGCGCCGCGGAGCACGCGCGCACCTCGACGGCGGCGGACGCGGACCTCCGGCGCCGCCACGGCTTCGCCACCTCGGCGCGCCGGCACCGCGAGCACGAGGCCGTCGTCCGGCGGGAGGGCGAGCTCGCTGAGGGGCACGCCGCTTACCGGTTCTCGGGCTACGTCACCGTGACGGTCCCGGACCCGGCCGCGCTCGACGGCGCGTGCTCGCGCGTCGAGCAGTCCGCGGCGCTCGCCCGTGTCGAGCTCCGCAGGCTCTACGGTGCCCAGGGCGAGGCAGTCACCTTCACGCTCCCGACGGGTAGGGGGTGCGCGTGAGGATCCCCGCGCACGAGGCCACGACGGCCCAGCTCGGAGCCGTCTACCCGCTCGCCGCGAGCCGGCCGCTGCCGACGGGCGGCGTGCTCGTCGGACGCGACCTCCTCGGCGGGACGTTCGTCCACGACCCGTTCGAGCTCTACGCCGCCGGCGCGCTGACCAATCCGAACATGCTCGTCTTCGGCCAGATCGGGCGCGGGAAGAGCGCGTTCGTGAAGTCCTACCTGTTCCGCCAGGCGGCGTTCGGCCGGCGCATCGTCGTGCTCGACCCGAAGGGCGAGTACGGGCCGCTCGCGCATGCGCTCGGCGCGCCGCCGATCGCGCTCCGACCGGGCGGCCGGCTGCGGCTGAACCCCCTCGACGCCGCCTCCGCCGAGCGCGACGACCCGGGCGAGACGTCGCGCCGCCGGCTCGAGATGTGCGCGGCAGTCGCGGCCTCCGCGCTCCGCCGGGAGCTGTCCCCTCTCGAGCACGCAGGCATCGAGCTCGCGCTCGGCGAGATCGCGTCTCGCAGGCGGGACGCGACGATCCCCGACGTGGTGCACGCCCTCCTCGAGCCCGCGCCGGCGGCATCGCGGGCGCTCGGCGTCCCTCCCGCGGCGCTGCGTTCGGGGACGCTCGACCTCGCGCTCGAGCTCCGACGCCTCGTCGAGGGCGAGCTTCGCGGGATGTTCGACGGCCCGACGAGCCCCGGGATCGCGCTGCGCGGTCCGGTCGTCGTGCTCGACCTCTCCGCGGTCTACCACTCGCCCGCGCTCGGTGTCCTCGTCACCTGTGCCGCCGCTGCGGTGCAGGGAGCGGTCGAGAGCGGCGGCGATTCGAGGACGATCCTCGTCGTCGACGAGGCGTGGGCCGTGCTCGCGAACATCGGCGCGGCGCGCTATCTCCAAGCCTCCTGGAAGCTCGCTCGCGCTCGCGGGCTCGCGAACCTCGCCGTGCTCCACCGGGTGTCGGACCTCACCGCGGTCGGAGGGGCGGGGAGCGCCGTTACACGGCTCGCGGAGGGTCTCGTCGCGGACTCCGAGACGATCGTCTGCTACGCGCAGCCCGCGAGCGAGCTCGGGGCGGCCGCGGCCGTGCTCGGGCTGTCGGACGAAGAGGCGCGAGTCGTCGGCGGGCTGGGTCGCGGGGTCGCGCTGTGGAAGGTCGGCGGGCGCTCGTTCCTCGTCGAGCACCGCCTCGCCCGGGCAGAGCGCGAGCTCGTGGACACCGACGCTCGGCTTGTCGCCGGGACCGTTCCCCGCGGCGGTAACGAGTGAGCGGTCACAGCTGGTGCATCGGCGGCCTCGCGGGGGGCGACGACGCGTTGGTGGACCCGTGAGCGGGCCGCCTCAGCGCCGCGCCGCGCCGCGGCGGCGGGCCGTGGCAGCGCGCGCCGCCGAGGGCGGCGGTGCCGGTGAGGCGCTCGCGTGCCTCGCGGTGCTCGCCGTCGCGCTCGCCGCGCTGTCGATCTGGCTGACGGGGGAGGTCGCCGCGGTCGTCTCCGGCAGCGGTTGGCCCCGCGTCCCGGCGAGCCGCTGTCTCGCTCTGCTGGTCGGCGTGGTCGGCCATCCACGAGACCCCCGGGTCGCGTGGCCACACGCCGTGCGCGGCGAGATCCCGGGGCCGGCGCTGTGGTACGCCGCGCTCGCGTTCGTGTGGATTGTCGCCGCGGGCGTCGCTCTCGGGGCGCGTGCTCTCGTGCGGCGCACGTCGCGAGCCGTCCCAGGGGCGCGTCCGCGCGCCGCCGGGCGCGAGCCCGCTGGCGCGACGTGGGCGGCGCGCGCCGACGTGAGCCGGCTCGCGGTCCCGGGCCCGGGCATGGGGCGGCTCGTCCTCGGGCGCGTCGGGCGCCGGCTCGTCGCCGTCGAGCGCGGCCAGTCCCTCCTCGTCGTCGGCCCGACGCAGTCCGGCAAGACGACCGGGCTCGCGATCCCTGCCCTGCTCGAGTGGGAGGGGCCCGTGCTCGCGACGAGCGTGAAGACCGACCTCGTGCGCGAGTCGCACCGTCGCCGGCAGGCGCTCGGCGAGGTCCGCGTCTTCGACCCGACGGGTGTGTGCGATCTCGGAGGCGCGGGGTGGTCGCCGCTGGCGGCGGCGAGCACGTGGCCCGGGGCGCGCCGCACGGCGGCGGGACTGTGCGGAGTCGCTCGGGGCGCGGCGGGCGGGCTAGAGGACGGCGCGTTCTGGTACGCGACGGCCGAGAAGCTGCTCGCACCGTTGCTGTTCGCGGCGGCGACCTCGGGCGGGACGATCGCTGACGTCGTGCGGTGGGTCGACACGGGGGAGGTCGGCGACGTGCTCATCGCGCTCGAGCTCGCGGGTGTCCCCGAGGCCGTGCGTGCCGCGGAGGCGAGCTTCTCGCGCGAGGAGCGCCAGCGCAGCTCGGTGTACACGACCGCGGAGACGGTTCTCGCGGCGTACGCGGACCCCTTGGTCGCGCTCAGCTGCGAGAGGCACGATCTCGACCCGGCGCGCCTGCTCGGCGGGGGGAGCGACACCGTGTTCCTCGTCGCGCCCGCTCACGAGCAGGAACGCCTCCAGTCGGTCTTCGTCGCTATCGTGCGCAGCGTCGTCGAGGACGCGATGACGCTCTCGTCGCGCCAGGGAGCACCGCTCGACCCTCCGCTTCTCGTCGTGCTCGACGAGGCGGCGAACGTCGCGCCCCTCTCGACGCTCGACACGCTCGCGTCGACGGCCGCCTCTCACGGCATCCAGCTCGTGACCGTCTGGCAGGACCTCGCCCAGCTCGAGGCGCGCTACGGCGCACGTGCGGCGACTGTCGTGAACAACCACCGAGCGAAGCTCCTCTGCTCCGGGATTGCTGACGCGACCACGCTCGAGCAGGTGGGCAGGATCATCGGGGACGAGTCGCACGAGACCGTGTCGTCCACCGTCGACGCGTCGGGCGGATGGAGCAGGACGAGCAGCACGGTGTCGCGCCGTCTCGCGCCGGCCGAGCTGCTCCGCTGCATGGCGCCCGGTGACGCCGTGCTCGTCTACGGCAACCTGCCGCCGGTCCGGCTCGCACTGCGGCCCGTGACGACCGACCGCGATCTCCGCCGTCTCGCGTCCGGCGGACCGGGGCCGGCTGACGGGCCGGCCGGCCGGCCTGCTACTTCCGGTCCACGAGCGGCGCGAGGACTCCGGCCGCGATTGCTGCACCGACGGTCGAGGAGAGCACCAGCCAACGCGATCGCCGCGGCAGGCCCCGGAACGCGATGAGCGTCGCCACGGTGTCGCCCGTGTCGGCGAGGCCGCCCGCCTCGACCCA
>Ga0307372_10009068_pt1 | contig 13823 bp, 11 predicted proteins | sample OX1MG_FD_202533 | JGI IMG/M metagenome (GOLD analysis project Ga0307372, IMG submission 202533) | Soil microbial communities from Risofladan, Vaasa, Finland - OX-1 | ecosystem: Environmental > Terrestrial > Soil > Coastal area > Acid sulfate soil | place: Finland: Risofladan, Vaasa | collected...
CGATTCGCGGAGCTTTCGCGTCTGAGCGGCGTGCTGTTGGATAATGACGCGGGGCTTTCTTCTGCGAGCGGCGGCTAAGACATCGCGTGAAAGCTGAAGTACTGCAGCTAGATCGCCGGATTGGGACCCTTCTGGCGGTGCTCTGCGGCCTGGCGATCGGCGTTTTCATTTATGCTGCCGCTCATCCGCCTCTGCTCACCGGTTACGACTTTGAGGCGTTCTGGTGCGGCGCCAAGGCGCTGTTGCAGCATGCAAGCCCGTACTCGAACGAGCCGCTCCACACGTGCGAAGCGACGACATCGCCGCCATTTTTCTTGCGCTATCCGCAAGTGACCGTCCCGGTGCCGCTTCCCGGTTATGCCATCGCGCTTTTCACACCGTTTGCGCTCGTACCGTTCGCGCTCGCGCGAATCGTGTGGATGATACTCCAAGTCTTTTGCGCGTTGGTGATCGGGCGTGGAATCGCGAAACTTTCGGGGATGCCGCCGCTTACCGCCTTGGCTGCGTCGGGACTTGCCGTGCTCGGCCCGGCGGTGTTACAGGGGGCGTTGTCTCCCATCCCGATCGCGTTGACGGTCTGTGCGGCGTTGGCACTACGCCGCAAGCAGTGGAACGCTGCCGCCATACTCTTGGGGTTTGCGATGGTCGAGCCGCACATGGTGCTGCCCGCGTGCGTAGCGGTATTTCTTGCGATTCCGCAGATGCGGATACGGCTGTTGGCGGCGGGAGCGGGTGCGGCGGCGGTGATGCTCGCGGCCCTGGGCCCGCAAGTAGCGCTGTCGTATTTCACGACGGTGCTCCCCTTACATGCCGCGTCCGAAGTCAACAACTTGGGCCAACTGAGCTTGACCGCCTTGCTCTACCATCTGGGAGCCGCTCCGGCGCTCGCGCTGCGTCTGGGTTCGCTGCAGTACGTTCTGTTGGCGCTCCTTGGGATATTCGCGGCGCGCGCGTTCTATCGCAGACAAGGCGATCGCTCGTGGCTGGTGCTTTTACCGGCGGCGTTTGCCGTTACCGGCGGCGCGTTCATTCATCTCGACGAGGTGGCGATGGCCGTTCCGCTGGCATGCGTCATCGTCATGCGGCGGCCGAACCCGCTCTCGATGCTTGCGCTTTTCATGCTGGCATTGCCCGTCGCGTCGATCCTCGACTGGTTTCCGCTCTCCGTTCCTGCTGCGATGCTCTGCGTGTGGCTGATGGTTCGCCCCGAGTTCCATCTTCGCCGTTTCGTACAGAACGGGATTCTGCCGGCGGCGGCCGCCCTGATCGTCATGGGAGGAGCGTTGGCGTTGCATTCGGTGGCCGGCGCGCAAGCCCAACAGGCGGTAACGCACGTCGTGAACCTCGCGAATCCCGGCGGTACGGCAAACGCGAGCGCGACGTGGTTTGCCTACAACTCCTTAGCAAAAATGACGCCGCTCTGGTGGCCGCAAGAGGTGTGGACGCTGCTACCGCTTGCGATCCTCGTAGCGCTTAGCGTGAGGGAGTCCGTCGTCGGCGATGCGGGAGACGTGCCGTGGCCGCGCCGCGTGGGCGCGCCCGCTACTTGGAATAGGACGGGCTTCCGACCCTAGCTAAACACGCCCCATGCTGGCTTATCGCATGCGTCTAGCCTTCGTCTTATGCGGTATCGCAGCCGTAGCGTTCGGGCCTTTGCCCGCAAACGCCGGGGCCAACGATCAGCCTGCGTCGGCTTCGGCCGTCGCGATCTCCTCCGCGCGCATCGACGCCGCGGTTGCCGCGCTGCCGGCGATCGCTCGCGCGATCGAGCGACGCTCCGGCGTACCCGGGATGGCAATTGCGGTCGTGCATAATGGGAAGATCGTCTATGCTGCGGGTTTCGGCGTGCGACGCGTCGGTACGAAGGAACGCGTCGACGCAAACACCGTTTTTCAACTTGCGTCGGTTTCGAAATCGCTCGCGTCCACGGTCGTTGCCGGAGTGGTCGGGCAAGGCGGCGTCAAGTGGAGCGATCCCGTAGCCAAATACCTGCCCGGCTTTACCCTTTCGGACCCGTACGTCGGCTCGCACGTGACGATCGCGGATATGTTCGCACATCGTAGCGGACTACCGGACCACGCGGGCGATTTGCTCGAAGATCTCGGCTACGATCGCGCGCAAATCATCCGGCGGTTGGCGCTGGAGCCGCTCGATCCGTTCCGCATCACCTACCATTACACCAACTTCGGATTGACGGCCGCCGCGCAAGCGGTGGCCGATGCCGAGCACACGACGTGGGAGGCGCTCTCGGCGCGGGTGCTCTACGGGCCGCTTGGCATGACGCATACCAGCTCGCGCTGGGCCGACTACGAACGCGCTCCCGACCGCGCCGTACTGCACGTGCGCGTGAACGGCCGCTGGAGGGTGAGCTCGCGCGAACCGGATGCGCAATCCCCCGCCGGTGGTGCGAGCTCGAGCGTTCACGACTTAGCGAAGTGGATGATCCTCGAATTGAATCTCGGCAAGTTCGACGGCAAGCAGATCGTCGGTCGCGATGCCCTGCTTGCGACGCAACAACCGCAGATCGTCAGCAACCCGCCGTCCGGGCCGTTCGCGCGCGCATCCTTTTACGGGTACGGGATGGGGGTTTCGTACGACGAGGCGGGGCGCTTGCGTTTGAGCCACTCCGGAGCGTTTTCTGCGGGAGCGGCTACATGCTATGAGATGTTACCCTCGGAAGATCTCGGGATCGTGATCTTGACCAACGGCGAGCCCAGCGGCGTGCCCGAATCCATCGCGAAGACGTTCTACGATCGGGTCGAATTCGGACGCGCGACGCGCGACTGGTACGCGCTGTACTCCGGCGGATTTGCAAAGATGCTAGCGCCGCACGGGGAGCTGGTGGGTAAGACCACGCCCGCGCACCCGCAACCGGCACTCGCACCGGCTTCGTACGTCGGAACGTATACGAACCAATACTACGGGCCGGCAACCGTCAGCGCGACCGCGACGGGTTTGCGATTAACCCTTGGTCCAAAGCACGAAACGTATGCGCTGCGGCATTGGAACGGCAACGTCTTTTCGATGCACCCATCCGGCGAAGGTTCGGACGGAGGCCCTAGCGCGGTAACGTTTACGCCGACGGCCGGCAATGGCACCACGTCGATGACGATCGAATATCTGAACGAAAACGGCTTGGGTACGTTCGGCAAACAGTAGCGTGCGGCGCGCACGCTCGCGTACCTGAGCAGGGAGGCGTTTCCTGGCGCCTAATGCAAGGGAACATGCGGTGGCTTGCATCCTTCGTTCGCGTACCGATTACCGGGGTCGCACTGTTGTTGGCGCTCGCGCGTCCGGCCGCCGCCGCACCGGTGCCGAATCAAGAAGTGATTCCGCCGGGCGAATCGCGCGCGATCGCTACAATCCTGCGGATGATCGAGGCGCAGGTCGAACGCGGCTATCGAGCCGGCGGCGCAGCCTTACGCGACGCGCATGCAAAGTCCCACGGATGCGTTCGTGCTCGCTTCACCGTTCGGCCAGGCCTCCCGCCGGACTATCGGGTGGCGGTCTTCGCCCGCCCGCGGTCATACGATGCGTGGATTCGATACTCGAACGGCTCCGAAGATATCCGCACGGACAGCCGGGGTGATGGCCGTGGCATGGCGATCAAGCTCCTGGGCGTTCCGGGACGCAAGATTCTGCCGGGTGAGGCCGACGCGCAAACGCAGGACTTTCTCGGCATCAATTTCCCGGTGTTTTTCATAAGGAACGTCGCCGAGTACGTTCGATTCTTTCAAGCGAAGGAGCACGGGACCGCCGTGCAGTTTTTCTCGTCGCGTCCGCATGAGGCCGCGATCGTTGCGGCGATCGATCGGCGCAAGATCCACGACGTCCTCGACGAGCGTTACTTCAGCATGACGCCCTACGAGCTTGGCGACCGGTATATGAAGTACGCGATGTTTCCGCAGCGGTGTATCGGAGAGCCCATACTTGGGCCCGTTGCGGCCGCCACGGGAGCGAACTATCTGCGCACCGAGATGCGACGGCGCCTAGCGGAGGGCCCGGCCTGCTTTGCGTTCGCGATTCAATTGCAGACCGATCCGGCGACGATGCCGATCGAGGACCCGACGATCGAATGGAGCGCCGCGCAATCGCCGTACGTAACGGTTGCCGATATTCGGATCGATCGGCAATCGTTCGATTCGCCCGCGCAGAATGCGTTCTGCGAGAACCTTTCGTACACGCCATGGCATGCGCTCCCGGCGCTTCGACCGGTGGGCGGCATCAACCGTGCGCGCCGCGCCATCTACGACGGTATTTCCGCGTTGCGCCACCGGCTTAACGGCGTACCGCGCACGGAACCGACCGAAGCCGACTTTAAGAAGGAGCCTCGCCCGTGAAGATTCGTCCCATCCCGATCGTTGCAACGGTGGTCGCCATCGCCGGCGCATTCGCGTTCGCGCCACATCTGCGCTCGGCCGAACCGTCGCACGCGGTTACGCTCGATCAGGGTTGGGACCATGCAACCAGGGTGGAGTTTTATCATAAATCGCAGGGCGCGGTCCTGATGCCTTCGGCGTTTCTGCGCGCGCTACGCATGCCGGACGGCAAGCCGTTCCTCGACCCGGCGCGGATGCATTCGTATGGATTTTTGCCGGGCGAGCCTGCGGGCAACCCCTATCCGCTTGGCATCGCCGACGACGACGGTAGCAAGACCGATGGCGTCCCGATGGCGGGGTTCACCTGCGCTGCCTGCCACACCGGCGAATTGACGTACCGCGGGACCTCGGTCCGTATCGATGGCGGATCGGCGAATCTGAATCTCCCCGCGTTTCAAAGCGCAGTGCGTCAGGCGCTCATGCGTACGGCAACCACGCCGGAGCTGCGCAAGCCGTTTTTGCGTAGGGCGATCGCGCTTGGGTATCCCGCCGCCAAAGCCGCTGCGGGCCTGGATGCGGAGGTCGCGCGCGACCGGTTCGTTCTGAAGGCGGTCGCCGGCTTACGCGGCACTCAGACGCCGGCCGGGCCGGGTATCGTCGATGCGTTAACGGGCATCGCCTTCAATGCGATGACGCTTGGGCTCTATCAATCCGACAACGCAAGACGGGCGCTCGCACCGACCAATTATCCGCCGCTCTGGGATATCTGGCACTTCGATTGGGTGCAATATAATGCGTCGGTTCATCAGCCGATGGATCGCAACGTCGGCGAAGATATCGGGCTGGGCGCACGTTTGAACATCGTCGACCCTGTAACGGGCAAACTCAATCCGGAATCGACGCGTTGGAAATCGACGATTCGCATTCGCAACCTGTACTGGCTCGAAAACGCGATCATCAAGCTCAAGCCTCCAACGTGGCCGGCTGCGTTCGGCCCGGTCAACGAAGCTCAGGCCGCGCAAGGGCGCGCGCTGTTCGTGCAAAATTGCGCGCGTTGCCACGGCGTCAGCAAGATCGCCGGAACCACCCCGCAGGAATGGTACATGCACGTGTTGCCGCTCAAGGTGATCGGTACCGATCCCAATCAAGCCATCGGGTTCGCGAAGACGACGTACAATGCGACCAAACTCGGCATGAGCGCGACCCTCGGTGGGCCGGAAGGGCTCGCGTATGTCGTGCGGCACGAGAAAGTCCAAGCGTACGAGGATGCGCACGTTCCCAAGAGCGAGTGGCCAAAGTACGACGGCTTCGGACGGTCGAGCCCGGTCGTCGCGCCGTGCGGGTATAAAGCACGGCCGCTGGTGGGCATTTGGGCGACGCCGCCGTTTTTGCACAACGGATCGGTACCGTCGGTCTTCGCGCTACTCTCCGATACGCGACCGGCGCATCCGATTCTCGGGAATCCGGAATTCGACCCGGTAAACCTCGGTTACGTGCAAGCCTCGGCGCCCGGAACGGTGACGATGAATACCGCGCTTGCCGGTAACTCAAATGCTGGCCATTGGTTCACGAACGACAAGGCGCGCAAAGGGCGAATCGGCCCCAAGCTCACCGACGCCCAGAAATACGACATCATCGCGTATCTCAAAACGGCAACGTACGCAACCTATCCGACGAAGACCGTTACCAGCGCCCGGCCGCTGCCGTGCGGCAACGACCGTAACTGGGCGAAGGACCTAGCCTATTAGGCGGCTATTCTTTGACGGCTGTTGCGATGAGGCTGGTGCGCGGGTTCCATTGGCCCTGGCTCTGCACTAGCTGTATGCCGATGAGGGCGTTCGCGCCCAGGGCGGCGGCGCGTTCTTTCAATTCGTGCAAGCACTCCTCGTACGAGAGCTCGTTGACGCCTTCGATGCTGGCGTAGACGACGCCGAGTTCGGCCGCGCCGTTCGCGAGGTGGTTCAACGTGCTAATGCGCATCAATTTCCCCCGTCGACCGCGGCGTAGACGCTCATCGAGTGTTCGAACGCATCCGACGAGAGCGCGAGTGGGCCGGTAAAGGGCCGGTCGAGCAGCGTCATCATCAAGAGCAGCGTGCCGATCAACGACGCCATCAAGACCGAAGCGATGATGTGCGGGAGCGGCCGCTCCATGAAAACGAGGAACGTCATCGCGATCACAATAGCGCCTCCGATGAGTACGCCCGCCCAAATAATGCCGGGAAGACTTTCGCCGGCTTGCAACGTGCGGCGGTTGCGATCGTCGGCAACCGATCCCAGGGTGCTCAAGAAGGCTTGGCTGATGCTCGATGAGCCGATGCTCGGCTTGAGCGTCGCGAACGTGCGATACATATCGCCCAGAGCTTTGCGAGCAACCGGGCTCGCGCCGCCGGTGGCCGCTTGGATCGACCATTCTTTCGTGACCACCGCCTCGGTGTAATCGCGCAGCAATCCGCGCATCCTCGCTTGCTCCGCAGGCGGCATGCCGTTGGTTTGGCGATAGAGGGTGGTGAGCGTCGACGCTTCTTCGGCCGCGTTATCTTTGGCCGCACCGTAGTTCTCCCAGACCGCGATCACCAGAAAGCCGAGTAACACCGCGTACAGGGTTCCGGCCATCAGGAAGAGCGGTACCAACACGTCATTGTGGCCCTCGCGTACGTGCGGCCTCATGAATCGGCGAACGATTGCGACGCCGACGAGCGCGTAGACGGCGCAGAGGCCAACGATAAGCAATGCCAGCGTTAAAAGCTGCATGCAGTAATATCCTGAAGCATCATTTGGCGGCGATATTTGTCGCCGTCCGTGAACTCCCTTCCCCTACGAGCATGACTAGGATAAAGATTGCGCTAGGCGTCTGCCGCGCGTGGTCTGAACAGGGTGAAACGTTTGGTGAGTTCGAAGGCCGCGATGCTCGCGAGGCCGGCGCCCAGTGCCCACGCCATGTCGTCGTAGTGCAGGAAACCGAAAGAGAACAGCCCGCGTAGCAGCGGAATGTAGAGCACGGCTGCGAGAAATGCAAGCCCGCCGCCGATCGCCCACCACAGCGCGTGATTGCGGCTGCGCAAGGTCGCGATGATGCCGCCGGAGCGAGAACGGTCGGTGAGAATGAGGCCGAGGCTTGCGACGACCATCGTCGTGAACGTGAGCGCGCGCGCCACCTTTTCACCGTCTCCGCGCGCGAGGGCGATACTATAGATCGCCAGCACGATCGCGAACAGGATCGTCCCCTGCAGCAAGCCCAGCCCTACCGTACGGCGATCGAAGAGCGGCTCGCTCTGAGGCCGAGGCGGACGTTCCATAATAGTGCTCTCGGCGGGTTCGGCTTCGAAGACGATCGAGCAGGCCGGGTCGATGATCAATTGCAGGAACAGAATGTGCACGGGTAAGAGCATGAGCGGCCACCCGAGGATCACGGGGATGACCGACATGCCGATGATCGGTACGTGCGCGGCGATGACGAAGGTGGTCGCCTTACGCAGGTTGTCGAAGATGCGCCGCCCCATGCGCACGGCCGATACGATCGAGGAAAAGTCGTCGTCGAGAAGTACGAGCGCCGCCGATTCGCGAGCGACGTCGGTGCCGCGCCCGCCCATCGCAATGCCGATGTCCGCAGCCTTGAGTGCGGGCGCGTCGTTAACGCCGTCGCCGGTCATCGCGACGATTTCACCGTTCGCCTTCAACGCTCTAACCAAGGTGAGTTTTTGTTCGGGGACGACGCGGCAGAAGATGCCGGCATTCCGCACGCTTTCCTGGAGCGTGAGGTCGCTCATGCTCGCCAAATCGGTGCCCGTCACGTAGTTATCCGCCGACCGCATGCCGATTTGGCGGGCGATCGCGATGGCGGTTGGGGCGTAATCGCCGGTGACCATCACCACGCGGATTCCGGCGCTCTGCGCTTCGGCGATCGCCTGCGGAACCGATGCGCGCACCGGGTCGCGAAACCCGATCAGCCCAAGAAACGAAAAAACGAAGTCGTGCTGATCGGCAGGCAGAGTGGCGCCCTCGAAGGCCGCTTTCGCTACGCCCAGGACGCGGAGGCCGCCCGCTGCCAAGGCATTCGCCGCGTCGGCGATCGGTGCGGCTACGACCGCGTCGAGATGGCACAGATCGACGATGGCTTCGGGCGCTCCCTTTGCCGCGACCACATACGCGTCGCGATCTAACGCGCGCCATACCTGCGAGGTTGCGAGCATCGTACGCGAGATCGGATAGTCCAAGACCGGTTGCCAGTCCTTGCGTTCGTGTTCGGTGCCCGCGAGCGTGCGTTGCAGCGCCGTGTGTATCGCCTGCTCCATCGGATCGAACGGGTCCCGGCGGCTTGCCAGCACGCTGAATTCCAGCAATTCGTGGAATGTTTCCGGAAGGTCGGGCCGCGCTGCCTCGTCGCTAAGATCGAAAGATGCGCCGTTTGCAAAGATGTTCGTGAGGCTCATGTGATTTTGCGTCAACGTTCCCGTTTTGTCGACGCAGAGAACCGTCGTCGCGCCCAAGAGCTCGATCGCCGGAATGCGGCGCGTCAGCACGTGCTCTCGCGCGATTCTCCACGCACCCAATCCCAGAAAGATCGTTAAGACGAGCGGCAGCTCTTCGGGAAGAATCGCCATCGCGAGCGTGATGCCCACCAGAATGCCTTGTAGGAAGTTGCCGCGCGTAAAACCATAGATCAATGCGACCGCGACGCTGAGCCCGAGCGCCGCCCACGCCAGCATGCGGACGATGCGAGAGGTCTCTTCTTGCGTCCGGGTTCGTTCTTGCACCACGGTTTTCAATGCCGTGCTGATGTGGCCGATCTCGGAGTTGCGACCGGTCGCGAGCACGCGGGCCAGCCCGCTCCCGGCGACGATCAGCGTACCGGAAAACACGTACGGCAAATCGTCGCCGCCGGGCCGCTCCATCGTGTCGAGCGGATACGTCGCCGGACTCTTGCGTACCGGAACCGACTCGCCGGTGAGCAACGATTCGTCGGCGGAGATATTGCTGCACGCCAGCAACACCCCGTCGGCTGCGACGCGATCGCCTTCGGAGACGACCAGCAGATCGTCGCGCACCACCTCGCGCCCGGGAATGCGTTGTCGCTTGCCCGAGCGGATGACGGTTGCGTGCGTTCCGGAGAGATCGCGCAACGCCGCGAGAGCCTGTTCGGTCCGCGATTCCTGTGCGATGCTGATCGCAACGATCACAAAGACGAAGCCCAGGAGCATAAGGGCCTCGCCCTTATTTCCGAGCACCAGATAGATGCTGCCGCAAACGATCAATAACAGGAACATGGGTTCGCGAACGACGTCAAAGGCCACGTTCAGAAAGCCGCGCCCCTTGCCCGAGGCTAGATCGTTATACCCATCGGAAAGCAACCGTTCGGCAGCGAGCGCGTCCGTCAGCCCTTCGGTAAGGTCCGGTCCCATAGGTATCCAATGCTACCGGCGCGAGGAGAAGGAAGTGGGAACGCGGCGCTAGCCGGGGGCGCGCCCGGGGCCTTCCCAGGTAGCGAGTAGGATGCGAGCGACCCCGTTGCAAGCGGCGACGACATTTCGCCGCGTTGGTGGCAAGGCGTCCAGCCGTCAAGCCACGCACAACGGCCTTTTCTCCCCGCTCTGCGCCTTCACTCGGCCATACAGGTGGCACTTCGCCTGCGATAATCGCAGAATGAAGCGCATTGAAACCGTGCGACTCTATCCGACCGCCTCTCAGGACGCGGCGCTTCATCACGCGCTCCACGTCACGCGCCATCTTTACAACGCTGCGCTCCAACAGCGTAAAGACGCCTATCGGCTGCGTGGCGTGAGCGTCTCGATGAAGATGCAGTACGCCGAGGTGACGGCGCTACGCAAGGAATCCGCGCATCTCGCCGGAGTGTATCGCGAGATCGAAGATGCGGTGCTACGCCGGTTGGATCTCGCCATGCAGGCGTTCTTTCGGCGCTGCAAGCAGGGCGAAACGCCCGGCTTCCCGCGCTTCAAGGCTGCACGCCGGTGGCGGCAGATCACGTACCCGCATGGCGACCGCGCGCTGAAGTTCGATGCGCCGCAGCACCGCGTCCGCATTCCGGGCGTCGGTAGCGTGAAGCTGCGTAAGGGGCGCGCCGTGCCGCCGTTTGGCCGTGCCTGGCTGGTGTGCAAGCTCGGCCGCTGGTACGCGCAGTTTGAGTGCGAGCGCGCGGTCGAGCCTTTGCCGGAAACCGGGCACGCGATTGGGCTCGATCGCGGTGTGAACGTCTTGCTGGCAACCAGCGACGGCGAGTTCATTGCCAACCCGAAGCACATCGCGAAGGCACGGCTGCACGTTGAGCGGGCGCAACGGGTGGTTGCCAAGCGTAAGCGGCGCGGGAAGAACCGGCGTAAGGCGACTGATATGCTCGCGCGCATACACCAGAAGGTTGTGCGGCAGCGGCGCGACTATGCGCACAAGATCTCACGTGCGCTTGTCGATGCGAACGATGTACTCGTGCTGGAAGACTTGCGGTTGCGTACCATGACGCGCAGCGCAAAGGGGAGTATCGACGAACCCGGCCGCAACGTTGCGGCCAAGACCGGGCTCAATCGGGCGTTGCTCGATGCGGGTTTTGGCATGATCGCGCAGTTGATTGCGGAGAAGGCTGAAAGCGCCGCCCGCAGCGTCATCTACGTGGATCCGAAGTACACCTCGCAAACGTGCGCCGCGTGCGGGCATATTGCGAAGGAGAATCGCTCGGGGCTACAGTTTGTGTGCGTGGCGTGTTTGCACGTCGACCACGCGGATGTGAATGCTGCGAAAGTGATTCTTCAGCGGGCCCAGAAGGGGCCCTTGGCGAGCTGCGCCGCAGTGGCGGACAGCAACGACCCAAGAACTACGCTATCGCCGAGTGGACCTCGGCTCACGTTGCACGATGCAGCGTGAAGGCGCAGACTTCGAATTCTCTGCAGGTCGGTTCGGTAGCATGGAGCGACCGAGCGAGGAGCCCGTACCGATGGATCTTGACGCAACGGCCCTATGGGCGCGAGAGACGATCGCGCGCTATACGGATGTCGCGCGCCGCGCCGTTTCCGCCTACTACCGCAAGCCGCGTTCTGCGAAGCGCTTGCACCGGGCCCGGCGGGATTTAGCACGCTTGAATACGGCGCTGGACGACCTCGGAGTCCTCGCGAATCCATCCGCCGGATTCGCGGAACAGATCCACGCGTTGCATCGCCGTGCGGGTAGGGTGCGCGACGGTGACGTCTTGCTGCGCCGCATCAAGACTTATCGCGAAGTGGCTCGTGGTGCCGAGTGCGAGCAACTCGCGAGCGTGCGCCGCGAGCTGCGCGCGCGGCGCAAAAAGGCGCGGCGCAAACTACGCCGCCTCATTCGCGCGAGCGCCTCGATCTTGAAAGCCGCACCGGCGCCGTCCGCCGCGCCGCGTGCGACGCCGATGGAAGCGGTGCGGACCGCGGTTCGTCGCCATCTTGCCGATTGCATCGAGCGGCAAGCGGCGTTCGAGTCCGACGACGACGACGCGTTGCATGCGTTTCGCCTCTCGTGCAAACGGCTGCACTACGTCATCGAACGCTCGTCGGCCGACCTGCCCGAGCTCGACCCTTTGGCCAAGCTTCTCTCGAAACTCACGGATGCGTTGGGCATTGCGCACGATTGCATCGCCCTTCGCGCCCGCGCTCGCGCATGCGGCGCACCGCTGGTCGCGCTACGCGCGCAGCACGATCGAGACGTCCACGTGCGCCTAGCGCGGCGCCTATGGCATCACGGCAGCGTGTTACAAGGCCTATCGTTTGCGCGAGGCGGCGTATCGCGGGATTCGCGCTAGTCCGGTAAGGGTATACATTCGGCACTATGGGCAAGCACATTCATCTCGGCACCGTAGGGCATTTCGGCCTGGCCGTGCACGATCCCAAAAAAAGCGCCGCCTGGTGGCGCAAGCTGTTCGATCTGAAGACGATTTTCGAAGGTGACGGCTATGTCGGCCTATCGAACGAGAACGTGACGATGGTGCTATCCGCCGGCACGCCGCGGCCGGAGACGATCGGCCACATGTCGTTCCATCTGCCGGATATGCCCGCGCTCCGGCACGCGCTCGATTGGCTCAAGGAACACGACGTCGCCGTGGAAGATCCAGGCGACGAAATCGGAGCCGAAGCCGAGGGTTCGCCGAACATGGGCTTGTGGTTTCGCGACCCCGACGGCTATCGTTGGGAGCTTTCAGTGCTCGCCCACCGCTGAACGGCGCGCCCGCCGCCCTCCGGTCAGAGGCCGAAGTATGCGGCGCGCACCGCGTCGCTCGTTTCGAGTTCTTCGCGCGTGCCCGAGACGCGGACGCGGCCGCCGTCGATCAGATAGCCGCGGTCGGCGAGTTTGATAAAGGCGACGTTTTGCTCCGCCAGAAGCAGCGCCGTGCCGCCGCCGATTGCAACGCGCAGCGCTTCCACAACTTGCTTAACGAAGACCGGCGCGAGCCCGGACGACGGCTCGTCCATCAGCAAGAGTTTGGGTTGGGAGATGAGGGCTTTCGCGATCCCGAGCATCTTGCGTTGGCCGCCCGAGAGCGAGGCCGCGAGGCCGTGCCGTTTCTTGGCGAGATCGGGAAAGAGTTCCATGAGTTGGACGCTACGCCGCCGCACCTCGGCCCCGCTAATGAAATAACCGCCGAGCCGCAAGTTCTCTTCGATCGTGAGGCTGGGGAAGACGCCCATCTCGGACATGAACGCGATGCCGCGCCGGATCCGCTGGTCGGGCGGCAAATGGTCGATCGCCTGGCCGTCAAAGTGGATCGCACCGTTCCAGCAGCGCAGCAGCCCGATGATCGTGCGTAGCAGCGTCGTTTTACCGGCGCTATTGGCGCCCAGCAACAGCACGGTCTCGCCGCGTTCGACCGCGAGATCGATACCCCAGAGAATCTTCATCGCGTCATAGCCGGATTCGACGCCTTGGACTTCAAGCAGTGCCATCGTTTCTCTATCCTCCGATGAACGCTGCGACGACGTCGGGATTGTGCGACGCGTCCTGGAGCGTTCCCTCGAAGAGCATCTTTCCGGCATCGAGGACGATCACGCGGTTGGTGATGCGGTTCAGGAAGTCGAGCAGATGCTCGACGACGATGAGCGCGACGCCGCGCTTAGCCAGCGAAAGCAAGAGTTCGCCCATGACGGTGAGTTCGCTCGGGTTGAGGCCGGCGCCGATCTCGTCGACGAGCAGCAGCTTGGGCCGCACCGCGAGCGCGCGTCCGAGATCGAGTCGCTTCTGCTGATTGACGGTGAGTTCGCGAGCGAGCGTCTCTGCCTCGTCCGCAAGCTCGATTTCGGCAAGCACGCCATCGACTTCGGCCGAACTGCGCGACCCCGCGCCGAAGTACGCGGCAACCTCGATGTTTTCGCGGGCTGTCATTTCCGGGAAAGGCTTGGGGACCTGAAACGTGCGATTGATCCCGAGGTGCGCGAGACGGAAGGTGGGGACGCGTTCGATCGAACGCCCTTCGAACAGCATCGTCCCCGCATCGGCCTGATGGATGCCGGAGATAACGTTGATCGTCGTGGTCTTGCCG
>Ga0307372_10009069_pt1 | contig 13823 bp, 15 predicted proteins | sample OX1MG_FD_202533 | JGI IMG/M metagenome (GOLD analysis project Ga0307372, IMG submission 202533) | Soil microbial communities from Risofladan, Vaasa, Finland - OX-1 | ecosystem: Environmental > Terrestrial > Soil > Coastal area > Acid sulfate soil | place: Finland: Risofladan, Vaasa | collected...
GGATCGAACCCTCAAATATGCGCATAATGTATATTATGTTATATATAGGATCTATCTCTAAAGGGAATGCGTCAATATTGGCCATCATCAAGCTCACTACTCTGACGTTCCACATAGTTAGTTTAATTAGTTAGAAAGTAACTGTATCATAATGTTTTTACTATATATTTATTATTGTATTTCTGCTTGGTGTTTTTAAAAATACACACACTTCTCGTAATGATTAGAATGTATCCTTGGGAGGATTGGCTGAATCTCTAATGCAACAAGAAAAACGTACATTCCGCCGAATAGCAGTTGAGCATTCCATTCGAATTATAGAGGCGGATGGCAGCATCCTTCCGGCTATCGCTATCGATGTCTCCCTAACCGGCATGCAGATCCTATGCGACGGGCCAACCATGAGCCGAATCACTCCCCACAGTACACAGACCACCGCAGGACATGGGGTACGTATTCACGTCAGGCTCACATTGCCCCCTGACTTCCCGGACAACCAAGGCCGTCTCGGCCTGTTCGGACGCGTCGTGTCCGTACGCCAGAATGGAGAAGATGAATTCCGTCTGGGCGTGCAGTTCACGGATTTCGAACCGGGCACATATAATGCATTAGAGACATACATAGACAGTCATCTTTGATCTGTTATTGACCATAATCTTAAGGAGGCGTGGCCATGAAATGCCTCAAGTTATTCGTCGCAGTACTGATTCTCGCCAGTGGCGCCTTCTTGGCTTATATCTACTCTGGGGTCGCTGATGTGGCCGCTACAACGCCTGAAGGCTTTGTGACCCGCTGGGTGCTTGGCACATTGCGGGAACGCTCCATTGCCACGCGCATCAGCGGCATCCAGGTGCCACCACTCACGGACCCCAAAATGATCGAGAACGGTTTCATGCATTACGAAGAGGACTGCGCCGGTTGCCATCTGGCCCCCGGTATAGAGACTTCGGATCTACGCGCAGGTCTGAATCCTCGTCCACCGGCACTCGCCCGCACCGTGCCCTACTCGACCCCTGCAGAGCTTTTCTGGATTACCAAGAACGGTATCAAGATGACCGCCATGCCGGCCTGGAGCCAGACCCACGACGATGCCACGATTTGGGCGATTGTGGCATTTTTGGAGAAACTACCATCCATGACACCGGCAGAATATCAGGCAATTAAACAAGAGATAAAGTGAACGTCTATTACCCCGAAAATTTCAATAATGGACTGCTGTCGGTTTCGTAGAGACCACCCTAATCTACTCCCACCTGTTGTTCAAACCGTATGGGGCTGACATATCCATGTTTGGTGGGGCAGAAATTATGCGATCCAGAAGCGTTACATAACGAATCAAGGGGGTAAAAAACGTGGTCAGAAAATATAGCTTCGAGGGCTAAAATAATTGCCGTTACTTATAAATTTCAGACGGTGATCTATGGATCATGATGCGCTTTTAGCTGCCACCGCGGCCTGCTGAGCGGCCTCGGCTTTCTTGATGTCCGCACCCACTTCCGGCGGCATGTATTTGGCATCGTGCTTGGCGAGCACCTGCTGGGCTACGAACAGGCCGTCCTTGTCCAGCTTCCCATACACGATAATTCCCTGGCCTTCGCGGAACAGGTCCGGCAGGATCCCCGAGTACACCACCGGAATGGATTTCTGCATGTCCGTGAGGGTGAAATGCACGGTCATGCTACCCGGGCTGCGCTCCACGCTGCCCATGGCCACCAGTCCGCCCATGCGGAACAGCTGTCCGGGGTGGGCATCGCCGGCCACCACCTGTGCCGGGGTGTAGTAGTACAACAGGTTTTTCTTGAAGGCCTGCAGCCCCAGGGCCGTGGCTACCGCCATGCCCACGACGATCACCGTCACGATGAGCAGGCGTTTGCGGCGTACGGGGGTCATTCGGGCCGATCTCCGTTACTTATACGACGGCGAAGTTCTTTAATCAGGCGACGTTGCTGCCGCCCCGGCGGTATCGCATTCGCCAGCATTATTACCAGCGCAATGCCATAAGACGACCAGACATATACTGCGTATCCGCCCATGGTAATGAACTCGTGCCAGGATTTCATGACTGTTCTACCAGTTCGCGCACCCAGGCGGTATTACGCTCCCGTTGCAACACTTCGACCTGCAAGCGTTTCAGCATAAAGGCGGCGAAAAACAACATGAAACCGAACATCATGATGAACAGCGGAATGTACATGCTGGGTGGCATTTCTGCTTTTGGACCGAAGAAAACAGTGGGCCCTTGATGCAGTGTGTTCCACCAGGTTACCGAGAAATGGATAATCGGGACATTGACGGCGCCTACGATTGCCAGGATGGCGCTTGCCCGGTCGCCAGTGCGCCGATCCTCGAAGGCATGATTGAGTGCAATATAACCGAGATACAGAAACAGCAGTATAAGTTCCGACGTAAGTCTCGCATCCCATACCCAATAGGTGCCCCACATGGGTTTGCCCCACAGGGAACCCGTCACCAATGCAAGAAGTGTAAAAGATGCCCCCAGGGGCGCGGCTGCCGCCGACACTGCATGTGCCAGTTTCATGCGCCAGATAAGCCCGATGGCGGCCGCCGCCGCCATGAGCATGTATGCGAACATCGAGATCCAGGCACTGGGTACATGTACATAGATGATACGGAAGCCATCGCCCTGCTGGTAATCCGGCGGTGACAGCCACAGGCCACCATACAGGCCGGCCAGGATCACCAGCAAGCTCAGCCAACCCAACCAGGGTGCGAGCTTTTCTGCGAACCTGTAGAAGAATGGCGGCGAAGCAAGTTTGTGGAACCAGACGAACATAGCAATACTCCTGCTCAGGACTCGAGGCTGATCCGCAGACCAGCAGCGATAGCAAATGGTGCCAATGTCACAGACAGCATCAGCATGGCACCGAGAAAGTATAAGGGTGCCGCTACGGGGTCACCTACCGCTGCCCGTCCAGCAGCCGCTGCTCCGAAGATCAAAACCGGTACAGTCAGCGGCAATACTAGGATGGGCAGCAACATTAAACCACGCCGCAATCCCACAGTCAGGGAAGCGCCGACAGCACCGAGACAACTCAGTATCGGTGTACCCAGAAACAAACTCATCACCAAGGTTCCCAGCGCATGCGTCGGAAAATCCAAAAGTAATGCCATCAGCAATGACAGAATCACTAACGGCAATCCAGTCACCAGCCAATGGGTGAATACTCGTAATATTACAATCCATTCGAGAGTCATCGGGCTTAACAGCATAAGTTCGAGACTGCCATCTTCGTAATCGGTCTTGAACAGGCTGTCCTGCCCTATTAAAACTGCCAACAGTGCGGCCACCCAGATGACACCCGGCGCGAGAGTGCGCAGTAATGCCGGATCCGGATTGAGCGCCAGCGGGAACAGAGCTGTGACGATCACGAAAAAGATCACTGGTGTGGCCAGCTCGCCGCGCCGGCGATAGGCCAGGCGCAAATCCCGCCCGATTAATGCTGTGAGCCTCACGCACGTGCTCCCAGCATTACAGTTTTGACTGGATAAGGCGCCAGATCCATGGTCTGATGGGTGGCAAATACCACGATACCGCCGCCAGTCAGGTGCGTTTTCAACATACCCGTCAGCAACGTAACACCCGCCACGTCCAGACTGGCGAGAGGTTCGTCCAGAAACCACAAGCGTACGTTGGCAAGCAACAGGCGCGCCAGTGCAGTGCGCCGCCGCTGACCCATGGATAACATCCCGCAGGGTAGTTCCGCGTGCGCACTCAAACCCACTTTATCCAGAATCATATCCACATTATTGGCGATGGGTTTCGCCAGTAACGCACTCGCGACAGCCAGGTTTTCCCTGGGACTCAACCCCAGCTTGACGCCATTGCTATGACCCAGGTAAGACAGGGAGGCGCGATATTGCTCGCTATTCCGGCGCAGGGATTCGCCCCGCCAGCGGACATCGCCCTCATCGGCACGCCCCAGCCCTGTGAGCACGCGAATCAGCGTGGTTTTACCGGCGCCGTTCTGGCCCTGCACCTGAAGTGCCTCGCCGGTGGATACCCGGAAACTCAAGTTCCGGCATAAACACCGCTCACCACGCCACACACTCAGATTGCTGACGGAAAGCACATCCGGTTGTTCCATCGATTCAATCATGGGTTTTTTACTTGGTGCCGAGGCCGGATTCGAACCGACCCGCTAGGCCTTGCAGCATAAGGTGTTCAATGATTGCACCGCTCTGATACCCCTTTGAGTACCCCCAGGAGTGCTGTGCTTTGGCATAGATTCATGGGCGCGCATTGTACCGTAGCGAAGCCATTCCCTGCCCTACCCGGCTTCCCGCCCCGCCCACATCCCAGACAAACAGCCTGAGATAGCGTCCCTGGTGGCAAAAACACTGCAGGAGCGCTACTTCCCAGCCTATCTTCTACCGTCACCCACCCCAGTACGCGGCCAGCGTAAGATCGTGCCCTTTTGCAGGCACGCAACAGGCCAGTCAGCCGATAAACAGCCTGCCATACCCCCTCAAAAGCACCTGCACAGCCGCGCACCCTAGCAAAGGCGCAGGTTGCAGCGGATAACGGGCATGCGCTGGTAATCGGCGCGCTATCTGGAAGCTATGCCACGAACAGTCGGAAGAATGGCCGGTGAGCAGACGCGCTGCACAAGGGATTGCAGGCAGGCGCTTTAACAGCGCGTATTCAATGGTGAGAGGTAGTGTCGAAAAATTTTACAGTTTGCTGGAATTGTGGTTTGTAGGGTTCCCCAAGCTGTTGAATTCCAAGCAGTCCCTATTGCTGGCATGCTGTTTGCTTTATTTAAGATCAAACTAACCATTTCAGGTCATGTGTCCCAGGAGAAATCTGATGTCTGCAGGAAAAAAACAAATCGGGTGGCTCGTAGTTTTAGTTCTGGGCCTAGGCTTTTCCGGCTTGGCGCGCGCCATTCCCGCCCTGTTTTCGACCACCATCAATTTGGGTACGGTCTATGCCGGCAATACCCCGGACGGTACCGCCCCCTGGCTTACGGCCAACTTCACCTCGTATATAGGATCAACGACCGGCACTCTGACCTTGACTTCTAATCTGAGCGACTCTGATTTTCTTCAGGGTTTGCAAAACAGTAATGCCGCGGTCGGTTGGGCGTTTTACTTGAATCAATCCCTTTCCGTCGTTAGTTGCGGTTCGGGAACCTGTGCGAACAACACGCTGTTCGGGGGCAGCTACAATACCGGTCCCGTGCCCGGTGTGTTCAATCTTGCCTTTGGATGGTTATCGGGAAATCGTTTCGAAAGCGGTGACTCGGCGATTTATGACTTGACGTTCACGACTGGCCTAACCGGTTCGCCGTTTGTTGCCGACAGCAACTTTTCATCGGTGGCGCATGTACAGGGTATTACCGGCGGGTGCAGCGGCTGGATCGTAAACGGAGATGCGGGAGGCTCTGGTGGAGACGGGCCATGCACCAGCACGCCCCCACCCACCACAGTGCCGGAACCCTCTGTGCTAGGCATGTTTGGCCTGGGACTCATTGGGATCCTGCTCTTCGTGGGCCTGCGCCGCCGCACGCACTAAGCAACGCTGCCGAGATCAAGTTCCTGTTTGAACAGCCCCCAGCAATGGGGGTTGTTTTTATAGTGCGGCCGGAACGGTGCGCTCGACTGAATGGTGCCCGAGGCCGGACTCGAACCGGCACTGGATTTTGCTCCAAACGGATTTTAAGTCCGTTGCGTCTACCTGTTCCGCCACCCGGGCCGTGATTACGGCATGATTGTTGGAGGCTAGGGTCGGAATTGAACCGGCGTACACGGCTTTGCAGGCCGCTGCATGACCACTCTGCCACCTAGCCCTACCTTGAAGCGTGAAAACCCGCGAAATTTACCACAAATGACCCACGGGTTTCTGATCGGATGCTGCCGATGCACGCTGAGGAAACAAAAAACCCCGGTAATTAACCGGGGCTTCAGTCTGGAGCGGGAAACGAGGCTCGAACTCGCGACCTCAACCTTGGCAAGGTTGCGCTCTACCAACTGAGCTATTCCCGCATCAAGGGGCCGATATTGTAGGGCCGATTGCCGCCCTGTCAAGGCGCTAACGCTCGCGGCTCAACTCCGGCCAAGCAGCCAGCAAATACAGGAACATGGACCAGAGTGTCAGCGCGGCTGCGATGATCAGCAGAATCAGGCCGATGGCATACACAGGTATCGAACCTATGGAAAAACGGTACAGCAACAACACGATTGCCAGCATCTGTGTTGCAGTTTTGACCTTGCCAAGCCAGGTAACGGCCACGCGCCGGCGTGCGCCTAATTCAGCCATCCATTCACGCAGCGCAGAGATGGTGATCTCGCGGCCGATGATGATGATGACGGGGATCGCAAGCACTACACGCGCATCAGCCTGTAACGTCAGCACCAATGCAGCCATGACCATGAGTTTGTCAGCTACTGGATCAAAAAATTCGCCGAACGCCGAAGTCTCATTCCAGCGGCGCGCCAGCCAGCCATCGAACCAATCAGTGATGCCGGCTAATGCAAAAATCAGCGCACTCGCCGGTGGCGCCCATGTATAAGGCAGGTAAAAAACCACTACGAATACTGGGATGAGTGCGATACGCAGTAACGTCAGCTGGTTTGGCCAGTTAAATTTCATGGTTATTATTCATTTAATCGCCGTGCAACAGATCATAAATGCGTTCCGCCAATTCGCGACTAATGCCATGCACACTTGCCAGATCCTCGACCCCGGCGCGCGCGACCCCCTGCAGACCACCGAATTGTTTCATCACTTGTTGGCGCCTTTTGACGCCAAGGCCGGGTATGCTTTCCAGCTGCGATGTGTTCCGCGCACGTGCACGCCGTTGACGGTGACCGGTGATGGCAAATCGGTGCGCTTCGTCGCGGATCTGCTGGATCAAATGCAGGGCCGGAGAATCCGGTGGCAGTATAAGTGGGGTTGCACTGCCGGACAAGAAAAGCTGTTCCAATCCTGGCCTGCGTGTTGGTCCTTTGGCGACGCCCACCAGTATGACCCCCTCCACCTGAAGTTCCTCAAGCACTTTCTCTGCTTCATGCAATTGTCCCTTGCCGCCATCAATGAACAGTACATCGGGAATCAGACCCTCACCTTTTTTCAATCTTGTATAGCGTCTCGTGAGGGCCTGGTGCATGGCGCCATAATCATCAGCGGGCGCAATGCCATCAATATTGAAGCGGCGATAATGTCCCTTGAGGGGGCCATTCGAGTCGAACACCACGCACGATGCCACGGTACCCTCGCCCATGGTGTGACTGATATCAAAGCACTCCAGGCGTGCCGGTAACTGTTCCAACTCCAATGCTTCCTGAAGTGACTCGAAACGCTCACGCGAACCCGCATCCATCGCGATTCTCAGTTTAAGAGCCTGTGTGGCATTTGCCTGGGTAAGCTTCAACAAGCGCAGGCCCTCACCGCGTTGTGGGTGGCGTATGCGCACACGCCTTCCGGACTGAGCGGTAAATGCGGCTTGCAGCAAGGTTGCCCCCATGACTTTTACCGGGACCATGATTTCCCTGGAAATATCCCGCCCCAGATAGTATTGCGGTAGAAACGCCGACAATACTTCCTGCAAGGAGGTTTCACCTGCCACCTTTGGATAAAAGGTACGGCTGCCAAGATTGTAGCCACCACGCACCAGCATGACAGCGATACAAAACAGGCCGTCACGCTGGTCAGCAGCGATCACGTCGTAATCACCATATTCCGTACTGATGTGTTGACGTCCACTGGTGTTACGCAAGCTGGCGATCTGGTCGCGGTAGCGTGCCGCCAGCTCGAAGTTTTGTCGCGTGGAGGCGCTTTCCATACGCTTCACCATCTCATCGATGACTTCGCGGGTTCGCCCTTCCAGAAACAGCGCAGCATGATGTACGTCGTGGGCATAATCTTCCCTGCTGATTAGTTGCACACAGGGTGCCGAACAATGCTTGATCTGGTATTGCAGGCATGGGCGGCTGCGATTCTTGAAAAACATGTCATTGCATTGGCGCAAAAGGAACAGTTTCTGTAAAAGATTCACAGTTTCACGAGCCGCATGCGCACTGGGGTAAGGGCCAAAATATTGGCCGCCTTCACGGCGCCGGCCGCGATAGACAGTCAAGCGTGGGAAGGGTTTGTTTAAATCGAGATGTATATACGGATAACTCTTGTCATCGCGCAACACTACGTTATATCGAGGCCTGTGCTGCTTAATGAGATTATTCTCCAAAAGCAGCGCCTCGGTTTCGGTATGTGTCACCGTCACATCGATGCTGGCCATATGCTGCATCATGGCCTGGGTCTTCGCCGGCAGACCGCTTTTGCGGAAGTAACTGCCGAGCCGCTTCTTGAGGTTACCCGCTTTGCCCACATACAGAATCTCACCACTCGCATCCAGCATGCGATAAACACCGGGAGCAACCGTGACATGCTTCAGAAAGCCCACACTATCAAATACTGGAACTGACTCTATCATCCTGATTTTTCCATGCTATCTAATTGTTTGCGTGCATTTTCAAAAACCATCTCGAACATAAGCGGCGTCAGTCGCCGGGTCTGAGTGTTATAACGACTACAGTGATAGGAATCCAGCAAGCTAATGCCTGTGGTAAGCGCATGGCTTGCGCCATGCCCAAAACGGAATAATTTTGATTTCGTCCCAAGCGCACTCAGTACTGCATCGTGGGCGATGCGCCCCAGCGCCACGACCAACGCTTTCGCTGGCATTAGCTGCAACTCCGCGCGTAAGTAGCGGTTGCAGGTCACGATCTCACTGCGTGTGGGTTTATTCTGCGGCGGCACGCATTTCACGGCATTGGTGATACGGCAATCCTGCAGTTGCAGCCCGTCATCCAGCGACCTCGATTGTGGCGCACTGGCAAAGCCATACTTGTGCAATGTCCGATACAGTAGGATGCCGGCGTGATCCCCAGTGAACGGCCGTCCACTGGCATTGGCACCGTGCAGGCCCGGCGCCAGCCCCACGATAAGCAGTCTGGCCTGTGGATCGCCGAATGCTGGCACCGGTCGCGCATGGTAATCAGGATGAGCAGTCCGCACGTCCGATAGGAAGCTGACAAAGCGTGGACACAGCTTGCAGTGGATATTGAAACAGCTTGAATGCATGCCAAAGTGTAACCGGGATGTCGCTACGCGTCAGCCGTATCAACGGTGGGTGCTGTCATGCTCCGAATTTTCTTCGATGATGCCATAGCGCAGCGCCAGGCGTGTCAGTTCCACCGCATTGCTGACACCGATTTTCTGAAACAAGCGTGTACGGTAGGTGCTTACGGTTTTTGGGCTCAGGTGCAGTTTATCGGCAATCGCCTGGGGTGATTCGCCCCCGGTTATCATTAGCATCACCTGGGTTTCGCGCTGCGACAATTGCTCGAAAGGCGAGCCAAGCGCCCCTTCAACCGCTGACAATGCGAGCTGTTGGGCGATCACCGGCGTGATGTAACGCTGACCGGCATCGACTTGGCGGATGGCTTTAATGATTTCACCCGCCGCGCAGTCCTTGGTGAGATAGCCTTGGGCTCCGGCTTCCATCAGACGCATGGGGAAAGGCTCAGTGGCATGCACTGAGACCACGATAACTTTCACATCGGGTTGAGTGGCGAGCAGCTTGCGGGTGGCCTCCAATCCGCCTATTCCTGGCATGCTCACGTCCATCAAGACTACATTCGGTTTGTGTTCGCGGCTCATGGCGATGGCGGATTCTCCGGAATCGGCCTCGCCCACGACACGCACATCCGGCGTATCTTCGAGTATCAGACGAATCCCTGTCCGTATGAGCTTGTGGTCATCCACCAGCAGGACACGGATCATTTGCGCCCTTCTATTGTATATTTTAAACGACTGGTGTAGAGAGTACTTCAATCCAGTGCCCGTGCCCAGAGGCGGGATCTTTAATATGTCAATCCATTTTCTCAATCACCGCTTGGCCGAATCCTGAACAGCCCACCAGGGTTGCTCCGGGTATTAGCGACTGCATCTTCTCCTCTACATTCTTGCGAGCCGCGATATCACGCTTGGATATACGGATCGCCTGGCGCAGGCGCGCGAGATCGTAGGTCATGATCTTGGCGGCAATGGTCTGGGCGACACCCTGCATAATGCGGTCGGCCGCCTCCTCCCAGCCTAGGTAACGCAGCATCATCTCCGCTGAGAGGATCAGCGAACCGGGGTTCACCTGGTCTTTGCCGGCGAATCCCGGCGCTGTACCGTGTGTGGCCTCGAATACCGCCACTGCATCCGAGATATTCGCGCCTGGAGCGATACCGATGCCACCGACCTGGGCCGCCAAGGCATCGGAGATGTAATCGCCATTTAGATTCAGGGTGGCGATTACATCATAATCTTCCGGCCGCATCAGAATCTGCTGCAGGAAATTGTCGGCGATCACGTCTTTGACCACGATATCGTGATCGGTCTTGGGGTTTCTGAACTTACACCAGGGTCCGCCGTCGATCTCGACAGCGCCGAATTCTTCCTTGGCCACCTGGTAACCCCAGTCGCGGAAGGCGCCTTCGGTGAACTTCATGATGTTGCCTTTGTGCACCAGTGTCACCGATACACGATTATGGTCTATGGCGTAACTGATAGCCTTGCGTACCAGACGCTGTGAGCCTTCTTTTGACACAGGCTTGATGCCGATGCCTGAGCTGTTGGGAAAACGGATGGCTGTGACATGCATCTGGCGCTGCAGAAAATCGATTACTTTATGCACTTCCGGTGTGCCTGCGGCCCACTCGATACCCGCATAAATGTCCTCGGTGTTCTCTCTGAACACCACCATATCGGTGAGCTCTGAATCCTTCATGGGTGTGGACACACCTGGGAAATAGCGGATCGGCCGTACACACGCATACAGATCCAAAGTCTGGCGGATGGCCACATTCAGGGAGCGGATACCGCCGCCAACTGGCGTACCCAAAGGCCCCTTGATGGAGACCACATATTCCCGCATAGCTTGCAAGGTTTCATCCGGCAGAACGATATCCTTGCCGTATTTCTGCGTCGCCAGCTCGCCTGCAAAGATCTCCATCCAGGCGATCTTGCGCTTGCTGCCATAAGCCTTGTGCACTGCGGCTTCCACCACCCTGCGCATGACTGGCGTGACGTCCGCGCCGATGCCATCACCCACTATATATGGAATGATGGGCTGTTCCGGTACCTTTATGCTGAAATCGGTATTCACCCTGATAGCAGCGCCGCTCGAGGGCGGCACGATTCTGTCGAACATCATTATTGAAGCCTCATAGCGGGAAAACAGGAATGCGGCATGCAACCCGCGAGTCACGCATAATCATAACATGCAGGTAAGGATGCTCCGTCGATGGCAACGCTGCTGTTCAACAAACCTTGTGATGTCATCTGCCAGTTCAGCGGTGGCGGTAGCCACCGCACGCTCGCGGATTTCATTCCAGTGAAGGATGTCTATCCCGCTGGACGCCTGGATACCGATAGCGAAGGACTGGTGGTGCTGACAAACGACGGTCGCTTGCAGAATCGCATCAGTCATCCGCAACATAAATTAGCGAAGACTTATTGGGTGCAGGTGGAAGGCATTCCCATCGAGGATGATCTGGAACGCTTGCGTATTGGCGTCATGCTGAACGACGGTCCCACCCTTCCCGCCGATGCCCAACTCATTACGGCACCTCAGAATCTCTGGGCACGGAATCCGCCCATCCGTATTCGCAAATACATCCCTACAACATGGATAGAAGTGCGACTGCGCGAAGGCCGCAACCGGCAGATACGCCGCATGACTGCGGCTATCGGTCATCCCGCATTGCGCTTGATACGCTGGCAGATCGGCGATTGGACGCTGGCAGGACTCAATTCTGGTGAATGGCGTGAACTGCCGGCTAGTTAATACCCAGCAAGCCGTTTGCCTGCCTTCCGCGCCACGATGCGCATGGCCATCTCCAGTGCCTGTTCGTAGTTAAGCCTTGGGTCTACCTGGGATTTATAGGCGCGTTCCAAACCGGTGTCCGTGAGACCACGAATGCCGCCGGTACATTCGGTCACATCGTCGCCGGTGAATTCAAAATGCACACCGCCGAGCAAACTGCCAAGTTGTGCGTGCAGAGCGAAAGCGGTTTCGAGTTCCGCGAGAATATTCTCAAATCGCCGGGTCTTGATGCCGCTGGCAGTGGTTTCGGTATTGCCATGCATGGGATCGCAAATCCAGAGCACTTGCCTATTATTCTGTCGAACCGCTTCTACCAGGCATGGCAGTCTGTCGTTGATTAGCGCTGCCCCAAAACGATGGATGAGTGTGAGTCTACCCAATTCGTTATGCGGGTTCAGGATGGCGCAGAGTTCCAGCAATTGCTCCGAACCCATGCCAGAGCCGACTTTAACAGCGATAGGATTGGCGATGCCGCGGAAGTATTCCACGTGAGCGCCGCTCACATCAGCAGTACGCATGCCGATCCAGGGAAAGTGGGTTGCCAGGTTGTACCAGCGACCGGTCTCGGTAACAAAATTTGTCTGGGCCTGTTCGTATAGTAGGTGCAGGCCTTCATGACTTGTGAAGAAATCGATACTGCTACTCTCAGATAAAGATTGGCCAGAGATGCTTTCCATAAAATTAAGTGAATCCACGATGGATTGCACAATGCGCCGGTATTCCGCTTCCAGTGGAGAGTTGCGCACAAAATCCAGATTCCAGTATTCCGGATGGTGCAGATCGGCAAAGCCACCATCCACCAGTGCCCTCAGGTAATTCAATGTAAACGCGGCGTGTTCATGGCCGCGCAGCATGAGTTTTGGATCAGCTGCGCGTTCAGCAGCGCTGAATCCGGATCGATTGATGATGTCTCCACGGTAGCTCGGCAAAGTGACGCCGTTACGGGTTTCATGTTCGGCGGAACGTGGTTTGGCGTATTGTCCTGCCATCCGGCCTACGCGGATGACACGCTTCTTGAGACCATGCACCAGCACCAGACTCATCTGTAACAAAATCTTGAGTTTGTTGGCGATCGTTCCAGCGGTGCAATCATCGAAACTCTCGGCGCAATCACCGCCCTGTAAAACAAAGCGCTCACCGCGTCCAGCTTCCGCCAATTGACTGCGCAGCCTATCCACTTCACCCCAGGTGACTAAAGGTGGACGTCGGTGGATCTCGGCCAGCACGCGCTCAACGGCCAGCGCATCGGAATACAGGGGCTGCTGGTCGGCGGTGTGCGATTGCCAACTGTGCGGCTGCCAATCTTGTGTGAATTTATCATCCATAGATGTATCACATGCTACACGGGCAATCACACCCGGAGAAGTACAGCTGGCGCAGGACAGGTTAAATTAGATAAAATTACCTTTGTTGGACTTTACCCTACCCCTTCAACCAGTGAATTTGCACAGCATCGGACTCGGTCGAAACCCGACGGCTAGCCTTTGAACTGACAGGAGTTTCATACATGCATCGAGTTCTCGTACTCGGAGCCGGCAAGATCGGCTCCCTGCTCTCCGGTATGCTCGCCGTTTCCGGTGATTACCATGTGGATATAGGCGATGTGAACGCTGAGGCAGCCCAGACCGTGGCGTCTGGCTATAAGCTTGCGAACATCCAAGCCCACCGGGTCGATGCCACCAGCAAAGAGGCCCTGGAAAAGCAACTAAGCATCCACGGTGTGGAGGCAGTGATCTCTAGTCTGCCCTATTTTTGCAACCCGCCGGTAGCGGAAGTGGCGCGTAAACTCAAGCTCCACTATTTTGACCTCACCGAGGATGTGGAAGTAACCCGCGCGGTCACCAAAATCAGCCAGGGTGCCGAGACCACATTCGCGCCCCAGTGCGGTCTTGCTCCCGGTTTCATCAGCATTGCCGCTAATGAACT
>Ga0307372_10009072_pt1 | contig 13817 bp, 9 predicted proteins | sample OX1MG_FD_202533 | JGI IMG/M metagenome (GOLD analysis project Ga0307372, IMG submission 202533) | Soil microbial communities from Risofladan, Vaasa, Finland - OX-1 | ecosystem: Environmental > Terrestrial > Soil > Coastal area > Acid sulfate soil | place: Finland: Risofladan, Vaasa | collected...
GCCGAGACCGGACACCTCGTTTTCGCCACGCTCCACACGAACGACAGCGCCCAGGCCATCGACCGTATCGTCGACATCTTCCCCTCTGACCGGCGCGATCAGATCCAGGTGCAGCTCTCGTCCACGTTGGAAGGCGTCATCTACCAACGCTTGGTACCGCGCATCGGCGGGGGTCTTGTTGCCGCCTACGAAGTCCTTTTTGCCACGCACGCCGTCCGCAATCTGGTCCGGGAGGGGAAGACCCGTCAGCTACGGAACGTGATTTCGACCCACCAGACCGAGGGAATGCAGACGCTCGAGATGGCCTTGACCCATCTCGTCAGCAAAGGTCTCGTGGACTACGAAACAGCGCTCAAGATAAGTCTCTACCCCAAGGAGGTTGGGAAGCCGCCGGCTGGATCGGTGCCTCCACCTCACGACCCGCCCCGGGTTCCACCTCCCGGTTACGGCGGTACGACACCACCTCGCGTCGCCTCCGTCTGAGCAGCGTCCTTTTCGGGCGCGGGGCGCTCACCCGTCATCTCTGAGTACCGTGGCGTCCAATGTCGATGCACACCTCCCAACGGGGCGCCAAGCTGCCCTACCGCCCTCTCGCCGGTGTTGTGCCCTGCCCCGGCGGATGGCTCGTCTGTGGAGCGAAGCTCCAGGGCATCACCCTGTCGCCCGAGGCTCCCCAGGTGTTTCGCACATTGCTCGAAGTCATCGACTACAAGCCGGCCTATCAGATCATCTCTTTGGCCGCCCCCATCGGCCTTCACGAAGAACCCGAGCCTGGAGGGCGAGAGTGCGACCGAGAGGCCCGACGACTGATTGGTTGGCCCCGCAATGGCGCCATCGTGTCGGCTCCGGCGCGGTCGGTTCTTCGTGACTTCGCCGCCGGCAAGGACGTCCGTCTGAGTGCCGTCAGCCGCAGGCTGATCACGCGATTTGCAGAGGTGGACGAGAACGTCCAGCCCTACTGGCAACGCACGGTCTTCGAAGTTCATCCGGAACTGAGCTTTTTCCAGCTCAACGAGGACGAGCCCCTCCGGTATTCAAAGCACCGCCGAGCTGGGGTAGAGGAACGAACCGCCCTTCTGAAGGCAAGGCTTCCCGGGGTCGAGCGGATCCTCGATGAACACGTGCTTGGCGCAAGAGCCGCACACCAAGTTGACGGTGCGGTGTGCCTGTGGACAGCTCGCCGCATTGCCGCCCGTGCGGTAAGTCGTCTGCCCGAGGACCCCGAGTGGGACAGTGCTGGCCTTCGCATGGAGATCGTCCGCTGAATTGCGAGACACGCTTTCGGCCATCCATACGGCGGCGCGGCGACCGTCCTTTCGCTGATCTCACTGTAAGCGTGTGAATTCACTCACAGAGTGAACAAAGAGGCTCGATTCTGACGGTTGGCTGAAACGAACACGCGCCGAAATACGTTGTGAATCGTTGGGGACGTTGTTGCCCGAGAATTGGTGCCTCTCACGAGTTTTCCCTGGCTAAAGGCCTTATTAGGTGTTGTAGACTCGACTTCGCTACCCTCACTTCGGGGGCGCATGGGGGGCTGGGATGCAATCTCGAATTCGGTGGGCGGGTGCGCTTGCCATCGCGTCGAGCCTCGCACTCTTCGTGGCCGGATCATTGCCGGCGGCAGCGAGTACACACGGGGCCAAGGCGACGTCGCAGGCGACGGCCCATGTCGGACAGGCCCGGGGACGCACCCTGATATTCGGCGGCGGCGACTCGGCCGATGTCGGACTGGGTGTGGCGCCGGCGGAGCCCATCTCCAATCTCGAGGCCATGTTGGCCAACGCCGGGTTCGGAGTGGACACCAGTTCGTCGTTGCCCAACAACCTGACCCAGTACCGGGCCATCTGGTACATCGACACCAACCCCTTGACTTTGGCGCAGGAGAGCAAGCTCGAAGCTTTCGTGGCCGCCGGGCACGGGCTGTTCCTGACCGGTGAAGGCGACGCCTGCTGCACGCCGTTGGACAATGCGGACGGCAGTGTCGTCAACGACCTCGTCTCTGCTGGAGGCATTCAGGTCGGCGGTCTCGGTGGGGCCGACAGTCCGAGCGGTCCCGATCCCGTGACGGGCAACGCCATCGACAGCGTGACGACCAATCCGAACGTTCTGACCAGTTGGACCCCGAGTTCACCGGGGGGCGTCGGTGGCGTGGCGCCGGCCAACGAACTGACATCCAGCGACTTCAACGGTCAGTCGACAGCCACCGGTGCCGTGTGGGACGGATCGAGTGTTCTCGGCGGGGTCGGACGGCTTGCCATCCTGATGGACATCAACTGGCTGGAATCAGAGTTCTGGGATCAGCCCACTGCCACAGCGATGGCGGTGAACCTCGAACGGTTCCTGATGGGGGCAACGCCTGTCCCGATCGGATTCAACGCCCAACTCTCGGGCTACGCCGCCAAAGCCCACGGCGTGCACGAGGTGAGCGGTCAGTGGACCGTTCCGACAGTTGACTGCAGCCAGGCCGCATTCCCGAGTGCAGTCGGCATGTGGGTCGGGATCGACGGTTTCGGCAACAACAAACTTGTGAAGGCGGGTGTCGGGGTGACGTGTGTCTCGCCCGCGTCGGATCCCTGTTACTACTTCTTCACGGAAGTTCTGCCTGGCGCCGAGAACCCGGCCGCCTGTTCATCGGTCACACCCGGCGACGACATCGCCGTCGATGTGACCAACTCCCCCTTTGGTACCTCGCGGTTCATCGTGACGATGACCGACAACGGCAATCCCGTGGCCGGCTCGCCCTTCACCTTGGCGGCGCCCACCAAGCGGGACAAATCGGCCGAGTGCGTCGTCCAATTGCCCCCCGGTGTAGTAGGCCCAGGCCCTGCCCACTACACCTATCTGGCCGATTTCACCTCGGTGACCTTCACGAGCTGCACGGCCACGGCGACACAAAACGCGGGTTCGAGCCTAGATACCGACCAGCTGGCCAGCGGCTCGGACGGGGCATTCACTGTGAAGGCGATCAACCTGGGCACCGCCCGCAAGACGAAGGCGGCCGTCGGCGGCTCGAATCTGCCCGATCTCAGCTGGAACGTCACATGGTTGCGGGCCAAGTGAGGACATCCTGAGCATCGAGCCGGGGCCTGGCGGGCTTCATCCCGTGCCCGTGGACGGCCAGCTGGTGACTCCACCCTCATCACTCTGATCCTCTTCAGCCGCGAACCTCTTCGAAGTCCGAGCCTCCGCTTGCGCGCCGCTCTCTCATTCTTAAGCCTGCCGTCGCCTTCGACGATGAGCGGGTATGTCGGCGGAATCAGGTTGGTCGCACCTTCAGCCTCCATGCGCACTCTGCGTGGTTATTGATGCTGGGTATTGGTACAATATGTGGTCTGGCGTGGCACTTGGTGGGTCAACTCCGTCCATCACCCAGCGCTCGGATTCGCGCAGGGGAAAGATGGAGGTTGTCGTAATGAAGGACGCAGGGTGGTGGACCCGGTTCGCAGGGAGCGGCCCACAAGGGGATTGTCCATGAACGGTTGGTTCCGACTGCGTTCCCAGAGGGCCATGGCTCGCTCGCCGAGGACCTCCCGCCGTCCCAGGGGCGTCAACAATGAGAGCGGGTTCACTCTCATCGAGCTGATCATTGTCATCGTGATCTTGCCCATGATCGTCGCCGGCGTCGCCGCCGCCATCATCGCCACCCTGCAGAACCAAAGTACGGAGTTCAACAGGCTCTCCGGGTCAGCCGACGCGCAGATCGCCTCCGCCTACTTCGCCTCCGATGTCCAGAGTGCGTCGGCATTGACGCTCACCACCAGTCCATCGCAGATCTGTGGCGGTCTTGATCCCCATCCCGGCTGGAGGCCTCTCATCACAATGCGCTTGCCGGAACAGCTTTCTTCTCGCATCGTGTCAGATGCCGTCCTGACAACCGGGCCCTTTCCGACCATCACGTCGGCCCAGGCAAGTTTCACTCCTGGCGACGTAAACAGCACAGTCACCGACCCAAGCATCTACGGCGGAGACGCCGTCCTCAATGCGACGATTGGAACTCCCTCCGGCAACACGGCGCCGCTCAGTGCCCCACCCTCGAGCGCCGTCAGCGGCGATCGCGTCGTAATCAGCAACACCAAAATCTTCTATGTCACGTACTGGGAGGAGCCGCTCGTTCCTGCAGCAGGAGGGGCTGCGACGAACTATGACCTCATCCGAGAACTCTGCAACTTTGGTGCCGCAGGCCCCGTCAAGGTACCGGTGAACCCGCTTACCACTCTTGCACACGATCTTCCGGTCAATCAGGCCCTTGCCTCTGTGAGCTGCAACAGCATGGTGATCGTTTGTACTCCTCAGTACCTTTCGAGCACGTCCTCCCCGTTTGGGTGGGTGGGTTGTCCGAAGCTGTTCTGCAGTACCGCAGACCTTTCAACGGCCGGCGTTACCAATGTGTCAATATCGGCTTCGGAACCGCATAGTCGCTATCAGTTCAACCTCTCGGCTGAACCTCGGTACTCGAACCCCACAAACATGGGAACACCGAGCGGGGGAAATCCCCTCCCCTCGGTGTTGTTGTTCGCCAGCGGACCGGGAACGCTCAATGTCACGAGCGCCAATACGGCTGTCAACGTGAGCGGCAGCATGGCCTTCAATTGCGTGGGCCTCCCCGTGGGGGGCCAGTGCGATGGCTCGCTCGTGGACCTCGATGCCGTCAACGCCACCCTCTCCGACGCCGGTCCGGGGCAGGGGTTTCAAGTGGCCAACTGCTCCTCGCCCTGCAGCGTCATCAATACCAACGGCATGAGTGGTGCGTCGTATACGACATCGGCCTCGGCCCCCCCGACGGCGAGCGCCACCGCGGCCTCCTCCCCGTGGGTCCCAGCGCCCGTCGGCGGGGCCATGCAGTCGGGGTGCACAATGGTTACCTCGAAGACCTTCACGTGTTCTCCGGGTGAGTACAGCAATGAACTCGTGCTCTCGACGTTCGGGGCCACCTACACCTTCCTGCCCGGTAGCTACACGTTCGACAATGGTCTGAGCGTCCCGAAGAACAACGACAAGATCGTCATGGGCCCCGGCGGCGTCGGTGGCGTCTTCTTCTATATCGCGGGGGGCCAATTCTCCATCGCCGACCAGTCCGCTGCCGGCAACGGTAATCCCATAACGACGACATTCAACCTCACCCCACCCACCTCCGGGGCCTACGCCGGAATCAGCGTGTACCAGGTCCCGGACGACGTCAGCCCGATCGTGCTGTGGGCTCCGAGTAGTGGCACCCCACCGGTAATCGGTGGTGCCGTCGAGGCTCCGGGTGCGGCGGTCCTGATCAACACCAATGTCAAATCCGTGAGCCTCGGATTCGTCGTCGCCCAGTCATTGTCGGTGTCATCTGTTTCGTTGGCGGGTACGCCCTCTCCATGCACCGCGACGCAGCTCTGCACGGTCAACGTGACCGGTTCCCTATGACCTCGCGACGCACCGGCCGCCGAGTGGGTCTGGTTCCGACACGCCGCCACCAGAGAGGAGATCGGTCGGACAGAGGAGACACCCTGATCGAGGTCATCATCGCTCTCGTGGTCATCGCCATCGGGGTGGTCGCGCTGATCAGTGCCCTCACAACCTCGATCACGACATCAGCGACCTATCGAAGCCTGTCCACCATCGATACGGTCTTGAAGAACTTCGCCGACGCCATGAAAGATCAGATCCAGCTCGCCACCCCGGCCACGACGAGCATCTATGCCAACTGCGCCGCCACCTATCCGGTGGTCACCGAATACCCGACGTCCACCACGGCGGGCGGAAGTGTCACGGTTCTGGCTACCGGCCTCCTTCCGAGCCACGCGGTCACGGCGACCGTCAATGGAGTGACGATGCCAGCCGCGACGAGCGACACCAATGGCTCCGTGGTGGACACCTTCACGCTGCCCGTGACATGGCCACCGGGTTCTCAGCCGGTGACGCTCACCGACGGGACAACCACGCTCACCTCTGCCACTCCTTTGACGGTCAACCCGTCGCTCAGTGCCATGACGCCCGCCAGTGGTCCGGCCGGAACGCCCATCACCCTCACGGCCGGCGGCTTTCAGCACAGCGCGGCGTTGACGGTGAGCGTCGGTGGCAGTGCGCCGGTCGCCGCCGGGACGACGGACGCTAACGGCGCGGCGACTGTCTCCTTCACTGCGTCCGGTTCCACGGGGGCGCAAACGGTGACCGTCAGCGACGGGACCTACTCGTCGTCTTCCACCTTTGTGGTGGCCAGCGTGGTGGGGCCGGCCGGTCCGGTGTTCGCTGCTCCGGCCTCGGCCATCGCCAACTACAGCATCAAGATCTCGTCGATCGGCTGGTGGAACAAGGTGACATCCAAATTCGACGTGGCCCCCACACCCTGTACTGCGAACGACGACACCGGCATCCAGTCGATCACCATCCAGGCGTCGGCGCCGAATCATGTGAGCGACACGCTCAGCTTTGTCGTCACCGATCCCCTGTTTCGGCCCATCCTGTCCGTCACATCACCTTCCACCACGTCGCCCGGGCAGCCGTTGACGTTCTCGGCCACCCTCACCGGCCAGAACAAGAATGCCAATGCTGTTCCTCCCACGGGGACGATCTCATGGTCCTTCAGCTCCCCCTCAGGAATTGCCAGTCCATCGACCAATCCGTGCTCCACGCCTTCCACGGTGTCGGGACTCACCAATCCTCAGACAGGATTTCAATGCCAGGTACCGGCGGCTGCCACGGGGATCTATCAGGTGACCGCTACTTACTCGGGGGACGCCAGCTACGGCCCGGCGGTCGACTTCGGCTCAGCCACCGTCGGCGATGCGTCGACGGTCACCGTGAGCTCGTCACCGGTCAATCCGGCCAGCCCGGCCAGCTTGACGCTCAACGCCACCGTGACCGGTCCGACCGGGGGTCCCACACCCTCGGGCCAGATCACTTGGACGTTCAGCTCCCCCTACGACGCCTCGGGAACCCTGCCGTCGTGCAATTCTTCGAGCCTGGCCGGGAGTGGCAACTCAGCGACGACAGCCCCTCTGGCCTCGTGCATCATCAAATCGACGCAGAGCGGCACCTATCAAGTGACGGCCACGTACTCGGGAGATCAGAACTACCTCTCTGAGACGGAACAGCCCGTATCGGTGGTCGTCTCATGATCCGGATCCTCACGAGACCGGGCAATGTCATTGCCCGACGCCGTCACCAACGGCCCATTTCGCTAGCCGTGAACGAATCCGGTGCCATCTTGATCCTGGCGCTCGTGTTCATTCTCGTCATGGCCATCTCGGTCCTCGGACTGCTCACGTTCGGCGGAACAGGACTCAAGGATGCGGCCGGACTGCAGGGCCAACGGGGAATTGAATTCGCAGCTGAGGGGGCGACGACGGCCGCCATCCAATCGGTTCGCTACTCCTTCAACGCCTACAACTCCGGCTCCACTCCGTCCTCCTGCCTCCCCCCCGGCGCCACGACGATGACCATCCCCGAAGGGTCGGTCAACTATCAGATGGAAGTGGATTGTTCCGGGACTCTGAACGTGGCCCCCACGCCGCTCCAGTACACCCGAGTCGTCACGTTTTACGCCTGCCAGTCGGGCCCAACACCCCCTTCGTGCAATCAGGGCAACGCCGTTGTCATCGCCACGGTCAACTTCCAAGACCTGTCGGCATCCGGCGTCAACGCCTGCTACGACTCCTCCGACACGGGAACGTGCGGAACGGCCATGGTCATCAGCAGCTGGAACGTCAAATACGTCAATACGTGAGGCGCAGCCCATCTGAATGTCCTAAGGGTGTCTAACGTGGACCGTGCTCATGGCTGCGTCGGAACCGTCGGCGCCCCTTGCCCCAGCATCGGACTGCACAGGCACCGGTGGTCGGGCGCTGAAGAGCATCGCCCCCATGAGGCCGACCATCTCGAGCCAGTAGGTCCATTCGCTCGAATGGGAGAACGTCATGACGGTCAGTCCCAAGCCCGAAGCCAGGGTGAGCGTTGACCGGACCCGGCCCTGTGCAGACCCGACAGCGAAGGCGACGGCCACCGCAGGCATCACGTAGTAAGGCGCCATGACGGGTTCGAAGAAACTGCGGATCCCGGCGGCGACGGCCATCAGCCAGAAGATCGACGGCCAGTCGTGTCGCCAGCGACGGGCGAGAAATCCGATGCCGACGGCGACGACCACCGTCAGAAGGTGGACAGGGCCACTGGAGACCTCGATCCGGCTGATGTGGGGAGCGAGATTGATCCACGGCGTGGGGTGCAGGATCGTCGGATATCCGGGTTGTTTCGTGAGCCTCGAAAAGGCATCGTGGAAATCGGGGACCAGGACGGCGAGGAGAAGAAAGCCAGGGATCACGATGGCCCGCAGGAGCAGATCCCGGGCTTTTCGGACTCCTGTGACTCCTATGAAGATGGGGACCAGGAGGACGACAAACAGCTGCATGGACAGGGCGAATCCGAGCAGCCAACCGGCCAGGATCGGACGCTCATCGGACAGCGCCAGCAACGCATAGACGGCCAACCCGAATGCCAGGACGTCCTCTGGATGTCCCCACATGACGATGGCGGGCCAGAAGGCCGCCGCCTCGGCCGCGAGCAGAATCCGGCGCGCCGGGGTGCCGGTGCCGATTCGCCGGGCCAGCGCATCGCAGGCGAAGAACCCGACGCCGGCCACGGCGAAACAGATTGGTCCGATCAGTAACCACGCTTCGGGCTTGAAGGGAAAGCCCCCCGGAGCCATCTCGGTGAGATTCAGAGTGGAAGACAGAGCGGCGAACGGAGCCAGCAGGACGTTGAAGCCCGGGAGAGTGACGATCGGGTAGTTGAAGAGGTATACGTACGAGAGGTCACCCCACTGCACGAAATGTGCCAGCCGTAGAGTGGGCCAGATGTCGCCGGGGGTGAGCCAGTACGTACGGTTGTGTCGTACGAGCGCGGGCCACCAAAAGGTATAGGCCATTCCCGTCAAAACGAAGATCATCGTGCCGATGATCAACGTCGGTCTCATGCGCCTGCTGATGTGAAGTTCCTTCATCTCGCGTTGTCGTAGGCAAAATTCTCCGGCACATACGATGTCACGGAAACGAAGCGAGGGAGGGCATTTTGCCCTCCCTCGCTTCAAAACACCTCCATTGAGACGATGAATCAGCTCACAATCGAATTGTTACCGCACGGATTGGCAGAGGCGTTGTCAAAGTTGTTGACCGCCGGAGTGCTGAACGCGGGAGTCGTCGTTGTCCCAGCGGGGTACACCCAGACGCCGCCCGATCCGTCCGTCCAGATCGTGTAGTGGTTCGTCGCCGGCAGCTCACGCATGAACGGCCCAGCATTGCCGCCACCAGTCGCGGGTTGTGTCGTCGTCAGCTGAGCACCAAGCCCTGCGGCAGGGTAGCCACCTCCGGAGACCTCCGCCTTGTAAGCCTCGATCGCCGTTTCGAACGTTTTCGCATCAGCGCTGCAGGAGGCATTTTTTGCATTCTGACCCGTATTGCCGACGGCGAAAACGACGATAGCGGCCAGAATCGCCAGGATGATAATGACAATGAGGAGTTCGATAAGGGTGAAGCCCCCTTCGTTCCTCTTTTCCTTCATTCGATCCCACATTTGGGTGATTTCCCTTCGTTGGTTAATCGGATTATTGAGAGTCTCAGCTGCTATTGATCGCGCGGGTCTCCGGGGCCCTTTCGCTCAGGCCCTGGGGCTGTCGTCACACTGGTTCGCCTCGAATAGTGGTTCCCCCTATTCCCGCTCGCGGAGGTCGGGTGCCGTCAACCCGGTCACGTGACTTTTACCTGACGGAAGATGCCGTACATCGCCGAGACCAGGGCAATGGCAACGAACCCGACGACGAGGCCGACAAAGAGAATGACTGCAGGCTCGAACAAGGCGGTGAAGTGTTTCAGCTTGTACTCAAGCTCCTTGTCGAAGTACGAAGCGGCGGAGTTGAGTTGCTCGTCCAGCGTTCCCGTGCTCTCCCCGACGACGAACATGTGGCGAGCGGCCGTGGGGAAGAGCTGTGTCGCCGCCAGGGGAGCGGCGAGCCCTTCGCCCCGTAGCATTGCCTCTCGGGCTGAGAAGAGGCCCTTGCGAAATACCCGGTTTGCCGTGGCGTCGCCGGTGACCTGTAGCGCGTCTGGAATAGGCACCCCTGCATCCACCATCGTGCAGAGAATGCGACAGAACCGCTCCAGAATCGCCGTTGTGATGAGATCACCAAGGATGGGCGTCCGAAGAAGGACGGTGTCGCGTAGCTCGCGGCCACGATTCGTGACAGTCAGTGCAATGGCGCCGCCGGCGATGGCGACGACGACCCCCACGATGACATACCAGTCGTTCGTGAAGAAGTTGGCGATCGCGAGGAGCATCCGTGTCGGCAGCGGTAGCTTGGCGTGAAGAGAGGCGAAGAATACTTGGAATTTGGGCAGAACGAAGCCGGCGATAACGACGACAGCGACGATGGCCAACACCATCACAATCGCCGGGTAGATGAGAGCTGACGAGACCTTTCGTTTGGCCTCCAGATCGCGTTCGATGTAGTCGGACAGTTGGTCAAGGACAGTATCCAAATTTCCAGTCAGTTCGGCCGAGCGAAGAATTCCCAGGTAGTACGGAGGGAACGCTTCCGGGTGTTCGTCGGCCGCGCCGGCAAAGGTCTCGCCGGCGCGCAGCGAGTCAGACATCTCCGCCAGGACGCGTTCAAAGACCTTGTCGCCGACTTCGGTCGTCATGACTTCCATCGACTCGAGAACCGGAATCCCGGCTCTCATGAAGACAGCCATCTGTCGGGAGAAATACATGAGCTCCCGACGCTTGACCTTCTTCTTCGTAATTTCGAACGAGAGGATATTCCGCTTCTCTCGCACGGTTTCCGGCTGGAGGTTCCGGGCGAGAAGCGAGCGCCGGGCCATGCCCAGCGTGAGGGCGTTCTCCAGGCCGCTCACCCGAACGCCGTCGGGCGTTGTGGCCGTGAATTTGAACTTGGGCATTAGATCCTCGGTCTCAGACGGCGTAGATCGATCGGACGACTTCGGAGATGGTCGTCACGTTTTCGGTGATCAGGCGGATGGCCTCGTCCTTGAGCGTCCGCATGCCCTGGGACACGGCCATTCGCTGAAGTTCTTCCTGGGTGGCCCAACCGACAATGAGTCTCTTGATCTCTGGCGACAGGCGCATCAATTCGTAGACGCCGATTCGGTCCTCATAACCGGTGCCGGCGCAGAAGTTGCACCCCATCCCTTGCCAGAACTCCGCCTTTTCCTCGCCGCCACCTTCTTCGTAGAAGGCCAGCTCTTCGTCCTTCGGTTGATAGGTGGCCTTGCATCGCTGGCAGATCCGGCGAACAAGACGTTGACTGACCACGGCCACGACCGATGACGCGATCAGGAATGATTCGATACCCATGTCGAGAAAGCGATGGAGCGCTGCGGCGGAGTCGGTGGCGTGCAATGAGGACAGGACAAAGTGGCCTGTCAAGGCGGATTGCACGGCGATGCGCGCTGTTTCCACGTCACGGATTTCGCCAACAAGGATGACGTCGGGATCCTGTCGCAGGATCGACTTGAGGCCGTCGGCAAAGGTAAGACCCGCTTGCTCATTGGTCTGGATCTGATTGATCGAAGGGAAGACATATTCGACGGGATCTTCGATCGTCATGATGTTTCGACTCGGCTCGTCGATCTCGCTGAGTGCGGCGTAGAGGGTTGTGGTCTTGCCACTTCCCGTCGGTCCGGCACACAGAACCATCCCGAATGGGGCTCGGATGTGCCGCGCGAACTGCTCATGGGTCCCTGTCGGCATACCCAACTCGCCCATCCGGTAGAGGGAGCGACTCTTGTCGAGCACCCGCAAGACGCACTTTTCGCCCCAGATCGTGGCAACCGTCGCAACGCGGATGTCGATCTCACGACCGTCGATCTTCATCGTGATCTGGCCGTCCTGCGGGCGTCGTCGCTCGACGATGTTCATGCCCGCCATGATCTTCAGGCGGCTCACGAGGGCTGGAGCCATTCCCATGGGGAGCTCGACAGTGTCGTGCAACGCTCCGTCGATGCGGAAGCGGACGCGGAGGTGCTCGTCCTGAGGCTCGAGGTGGATATCTGAAGCTCGGTCTCGTAGCGCCTGTGTGATCAAGAGGTTGACCACCTGCACGACGGGCGCGTCGTCGGCCACAATTGCAACGGTGGCGGCGTCCTGTGTACGGCGCCCGGTATCGGTCTCCTCGAAGGTTCGGACAAATCCTTCGATATTCCCGAGGGCCCGGTAGGCCGCCTCGATGGCGCGCTGCACGTCGGATCGTGGGGCAATGACGATCCGGACCTTGCGGTGGGTTGCCGTGGCCAGTCGCTCTTGGATCTCGTCATGAGGATCGGCGACGACGATCGTGACGCCGTCGTCGCCGAGGTCGATCGGGATGGCGACGTTGGCTCGTGCCACGCTCTCGGGCAGAAGGGCGATCGCGTCCGGAGAAGGTGTCTGCTGGGAGAGGTCGACGAAGGGTATCTGCAGCTGGTCTGCCAGCGCATGGGCCAGGTCGACTTCGTCCACGGCACCCACCTCGACGAGGAGGGATCCGATCCGCTTTCCGGTGGCCGATTGCTGGAGCAGCGCTTCGGCGAGCTGGGCGTGACTGATCAGCTGAGCCCCTACCAGGAGTTCCCCCAGCATGCCGCGTCCGTTACCGCCCTCACTCGAATGAGGGTGCTCGCGAGCGACGGCACCTCCGCTCGCGGTAGGAAGATCAGGCGCAGCGTCCCTGCGCAGCTTCATGGAGACCCCCACCGCCTCTTTCCTGCCCTCATCAGGCCAGGACGTAGGCGCTCGTTCGGCAGCGTACTTGCCGCCTCACTTCGTGTCGACAAATTTGTTGTGGCTAGCTGGTCGCCGACAAACCCTCCGAGACCAGGACTTTTCCGGGGGGTTACGACGACTTCGAATGTGCTTCTGGTCACGACGACCCATGGTGGCCGGTGAGCGTCACACCTCGCCCTATCAGGACTCAAATCTTGGACAACTCAATCGCCTCGAGAGTGCTCAAAAATACCCGGCCGACCCGACAGTGGCCAAGGCAGGGATCCGCCAATCGCGGGGTCCGGACTTCGATGGAGAAGCGAAAGTCCCTCGTTCAGCGCTACTCCAATGACTATCAGTGGTGAGATTGGGCCGCCACTCGATCACGGAGCCTGGGCCAGACGGGCGGCAACCCATTCCTTCCCGTTGCCTTGGCCTATCCGGGCGAGGTCCCTCTCACGGCGATTCGACCGCCGACGAGGAAGGATGCCCGGACCTTCGGTCCGCACCGAGGGTGGTGTGGCCCCTTGGGAAACCCTTCGAACGGGTGGAGGATGTCTGACGGGCACCACCGCAGATCCCTAGGGGTGTTCCTTCCGGACGAGATCCCCAGGGGTGTTCCTTCCGGACGAGATCGAGGCCTTTGTGTGGCGTCGGCGGCAAACGGCGACGGTGGGGCCGGCCGACGGAGAACGGGTCAAGAGTTGCAGACGGGCTTCGCCCAGCGTGGGTGTCATGTGAGGTGCTGGCCAACCACGTCTATGGCACTGACAGAGTCTAGCGCCGCGTCTCGATGACGCGGCTACGCCGTCGAGTTGCTTGTGAGCGAAGTGCGCGCATGGTCGCCGAACTCCCGCTGGTGGCGTCGTTTGCGTTGCCGCCAAGGAGAACTTGCCTTCGTCGTTGGGTGCGAATTGGGTCTCAATTGCGTCGGGGGTGAGAAGGACGCCGCAGAGTGAACCCCCTGGGTAAACCGCGCCGACCGAAGTCATCACAGATCAAAGAAACAACGACTGCACAACGGAATCCCCGATTCGTCCGATCGTGAGGAGCTCCGGGCAGAGGCGACGAGCGAAGCGCGAGGGGGG
>Ga0307372_10009075_pt1 | contig 13809 bp, 10 predicted proteins | sample OX1MG_FD_202533 | JGI IMG/M metagenome (GOLD analysis project Ga0307372, IMG submission 202533) | Soil microbial communities from Risofladan, Vaasa, Finland - OX-1 | ecosystem: Environmental > Terrestrial > Soil > Coastal area > Acid sulfate soil | place: Finland: Risofladan, Vaasa | collected...
CGCCCTGCACGAGGTCTGCGTGTCTCTGGCCCGGCAGGTAGTGCGGGATGGCGAGGGGGCAAGAACCCTGATCGAGGCGCGGGTGATTGGGGCCCGGTCGGAGGCCGACGCCCGGCTGGCTGCCCGCGCCATTGTGTCCTCGGCCCTGGTCAAGACGGCAGTATTCGGCGGCGACCCCAACTGGGGCCGCGTGCTGTGCGCGGCCGGCTATTCCGGCGCCGATCTCGATCCTGACCGGGCTACCCTCCTGCTGGAGGACATATGCCTGCTCCGCTGGGGCGAAGCACAGGAGTACGATCGAGCGGCAGCCTCGCAAGCGTTGCTCCTGCCTGATGTACACGTCTCCCTCGACCTGGGCATTGGGGATGGGCGCGCGGTTGCTTGGGGCTGCGACTTGAGCTACGACTACGTGAAGATCAACGCGGAGTATACGACGTGACCAGCCAGGCTCCCCCAATTCTCCTCCTCAAGGTGGGAGGCAACACCGGATTCCTGGAGGGAGCCCTGGGCGACCTGCCGTCGCTGCTGGCCGCCGGTGGCCCGCGGTCGGTGATCGTGCATGGGGGCGGTCCGGCAATCACCCGGCTCATGGAGAAGCTGGCCCTGCCGGTTTCCTTCCGCGATGGGTTGAGGGTCACCGACGCGGCCGCCCTAGAGGCGGCAACCATGGTGCTGCGCGGTCAGGTGAATACTGCCCTCGTGGGCGAATTGGTTCAGCAGGGAGTGCGGGCGGTCGGGCTCAGCGGCGTTGATGCTGGGATGGTCCGGGCGATCCCGCACTCAAACCCGGACCTTGGCCGGGTGGGGGAGGCGGGCGATGTACGGCCCACTCTCCTACGCCTGCTGCTGGCGGAGGGAATGGTCCCCTGCGTGGCCCCGCTGGCCCTTGATGACGTTGGTCAGGTGCGGAGCCTCAATGCCGATACGATGGCTGGGGCGCTGTCCGCCTCCCTGGGAGCGCGCTGGACGGTGTTCCTCACCGATGTGCCGGGGATACTCTATGAGGATGGCAGCCATGCCGAACGACTCTCACCCCCGGAGGTCGAGGCGATGATCCAGGATGGCCAGATTTCCGGCGGCATGATCCCGAAGGCGCGGGCCTGCCTGGCCGCGCTCGGTCACGGAGCACGGGCGGTCTACATTGCTGATGGGCGGCGGCGGGGAGGACTGGCGGGATTGCTCGCGGGCGACCGATCAGGGGCGACGATGTTTGCCGACCCAGCGGTTGAGCGATAGGAGGTCAGAAAGATGAGCATGAATGACGTGATGGCCCTGGAGCACCAGGTCTATATGCCAACGTACAAGCGGCAACCTATTGTCCTGGCCCGCGGCGAGGGGTGCTATGTGTGGGACGAGGAGGGCACCCGCTACCTCGATCTGGTCGCGGGGATCGCGGTGAATGTGCTCGGCCACGCGCATCCAGCGCTGGTGAGGGCGATTAAGGAGCAGGCGGGGACGCTCATGCACACCTCGAACCTGTACTATAATCGACCCCAGGTAGAGTTCGCCGAGATGCTGGTCCGGTGGACGGGCATGGAAAAGGTCTTCTTCACGAATAGCGGCGCCGAGGCAAACGAAACCGCGATCAAGCTGGCGCGCAAGTTCGGCAAAAAGCACCGGAACGGCGCCTTCGCCATCGTGACGGCTCGCCAGAGTTTTCATGGCCGTACCCTGACGGCACTGGCCGCCACCGGCCAGGAAAAATATCAGGCGCCTTTCACCCCCCTCCCGCCGGGCTTTAGCCACGCTGTTTACAATGATCTGGACGCGATCCGCCGCTTAACCACGGACGAGACGGTGGCTGTGATGCTTGAACCAATCCAGGGTGAAAGTGGAATCCACCCCGCCGATGCTCAGTACCTCCGCGCGGTCAGGGCATGGTGTGACGAGCGTGGCCTCCTGCTCATTCTGGATGAGATACAGTCAGGGATAGGCCGGACGGGGACGTATTTGGCCGCCGAGAGCTTAGGTGTTCGGGGCGACATCGTCACCCTGGCCAAGGGCTTGTGCGGCGGTCTTCCGGCTGGGGCGGTGTTGGCTACGGGTGAGGCATCGAGTTTCGAGCCCGGCGACCATGGTTCCACGATGGGCGGCGGCCCCCTGGTCTGTGCCGCTGGTATCGCGACCCTTCACGCGATCGAGGATGAAGGTCTGATGGCGAACGCCACCCGCGTGGGCGCCTATTTGCTCGATGGACTGCGGAAGCTCAAGCGGGATACCGGAATCCTGGCGCGGGCTCGCGGGCGTGGACTGATGGTCGCGATTGACCTGGAGGAGCCCTGGGCCCCTGATCTGGTCAACCAGGCCCGTGAGGGTGGTCTCCTGGTGAACAGCACCGGGCCTTCGACCATCAGGATGGTTCCGCCGCTGACGATCACCACCGCCGAGGTAGACGAGGGACTGGCGGTGCTGGGCGATGTGCTGAGGCAACGATGAAAAGCGATGCCAAACTGGCCCGTCAACGGATCGTCCGCGGGTTAGTTGCCGCGGGGGATATGCACACGCAGGAGGATCTGGTGGAGGCGCTGCGCCGGGAAGGAACCACCGTGACCCAAGCGACGATCTCGCGCGATATGGTGGAGATCGGCCTGGTGCGGGCGATTCAGAATGGCAAGGTCGTGTACACGCTCCCGGAGGCCGTCAGTCAAAACGACAGTTCGCAGGCGCGCCGCCGTCTGGCCCGGATCGTGCGGGAGGTTCCCCTGGCCTTCGGAGATAGCTCCTCCCTGCTCGTGGTACGTACGTCGCCCGGCATGGCGAATTCGGTCTGCATCACTCTGGATGCCTGTGCGTTTGACGAGGTAGTCGGCACGGTGGCGGGAGACGACACCATCTTCATCGCGCTCCGATCGGCGGAGGATCGGGAGCGTGTCCGAGGCCACCTTACGGAGGTTGGGTTAGGCGCGGGCTAGACGCAAAGGCGGTAGGGGATGCTACCCAATTTGCGGGCCTTGTGCACCGAGCCGGTAGGTCCTACCATGGGCGAATAGTTGTTTCAGCCCGAGGCGAAAACACCGAATGCGGGAAGATGTAAACGCGCTTGTTCACCGGATTGACAGTGGGCGGATGCGCGAGCTGTTGGTTGATTTCGTGAACCTTCAGAGCGTGAATGACCGCGCGCTTGCCGCCTCGGAGTGGTATGCCGGTCTCTTAAGAGCCTCTGGAGCGGTGGAAGCAAGGGTGCGTCACGAGGGACTGATCGCCCCGGCCGTGGTGGCGGGGTTTCCCGGCACCATGCGGGCGCCGGCTCTGCAATTCGTCGGTTATCTCGCCCTTCCCGGCCCGGTGCGCCGGCGAGCGTTTTCCGTGAATGGCCATGTCTACGGCCGAGCGGTGGGCACCTGTGCCGCCGGCCTGATCGCGGCGGCCGAGGCGGCGCGTGTCCTGGCTACCGATTCTCCCCTTCCAGGAGGCGGGCTGCTGTTCCTGGCCCGACCAATCGGGGATCCAAGCGCGGGGACGGAGGACTTCGCCCGACTCATTGGCCAGGGAATAGTGGGGAAGGCGGCGGTGATCACCAGTGGACCATCGCGTCTGGTTCCCCTTGAGGGGCTGGGCTCCTGTATGTTCCAGGTGGTCTTCACGGCACCAGGCGAACACGGGACCATGTCTGGTCCGGAAGCAACAGTTATCGATGCCGCCCATATGCTCTGTAGCGCCTTACGACGGCGTCAGCGCGCCCTGCATCGGGAGTGCACGTCATTGGCCGGCCCAGAGGCGGTCGTGGTTGGCCGTATGGGCGGCGGGGAGCACTTTGAACTCACGCCAGGAACTTCGTGGGTTCAGGGCGTCTGGCGGTTTGGTCCTTCGCGCGGCGAGCGATCCACTCGGGCGGAGATCGAAGGGCTGGCGCGGCGGGCCGCCGCCGCGTGCGGGGCGACGGCCGTGACGACGTTTCGCGTTGGCCGGCAGCCATTCGTGCTTGATCGGGCGTTTCCGCTGGTCCGTGAACTGCAAGCCAGCTACCGCGCGGTATGGGGAAGCGATCTGCCGGAGGGAGGTTGCCGCGTCCCTTCCGACATGCCAATTTTTCTCTCCCATGGAGTGCCCGCGGTCTGTCACGGGCCCAGGCAGGTGTCGGTGCGCGCCGAAGGCGGGGAGGAATGCGTGGCCATTGACGATCTCGTCCGCCTGGCCGAGGTATACCTGCGCCTGAGCGTGTCGATCCTGCGCGAGTCCACCCCGGACGGTGGATCCGCCTTGTCCGGTGGCGACGCCGTCATCAACACCGCCCGCGAGTCCCAGGCGGCCCTGGTGGGCCAGGGGCGCTCCCAGTGACGGAGCGTCCGCCGATAGCCTCTCCCGACCTGCGGATCGTGGCGCCCGCAACCTCCGCCAATCTCGGTCCCGGTTTCGACGCACTGGCCCTGGCCCTGAACGTCTGGAACTCCGTCGATATCCGCCTTGGGGGGACCGACTGCCCGCGAATCACCGCTATCGAAGGCGAGGGGAGCCAGAGCCTTGAACGGGATGCCCGGAATCTGGTGCTTCTTGCCATGCATCGCCTGGCCGCCGAGGCTGACCGCCGGATACCACCCTGTGAGATTGCCCTGAACAACACCATCCCGCTGGGGCGGGGCCTTGGCAGTAGCGCCGCCGCGATCGCTGGAGGACTGGTCGCGGCGGCCACGCTTCTTCACCTGGACGACTCTCCCCAGGCCCTGCTGCCTATCGCGCTTGGTCTGGAAGGTCATCCGGACAACGTGGTGGCCGCTCTCCATGGCGGCTTTACGGTTGGGGTACTGGAGCAAGGTGCCCCGCGTGTGCTCCGTGTGCTGCCGTCCGAGGACTTGCGAGCCGTGCTGCTGGTGCCGGAGATGTTCGCCGGCACCCTGGAATCGCGCCAGACCCTGCCTGCCTCGGTCTCGCGGTCTGACGCGGTCTTCAATGGGGGCCGCTGTGCCTTGTTGGCCCTGGCCTTACGGGAGCGGCGGTGGGATCTTCTGGCCGTGGCGATGCAGGATCGATTGCACCAGCCTCAACGGGCTCTGACTTTTCCCTATCTGGACGAGGCGATTATTGCCGCCCGTGCCGCCGGTTCCCACGGAGCCGCCCTCTCAGGCTCCGGCTCATCGGTCATCGCGCTATGTACGGGGCACGAGGACGCCGTGGCCTCGGCGATGGTGGCGGCGGCGGCCCGCCATGGCCTTGCCGCTCGCGCGCTTATTCTCACCATTTCCGCTCAGGGGGCCCATAGAACTCGGACCTTGAGCTAGTTCAGCTCGGCCCACATTTCCGCCCGAGGGCACCCACAAGTAGGGAACGGCCAAGGAATGGTCGCGCGTTCAGAATCCCAGGAGTAATCCCAGGACGCCGCCCAGTTCTCGGAGCGCCTCGGTCGCCTCGGCGCCGGGGATGGCAATCAGGGTAGTCAGTGCATGAACGGCGGTGGGAAGGTCGAGATCGTCGGCCAGCGCGGCGGTGAAGCGCCGGCGAGCCTCCCGTACCGACGCGCTATCCCCTGCTTGGGGGGAGCTGTCGCCCGCTCGTTCGGCCAGGGCGGTCGCGACTCGGGCCGCCTGAACCAATTCCATCTCGTCATACTCCCATGCCTGGCGGTAGTGATGGCGGAAGAGGCAGAGCCGAATGGCGTCGGCCGAGAAGCGCTTGGTCAGATCTCGCACCATGATCAGATTGCCAAGCGATTTGCTCATCTTCACCCCATCCAGACGCACGGGAGCGTTGTGCATCCAGATTCGCGAGAATGGCACCTGCCCGGTGGCGCCTTCGCTCTGCGCGATTTCGCAACTATGATGAGGGAAGATCAAATCGTCGCCGCCGCCATGAATGTCGATCCGCGGACCCAGGTAACGTGTAGCCATCGCCGTACACTCAATGTGCCAGCCGGGGCGCCCGTCGCCCCAGGGACTGGACCAGGAAGGATCTCCCGGTGCCCCAGCCTTCCACAAGATAAAGTCCAGTTCGTCGCGTTTGTTGGGATCGGTTGGCGGGTCGCCGGTCTCGGCGAAGCGAGCAGCCATTTCATCGCGTGATAGGCGGCCCAGGGCACCGAAGCTGGGATCACTCTTGGTGGTGAAGTAGACGTTCCCTCCCGCCTGATAGGCATGGCCTTTCGCCAAAAGGCGCTCGATTAGATTCAGGATGGTGGGAATCTCCTCGGTGGCTTTGGGATAGTGGGTGGGTGGGAGTACGTTCAGGTTCGCCATGTCGCGCTGGAACTGTGCAGTCTGCTCGCGGCCCAGATCATCCCATGCCACCCCCAGTTCACCAGCCTTGCGGAGAATGTCGTCGTCGATGTCGGTGACGTTCTGGGTGTAACGTACCTCGTGACCCATATGGCGGAGAAAGCGGATCAGCACATCAAAGTTTACATAACTGAATGCATGTCCGAGATGGGTGGTATCGTAGGGGGTGACGCCGCAGACATAGAGACTGACCAGGGGCCCGGGAAAGAAGTCATCAAGGCGCCGAGTCATAGTGTTATACAGCCGCACGAAAAGCTCCTCCGCGTTCTATACGCCGGATGGTCTATACCTGAGCGGTCACCCGCCGAATGATATCCTTGAGCCGGGCAATTTCCGCCTCGTGGTTGGATTGGGTTTGGCGCAGTTCCGCCTCGTAGCCCTCGCGCATCCGCTCCTGACGATCTTCCATCTCGCGCTGGAGGAGTTCGATCCGTTCGGTCAAGTTGAGGATAACCTCGACCCCGGCCAGATTCACCTTCAGCTCCTCCATGAGGCGGCGAATCAAGCGGAGGCGCTCGATGTCCTTTGGGGTAAAGTAGCGGATGCGTCCAGTACCCCGATGCGGAGCTATCAGTCCCAAACGTTCGTAATGACGCAGGGTTTGTTGATGTACATTTACGGCCTCCGCCGCCACCCGGATGGTGAAGCGCAGACCCAGTCCGTTCTCCTCGCTATTCACATCTACTTCGCGAACTATCGTGGGCATCCTGACCTCCAAACGGACCGGCGCCCCCCTGGCCGGGAAGTGGTTCGATGGCCGGGGGACAGGCGTCCGCGGGCGTTGGCTACTGAGCGGCGGCCCTCGCGGTGTTGAGTGAGGACAGCTCGTCAAACAATTCTCGTTCCCGGTTAGACAGCGGGCTTCCCTGGGTTCCCGGGAGCAGCGCGTGGACCCTTACCAGGAGGTCACCCCGCGTCCCATCCTTCAGTCGGGGCAGTCCCTGGCCGGCCAGGCGGAATTGTTTGCCGTTCGCGGTCCCCGCCGGCACCTTCAACAAAAGTTTCCCCTTGACCGTAGGCACCACCGTCTCTCCCCCCAGCACCAGGGTTGTATAGGGCACGTCCAGGTCGGACAGCAGGTTATCTTCCTCTACCCGGAACCGCGAGTGCGCCTTCAAGGCCACCACGAGGTACAGATCTCCCCGAGGACCGCCCCCCATGCCGGGATTCCCCTCGCCGGCAATCCGGATCCGTGAACCATCCCGTACCCCGGCCGGAATCTTCACTTCGATGCGGCGAGAGAAGTTGGTCCAGCCGGTGCCTTTGCAGGTAGAGCACGTCTTGCCATCCTGGTCGAGGCCGGTCCCCCCGCACTTCGCGCACCGATCCTGTCCGGTGAGGGTGAACATGCGCTGGCCTCCGGAGAAGGCTTCCTCCAGCGTGACCTCGACCGGCTGCTCGATGTCCTCGCCGCGTCTGGCTCGGGCCGGAGGGGGCTGGGTTCGCGTGCCGCCGCCGCGGGTGGCCTGACCAAAGATGGTCTGGAAGAAATCGCTAAAGCTCTCGCTGCCGCTCTCCGTTGACGTTCCGGTGCCACCGGCCCCTGCTCGAGTTCGCCCACGGGCCGCCGCCTGACGCATGGCAGCCCCCATATCGAATCCCGGTCGGTTCCAATTGGAACCCAGGGCATCGTATTTTTGCCGTTTGTCGGGGTCGGTAAGGACTTCGTGGGCCTCGTTGATTTCCTTAAAGCGGGCCTCGGCCGCCTTGTCCCCAGGATTCAGGTCGGGATGATATTTCCGGGCCAGTTTCCGGTACGCCTTATTAATATCAGGGGCAGGTGCCGCTTTTGGCACCCCCAGCACCTTGTAGTAGTCCTTATATTCCATAGTCACTCACCAGCATCAAAGTTGGAAGAGGCAAGAACGCGCCACACGTTAATCGCGGTTGAACCCGTTGCGTACTGAACTCGTGCTCCCCAGGCGACCGGCGGCCAACACGTCCACGCTGTTTGGTAGGAGCGATTCGAGGCGAGTGCACGCCTCCCGGACCCCGTGCAGGTCTCCGCTCTCCGTGGCCGTTTGGACATCCACCACGGCACCGCTAATCGCGCGTGCCGTATACTCATCGTCCACCGTGCCACTGTCCAGCAGGCGGCGGCCGTTGTTAAGGAGCCGTTCGGCCTTGTCGAGCAGTTCCGCTTCCTGGCGCTTCCGCGCGTCTTCCTCGGCGAAGGTGGCGGCCTCGGTAATCAGGCGGTCAATTTCCGCGTGGCTCAGGTTGGTACTGGCCGTAATGGTGATCTGCTGTTCCCGGCCCGTCGCCAGATCGCGGGCGGAAGCGCTCACGATCCCATTATGATCAATATCAAATGTCACTTCGATTTGCGCCTGGCCGGCGGCGGCGGGGTCAATTCCATCAAGGTTGAAGTGCCCGAGGGACTCGTTTTCCGCCACCAGATCCCGCTCACCTTGCAGGACATGAATATCCACTCCGACCTGGTTATCCTGGCCAGTAGTAAAGATTTCGGTTCGCCTGGTGGGAATCGAGGTGTTCCGTCCGATAAGGCGGGTGAAAAAACCGCCCACGGTCTCCACTCCCAACGAGAGCGGGGTAACATCAAGCAGCACGACATTCTTCAATTCGCCGATCAGGATGCTTGCTTGCACGGAGGCGCCCAGGGCCACCACTTCATCCGGATTCACACCTTGCCGCGGAATCTTCCCAGTAATTTGCTGCACGATCTGCTGGACCACCGGCATGCGGGTAGAACCACCGACCAACACCACTTCGCTAATATCATCCTCGCTGATCCGTGCGTCCTCCAGGGCTTGGCGGAAAGGCCGAATGCAGCGGTAGGTGAGTTCGCCAGTCAATTCCTCGAATTTGGCCCGCGTCAACTCCATGTCAAGGTGTTTCGGGCCGGTGGAATCAGAGGTGATAAAGGGCAGATTGACGGTCGTGGTAACCACGGAGGAAAGTTCAATCTTCGCCCGTTCGGCGGCATCAAGGAGCCGTTGCAGCGATTCGCGTTCCTTGGTGAGGTCTATGCCGTGCTCGGCCAGAAACTGCTCGGCCAGATATTCGACGATCTTAATATCATAGTCGTCGCCTCCCAACCGGGTGTCGCCGCAGGTCGCCTTCACCTCGAAGACCCCGTCGCCCACGTCAAGGATCGAGACGTCGAAGGTACCGCCGCCGAGATCCCAGACCAGGATGGTCTCCAGCTTTTTCTTCTCCAGCCCATAGGCCAGGGCCGCCGCCGTGGGCTCATTGACGATCCGGAGTACGTCCAGGCCGGAAATCCGTCCCGCGTCCTTGGTCGCCTGCCGCTGCGCGTCGTTGAAGTAGGCCGGAACAGTCACGACCGCCGCCGTTACCTCCTCGCCCAGGAACACCTCGGCGTCGCGCTTCAATTTCTGCAGGATGATCGCTGATATTTCTTGCGGCGTGTATTCGCGATCGTCAATGATGATACGCTGGTTCGTCCCCATGAGCCGCTTAATCGACATAAGAGTGCGTTCGGGATTGACCACCGCCTGGCGCTTGGCAAGCTGACCCACCAGCCGCTCGCCCTTCTTGGTAAACGCCACCACGGAGGGAGTGAGGCGGCTACCCTCGACATTAGGAATGACAATCCGCTCACCACCGTCAACCGTCGCGATGACGGAATTGGTGGTGCCCAGGTCAATACCCACCACTCTTCCCATGTGCCGCTTTCCTTCATTTAGGGGCCATCACTGGCTTAAGTATAAAACTTGAGTCGGGCTTTGTCAAGGATACGGCAACTATTCAGAAGAGTACTTTAGGTTCCCACTATGCCGTAGGTCCGCCTTGGCACGAGGATCTGAGTTGCCGCATTGTGGGCCGCAAGGGAGATCGTTCGGCTGGAGGCGCCGAACTGATTGACCATGGTCAGTTTACCCTTCAGGCCTAGCGCCTTTTGATCCAGGGTCATGGACGTGCTCGTCGTACCGCTATAGAAGAGGGTCGCGTCAGGAATTGAGACGAGGTAGCCCCCCGGTTCAACCGGCCAACGCAGCCACTGTCTCCATACCGGCGCTGCCCATTGCGCGGCGGAGTCAGCGAAAACTCTCTCCACCGATCCGCCGACCACGGTGAGCAACCGGCCCTGGGCGGTGGCAACCAAGCGAATGCCGAGACTGCCTGCTGGTTCAACGGCCAGGGTCTTATACGAAGTGACGCCCCCCAGAAGGGTCGCCGCCACCGGCATGCTCACGAGTACCGTGCCACCGTTACTCAGCAAGGTGAGGAGGGCACCCCGGTCACCCAGGGTGAGCTGATCGGCGGAACGGGCCAGGACGATCGCCGTACGGAGGGACGGCAAGTGGGCCGGGTCAAGATGCGTGAGCACCGGCGCCCCCACGTTGTCGCGAGCCAGGGCGGCCAGTGAGGTCCAGGAATAGGAGTCGGTGGCCCGGAGGGCCAGAGTGGCGCCGGCTGTTTGGAGCGCGGGTTCATTAGGCGCCAGGACCACGGTATCGGGTTGTCCTGGGGTCATGCTCATGATCGCCCGTAACCTGGGGAAGCCGGCGGAGACGCGCGCGAACATCTGGTTGGGATCGTAGGTCAAGTGATGGGTATCGTTGAAGAGCCCCTGGCCCTTGATATTGTAGTTCCAGACCGCGATCCCTTGCAGCGTCCCGCCTTGCATGGCCAATTGGGCCAGGTAGATGCCGTTCGCCACGGCGTCCGCGATGGTGCCAGGATCGTTGCTGGCCCCATTCAGGCCCCAGCTATTGGCGGTTGACCACAGCCAAAGAGGCCGGTGATAGTTGGCAGAGTAGTAGCCAAGGGTACGGACCAGGGCGAACAGGGAGATCAGGTCGCCCTCGCGGAGTGGAGTGCTGTAGAGCCCATCGCGGGGGTAGGCATCGAAGGTGACCACGAAGTTGCTCGGCGCCTGGCGGAATACCGCCTCGAGATCCGGTCCCTCGTGCTGGTACCGGCCATAGCCGCCACAGAACGACATGGTTGTCAGAACGGCCGGGTCGATCTTTTGCCATTGCTCGGCGCTCCATACCTCATAATCCGCGATGTAATCCGCCTCGAACCTTCCCACCGCCTCTTGCCGCCTCGGATCGTGGCCGGCCTCGCGCAGTCCGTAGCCGTACCGCGCCCGAAATGCCTGATCCGCCCAGCCCGAGTAGTCGCCGTCCGCCGGCTCATCCGCCAGGTTGATCATCATGATCGTGGAGGCATTGGGGCGGATGATCGCGGCATCCACCCAGTGATAGTAAGCAAGAATATCATGCTGGTAGGCTGGAGATTGAAAGGCGGCGCTCTTCCCCCCGTGCTCATAGACGTGGCCCATGGCGTCTCGGCGCAGATCCCCTGGATGGGCCGCGTCCCATGCCTGGCCCATCTGAATCTGGTAACCGATGGGGAAGACCACCCGCATCCCGAGCTGGCGCGCCGCCGCGAGGGCATTCATTTGGGCCTGGACCATGGCCACGGCATCGGAGTGCTTTGGGTCGCTGGGCTGCATATAGGCAGTCCACACGGCGTAGGAGATGGCGGGCTCCCCCTTGTTGGCGTCAACTTCACCGGGATTATTGTGCCCGAGCCAGACCACGTTGGCTCCCGCCGCCTGCTGCCTGGCCATCTCGGACTTGAGGGTACCGACGCTGTCACCAGGATAGGCGTCCATGGCCCAGCCGGTGTAGGGCGGCCCAGCGGTGGTCGAAGGGGCGGCGGTGGACGGGATATCGGAACGGATCAGTCCTCCCAGAGAGAGAGCCATGGCAAGCGCGACTCCACAGGCAATCCAGCACGTTCGCGCCCCTCGCGATCTTGTGGCGTCGGCGTGGCTCCATCTCACGATTCGCCTATCCCTACTTGCTTCTTCCGTAGGCTAGCAGCGCCAACATGACGCGCGGGTGACAGATGAGGCAGGCCGCGTCTGGTGGCGGGGCATCAGCCGCCGCGGAGATTTGGCGGCACCTGATAGAGTACGGCTCCCTGGGTGGTAAACACCGGATGCAGGAATTGGGCGAATTTGCCCAGAGCCGCCGCCGGGGCGGCGAGATACTGCGTGTAGGCGGTCCGTTCCAGGGGGCCAACGTAGACATACTCCACCTTGTAGCGCCGGAGAATGGTGATCGCTTGCGCCTGATCGGTGGTCGTATACAGAGTGCGCACGTCGGACTCGCGCTGGGCCAGCATCTGGCCGGCGGCGATCGCGTCACGGCCGCCCCCGTAGGCCCCATGCCACAACGCCTCGTGGCTCCCCGGCCAGCCGATGATCGTGGGCCGGCCGGTGAGGGCCGAGATCCGGTCAAAGGTCATGGGCGGGGGACAGGTCCAGTATTCGATACTACATCCGAAAGCGGTGTTCCCGGCCAGGGCCGAGCCGTCCGCCTCCGCGATCACCGCGCCGGTGGGGAGATGATCGCGAATGTAGACAATCGTCTGGTAGTCGGGCAGGTCGACCTGCCGCACGTAGGCCAGGCCATCCAGGCCGGCATTGGTGGCCATCGAAGAGGTCTGACTGCCAACCCCTTCGATAGGATAGATTGCCAGAGCCGCCGCCAGGAACGCGGCCGCCGCGATCCCCGCGATCCGGAACGATCGCCAGGCCCCGCCCAGGGCCCGAAGCATCATGGCGATTGCGGCGGGAGCACCCACCGCGAGCAGTATCCACGCCTGATAATAGAGCTTAAACACCGTGTTCATCCGGTAATTGGGACTATTGTCGAAGTTGTCCCGCAGGTAGACGTTATCCCCCAGGAACAGAATCACAGCGGCGGCAATCAACAGTCCCAGGATGAGAAGGACGGACCCGTCTTCGTCGGCGAGCCGGGTGACGAGCGTGGAACCGGCGATCACAATCAGGAGGAAGTACAGGAGATCGGTCCGCGCGGGGAAGGCGATCAGGGCGAGGACGACGATCCCAACCACCCACCAGCCGGCGCCGGGCGCCAGGTCACGAATCCAGCCGAAGGGAAACCGCTGCTCGGCATCCGGGTCAGCGGCCGATCTGGCCAGGGTATCGATCAGACGCCAGATCGCGAAGAGCGTGAGGGGAATCAAGAGGCCGCCCACCACATCCATAAGATCGTTGATCGCGGTATCCGCGTGCTGGAGGCCGATCCCCGTGCGGTTATGAACGGTCAGGTAATAGGGGAGATAGAGCAGGAGGCTTCCGGGCACGATGGCGCCGATTTCGGCCGCCGCGCGGGCGCTGATCCCACCGCCGCGGTGAGTGCCCACGTACAGGGCGGCGATGGCCAGGATCAGGTAGGTCGGATAGTCCCAGGAGTTAATGGGGAAGAGAGCCCCAAGGGCGATCGCCGCCAAAACCAGACGGGTATACCAATGCGCGCGGGAATCCGCCAACGGTTGGGGGTCCAGCATGGCATGCACCGCCAGCCCGACCGCCAGCACGGCAAAGGGCAGGGCCATGACGTGCGGATGCAGATCGTTCCAGAGCATGCTGAAGATGGGAAACTCGGTGATCGTATGGTAGTTGGAGCAGCCTCCATCGATGATGCGGGTGCTGCACCACGAGTTGAGGCCGCTGCCGTCCGGTCCGCCGTTGGCGAGCTGGGCCACGAATTGAGATAGGCCGTCAAGGTTGCCGGCCAGCATCAAGGCAAAGGCCCCGGCCAGACCCCAGATCCGGCTCCGCGCCAAGGCGAGG